>Ga0187812_1000204_pt1 | contig 22129 bp, 19 predicted proteins | sample NC_S_2_FD_130582 | JGI IMG/M metagenome (GOLD analysis project Ga0187812, IMG submission 130582) | Wetland sediment microbial communities from Neuse River Estuary, North Carolina, USA - ASW-S_2 | ecosystem: Environmental > Aquatic > Freshwater > Wetlands > Sediment | place: USA: North Carolina...
CCAGTGGCGCGACGAAGTGGAGAGCATGGACATCAGCGTGGCCGTTCCCAACGGCCTGGTCGATGTTTCCAACGGCAAGTTCATGGGCAAGACCGACCTGGGCGACGGCTACACGCGCTGGGACTGGCACGTGAGCTATCCCATCAACAACTACGACGTGGCGCTGAACATCGGCAATTACGTGCACTGGGGCGAGAAGAACAACGGCCTGGAGATGGATTACTACGTTTTGCCCGAGGACCTCGACAAGGCGAAGAAGCAGTTTGCGCAGGCGCCCGGCATGATCGACGCCTACACGCACTACTTCGGCCCTTATCCCTTTGCGCGCGACGGATACAAGCTGGTCGAGGTTCCCTATCTCGGCATGGAGCACCAGAGCGCCGTGGCTTACGGCAACCACTTCGAGAACGGCTACCTGGGCCGCGACTGGGCCGGAGTCGGCATCAGCCTCAAGTTCGACTTCATCATCATCCACGAGAGCGGGCACGAGTGGTTCGGCAACAGCATCACGGCCGCCGACTCGTCGGACATGTGGATTCACGAGGGCTGGACGACCTACCTCGAAGGCCTCTACGTCGAGTATCGCTGGGGCACGGCCGATGCGATCAAGTACCTGAATGGCTTGAAGCCCAAGATCTACAATCTACGGCCGATCGTAGCCGAGCGCGGCGTGAATGCCGACCCCACCGAGGACCAGTACTTCAAAGGCGCGCTGATGCTAAACACGCTGCGCAGCGTCGTCAACGACGATGCAAAGTGGTTCGCGCTGATCCACGACTTCTACCAGCGCTTCAAGTATCAGAACATCATGACCGAAGACGTGGTGGCGTATTTTAATCAGCACACCGGCATGAATCTGACGCCGATCTTCAACCAGTACCTGCGCCACGCGAAGATCCCGCGCCTGGAGCTGCTCTTCGGCGAAGCGCCGGGCATGGTGATGTACAAGTGGGATGCCGACGAGGGCGATTTTTCGATGCCGGTGCGTGTGGGCACGCCGGATCACTGGCAGATCATCCACCCCACGACCAAGTGGCAGTGGATGCAGACGCCGCTAAGCAAGGATCAGTTTCAGGTGGCGACGGATTTGTATTACGTGGATGTGAACAAGCAATAAGCGATGCCACACCCTGACCGCAAAAGACGCGGCCAGGATGTGGCATTCCGCATTTGAGGTCGGATTACTTCACCGCTTCCGCCTCTACCGCGATCTCCAGCCGCTTCGTGGTCCCCGGAATATCCAGCGAGCCAAGCGCCTGCGGCTTGCCATCGGTCAGATTGGCCGTTCCGTCGAGCACCGTCTGGCTCAGCGTCGGCTCCTGGACGCCGCCGAACATCTTCTCGCCGGCCACGCTTGACTGCTCCACGTGCGTTTTGAGCCGCAGCCCGTTGGCCGAACTCTCCGGCAACGCCTCGATCTTCAACCCGACGTCGATGTACTGGAACTGCGCAGGCGCGTCAGGTTTGCCGGGCATACCGGTCATGACCGGCACCTTCGTGCCTTCCGTGAAGGTTGTTTTCTGGCCCGCAGCCGCAATCAGCACGTCTTTCTGCTCGCCGGCGCGATTGCCGTTGTCGAACTCTGTCAGCGAGTAAGTGATGCGGTAGGTCTTGCTGGGCCGGTCGAGCTCCGCAATCACGGTATGTGCGGCTTCCACATCTTCTGAAGTACCTTCCAGTGAGATGGCTCGGTCCGAGGCAACCCCATAAACTCTCAGTTCTGGAAAGAGGTTGCGGAGATCGGTTTGCACATCGTTCAATTCGCGCTGCTCGGTAATGTTGGCCAGGAAAAATGTCTGGCGAACCTCCTTGTACGGCTGGTCGAGGTCGGCAATGATCTTTTGCGCGGTTTCCAACTCCTCCGGAGTTCCGCGCATCGAGATTGCTTGTTGTCTGGGCATGTCAATTATCGTTGCCCCTGGAATCATCGCGTGGAGATCGCCGCGGAGCTCGATCAGCTGGTGCGGTTCGGCGATGTTGGTCAGATGGAAGGTGCGGTAAATCTCTCCCTGGTGCGTTGCTTCGGCGGAGCCCGCTGGGGCGGATTGCGCCTGTGCGTACCCTATGCCGGAAATCGTGACTGCAAGTGCAATTCCGACGAATGCGCACACCATCCTGCTGGCCGCGCGTGCGGTCCTGCTCAAATGCCAATCCATTCTTTCCTCCCTCAAATCTGTCGTGAAGGCGTCAGGCGTGCGGCTGGGTTCTGCCCGGCTGCTTCTACCCAGACAGACGCGGCATTGCGAATGGCGCTCGAAAAAAACAGCTCTCAGCCTTCAGCCATCAGCTCTCAGCGATTCATCGCGGCACGAGCCGCGGTAGCAGACTGAAACGTTCACGAGGTATAAGTGAAGCTGACGGCTGAGAGCTGACAGCTACACAGAACGGAGAACGGGATGGCGACAGCGATCAAGTTTGGCACTTCGGGATGGCGGGCCATTGTGGCCGACGAATTTACCGTGGCAAACATCCGGCGGGCGGTGGCGGGCATAGCCGCCTACGTCAAAACGCAGCCCGGGCCGCACCGCGTTCTCGTGGGCCGCGACCCGCGCTTTCTGGGCGAGAGCTTTGTGGACCTGACGGCAAAGGCGTTAGCCGCCGCGGGCATTGCGCCCATCGTAATCTCCGAAGCCGCGCCCACTCCGGCCATTGCGTATGCCGTGCGCGCGCTCAAGGCCTCCGGCGCCATCAACTTTACTGCCTCGCACAATCCGCCGGAGTATAACGGCATCAAGTTCTCCACGCCGGACGGCGCGCCCGCCCTGCCCGAGGTGACCAGGCAAATCGAGGCCGCGATCGCGGCCCACGACGCCGCGCCGGCCAGCGGCGGCGGAGGCGGCGTGCCCAGTCCCTTTACGCAAGCGGAACAGTTCGAGACCGCCGACGTGAAGCCTGCCTTCCTCAAGCGCCTCGCCGAGCTCATCGACCTGAAGGCCATCGCCAAATCCGGAATCAAGATTGTCGTCGATCCTTTCTGGGGAGCGGGCCGCGGCTACAGCTCCGACCTGCTGCACGAGGCCGGCGTTTCGGTCGAAACCGTCCACGATTACCGCGACGTGCTCTTCGGAGGCCACGCACCCGAGCCCGACGATCATCTGCTCGGCGACGCCAGGAAAAAAATGAAGGAGATCGGCGCATCGCTGGTGATTGCCACCGACGGCGACGCCGACCGCTTTGGCATCGTTGACGCCGATGGAACTTTCATCCAGCCGAACTACATCATCGCGCTGCTCTTCGATTACCTGGTGGAGACGCGCGGCTGGCGCAACGGAGTGGCCAAGAGCGTGGCGACGACGAACCTGATCAATGCGCTCGCCGAGCACCACAAGGTGCCGCTCTACGAGACGCCGGTCGGCTTCAAATACATCGGCGAGCTGATTATCGAGGATAAAATCGCCATCGGCGGCGAAGAGTCCGCCGGCCTCACCATCCGCGGCCACGTACCGGAGAAGGACGGCATTCTCGCCGGCCTGCTGGTCGCCGAGATGGTGGCCGCACGCGGCCGCAGCCTGGGCGAGCAGCTCGGCGAGCTTTTTGCCAAGGTTGGTTCCTACTACCCGGTTCGCGAGAACTTCCGCTTGACCCCGGAGCGCATGGCCGCGTTCACTGAGAAGTTGAAGACCGATCCTCGAGAGTTGTCGGGCCGCAAGGTGGTGCAGGTGGTGCGCACCGACGGCCTCAAGCTTATCCTCGACGACGGCTCGTGGGTCTGCTACCGCCTGTCGGGAACCGAGCCGGTGGTGCGAGCCTACACCGAAACGCGTAGCGAGCAGCAGATGGAAGCGCTGCGCGCTGCCGCAGAAAAATTTGTGTTGCAGGATTGATGCCGAGCCAGAATCCCCATTCCGCCAGCAGGCCTGCCGAACCCCCGCAGCCCCTGCGCCAGCGCCTCGCCGCGTGGGTGCGTGGAATTTGGCGTCCGGCAGGAACCGTGATTGTCATCGGTCTTGCATTGCTCATGACCTGGCACGTGATCTACGGCAAAGATGGGCTCTCGGTATGGCAGAAGAAGCGCGCCGAAGATCGCTCGCTGCAGCAACAGATCCAGCAACTGCAGCAGGAGAATGCGCAGATGCAGCGGCAGGTCGAGCATCTTAAGTCCGACCCCGATGCCATCGAGCGCGAAGCCCGCGAAAAGCTCCACTACGCCAAGCCCGGCGAGGTTATCTACACGCTCCCCGACGCGCCGCAGGCGCAGCAGCCCGGCAAATAGTTCAAACCCGCCGGATTCTATACTGATCCCATGAACCGCACACGTTCCCAGGCTTTGCAGCAGCGCGCCGAGCGCTTTTTCCCCGGCGGCGTCAACTCGCCGGTGCGCGCCTTTCGCGCCGTGGGCGCCGCACCGCCATTCGTCGAGCGCGCCGACGGTGCTTACGTCATCGACGCCGATGGCAATCGCTATATTGACTACGTGGGCTCGTGGGGGCCGATGATCCTGGGCCACGCATTTCCGCCGGTAGTTGAGGCGATTCAGCGCGCCGCGCGCAACTCGGCCAGTTTTGGCGCCTCCACCGCGGCCGAGGCCGACCTGGCCGAGCGTATCAACGCCTGCTACCCGGTCCTCGAGAAGATGCGCTTCGTCAGCTCTGGCACCGAGGCGACGATGTCGGCCATCCGCCTGGCGCGCGCAGCAACCGGCCGCAAGATAGTCGTCAAATTTGAGGGCTGCTATCACGGCCATGCCGATGGGCTGCTGGTAAAGGCTGGCTCAGGCGTGGCCACGTTCGGCATTCCCGGCTCCGCCGGCGTGCCCGACGAGATCGCGCATCTGACGCTGGCGCTGCCCTACAACGATCTCGCCGTGGTGGAGGAGGCCTTCGCCAGACATCGAGGCGAGATCGCTGCGGTAATCCTCGAGCCGGTGGTGGGCAACGCCGGCTGCATCCCGCCTGCCGAGGGCTACCTGGCCGGCCTGCGCGCGATTACGCGCCGCGAGGGTGCGCTATTCATCGTCGACGAGGTGATGACCGGATTTCGCGTGGCGCTGGGCGGCGCGGTGCAGTTGTACTCGCTCGATCCCGATCTGGTCACGCTGGGCAAAATCGTGGGCGGCGGGCTACCGGTCGGGGTCTTTGGCGGACGCCGCGAACTGATGGATATGCTTGCCCCGCTGGGGCCCGTTTACCAGGCCGGTACGCTGAGCGGCAATCCGCTGGCCATGGCCGCTGGGCTGGCGACGATCCAGTATCTCGAGGAGCACAGCGAGGAGGTCTACCCGCACCTTGAAGCGATGGCGAAGATACTGGCCGAAGGGGTCTTGGACGAGGCGCGCAAAGGCGGCGTGGCGATGACGCTGAACCGAGTGGGATCGATGTGGACCTGGTTCTTTACCGCCGGCCCGGTGCGCGACTACGAAGAGGCGGCGAAGTCCGACACGACGGCCTTCGGCCGCTTTCATCGGGCGATGCTCGACCGCGGCGTATGGCTGCCGCCTTCGCAGTTCGAAGCGGCCTTCCTGGGCTACGCGCACGCCGAGGAGGATGTGCAGACGACCGTTGCCGCGGCGCGAGAGACGATTGCAGCACTGTAAGTCAAGGAACTCCCCAAATTGACCAGAACCCCCGCTTAACGGTAGAATCAAAGAGTTTGGCGAGAGCGCACCCGTGTGGGTGTGCGGGAGTTGCCGGGTTTGCCGCCCAAGCGGCTAGAGCAGCCCGCATCCCGATGCGGTTCAACCCTGTATCCGCCCCCAGGCAATGAGTTTTTTGATCGCGCGCCGGTCGAGCCGTTGAATGTCGAATCGCCGCCGCGCTGGAGGATTTGTTATGTACGCAGTGATTCGCACCGGCGGAAAGCAGTACCGCGTGGCTCCCGGCGACGTGCTCAAAATCGAGACCGTCCCGGCAGCCGACCAGACGGTTGAGTTCAGCGACGTGCTGGCCGTGAGCGGCGAGGCGGGCAGCATCGCCAAGCCTTCCACCGCCAAGGTTACCGCCGAGATCGTCGGCCAGGGCCGCGGCGGCAAGATCCTGGTCTTCCACCTCAAGCGCAAGAAGCAGTACAAGAAGCTGCAGGGGCACCGGCAGAACTTTACCGAGGTGCGCATCAAGGCCATCGAGGCCGATGGCAAGACGTATACGGCGGCGAGCTAAGGCGAGCCAGTAGCCGGTAGCCCGTAGCTGCTTTCCGGAGAAGACTGCTGAGTTGGCGAAGCCGAAGCTACCGGCTACGAGCTACAAGCTGATTTTCAGAGAGGATTTTGCAATGGCACACAAAAAGGGTGGAGGCAGCTCCACAAACGGACGGGATTCCAATGCGCAGCGGCTGGGTGTGAAGGCCTTTGCCGGCGAGGTCGTGACAGGTGGGTCGATCATCATGCGCCAGCGCGGCACCCGCATCAAGCCGGGCACCAACGTGGGCATCGGGTCGGACGACACGCTGTTCGCCAAGATCAGCGGCAGAGTCAAGTTCACCGACCGCGGCAACCGCGGACGCTTCGCCTCGGTCGAGCCGGTGTAAGAGCAGGGACCGAGGGAACAAGGGAATGAGAAAGGCCACGGCGCTGCCGTGGCCTTTTTCGTTTACTGCGATCTCTTTACGGATGAACCTGCGCCGCAGGCATGGTTTTGGCCTCGACGTGATACGCCTGAAAGCTGCTGTAGAGGAACTGTCCGCCCAGAATCAGCAGCCAGATCCAAAGCGCCAGGCGCAGCGGGCGGCGCGGAACGCACGTGCTGAGCAGCGTGCCCGCGACCGCGCCCACTATGCCACCGGCCACCAGGTGCAACAGCAGGGGCAGATGGCCCGCTCCCCCGAAGCGGTGCACGCCGCTGCCCAGCAGCGAGAGAACAAATCCAAAGGCGATGTCGGTGCCGACCACCTGCGCCGGATCGAGCGGCGTAAGGCTGAGTAGCGCGGCGCTGCCCAGCGCTCCTGCTCCCGCCGACGAAAAGCCGACCTCCGCCCCTACCGGGAGCATCAGCCACGGCAGCAGAAAGCTGCGATCGGGGCGGCTTGCCTGGGCCTGCACCGTGCGAAACGAGAAGAGAATCTGCCACGCGGCAGTGGCCACAAGAATCGCGCCAAGGACCGCGTTGAGCTGATTCTGCGCGCCGGCTGTGACCAGGCGCCGCAGGAAGATCCAGCCCAGCAGCACGCCCGGCGCGCCGCCCAGCAACATGAGGCCGAGGGTCCGCCAGGCGACAGCACGCCGCGCAATTTGCGCCGGCAGCAGGATCGACTTGACGGCCGACGTGAATACAAGCCCGATGGCCACAGCATCTGCCGCGGGCACTCCCAGAAACAGCGCCAGCACCGGAACCGTGATGGTACCGGCGCCCACCCCGGTGAGTGCGATGAACAGGGCAATCAAAAAGCCGATGAAGTATTGCATGCGATCTCCGGCGCCGCGTGACTACTTCGCCTCAATGTGAATGCCGCACTCCACCTTGCGCCCGGCCCAGCGGCCGGAGCGCGGATCGTTGGGGTCGAGAGGCAGCAGCGTGCACGGCTGGCAGCCGATCGACGAGTAGCCGCGCTCGTAGAGCGGCAGCAGCGGAATCGCAAGCTGCTGGCACGCGTACCACACGTCGCGCGTGGTCCAGGAGGCGAGCGGCGCCAATTTGAGAATCTGCACGCCGGCAGGCAGCGTGAAGGGCGCCGATTCTTCCAGCGCGGCGCGGCTTTTGGCTTGCTCGCGCCGCAATCCCGTCAGCCAAACGCGATAGCCGGCCAGCGCTTTGAACAGCGGCTCAACCTTGCGCAGCTTGCAACACCGGTCGGGCGCGGATTGATACAGCAGCCCGTGCTCGTTCTCCTGCTCGGCAACGGTTTTCTCCGCTAGCAAGTTGACGAGGTTCAGATTCCACTCGCGCGCGATGCGGTCGCGGTATGCGTAGGTTTCGGCGAAGTGGTATCCGGTATCGAGAAAGAGAATCGGCAGCCGCGGGTCAAGCTCGATGGCGAGCTTGGTGAGCAGCACATCCTCGGCCTGAAAGCTGCAGGTGAGGCACACATCGCTGTTGCCGGCGATATGTGCGGCCAAAAGATCGCGGACGCGCGCCAGCTTGAACTCAAGGTCGGACAGAAATTGTGGAGTGCTCATCAGAGATTTGCCCTTTCGGAGGAAATAAAAATTGCAGCTTCGCGCAAAAGTCGCTGCACCGCGGCGATGACCTGCGCGGGCTCGGTGGATTCAATCGAGATTTGGCTGTTGCCCGAGCGCGTGCGAAATGTCTCGCTGTCCGCTGTGCGCACCACCAACGAAAGAATCCCCGCGCGCGAGTGGAGATCGAGAATCGACTCAAGCAGGTTTGGATGAACCAGAAATTCATCCGAGTCAGCTTCAAGCCGGACGGTCACGGCGCCGGCCGCGAACAGCGAGCGCTCCACAGCGTCGATAAGCGCAGCCGGTCCCGCAAGCTCAAGCGCGCCGCCGCGATGCCCCCAGCGCGCCTGCCGCTCGCCAGACGTTACCGGGCCCCAGTTATCGTCGCCAATTTTCGCGCCAACCTTTGCGCTCTCGCCGCAAAGAATCATCCCCGCGGCCACCGTTCCGTTGGTTGCCGGATCGATGAGGATGAGCGAACCGGTGGCGCGATTCCGAACGTAAGGATCGAAGGCAATCGGCCGCAGCAGATCGATCCGTATCGCGCCAATGTGATTCATCTCGAGGGTTCGCGCCGGCTCATGTGCGAAAGTCTCGATGTCGATCCTGGAATCGATCGCGCTGACCAGGGCCGGGACCGTATGGCTGGCGTGCTTCACCAGGTAGCGCCGCGCCGGATCGAGCGGCCTGGCGTCCATCCACACCAGCGAGGCTTGAATGCGCTGCGCCAGCGCGGCGGGCGCGTCGGCGGCGGCGATCAAATCGCCGCGGCTGATGTCCACCTCGCGATCGAGCACCAGAGTGACCGAGAGCGGCGCAGAGGCCTCCTCGAGATCGCCCTCCCACGTGACGATGCGCTTGATTGTCGCGTGCGTTCCGGACGGTTGCACGACGATCGCATCTCCCCCCCGCACTGTTCCCGAAGCAATCTGCCCGGCGAATCCACGGAAGGTATGATCGGGCCTGACAACACGCTGTACCGGGAATCGAAACGGCTGCTCGTGTTCCTGTTGCGAAGCCGGAAGCGCCTCGAGCGCCTCCAGCAGCGTCGGTCCCGCGTACCACGGCATCGCGCTTTGAGCGCGATTTGCCCGATGCGCCACGTTGTCGCCCTTCAGCGCGCTCACCGGGATGAACGCAACATCGACTGCCGTTCCCGTCTCCGCGGCAATCTGCGCAAGCACCGCGCGGAAGTCGCGCTCGATGGCGCGAAACACATCTTCGCTGTAATCGGCCAGGTCCATTTTGTTCACCGCTACCAGCACATGGCGCACGCGCAGCAGCGACGCGATATAAGCGTGGCGTCGCGATTGCGGCAGGATACCCCTGGTCGCATCGATGAGCACCACCGCTGCGTCCGCCGTCGACGCGCCAGTGGCCATGTTGCGCGTGTACTGCTCGTGCCCGGGCGTGTCGGCGATGATGAACTTGCGGCGCGCGGTGGAAAAATACCGGTACGCAACGTCGATGGTGATGCCCTGTTCGCGCTCCGCGCGCAACCCATCGGTCAGCAGCGCAAAATCGATCTGCCCGGGAGCCGTCGTTCCTTTGCCTTCAATGGAACGAATCTGATCCTCGTAGACCGACTGCGTGTCGTAGAGCAGGCGTCCGATTAGCGTGGACTTTCCATCGTCCACGCTGCCCGCAGTTGAAAAGCGCAGCAAGTCTTTCTCGCTCTCCTGGCGCAGAAAATCGTGAATTGAGAATGTGTTGAAAGTGGCCGTCGACATGATCAGAAGTAACCCTCCCGCTTTTTGATCTCCATCGAGCCTTCCTGATCGTGATCGATCGCGCGATTGGCGCGCTCCGACGAGCGGAATGAGACCAGCTCGGCGATGATTTCGGGGATGGTCGTCGCATCGGAGCGAATGGCGCCGGTGCACGGACTGCAGCCGAGCGAGCGCAAGCGCGACTTCACCATCCGCGGCTGCTCGCCGGGGTGTGCGACAAACGCCTGCTCCACCGGCAGCAGCGCGCCCTGCCCCGTATGCGATGGGCGCACGTACATGGGTCGCTCTTTGGCAAAGTAGAGATCGACCACCGGAATCTTCTCCTGGTGGATGTACTGCCACACGTCCATCTCTGTCCAGTTAGAGAGCGGAAACACGCGGATGCTTTCGCCGGGATGAATGCGCGCGTTGTAGATGTTCCACAGCTCGGGCCGCTGATTCTTCGGATCCCACTGCCCCGCTTGATCGCGGAAGGAATAAATTCGTTCCTTGGAGCGCGATTTTTCCTCGTCGCGGCGTGCGCCGCCGAAGGCCGCATCGAAGCGGTAATGCCGCAACGCGTCGAGCAGCGCCTGCGTCTTGAGCAGCCCGCAGCAGCGTTTCGTGTCGAGCGCGATCGGGTTCGTTCCCGCGGCAATGGCCGGCTCGTTGCGCCATACCAGCAATTCCGCGCCAACCGACCGCGCCATCTGGTCGCGGAACGCCAGCATCTCGCGGAACTTGAATCCGGTATCGATGTGCAGCAGCGGGAAGGGAATTGGCCCGGGATAGAACGCCTTCTGCGCCAGGCGCAGCATCACCGATGAATCTTTGCCAATGGAGTAAAGCATCACCGGTCGCTCGAACTCGGCGGCTACTTCGCGCAGGATGTGAATGCTTTCGGCTTCAAGCAGGTGCAGATGGCTGATGCGCGCGGCATGGGGTGCGTGCTCGCGCGGGGCGGATGGGGAGACAAGTTCGGCAACCGGCATAAGACCTCCAGGTGATGGATCTGGCGGAGATGCCGGTGCATGACACAACACCCGGCCGGCATGTCAGCCAGCGACGGGTGTGTCATTCAGATCAGGATGTGCGAAGAGATCGAAGGACTAGCGGGGACACCCGTCGAAGATGTTCGACAGGCGACAACAACTGCGGCGATGGGCCAAAGCAGTCATGAAGTTTCTTGATCCTAGCAAACAAATTTAGATTCCACAACGGCGCTTTCTGCTTGTCAACGATGTCATTTTTGCGCGCCGCACATTCGCGATAAAAATTCATTGGAAGAAGCTGTCCCATGCGGTTTGCTGAAGCGGAATTGCCCCTGACGCACAGCGGGCGGCCCGCAATGCGAGCCGCCCGCTGGTTCTGTTTCGATTTAGCGGCGTCCGCCACCGCCACCACCACCACCGCTGTGGCCGCCGCCGCCACCACCACCGCTGTGGCCGCCGCCGCCACCACCACCGCTGTGGCCGCCACCACCGCCGCTGTGGCCGCCACCACCACCACTACCGCCTCCGCCGTGGTAACCTCCGCCGCCACCGCTGTTACCTCCGCCGTGGTAGCCGTCGCCTCCGCTGGGTCGGGAGTTCCCGCCCGAGGGTCGGCTCGGCGGCGGAGAGTACGGGCGGCTGGGCGCAGGCGGAGTGTATGTCCGCGCGGGCTCAGGCGGTGTGTAGGTACGCGCGGGCGCGGGCGGAGTATAAGTGCGCATCGGCTCGGTTGGGCGTATGGGCGGCGCAAACGTGTTGCGCTGGCCAGGATTCATCCCCGGCGCACCCTCCGGCCGCGGCACAGGCGTATAGACAGGCCGCATCGGAACGAAGCTCGGGCGCGGCACCGGACGGACCGGCGAAGGCATGGGGTTCGCCGACTGGCCGAATGCACCACGCGCAACAATTCCGCGCGCCGGCAGCGTCCGCACTGGCATCACCGAATGACCGTTGATGGTGATCGGCGCGTTATGGTCGCGCGGGGGCAGGCCTGCCGTCAGAACCGGCAGCCGGCGATGGATCGGGATCACCGGAACCGGGTGCCCGGGGCGCGGTCCCGCCGGCCTTACCGGCCGCTCTACGCGGTGGTACCAGCCCGGCGCGTAGCCAATGTTCGGTCCCCCGTAGAAGCCCATGCGCCACCAGGGATTGCAGCCGCCGAACCCCGGCGCCCAACCCCAGCCAAAGCCGTTGTAGAAGTTCCACGCACCGCACTGGTAGGGCAGATAGCCCCACGAGTAGCCCGAGACCCAGGTGTAGCCAAAGCCCGGCGTCCACTCCCAGTCGCCGTTTCCGTAAGGATCGAAGTCGGCGTTGGACGCGTCATACGGCGACCAAACATAGCCCTGGTCGGGCACGTTATACCAGGTACCGTTGGCGTCCAGATCGTTCCATGCGGGGGTTGACTGCTGCGCCCCATTGATGTCTGTGGGTGCGCTGGTCTGCGCCGCGGCCTCGGCATTGAGCTCCTGGTCACGGTCGGAGTTCCAGGTGTCCCACGAATCCGGCTCGATGGACTCGGCCAGGTTGTAGCCGTTGGCGTCAGTCGCGCTCAGCGCCACACTTTCGCCGCCATGAATGTCCACGGCCAGACCCGAGTCCCGCTGCAGGTGCGCGTTGCCAGAGAAAACGGCCAGCTCGCCCGGCGGTGTGTCGTCTTTGACGCGCATTACGGTAAAGCCACTGGTGGTGACCATACTGTCGCCGAAGCGTACATTGATGGGGCCCACCTGGCCGGTGCCCTGCAGTTCGAAGTACGCCAGCCCCCCGTTCACGTCCACTTCGGCCTGCGCACTGGATCCCTGGCCGCTCAGCACTTTCAGGGTCAGCGCGCTGTCCGGCGAGAGCCGCGCCACGCTGCCGTCCTCGAACTGGATCTCGGCGCGGCCATCGTCGCCGGTGGCCAGGGTCATTCCCTCGAGCAAAGGCGTATTGGCCACGGCCTGGTCAGTGACGATCTGATTGCCCTGCGACAGGTGAACGGTTCCATCCACAAAGCTGAGGCGCACGGCGCGAGCCGGTGCCCCCGAGTCTTGCGCTCGAGCCGGCAACGAGGTTGAGAGGAAACCCAGCGACAACGCAATGACGAGCGCAACAGGGGCAAACAGACAGGAGGCCGGGAAACCCCCGGCCCTTCGAACGTTTTCCTTCTTGCTTTCCATGGCGACCCCGCCTTCCTTTCGCGCTGCACCCCGCACCGCGAAGTAACGCCACTCCATTGGACACCAGTGGGGCGGAAAATGTCGCGGAGAAAGCGGGGAGGCAGGGACTAAGGGGCTAAGGGACAAATAGATTACTAGCCAGGAGTCAGCAGCTAGAAGCTAGAAGCTGACCCCTGATTCTTGGTCTCTTAACTACGTTTCGGCCCTGGCCAGCAGCAGCCGGGCCCGTTTGCGGACCATTTCCATCACCCCGTCGTCGCCGGCCAGGCGCTCGAGAATGCCCTTGATGGCGCAGAGCTGCTGCGCGCGGCCGTCCTGCGCGGCCGCGGCCAGCGACTCGATCTCCTTGTCGAGGCCCAGCGGGTCGTGCTGCAGCAGCATCTCCAGCCGCACGCCCTCGACGATGGTATCGGAGACGGCCAGGAATGAGTCGCCCAGCGCCTGGATATCCTTGTCGCGCGAATAGTTGAATCGGCACGAGCCCTTGCCCCCGGGGCCGGAGTAGCTGAGCGTCTTCCAGCCCTGGAAGGCTACTTTCATGTGGCTCTCGCAAGGCTCGTTGAACCAGTTGTGGCGGGCGGCGATGTGAAACACGTTCATTGCAAATTTCGAGCTGAGCTGAACGTCGCGATCCACATCGGGCGTGCGCATCTCGCCGGGCGCGTCCGCGTCAGAGGCCGTCCCCATCACCGAGCGGAAGTGTCCGCGGCCGTCGGGATGCAGCGTCAGCGTCCACTGCGAGGGCGAGAGCCCGGGGTTACTGAAGTTGATGGTAACGGTCGGATCGGGAGGGGCGGCGGTTGATGCTTGCTGAGCGAGCAGGTGAGGAGTGAGCGCCAATGCGGCCAGCGCGGCGAAGAAAACGGCCCTCATCGATTGGCTCCCTGAAGATCGAGCGTCTGTGCGGTGTGGATGTGGCAGATGGCGATGGCCAGAGCGTCGGCGGCGTCGGCCGGCTGGGGCAGCTCGTTGAGCCCCAGCAGCCGCGCCACCATGAACTGCACCTGTTCCTTTTTGGCCAGGCCATACCCCACCACGCTGGATTTGATCTTGAGCGGTGCGTATTCGGCTACTGGAATCGACAGCCGTGCCGCCGCCAGCAGGGCGACGCCTCGCACCTGGCCGAGCTTGAGGGCCGACTTGGCGTTCACCGAGTAGAAAACCTCCTCGATGGCCACGGTATCGGGCCGCCAGCGCTCCATTTCGGCGGTCAGCTCGCGGAAAACCTGATCCAGGCGCTCGCACAGCGTTTTGGACTTGGCCATCCGAATCGCGCCCAGCGTTTGCGCCACCAGCCGCGACTCGCGTGGACCGTCCTGCGTCTCCACGACGCCAAAGCCGGTGATCTCGGTGCCGCAATCGATGCCGAATACGCGCATTCCGTGACAAGTGTAGCGCAAGCCGCGACTCAGCCGGGAACGAGGCAAGTCACTCGATGATTATGAGTCTCCGGGAACCTACCGCGCGTCTCCACTACAGAGGCTCCTCAGAACGGGAACCGCCGGAGTCGAGTCGGCGTATAGGAGATTGACTGTTCATAAGCGGACGCCGCGCACAGGGATCGAACAGCGCAGGCAGGGGACGGGAAGCCGCACAGAGCCGCTGATCCTTTGGATTCATGAGATTAGCGGCTGCTGGACTTTGGTTCACGGCGTGCACTCCCAATAGGCGTGGGCCAAATATAACAGTCAGGCAGTACGCGGCTCGGTCGCCGCGGAGGAGGTTTTATGACCGGCACATGCAATCTTGATCCGAATACAGCCATTATCGACGCCGCCGAACCCAGTTTCGGCGAAACCTTCGAACTCGTCCGAGGCCAGGAAATAGGCTTTCTCGATCGCCTTGCCCCCATCGTGCGCCGCCAGAGCGTAGCGCTGGACATGGGCTCGGTGGAGCGCATCGACGCCGCCGGCTTGGCGGCGCTCATCACGCTCTACTGTGACGCCTGCAAGGCCGGCCACAGTTTCACCGTTAACCGCCCCAGTCGGCATGTGCGCGAAATCCTGTCTCTCGTCGGCCTCGATCGTATCCTGCTGACAAAGGACGGTGAATCCGCCAGCTTCTGCGCGCAGATGCAGCGGAGCGCGGCGTAAGTCTGTGGGATTTCTCCGCGACGGCTGCAACATGCCACTGCAATCGGTGTCTAATCTGATCAGAAGTTCAAGTCTTCTTGAAGCCCAGGCAACTCGTCCGCGGTTTCGCGCGATCCGGCGCCGCGACTGAGCGCGGCTGGGGGAGGTTTGTGCTTTCAGGAATGAAGACGGTGCGATGCGCACGCACGGAGGAGCATCGGTGAACGCGCGGCAGTTGCGGTGGTTGCGGTATGTAAGTGTCCGAGCGTTTGGATTGGCGGCCGTAGCGGGACTGATGGGATGCTCCGCGATCCAAGTCAAATTAGGCATGAGGATCCATCTCGACAAGCTGCCCGTCACGGCGATGGAGGCTAGCCTGCCCGCCGGTCCGGCGATGGCGCCTGGAGAGACATCGCCCATGGTTGTGACCTTCACGGATTCGAACGGTAAATCCTGGATGACTGAGGGAATGGGAAAAGGCAAGATCCTCTGGTCCGATCTGAAGGTGACGGCCAGCGTGGTCACAGTGAACAAGAAGGGCGTACTGAGGCTGGCGCACGATCCGCGCAAGAGCGATGGCAAGACCGGGCAGGTGGAGATTTCGGTGCCAAGCCACCCGGCGCTACACGCGTCCTTGTCAGTTCCGCTGCGGTACGACTATCCATTCGTAGCGCATTTTGATGGGGCCAGCGGCTCTGACGGGATGAACGGCCAGGATGGCTCGGATGGTCTGTCGGGCTCGAGCGGGTCGGCTGGCTCAAGCGATCCCAACAACCAGGTGGCCGGAGGCAATGGCGGCGACGGCACGAGCGGCGGCGATGGATCGAACGGCAGTAATGGCGACGATGGCGGCAATGCGCCCGCGGTGAAAGTGCAGGTGACACTGCGAGCGGGCGATCATGCTCTGCTGCAGGCCGTGGTAAGCGCGGCGGGGCGCAAAGACCGGCACTTTCTGGTTGATCCGCAAGGCGGCTCGCTGACCATCACTGCGAACGGAGGCGCGGGCGGCAGCGGAGGCCGAGGAGGGCGTGGCGGACGCGGCGGCGCCGGCGGATCGGGCGGATTCGGGTGCCCCAGCGGCTCGAGCGGCCAGAATGGGCTGGATGGGCACGATGGGATGGCGGGCATCGATGGATCGCCGGGGCACGGCGGTTCTGTTGTGGTCGATTACGATCCGGCAGTGACGCCGTACCTGGGAACCATCAAGATTGTGAACAACGGCGGGCCGCGGCCGGTCTACCAGGAAGCTCCGGTGGGGCAGCTCTGGTAATGCTCTCCAGTTCGCGATGCTCCGGAAGCTGGTCCGCACTGTGACCCCGGGCACAGGCAATCGTATACTGGAGTGGATATCACTAGTAGTGGTTCGCACGTGCCGCAAGGCGCTGTCATTAATGTCCGGTTGACTGCGCGCGCTCAGCAGAAAATCCTCCCATTGGAATCCTGAGCCCCCGATCCGTTACCCTGACCTATGGACCGCCTGTGCGGATGCGGGGCCCCTGTGGCCGGCTACGCCGCTGGGGTGAAAATCCAAAAATGGAGGCTTTTCCATGGCGCAGGGCGTTCTGGAGCAGGCGCCTGCCGAAACGGCGGGCACGACGTCAACCGAAACTCAATATGTCTATTTCTTTGGCGACGGCCATGCCGACGGCAACGGCAAGATGAAGGACGTGCTGGGCGGCAAGGGCGCCGGCCTGGCGGAAATGACCAACGCCGGCCTGCCTGTGCCTCCGGGATTCACCATCCAGACCGAGGCCTGCCGCGAGTACATGCGGGGCAAGGTGAGCCCGCAGATCGATCGCGAGATGAAAGCGGCGCTGGCCAAGCTGGAAGCGTTGCAGGGACAGAAACTGGGCGCCGGTGAAAATCCGCTGCTGGTCTCAGTGCGCTCGGGCGCCAAGTTCTCCATGCCCGGCATGATGGACACCATCCTCAACCTCGGCCTCAACGACAAGGCCGTCGAGGCGCTGGCCAAGCGCAGCAATAATCCTCGCTTTGCCTACGATTCCTACCGCCGCCTTATCCAGATGTTCGGCGACGTGGTGCTGGATGTTCCCAAGAAGAAGTTCGAGCACATCTTCGACGGCGTGAAGGCGAAGAAGAAGGTGAAGTTCGACTACGAGTTGCAGCCCGACGCTCTGCAGGAGATTATTGCCGAGTACAAGAAGCTGATCTTGAAGGAAACCGGCAAGGAATTCCCGCAGAATCCGATGGAGCAGCTTGCGGAAGCGCGCGACGCGGTGTTTCGCAGCTGGCAGAACGAGAGAGCCAAGACCTATCGCCGCATTAACCGCATTGACGACTGGCTCGGCACAGCGGTGAATGTGCAGGCCATGGTGTTCGGCAACTTGGGCGAGGGCTCGGGCACGGGCGTGGGCTTTACGCGCAACCCGGCCACCGGCGAGCACAAATTCTTCGGCGAGTACCTGATGAACGCGCAGGGCGAGGACGTGGTCAGCGGCGTTCGCACGCCGCTCTCCATCAGCGAGCTCGAGAAGGCCATGCCGCACGTGTACCAACAGCTCAAGGACATCACCAAGCGGATGGAAACGCACTACCGCGACATGCAGGACTTTGAGTTCACCATCCAGGATGGCAAGCTCTACATGCTGCAGACCCGCAACGGCAAGCGTACGGGCCTGGCCGCGGTGCGCGTGGCCATCGACATGGTGAACGAGAAGCTGATCACGAAGGAAGAGGCGATCTTCCGCGTGGAACCCAACCAGCTTTACGACTTTCTGGTTCCGCGCCTCGATGAGAAAGGCCAGAAGGTCGAGGTGTTGGCCACCGGCCTGCCCGCTTCGCCGGGCGCGGCTGTGGGCCAGATTGTTTTCACTGCCGAAGAAGCGGTGAAGATGCACGCCAAGGGCACCTACAAGTCCATCATCCTGGTGCGCGGCGAGACCACGCCCGAGGACATCGCGGGCATGGAAGTGGCAGATGGAATCCTGACCTCGCGCGGCGGCATGACCTCGCACGCGGCCGTGGTCACCCGCGGCATGGGCAAGTGCTGCGTGGCCGGCGCCGGCGACTGCACGGTCGACGAAGCCAAGAAGGAACTGCGCGTGAAGGGCAAGACCTTCCGGCAGGGAGACTACATCTCACTCGACGGAACGACGGGCCGCGTCATCTCCGGCCAGTTGAAGACGCTGCCGGCACAGCCGGACGATCCGGATCTGGTCAAGTACATGAGCTGGGTCGACCCAGTCCGCCGCCTGCGCGTGCGCGCCAACGCGGATATTCCGCGCGACGCCAAGAATGCGCGGCTGTTCGGCGCGGAGGGCATCGGACTTTGCCGCACCGAGCACATGTTCTTTGCAGAAGACCGCATCGAGCACATGAGGGCCATGATCCTGGCCACCACTGAGAAGGATCGCCGCGCTGCACTCAAGAAGCTGCTGCCCATGCAGCGCGCCGACTTCGCCGGCTTGTTCAAGTCGATGGAGTCGCTGCCGGTGACGATTCGCCTGCTCGATCCGCCGCTGCACGAGTTCCTGCCCAAGCGCGAGGATCTTTTGGTTCAGATCGCGCGTCTGGAGGAGACCAAGCCGCGGTCGCCCAAGCTAAAGGAGTTGCGCACGCTGCTGCATCGCGTGGAAGAGCTGCACGAGCAGAACCCGATGCTGGGGCTGCGTGGATGCCGGTTGGGCATCACGTTCCCTGAGATCACCGAGATGCAGGCGCGCGCCATCTTCGAGGCCGCGGTGCAAGCCAAGGCCAAGGGCGGCAACCCGCATCCCGAGATCATGATCCCGCTGATTGGATCGATCGAGGAAATGCGCAACCAGGCTGCCATCGTGCGGCGCATCGCCGATGAGGTGTTCAAGGAGAAGGGGGCGAAGGTCGAGTACATGGTGGGAACCATGATCGAGCTGCCGCGCGCCGCCCTGACCGCCGATCAGATCGCCGAGGAGGCCGAGTTCTTCAGCTTCGGCACCAACGACCTGACGCAGACAACCTTTGGCATCTCGCGCGACGACATCAACAACTTCCTGCCGGCGTATTTGAAGCAGGGCATCTTCAAGTTCGACCCATTCGCCACGCTCGACCAGGTGGGTGTGGGCCAACTGGTGAAGATGGGCGTCGAAAAGGGCCGCGCCACCCGCTCAGGCCTGAAGGTCGGCATCTGCGGCGAGCATGGCGGCGATCCCGAGAGCGTGAAGTTCTGCCACCGCATCGGCCTGAACTACGTTTCGTGCTCTCCGTTCCGCTTGCTCACGGCGCGCCTGGCCGCCGCGCAGGCAGCACTCGAAGAGAAGCAGGGCGAAGTGTTCCACGGCTCGAAGTAAGCAAGACGCTCGATCGACGCAAAGGGTGCAGCCACATGGGCTGCGCCCTTTGTCTTTGGGATGTTGCGCGGATCCGGCTCTGCACGCGCTCAAGCTTCCGGTTGCGGAGCTTGGGACTTAAAGAGCGCATCGGGCTGAAGGCGGAGCGAGACTGCTCCGCTTTCAAATGGATGAACTGCAGAATTGTGCCAGCGCGATAGGCCAGGATACGCGCAGACTGCGGGGTTGTTCAGAGCTTAGTGGCTGTCGCCGTCGCGATCTACATCGCCAGAAGACGGGGCCTGACCTTTGTGACTAAGCGTCACTGTGTCCTGAGGCAGTAGGTTTGAGTGCGAGCTCGGTTGCGGCGGATTTGGTTGCGATGCTTGCGGCATTTGCGGGACTACAGATGAACCTGAGATGGGGCTGATCATGGTTTCTCCTCCGACAAAACTATCGGCTGATTCGAGCTCAAGAATCATGCAGAATCAGTCTTCAACGGATGACGTTTCGTTCATCTTTGTCATGTTGGAGTTATTGTGGCAGGAAAACAGTTGCAAGAAAGCTCAACAAATCATGGGTGCCGCCAGCGAAAGCACTTGAGTTATTCCGCCTTCGCCCCGCCCATCCGCGCAATCACCCCCAGCCCCGCGCCCGCATCGCACACCACCATCCGTATGCGCCGCGCCGCCGGCAGATAGCGCGGCGCCAGCCGCACCCAGCGGCGGTTCAGCGCATCGCCAGGCGCGAAGCAATCGAGCAGCAGCGCGTCGAAGGCGCTCGCCGGCTGCTTCCAGTCAGGCGGAATGGGAAAGAACTGAAACTGCGCGTCAGTTGGCAGCGCCAGTTGCTGCATGATGCACCGCGCGCCATGGGCAAGAAACGCGTTCAGCTCCGGCGTTGGCTGTTGGTGTGCGGAAAGCAGGTCGGGCTGCGCGCCGCGCTCCAGCATCTCGCGCTCGATGGCTTCGGGCGCGACGGAGACGCCCACAACCACCGGCTGCTTTTTGCGGATTTCGTTCTTGAGAATGCGCAGCGCCTCATCGAGCGAGTTGACGACAAAATCAATTGCGCCCTCGCGCATGGCCTTACGCAGCAGCGCCGCGTCGGCCGAGGCCGTGAGCGAAGCCGTACCGGCAATATTGGCCGCGCGCAGCACCATGCAGCCGGTTGAATCCGCTTCGCCCGCGTAGAGCAGCTTGCCGCCCGCGCCCGTTTCCGCGTCCATCTCCGGAGCGAAGCCGGCATAGAGGCTGTAGACGATCTGCATCGCCTGCTCGATGGTGAGCTCAGCCATGTTTTCCGGGGAATCAGTCATCAAGCGGAGTGTATCGCGAAAAGCAGTTCACAGTTCACAGTTCGTAGTTCACATGTCTCCTGGCAACTCAGAACTGTGAACTGTTTTTTCACCACTCCGAGTACGGCTTCCCGTCTGTTCCCGTGTCCTGCGCGCCGGAGTGGACATCGTCGATGCCGGGCTCGCTTTCGTCGAGCGAATACATGGCGTCGCTCTGATCGGTGACCCATGTATCGGAAGAGTGGGTGATGGGATCATCGGGAATTTTTTTGAGGTAGCCGGATTGCACCAGGTCGTCGAGCGACTGCGGCGCCTTGCCCTTGTCCATGGTGTAGGAGGAGATGGCCTCACGCATCACGTGCAGGTCTTCCCTGAGCACGGCCTCGCGGGCAGCCTTGATGGTGGCCACAAAGCGCGGCACCGCGAGCGTGGCCAGGATGCCGATGATGGCCATCACGACCATGAGCTCGAGGAGGGTGAAGCCGTTTTGGGTGCGGTGCCTGCGCATTTTTGAGTTGTCAGTTCTCAGTTATCAGATTTCAGCAAACCAGCTTCAGCGCGAACAATCTGACAACTGACCACTGATCACTGACAACTGCATCTCTCACCACGTCGAATACTTGGTCCCGTCCAGCGCCGTGCCCTGCGATTTGGAGTATACGTCGAAGACGCTCTGGCCTCCGTAGGAATCGGAGTCGGGATCGTCCTGCATCGAGCGCAGTCCCCAGTCCGCCTGGCCGGTCATCGGATCGATCGGAATCCGGCGCAGAAACTTGAGCTTCTTGCCCTGCACGTCCACGCCGTTCACCAGTGTTTCGAGATCCGGCGGATAGTTCTGGCTGTCCACCTTGGTCTGGAAGGCGCCGCGGTCGGCCGCGTCCTTGTACTTGTCGATGGCGTCGCGCATCATCCACAGGTCGTAGCGGAGCTCGTGCTCTTTTTCCCGCTTCACCTGGAAGCGGGCCAGCGGAATCGCCGCCGAGGCCAGGATCGAGAGGATGAAGACGGTGACGATCAGCTCGATGAGCGTAAGCCCGTGTTCGCGCTCCGGAACAGGCCGGCGGAGCCGGACCTTCTGCGGAATGTGCTGCCTTTGCAATCTTACTTCACCACGATTTCGGCCTGGGTGGGCGTGGCATTCGCCTGTTGCTGTTTGCTGTTCACCGCTCCGGCGCGGGTCATCTCCAGCGTCGTCGGGCCCGGAGCCTTGGCCGTAAATGTAAGGACGCACAAGGTGCCCGAACCGCTCACTCCGGCAGTGCCGGGCGGGCGCGAGGCCACCACCGTAACATTGCCCGGGCCGTCGTCTCGGTGAATAAGCGCCATGGCCTGGCCGCCGCGGCTGAGCAGATCGCCGCCGGTCACGTTTACCAGCGTCAGGTGCGAGGGATCGTACCGGAACTGCAACGGAACAGAAGAGATATCCGCACCGTCGTTCACCTGGATGGGCACCTGGAAGCTGGCGCCGTTGGCCACCGTCGTCGCAGGTGGAGCGAAGCGCATGCTGAAACTGGTTGGAGCCACCGGCATCTGGCCAGCTGCGGGATTCGCCGCAGCGCCGAGTGGGGCTGAGGTTGGTGGA
>Ga0187812_1000205_pt1 | contig 21968 bp, 12 predicted proteins | sample NC_S_2_FD_130582 | JGI IMG/M metagenome (GOLD analysis project Ga0187812, IMG submission 130582) | Wetland sediment microbial communities from Neuse River Estuary, North Carolina, USA - ASW-S_2 | ecosystem: Environmental > Aquatic > Freshwater > Wetlands > Sediment | place: USA: North Carolina...
CGCTTTACCAGCATCTGGCGTCGTTCCCCGGCTTCGGCATCGAGAGCACGGCCGACACCGTTGGCACGGCAGTGGGCGTGGCCACTATCGCCGGCGTCGCCGCCCATGCCATTGTCACCAACATTCGCAAGCGCAGCGTGATCGCCGAAGTGCACGCTGAAGATCAGAAGGAGTCGTAAACAGCCATGGCAACGCGTGTCGTCGTCGATCCCGTAACTCGCATTGAAGGCCACCTGCGCGTCGAAGCGGTGGTGGAAAACGGCGTCATCACCGACGCATTCAGCTCCGGCACGATGGTGCGCGGCCTGGAGAAGATCCTTATCGGCCGCGATCCCCGCGATGCGTGGGCGATCACCGAGCGTGTCTGCGGCGTGTGCACCACGGTGCACGCGCTGGCCAGCGTGCGCGCCGTGGAGGACGCGCTGGGCATCAGCGTTCCGCCCACTGCCGAGATCATCCGCAACATCATGGCCACGACGCAGTACGTGCAGGACCACGTGATCCACTTCTACCACCTGCACGCGCTGGACTGGGTGGACATCGTGAACGCGCTCAAGGCGGACCCCAAGAAGGCCGCCGAGCTTGCGTCTTCCTATTCCAAGTGGGACAAGAACACCGCCTCGTATTTCTCCGCTGTGCAGGACAAGATCAAGGCGTTTGCGGCGAGCGGGCTGGGCATCTTCGCCAACGGCTACTGGGGACATCCGGCGTACAAGCTGCCGCCCGAGGTGAACCTTATCGGCGTGGCGCACTATCTCGATGCGTTGGAATGGCAGAAGGAAGTGATCAAGATTCACGCCGTCTTCGGCGGCAAGAACCCGCACCCGAATTACCTGGTGGGCGGCGTTCCCTGCTCGATCAACACCAATGAAGTGGCGGCCATCAATAGCGAGCGGCTCAACCTGGTGGGCAAGCTGATCGGCGACGCCGACGAGTTTGTCAACGAAGTCTATATTCCCGACCTGCTGGCGGTGGCGTCGTTCTACAAAGACTGGGCCAAGTACGGCGGCGGACTGCACAATTACCTCAGCTACGGCGAGTTTCCCACCAAGGGATACAACCAGCCCGAGGCCTTCAAGTATGCGCGCGGCGCGGTGTTGAACCGCGACCTGAGCCGGGTGTATCCGGTGAATCCGCGCGACACGCAGGAGATCAAGGAGTACATCGCGCACTCCTGGTACGACTACGACGGCGGCAACAACGAGGGTCTGCATCCCTGGGCCGGCGAAACAAAGATCAAATACAGCGGACCCAAGCCGCCCTTCGAGACGCTGGAAGGCTACGACAAATACTCCTTCCTCAAGACGCCGCGGTGGAAGGACAACCCGATGGAAGTGGGCCCGCTGGCGCGCCTGCTCGTCTCCTACGCCGCCGGCCACGAGGATGTGAAGGAAGTGGTGAACGCGACACTGGGCAAGCTGGGGGTACCCGTGGATGCGCTGTTCAGCACGCTGGGCCGCACCGCCGCCCGCGGTATCGACGCAGCGCTGGCCATGGTCTGGCTCAAGGAGTTCTACGGCCAGCTCATCGACCGGGTGAAGAGCAACGACGTCTCGACCTTCAACGGCACACGGTGGGATCCCAAGACCTGGCCCGCCGAGTGCGAAGGGGTAGGCCTGGAAGAGGCTCCGCGCGGCGCGCTGGCGCACTGGATCAAGATCAAGAACGGCGCCATCGAGAACTATCAACTGGTGGTGCCGACAACGTGGAACGGCTCGCCGCGCGACGCCAAGCAGCAGCGCTCATCGTTCGAGGAGGCGCTGATCGGCACACCGGTGGCCAATCTCCAGCAGCCGCTCGAAATTATCCGCACCATTCATTCCTTCGACCCGTGCCTGGCCTGCGCCGTGCATCTTTACGATCCGCAGGGCAAGCACCTCAACCAGGTTTCCTTCGAGTGATGGCGATGAGCACCCAGAGCGTCAAAGTTCGAGATGTCTTTCGCGCCAACGGCTCGGCCCCCGTCGAGTACCGCCGCGTCTACGTGTGGGAGCTGCCGGTCCGTGCTTACCACTGGATCAACGCCATCGCGCTCACCCTGCTGTGCGTCACCGGCTTTCTGATCGGGCATCCGCTCAAGCTGGGCACCGCGCAGGAGGCCTACCAACAATACTGGTTCGGCTGGGTGCGCTTCCTCCACTTCGGCGCAGCGTACGTTTATCTCTTCAACTTCGCCGCCCGCCTCTATTGGGGATTCGTAGGCAACAAGTACGCCAAGTGGAACAACTTTTTCCCGATGACCAGAAAGCAACGGCAGGAGATCGTCGACGTCATCAAGACCGACGTGCTGCAGACCAAGATGCACGGCGAGATCTCGACGGGGCACAACTCGCTGGCCGCGTTCATCTATTTCCTGACGTTCCTGGCGTTCTGCTTCCAGACCATCACCGGCTTCGCGCTCTACTCCAGCATGAGCGACGCCTGGCTGCCGCACATGTTCAAGTGGGTTGTGCCGCTGATGGGCGGGGAGATGGGGGTGCGCTTCTGGCACCATCTGTTCCTGTGGTTCTTTGTCACCTTTGTCATCGTTCACATTTATCTCTCCTTCTACCACGACTACATCGAAGGCCGGGGCACCATCTCGTCGATTGTCGGCGGCTGGAAGTTTGAGCGGGTGAAAAAGGCGGGGAATAGGGACTGAGGGAATAGGGAATAGGGAATAGGGAATAGGGAATAGAGAATAGAGAATAGAGACTTAAGGAACCAGAGAGCTGAATGCCCCGCCTTGGCAGCGGTTTTGTCGCGGCTCAGGCGGGGTATAGATTACCTACAGGCACGTACAGACAAACAAATCATTCCCCGTGAGGCCGCATGAACACCGATAAACCTACACTCGTCCTGGGACTCGGCAACGTGATCATGGGCGATGAGGGCGTGGGCGTGCACGTGGTGCGCGCGCTGGCGGAGCGCGAATTGCCGGCAGGCGTGGAATGCCTGGACGGCGGGACAGGCGGCTTTGTGCTGCTTGAGCCGCTGCAGAACGCCGGCCGGATTATTCTGATCGACGCATCCTCCGATGGCAATCCGCTGGGCACCGTGACCCGCACCACGCCGAAATTCTCAAAGGACTATCCGCCTACGCTGACCGCGCACGACATCGGCGTGAAGGACCTGCTGGATGCGTTCTACATGCAGGGCGGGACGCGCGAGGTGGTTCTCTACACCATCACCATCGACCCGCTGCAACAGATTTGCATGACGCTCTCGCGGGAGTGCAAGCGCGGCGCCGAAGAGGCCGAGCAACGCATCCTGGCCGAGGTCGGGGTGGCTGCGTCTGTCCAGTAGCCGCGCGCATTCCGCATTTCTGAAATTCCCAATCGGTTGAACCATACCGCTGAACCTGACGGCCACTTTGCGCGTACATCCATTAGCGCCGGCTGCGGGGGATCGTTCGTTTGCGGACATCTTTTGGTGGAAGCGAACAGGTTTGGCGGACATCCCCACGATTAAGTCGCCTGAAATGTGCACGACCGCGGGGGGGGACATGGCAGGCGATTTGCAAGGTTCAAGGGCAATCATCTTCGGGGCGGCGTGCGCGCGCGGCCTTTCCGTACACCTTTGCAGCGAAAGAGGAGGTCTCAGATGGCGTTAGTTTTTGCTCCGTTGAAGCAGGTTCTTCGCCGGCTGGGGCGGGCGCCGCTCTTCACGATGGTGACGCTGCTGACTTTGGCCATCGGCATCGGCGCCAACACGGTTGTGTTCAGCGTGGTGGAAGGAGTGCTGCTGAAGCCGCTCGCCTATCCGCAGGCCGAGCGGTTGATCGGCGTGTGGAACACGGCACCCGGAGTGAACATTCCGCGGCTGACGATGGCGCCGTTTCTTTACTTCGTCGATCGCGAGCAGAACAAGACGCTGGAGGACATTGGCGTTTACCAGGGCGACGAAGTCAGCCTCACGGGCACAGCGCAACCGCAGCGTCTGAGGGCGGTGGACGTGACCGACGGCGTATTGCCGATTCTGGGAGTGAAGCCGGCGCTTGGCCGACTTTTTACGCGGCAGGACGACGCGCCCAACGCAGCGAAGACGGTGGTGCTGACCTACGGGTATTGGCAGCGGCGCTTTGGCGGCGACCGGAGCGTGATCGGGCGCGCGATGACGCTCGATGGCGAGACCAACACGGTGATCGGGGTCCTTCCACAGGATTTCCGCTTTCTCGATTACGATCTCACCGACGTGTTCCTGCCGTTGCAGTTCGACCGCAGCAAGACGAAGCTGGGGAACTTCAGCTACGAGGGCGTGGCGCGCCTGAAGCCCGGGTTTACGGTGCAACAGGCCAATGCCGACCTGGCGCGGCTGATTCCGATTGCGATTCGCAGCTTCCCTGCCCCGGAGGGATTCAGTCCGGCGCTGTTTGAGCAGGCTCATTTTTTGCCCGACCTTCACTCTCTCAAGAGGGATGTGGTTGGAGACATTGGCAACGTGCTCTGGGTACTGATGGGGTCGATCGGGATCGTGCTGCTGGTGGCCTGCGCCAACGTGGCCAACCTGCTACTGGTGCGGGTGGAAAGCCGGCGGCAGGAGCTAGCCATCCGCACAGCGCTGGGCGCGGGCCGCAGGAGCATCACGATTGGATTGCTGATGGAAAGCCTCACCCTGGGAGTTGCCGGCAGCCTCATCGGCCTGGCGCTGGCCTATGGAGCGCTGCGCCTGCTGGTGGCGGCCGCGCCGACCGGCCTGCCGCGGCTGCATGAGATCGGCATCGATGTTCCGGTGCTGCTGTTCACGCTGGGCCTGGCTCTTTTTGTGAGCCTGGTGATCGGCATGATCCCGGTGATCAAATACTCGCGGGTTACGGCCAGCACGGGACTGCGCGAAGGCGGGCGCGCCCTCAGCCAAAGCCGCGAGCGGCACCGCGCCCGCAAAGTCCTGGTGGTGGTGCAGGTGGCGCTGGCGCTGGTGCTGCTCATCTGCTCCGGGCTGATGATCCGCACCTTCCGCGCGCTGGCCAATGTGTCTCCGGGGTTCACCGATCCTGGGTCGCTCGAGACCTTCGGCATCTATATTCCGGAAACGCAGATTGCGGAGACGCAAAACCAGCGCGTGGTGCGCACCGAGCAGGCGATTGCAAACAAGCTGGCGGCGATCTCCGGAGTCTCGTCGGTGGGCATCACCACGGCTGTGCCCCTGTCGGGCAGCCAGTCCTTCGACCCGGTCTTCGCCAAGGATCATGTGTACCGCGAGGGCGAGCTTGCGCCGGTGCGCAGGTTCAAATTCATTTCGCCGAAGTTTTTCTCGACCATGGGGACGCCGCTCGTGGCGGGACGCGACATGACCTGGGACGATGAGTACCAGAAACGGCCGGTGGTCATCATCTCCGAGAATTTTGCGCAGGAATATTGGGGCTCGGCGGCAAACGCGCTGGGAAAGTTTGTTCGCGTGGGCTCAACCGATCCGTGGCACGAAGTTATCGGCGTGGTTGCGAATGTTTACGATGACGGGGTCAGCAGCCCGCCTTCGACGGCGGTGTACTGGCCGCTCTTCCAGGACAACTTTGAGACGCAGAAAGAAATGGTGCGGCGCTACGTGAATTTCGTGATTCGCTCGCCGCGCGCGGGCCAGGCAACGTTCCGCAACGAGATTCAGCAGGCGGTCTGGTCGATCGATCCGGAGCTTCCGCTCGCCGGCCAGACAACCGTGGGCGTGTTTTACACCCGGTCGATGGCCCGCACTTCGTTTACTCTCGTGATGCTGTGCGTGGCGGGAGGCATGGCGCTGCTGCTGGGCATCGTCGGCATCTACGGCGTGATTGCTTATGCCGTTACGCAGCGCACGCGCGAGATCGGCATCCGCATGGCGCTGGGCGCACAGCGCGAGACGCTCACCGGGATGTTCGTTCGCCAGGGGCTGATGCTGGCGGGGATGGGCGCGGCGGCGGGGATTGCCGTGGCGTTTGCGATCATGCGCTGGATGGCGTCGATTCTTTTCCACGTGAGCCCGACCGATCCGTGGACGTACGGCTCGGCCACCGCAACGGTTCTGCTGATTGCATGGATTGCGTGTTATGTGCCTTCACGCAAGGCGGCCGCGGTGGATCCGGTGAACGCGCTGCGGGCGGAGTAAGCTCGCGAGGGAGCGGGTTATTCTTTGGGCACTTCCATGGCGCCGGTGAGGCTTGAAACTTTTTCGACGCCATGGCTTCGGCACCAGGATTCGAGCCCTTTGGCGAGGCGCTCGGTGGCGCGCGGGTCGGCGTAGCTGGCGGTGCCCACCTGGACGGCCGTGGCGCCGGCCAGCAGGAACTCGACCGCGTCCTCTGCGTTCACGATGCCGCCCATGCCAAAGATAGGAATCTTGACCGCGCGCGCGGATTCGTAGACCATGCGCAGGGCGATGGGCTTGATGGCCGGTCCCGACAATCCTCCGGTCACGTTGGTGAGCCGCGGCTGGCGCGTCTCCACGTCGATGAGCATGGCGCGGAAGGTGTTGGCGACGCTGAGGGCGTCGGCGCCGGAGTCGGCGGAGATGCGCGCCATCTGGCCGATGGAGGTGACATTGGGCGAGAGCTTGACGATGAGCGGGCGAGCGGATGCACGCCGGGCCTTGTCAACCAGGTATTCGAGCGAGCCGGGGTCGGCCCCGAAGGCCATACCTCCGGCGTGGACGTTGGGGCAGGAGACGTTGAGTTCGTACGCCGCGATGCCCTCGGCCTGGTTGAGCCGATCGATTACCTGCACGTAATCGCTGACCGTGTATCCGAATACGTTGACGATGACCATGCAGCGCGGGTAGCGCTTCATCGCCGGAAGCATCTTTTCGATGTACTGCTCGACGCCGACGTTCTGGAGGCCAATGGCGTTGAGCATGCCGGCGGCGGTCTGAACGAGGCGCGGGGCGGGATGTCCGGCCATGGGCTCGAGCGAGATGCCCTTGGTGACGAAGCCGCCGAGGCGCTCGAGGGAGACGATCTCCTCGAACTCGATGCCGTAGCCGAAGGTGCCGCTGGCCGCGACCACGGGGTTGACCAGCTCCAGGCCGGCCAGCTTGACTCTCATGTCGGGCTTCACGTGGGGCGGGTTCCTTTCCGGCGCTTCCTATCCATGATAATTTCCCGGCTCGGCGATGACCGAGGGAACAAGGGAACAAGGGACCAAGGGACCAAGGGAGCAAGAGACCAAGGGCGCTCGAATCACTCTTTGACTTCTTCACTGTTTCAGTCATTCAGGCGCGGTTTTCCACATTGAGTTTGCCAATACTTTCGGTTCCTTTACGAGATTTTGATGGACACAGAAACTCGGCTGGGGCAAACTGGGCTCACCAGCCATCTGCAGGCGGGCGTTCCCCTTTGTTCGGAGCTTAATACTGAGCGCGATCTTTGTCCGACCGGGCCCCGGTGGATTTCGGTCACGATGACCGTCAATCGGCAGTCATCGCGGTAGCGGCGTTCCCTGTTCGACCTTCATTCTTGCGGTACATGCATTCAGCACACTCGTGAGGAGGCCCCACCGGCTTTCGCATCGCTGTCAAAGCTCCATTTACCCGGATCGATCGCAAGAAGAAAACATTACCCGCGAGGAGAATATGAACCGTTTTTTTTGGAGAGGTTTGGTCCTGCTGGCGGCGCTGCTGTGCGCGCTGCCGGGTCTGACGCAGCAAACACTGGGGTCGCTCAACGGCACGGTTCTGGATGCCAGTGGAGCGGCGGTGTCCGGAGCCACCGTGACAGTGACCGATACCGCCATCAACGTGACGCGCACCACCAAAACGCAGAAGAACGGCTTTTACCAGCTCTTCAACCTTCCGGTGGGCATGTACACGGTTTCGGCGAGCAGCGCGGGATTTGAAACCTCGACGCAGAGCGGCGTGGAGGTTCTGGAGGCGCAGGCCAAGACGGTGAACCTGTCGCTCAAGGTGGGCAATACGGCCACGACGGTGGAAGTGACGGCCAATCCCCTGCTGAACGCGACCGATACGACCAACGGCTACACGATGGACGCAACGCAGATCGCCGCGACGCCGCTGGCCACGGGCAGCTTTACGCAGTTGGCGGTGCTTTCGCCGGGCACCAGCGCGGAATTGCTGGCCAACCTGGACTCGAATGCGGGCCTGGGCAATCAGCCCATCTGGGCCAACGGGCAGCGCGATACGTCGAACACTTTCCAGGTGAATGGCGTGGACGTGACTAATATCTTTAACGGGAAGAGCTCGTCAGACGCCAACTCGCAGCGCTACAACTTCGGGGTGGGCGAGATCGACGCAGTGGGCGGCGAGTACGGAACCGGGACGGCGGTGTACGAGTCGAACGGCAACAGCCTGCCTTCGCCTCCGCCGGAGTTTCTGCAGGAGCTGCGGGTGAACACCTCGATGTACGACGCGCAGCAGGGCGCCACCTCCGGCGCGCAGATCGACGCCAACACCTCGGTGGGATCGAACGACTGGCACGGCCAGGCCTACGGCACCTTTGCCAACAACGCCATGAACGCCGATCCGCTGTTCTTCAAGCAGGATGCGCTGCTCGCGGGACAGGGCGTGGAAGCTTTTCCAGCGGCGTATGCCAACCCCGCGCTGCACCGCTGGACGATGGGCGCCACGCTGGGCGGGCCGATCAAGAGAGACAAGCTGTTCTTCTTCGTTGGCTATCAGTATGGATACAACTCCGACCAGGCCACCGGCTTGTCGCAGTTGGAGGTGCCGCCGGGCCTCACCGACGACCGCTCGACAAACGGCTTGCAGTCGGCATTTAACAGTTGGTTCAATACCAATCCCAACTGCGCTCCCAACTGCGGCCCTGGCCCAACCCTCACTATCAGCCCCATCGCCGCCGCACTGATGAATGCCAAGCTGCCCAACGGGCAATACGTGATTCCGTCGGTGCAGGTCGCCAATACTGTTCTCGGCAACCCCAACGTGACGCTTCCCGGCACCTCGCTGTTCACCACCAACCAGGCGACGGCGGCGGTCGATTACAACCTGACCGGCACCGACCGGCTTGGCTTTAAGTACTACTACCAGAACGATCCCGTGCAGCGGCCTTACGGCCTGTCGCAGGTGGGCGGCTTCCCGCTGACGCAGAACAATGGCGCGCAGTTGGGCGCGATCGACAACACCATCTCGATCGGGCCACGGCTCAACTGGGAGCAGCGCCTGGGATTCGTGCGCATGTCTTCTTACAGCTTCGACAACCAGACCGTGATTCCACCCTCCGGCGTATCACCCAACTTCGGGATCGGCTCGAATCCGGCGATTACACCGTCGCTGTACACTGCCGGAATTCTGCCCGGCCTGGATCTGCTGCAATTCGGCGCCGATTACACCAGCGCGCCGTCGCTCAGCGTGGGCCCCTACGGATCGGAGAGCACGACGATCAACGCCGGCTATTACCAGAACCGGCTGAACCCGTCGACCAACGTGATTTTTTCAGTGGGCAAGCACACGTTGATGGCCGGCGGCGGCTTCAGCTACACCCAGCTCAACATCGAAAACAATCGCGGCGGCATCGCAAATATCGAAACCTACAACTTCCAGGATTTCCTCGAAGGCAGTGCCTACCGTTCCAACGTGATCGACAGCGTAGAGAGCGGGCGCAACAACTCCGACCGCTACTACCGGTCCAACGAGAGCGATGCGTACGTGCAAGACAAGTGGCAGTTGCTGCCCAACCTGAGCATCACGGCGGGAGTGCGCTACGACTACCACGGCGGCATGACGGAGAAGTACGGGAACTTTTTCACTTTCAATCCATCGCTTTATAACGTAACGGGAAACAGCACGCAGGGCTTTACGGTGATCAACTCAGGCTTCGTGGTGGCGCCCAACAACAAGAACCTGAGCGGGGTGCCGGCGACCAACATTGCCAGCTCCGATTCCACTCTGAATGGCCGGCAGTGGGGCATCTCGCCGCGGGTTGGATTTGCCTGGTCGCCGGGCTTCGGCCACGGCAACTTTGTGATTCGCGGCGGGGGCGGGATCTACTACGATCGCGGCGAGCTGTTCAGCTATCTCTCGCAGCCCTATGGCGCATCGGGCGGCGGGGGCGTCTTTGGCGTCACCCAATCTGCGCCTTTGGTCACATACGTGAATGGGGTTGGAAAATCGCTGTCCGATCCGATCGGCAACGCCGACTTCGTGAGGCCGAACGCCAGCCCGGGCTACATGAACAACGTGCTGCAAACGCAGCTCAACAACATGGCCGGCCCAAGCGCGCAAACGCAGTACGGGCCGAAATGCGGGGCCATCGACAACCAGGAAAACTATCTCGACTGCACGGCGACGATCGACTTCGGCTCCTACGATCCGCACGACGTGCTTCCGTACTCGATCAACTACACCTTGAACGTGGAGTGGCAGCCGGTAAACGACGTGTCGGTGACCGTCGGATACGTTGGCAATCGCGGACGGCATTCGGTAATCCCGATTCCGTTCAACGAGCCGGGGATCGCCACCGCGCAACATCCGATTTGGGGTGAGACAGCGAGCTACGGCTACCAAGTACTGAATCAAAACAATATTTATTACGACCAGTACGGTTACGAACAGTACCAGGCCATCGCCGGGGAGCCGTGGAATACCTACAGCGGCGGCAATATCGATTTCCGCACGCCGTACGTCGGTTACAACTTCAACTCCGCGCTGTTCAAGACGGTGGGCGTCTCGGCCTACGATGCGTTGCAAGTGCAGGTGGAAAAGCGTCTCTCCCACAACTTCCAGGCGGGCGCCAGCTACACCTGGAGCCACACGCTGGACGAGCAGAGCGACATTGGCATCTTCTTCACGGGCGACAACCCCGATCGGCTGCGCGATTCGTGGGGCTCGGCCGATTTCGACCGCACGCACGTGTTGAGCGTCAACTTCGACGCGCAGGTGCCGGACTTCGCCAAAGCGCACTCGCTGGAGTCGTATATTACCAACGGCTGGCACCTGGCCGGCGTGGGCATAGCGCAGAGCGGCCAACCCTACTCGCTCTACGAGTTTTACGGAGCGGTGGGCAGCATATTCGTGGGCAACTATCCGAACCTGATGAACCCGGTTCTGCCCATCAAGGATGCGGCCCACCCCAAGTCCGCTTTCACCGGGAACAAGGGAATCTTCCGCACCGCGGGCGGCGACTATATCCCGGCCATCGATCCTACCCAGATCGCGATCAATTACCTGAAGCCAGGGGAGGACGGCATCCCCGTTTCGACCGGAAGCGATCCGCAGGACATCTACGAAACCGACTTCGCTCCCGGCGACCAGCGCAACATCTTCCGCCAGCCTTTCCAGAAGCGTCTCGATCTTTCGCTCCGCAAGGACTTCAAGGTGAAGGAACACTATGGGCTGGAGTACGCCTTCAACGTTTTCAACCTGACCAATACCAGCAGCCTGGATGTGCCGCAGAACCAGACGCAGATCGGCCAGGCGGATGCCTGCTCCAATACCGCCTACGCCCAGTTCGGCGGCTACAGCAACTGTGCGCTCGGCTATCTGAACTACGGCCAGGTGGTTACCAGCAACGATCCCAACGATCAGCAAAGCGCGCAGCAAAACCTCTACAAGCTTCCGGTGGTCAACGGCTCGGGGCGTTCGCTTACCGTTCCGACCACCATTGGAGGCTCCATCAACAACGGCGCCGCCTTCGGCTCGATTACCAGCGTGATCGGCGGCTCGCGGGCGTTCACGATGGGACTGCATTTCACCTACTGACCCTGCTGAAAAGCACACCGGCCGGGGCTCGATTGCGGGCCCCGGTTTTTTTCTGCTTCCTGGAGGGGGGCGAAGCGGGGCGAAAGCGTCCTGTTTTCCACAAAAGCAGGAAGTTTCGAGCGAAAGGGCGCGTTTTTGCCTTGGATTTCGACTGCTGCTGGCCTACACTGATGACCTCGGAACAGCAAGAGCCGCGACTTCTCCCTGCGGACGGATATTCCGCGCGATCTGGTTGAAGCAAGGCCAGCCCGCGGTGCCCGCCGTTTTTTTAATTTAGGGAGACGCGGGAAAAGGCGATTGCTCAAGGGCCGGACAACAAAGGCCAGCGGTTCCGATGCACGACCTTGTGTGAGGGCATGAACGTCGAACGTTGTTCTCGCTCTTTCGACGGTTGCAGCTGCCACGTGCAATCTGCGCAGGCGTTTATTCACCTGCCCATCCGTGCCTATTCTTGTGCGGGATTCCGTTTTTCATCTTCCCTTCAAACTGCTCTTGTACGCTTGCACGTTGGAGAATACTGTCGCTGTTGCGGACAGCGTGCGGCGTTTCGTTGCGCGCTGCGGCGCAGCGCCCGTGAAATCTTCCGTTCAGCCTGGCACGCTGCCGTTGGCAAGCATGGAACGCTTCGCAGCGCCCCTTTACGATCACCTTGTTCACACTTTGGGAGAGCCACAATGACTAACCTTCGCATGCGTCTGGGCATTCTGTGCCTGGCGATCTTCGCTTTCGCGTTTGCAGCCCCCACGGTCTTGCACGCGCAGTCCACCACGCAGGGATCGATCTCCGGTTCAGTGCTCGACAGCTCCGGAGCCGCCGTTCCCGGCGCCGTTGTCACCATACAGAACAGGGGCACGAATTTCACCGAGAAGCTTACCTCCGACGCCAGCGGCTACTTCAAGGCGCCGCTGCTGGAGCCGGGCACCTATACCGTGACCGTCAGCGCGCCGAACTTCGCGAACTATCGCGCCGATGACGTGGTGGTGGTGGTCGGGCAGACCACCGGGCTGGAGCCGCGCCTGGCGGTTGCCTCGTCGTCGACCGAGGTGGTGGTATCGGAGCAGACGCCGGTGATGAACCTGGAGTCGCCGGACTTCAGCGGCACGCTTACCCAGGCCGCGATTCAAAACGTCCCCATCAACAACCGCCGCTGGTCTTCGCTGGCGATGACCACTCCGGGCGTGGTGTCCGACGCCAACGGCTATGGCCTGGTGAGCATCCGCGGCGTCAGTCCGCTGCTCAATAACGTCGAAATCGATGGCGCCGACGACAACCAGGCGTTCTTCGCCGAAGAGCGCGGCCGCACCCGCGAGGCCTATTCCACTTCCGGCAACGCCGTTCGCGAGTTCGCCGTCAATACCGGCGTCTACTCGGCGGAGTTCGGGCGCGCGGCTGGCGGCGTGATCACCTCGGTGACCAAGAGCGGCACCAACCAGATTCACGGGGAAGCTTATTTCTTCGACCGGGAAAGCAACTGGAGCGCATACAACGACTATGCCTATCTCACCACCCTGGTGAACGGCAAAAACACTTCGCAGCACGTCAAGCCAGAAGATCTGCGCAAGATTTACGGCTTCACCGTCGGCGGCCCGCTCATCAAGGACAAGCTTTTCTGGATCTATACCTACGACCAGCATACGCACGTTTTTCCGGTGCTCGGCGTTCCCTACAATCCTCTGAACTTCTACACCCTGCCCCAAGCGGCGCTCTCCTCCGGCGAAACCTGCAACGCCACGACCGGGGCGCTGGCCGGGGCACCGTCGACGGCCGTCAACGACGCCAACGCCTGCGCCCTCGCCGCTCGCCAGGGCGTCTCCTACTCGCAGGCCGCCTATGACTGGGCGGTTCTCACCTATGGCAATACCAGCGTCACGGCCAGCAACTATGGAAGCCCAACGGCCCTCGCCGACCTGGGCCTGAACTCCGATCTCGGACTGTCGCCGCGCTTCGGTTACCAGGAGATCAACACCCCCAAGCTCGACTGGCAGATCAATCCCAAAGAGCACTGGAGCGTTCTCTTCCACCGTCTGCGCTGGGATTCACCGGCCGGCGTGCAGACCAGCAGCCCCGACAATTACGCGGAGGATGCGCAGGGCAATGACTTCGTCAAGCTTGATTACGGGCTGACCAAGCTCACCAGCCTCATCACCAATACCATCAGCAACGAGCTGCTCTTCCAGTACGGCCGGGAGCTGGACTACGAGACGCAGCAAAACTACACCCCCTATACCAAAGCGAATATGACAGCCACGGGCGGGAATGTGGTGCAGGTTGAGGCGGGATACTACGACGGCATTAATGCCGGCTCGCTGTATTATGAGCACCGTCCCGCGTACCCCGACGAACGGAAGTGGCAGATCGGCGATGTTTTGTACTGGGCCAAGGGAAGCCATGCTTTGAAGTTCGGCGTTGACACGGTCCACAACAACGACCTGATGAACAACACCTACAAGAGCAATGGCGATTTCAGCTACAACTACATCGGCAATTACTTTAACGATCTGCTGAATTTCAAACATGGCGTTACGCCATCGGTTTCCAATCCCGTTGGCTGCGACAAGTCGGCATCGGAAAATGGCAGCAGTGTGACCGGAACTTATCCTTGCTATTACGACTTTATTCAGGGATTTGGGAATCCGGCCTACACCATCAACACGCTGGATTTCGGCGTCTTCGCCCAAGACAACTGGAAAGCGACGCCGCGGCTTACGCTGGAGCTCGGCATCCGCTGGGATCATGAGACCATCCCCGTTGCCGATCCCAACCTAACCTCCACCACCGGGTCCTTCACTCCTTATCCGGGGATGACCAATAATCCCTCGGATAACATGGATTTCGGGCCGCGCGTCGGGTTCTCCTACGATCTCTATGGCTCCGGCAAGACTGTTCTGCGCGGGGGCTGGGGCATGTATTTTGGCCGCATCACCAATGGAAACATCGAAAACGTGCGTCTGGCCACGGGCAGCCCCAATGGCCAGTTCACTCCTACCTGGTACGACAACACTGCCGGCGCGCCGATCTATCCCAATATCTTCGCGTCCGGCACGTCATCGGCCAAGCCCACTTCCTACTTCATGTCGAACAACCTGAAGCTGCCCGAAGTCCAGGAATTCGACCTCCAGGTCCAGCAGGCGATGGGCAGGGGCACCATTCTCTCGGTCAGTTATCTGGGCAGTTTGGGGCGCAGGCTGCCCAATTACCTGAACCTTAATCTCGATCCCAGCACGGTCACCAGCGTGACCATCAACCCAACTGGCGGCCCATTGGGCACAGCTCCGATAACGGTTCCGGTCTACACCAAGTACGGCAACACCGGCCTCTTCGGCGCGGCGGCAACTAACTTCCAGCAGATTGCGGAAATGGTGAGCAATGTCAACTCGACGTACAACGCGGGGGTGGTTGAGGTGGTGAACCGCTCACTCAAGAGCATCACCTTCGACGCCAACTACACCTGGTCTCACGCACTCGATTATGCGCAAAACGCGCTGACCCAGGGCGGCACGGAAAGCTGGTACGACCCGTTCGGCAATTACGGGGTGAACTATGGCAATTCCGCCTACAACGTCCCCAACCGGTTCGTTACCTACGCGATGTACAAATTCCCGAACCTTCACACGTCCAACCCGCTCAAGTGGATTGCCAACGACTGGAGCATCGATGACAGCTTCCAGATGCAGAACGGCTTGCCCTTTACAGCGGGCATGACGGGGAAGCCCAGCGTCGCGGTCGGCAGCAGCTGGAACGGCTCCGGCGGTCCGGCCATCATCCCGCAGATCGGCTACGACACCTTCCGGTATCCTCGCCGCATGGTCGACGACGCGCGTGTGCAGAAGTCCTTCACTTTTGAGAACAGCCGCACCGTTCGCAGCGTGGATCTCATGCTCAACGCCTTTAATGTGGCCAACCACCAGAACATCACCGCCTTCAAGGCGACATACCAGTACAGCGTGAGCACAAACTCAAAAACAGGTATAACGACGGCAACCTACAACAGCTCGACATTCATGGTGCCGAGCAACTCCAATTCCAGCTCCTTCCTCTACACGCCGCGGCAGGTTGAAATCGCCGCCCGCGTCAACTTCTAAGGACCAGGAGCAACACGACAACCGACGCGGCGGCCTTCGGGCCGCCGCTGTTTTCTTATCTTTTGTTGTGAAGAGCGCACAGGCGCGGCTGAGCGCCACGCTTACGATTGCACGCGCGGAGTCGCAGACTTGCGGAGTCGATGCCTTATTGCGCGGGGCGGTAGCAGATGTTGTCGCCGTCGAGGCGGTACTCTGCGGAGCACAAGTCGCCGCCGCAGATCATGGCCTCGCCGTCGTAAAGCTGGCGGCGGGTGATCAATCCCATGGTGCCGCAGCGGGGGCAGGACATGACGGCGACGTAAGGATTCTGTTCCTGGCCCAACTTGGCCTGGTTTTCCAGCACGAAGACGGTGCCGGGGTCCATTTTGTCGGGGATCCATTCTTCCAGAAACTGCAGATCGGCGGTCATCCTGCCCTCCACTGGGGTGAGATCGACAAGGACCGCGCCAAAAGGATCGGCGCCAGCCGGCCCCGTCGTCAATCAACAGCAGGCTGCTCGAAGCGCCACCGGCAGCCCGGCCTTACTGATGTAGAACATGCCGTTCCGCCTTTGGTTGCAGCCAGTGTTGCCGGAGGGGCGTTGGAAAGTCAATGGGAATTGCAAAAGAAGAGTATCGAAAGAGATTCCCGGAGCCGGAATGGAAAATTTTTCGGAGCGGGATGAAAGACGGCGGCCAGCCGGTTGGCGGTTGCATGAAGAGGCCGGTTTTAGGGGCCATAGAAGCAGCAAGTCAGCGGCTCCGGTTGGCGGGTGAAATCAATTGGGCAACGCCATTTGCAGGAGCTGAAGCCCTGCGTTTTTGGGGGTCGCTATCGGCACGACTGAAGTCGTGCCCTGTCACTTCTTCGATTTTCCGATGAGAACTATCGCGCGGCGCGGGTTACGCCGCTGCGGGAGCCGGCGTAGGCGTCGATGGCGCGGTAGGTTTCTTGGTTGCGCAGGATGGCCTGGACGTACTCGCGGGTCTGGGTGAAGGGGATGGACTCGACGAATTCGTCCATGCCGGAGTAGGGGCCGGCGGCCTGCCAATCGGCGACGCGGTTGTCGCCGGCGTTGTAGGCGGCCAGCGCGTACTCCTGGACGCCGCCGAAGCGGTCGATCATGTGGCGCAGGTAGCGGGTGCCGAGGCGGATGTTGGTTTCAGGATCGAGGAGCTGGAAGGTGCGAAAGTTGGTCATGCCTTCTTCGCGGGCCATGGCGCGGCCGACGGAGGGCAGCAACTGCATGAGGCCCCAGGCGTCGGCGTAGGAGACGGCGTTGGGATTGAATTCCGACTCCTGGCGGATGAGCGAGGCGATGAGATAGGGATCGAGGTTGTACTTTGCCGCCTCGGCGCGGATGGTGGGCCACCAGGGTTCGGGGAAAAGGATGCGCCAGTAGACGAGCGGAATGGAGCCGATGGGGGCGGTGGAGGCGTAGGGCAGGGCTTTCTTCATGGCGCGGAGGGCGCGGAAGGTTTCGTCGTAGGAAGAAAAGATCTGCGCTTCGGCGAGTGCGCTCCACGACTCGGAATCGGGATCGGCCTCGATCTCCGGGGCGATGTACTCGTTGAGTCCGGCGTTGGCCAGCAGGCGGGCCTTGGCGAGGTGGGGGCTGTCGGCGGGGAAGGTGTCGACGAGCTTGGGTTCGGGGAGGGGCTGGAAATGGTCGAGCGCGGGCTCGACCGCGGGCTGGAGCTTGCCGAGCGCGGTGAGGCGCATGCGGGCCATCTGCGCGTAGAAGTAATGCGGATAGGCGCGAATGATGGCGCGGTAGTTGGCCGCGGCCAGCGACGGGTAACGATCCATCGTCTCGTAAAGGCGGCCGCGCCAGTAGAGCGCGCTCACGGTTTCAGCGGCGGCGGGGTAGCGATTGATCTGTTCGTCGAAGAGCTTGGCGGCGGCGGCGAACTGCCCTTCCCGGTAGCTGAGCCAGCCGGCGCGCCAGTGGGCCGCGGCGGCGTATTTGTGATTGGGGAAATGCTCGGCGAGGTAGCTGTAATAGAGGACAGCGTTGGGATAGTCGCGCTTGAGCAGGTACATGTTGCCGCTGGAATAGAGGGCCTCGGCCAGCCAGGGGCTCTGGGGAAAGCGCGACTCCATCTCGGAGACGATGCTCTGCTGATCGGCTTGGTCGTCGCGGTCGCGGGCCAGCTCCATGAGCAGGTAGAGGCGGCGCGCGCCGTTCTCGTCGGCGGTGTCGGGGAGGGCCTGGACTTCGGCGGGCGTGAGGCGATGGAGCTTGAGCTGGCAGGCGGCGAGAGCGACGGCGAAGCTGTTGCGCTCGTTTTCAGTAAGGCCGGATGCGCGGCCCAGGGCGCGATACTGCTCGGCCGCCTCGTTGTAGCGGCCGGCGTTGTAATAGGCGTCGCCGAGCGAGCGCAGCTCGGCGGTGGACAGCGTGGATTCCGCACCCAATGCGGTAAGCTGCGCGCGCGCAACCAGGGCGTCGGAGCTAAGGGGATGGTCGAGCAGGAGGCGCTTGAAGTCGGCGATGGCGACCTGCTGCTGGCCGAGGGCGACGTCCACCTGGCCAGCGGCGAGCTGGTAGCCGACGCGATCGGCGGCAGCGGTGTCCTCGGCCGCGGCCAGGACGGCGCGGGCGCGGCTGGGATTCTCAAGAGCCAGCAGCACCGTGGCTTCCAGCTCCGGGGCCTGATCGGCAAAGATGCTGTCGGGGTAACGCGCCGCGAAGCCGTGCAGGAGCACCTCGGCCCCGGCATTGTCGCCCGAATCGTGGCTGGCCTGGGCGGCGAGGAAGTCGGCGATGTCGCCCAGCTCCTGGCTATCCTGGCGGGCGAGGCGGAAGTTTTCGATGGCCTCGGCATACCGGTGGTCGAGCAGGTAGGCGTGGCCAAGCGCAAGGTAAGCCGTGGCGGCAGCGTCGCCGGTATGACGCCGGGCATAGGCGGTGACTCCGGCATAGGCCTGAGGCGTGCGCATGGTGGCTAATTGCTGGGCCATGGGCCGAAGCTCGCTGGAGGCGATGAAGGCCCTGCGGATGCGGGCGGTGCGCGCAGTGCGGACAGCCCGGCTGGCGCGGTAGCGGCGATGGCGTGTGGGCCGGTGCGCGGCTTTTTTCTTTGTTGTGGTGGAACTGGCCGCCATGGAGGAGGGCCGGGCCGAGGCGGGGGCAACAGCCAGAAGGGCGAAAAGCGCCAACATTGCGGGCCTTAAGGCAAGGCGGCGGCAAGCCCGGTGAAAGGGAAAATGTGGAGGGAACCGCAACAGCATACCTTCACTTTATTCTTTTTTTCACGCGGCAGCGGCGCAGGGAAACTCTTGCGTCACTTATATAGGACGCGCGGGGCGGGGATTTGGCGCGGCGGGGTCGCAGGCCTGCCCTCATTTCCTCAGTGGCCGGAGCGACGCCCGGTCCGGTACACTCATTCTTGCTGAGGATTTCCCCGCAACCAACAGCCATGGCGACCATCCAAACAATTGCAGGTGAAGACGGGCCGCACCCCGACCTGGCCCTGGTGGATCGGGTACGGGCGGGCGACTTGTCCGCCTATGACACGCTGGTGCGCAAGTACGAGCGGCAGATCTTCAGGATTGCGCAGCACATTACGCAAAATCGTGAAGATGCCCAAGACGTTACGCAGGATGCGTTTCTGAAGGCGTACGAGAAACTGGATCAGTTCCAGGGGAACGCGAAGTTTTACACATGGCTGGTACGGATCGCGGTAAACGAAAGCCTGATGCGGCTGCGCAAGCGGCGCACCAGCAAAACCGTCTCGATGGACGAGGATTACGAGACGGAAGAGGGGAAGGTGCCGCGCGACTTCGCGGACTGGGCGCCGAACCCGGAGCAAAACTACGATCACTCGGAGCTGGCCGATATTCTGCGCAGGACGATTCACGGTCTGCCCAAGAGCTTTCGCGTGGTGTTCGCCCTTCGCGACGTGGAGGGCCTCTCCACCGAGGAGACGGCGGAAGCGTTGAACCTGAGCGTGCCGGCGGTGAAGTCGAGGTTGCTGCGGGCGCGGTTGCAGTTGCGGGAGCGGCTGAGCCGGTATTTCCGGGGCGGCGCCAAACCGGCGCCGCGGCCAATGAAGCAAGCCGGTGTTCCGGCAGGAAAGCGAGGGTAGCCGCATGACCTGCACGGAGTTCCTGTCCATGCTCGACGAGTTTATCGACCAATCGGTGGCCGCGGAGACGCGGGCCCAGATCGAGCAGCACATGCACGATTGCGATCACTGCGAAGTGGTGTTCAACACGACGCGGAAGACGATCGAAATTTATCGCTCGCACGAGCTGTACGAACTGCCGACGACGTTGCGCGAGCGGCTGCACGCGGCCATCATGGAGCGCTGCGCGAAGACGAAGAAGCGCTGCTGCTGAACCGCGTACCGCCGGTCTTCAGACCGGCAGTCGTGTGGGCCTCCAGGCCCGGACATATCTTATACCGGCGTTGACGCCGGCGGTACGGCCGGACTGGAGTTCGGCGGTACATCTGAAGTGCTCGCGCCCTGCACCGCACTCCAAACCCAGCGCCATCCCTTCAGCCCCGCGCGTTCCGGATTGCTCAAGACATACTCGACTGCCCGGTCAAACTCGCCTTCTTCACGAATCAACCGATCATAATATTCTCGTTGCCAAAACTGCCCGCTTCTTCCGAGAATCCTGTTGGCCATTCTCGCCGTATAGGTCTTCCAACTCCGCAATACCGCCGCTAGTTCCTGTCCCGGCAGCAACCGGCAGATGACATGCACATGATTGGGCATGACGCACCAGGCAACCAGCCGATAGCGCGTCCCGTGCCACAACCGCAGTGAATTCGCGACCAGCTCTGCGATCCGCGGATCGCGCAGAGGACATGCGCCAATGCCTCGGTCCATGTACTCCTCGATCTCCTTTGGGCTGTACTCGGAGATCAAGACCTTCTGGCCGGGCAGCAAATGCGCGCCGCAACGTTTTGCCGCCTCCAGTATTCGCTGGCGTTCCACCATCTTCTCCAGTACTGGCCGCGGCAGTGAATCTGCGAGATGAAAAGTGATGAAGTAAAGGCCCAACTCTTTCTCCCAGTGGGGCATGCGGCCGCGCTGTCGAATCCTGACTTCTCCAAAGCGGGGTTGCACCGCATCTCTCACAGCGGCGCGCGGAACAGGAGTTTCTGGGTGGGTCATCGCAGAGAATCTTACTCCTGATCGGAGAAGTGCGGGCGTGGACGCCCGCACGACAGCCGGTCTGGAGACCGGCGGTACATTTCCGGGACGGCAGCCACCACAACTTTTCCCGGGAAATCCCGTCTGCCCAAACAGCAAGATGCGCCGTGTTCCCCGGGCGCAGTTTCCCTACTGGAGCGTCAGTTATGTGTTCGCTGCGAGACTCGCTCGCCCGCCTGCTGATCTGCAACCTTCTGGCTCCCGCGCCGATGATGGCCGCGGCGCCGGCGCCCGCATCGGATCGCGCGGCGCGGGGGACGTATGTTTCCACGCAAATCCAGGGCGACGAACGCATCGTGCACGCGCTGGAGCGATTCACCTTTGGGCCGCGGCCGGGCGACGTGGCGCGGGTGCGGGCGATGGGGCTGGACAAGTGGTTCGAGCAGCAACTGCACCCCGCGGCGATGGACGAGACGGATTTAAACGCGCGGCTAGAGCGATTCCCTGCCATGCAGTGGAGCACGCGCGACCTGCTGTTTCGCATTCCGGCGAACCCCATCATCCGGCAAACGATGAATGGGCGGATCTCGATTCCGTCGAACGGGACGCTGCATGCGGTGTACGAGGATGCGATGTACCGGATGCAGGAGCGGGAGGAAAATAAAGGCCAGAAGCAGAAAAGCGAACTGCAAACGCCTGCACCTGCGGCATCCGCGCAGCCAGCGAGCATGACGATGGATGAAGGCTCGGCGAACGCTGCGCAGCCACAGATGCAGCCCGATGCGCAGGCCATGAACCTGGCCGCGCGGATGGATGCGCTGGATGACGATCCGCAGACGGATGCGATCCTGGCGCTGCCGCCGGACCAGCGCGTGCCGCGGCTGATCGCGATGCAGCCGGCGGAGTTCGAGACGTTTGCCAAGTCGCTGCGGCCGATGCAGCGCATGCGGCTGATGGCCGACCTGGCGCCGGCGCAGCGCGAGACGGTTGCCGATCTCGAGAATCCCGAGCGGCTGGTGGCGGGCGAGCTGATGGCGGAGCGGCTGACGCGCGATATCTATTCGAATGCTCAGCTCGATGAGGTGATGACCGACTTCTGGCTCAATCACTTCAACATTTATCTGCGCAAAAACGAGATGATGCCGTATTACCTGGTGAGTTACGAGCGCGACACGATAAG
>Ga0187812_1000206_pt1 | contig 21923 bp, 20 predicted proteins | sample NC_S_2_FD_130582 | JGI IMG/M metagenome (GOLD analysis project Ga0187812, IMG submission 130582) | Wetland sediment microbial communities from Neuse River Estuary, North Carolina, USA - ASW-S_2 | ecosystem: Environmental > Aquatic > Freshwater > Wetlands > Sediment | place: USA: North Carolina...
CCCACCGAGACCGCGGCCTTGGCGTAGCGGAGCACGGGCAGGTGCCGGACCGCGAGCTGGCGGGCGAGCTCCCAGGCACGGCCCGGCAGATCCGGCCGCGGCAGCACCTCGTTCACCACGCCCAGCCGCAGCGCCTCCGGCGCATCGATCGTGCTGCCGGTCAGCAGGAAGTACTTGGCCCTGGTCGGGCCGAGCAGCTCACCCCATACCAGGTTGACGCCGTCGCCCGGCACGGTGTCCCGGGTCGCGAAGTGGCTGTGGTCGGCGAACACGACGTGCTCGGCGGCGAGTACGAAGTCGGCCATCACGGGGATCTCGGCGTGCACGGTGGCCGGGCCGTTGATGGCCGCGATAACCGGCACGTCGATGTCGTTGAGGCTGGACAGCATCCGCTTGCCTTCCCACCAGATCTCGCTCCACTCGATGCCGGCGAAGCTCGTGACGTCCAGCTCGTTGCAGTAGACGTCGCCGGTACCGGTGAGGATGACGACCTTGATGTCGCGCTGCATCGTCAGCCAGCCGAACGCCTCGGTAATCTCCCGGTGGGCGCTGGCGTCCCAGACCAGCGGTCCGCCGCCGTGGTGAAATCGCAGCTCCACGATGTCGCTGTCGCGCGTTACCGCTATGTGCTCCCACTCACCGGGCTGGTCCATGCTGCCTTCGCCTTCCTCGCTGGGATATCAAGCTTGGCCGGCCCCGGCGGGTCTGCGGGTGAACATCGCTCGAAGCCGGGACTAGCGCCGCCGCGCCTTCTGAGTATAATCATTAGCATGGTTGTACGCATTATGCCGATGCGTGTCGAACGGGAGACTTGATGCAGGCGGCCGAGACGATTCCGATCGTGGACTGTGACGTTCACCCCATGTACGAGCGTTTCGATGATCTCGCGCCCTACCTGTCGGCAGGCTGGCGGCGTCACTTCGAGGACCGGGGCGTGCGGACCTATGCGCGCGCCCGCGACCGCTACAACCACCCGAACAAGACCTACCGCGTGGATGCGCTGCCGGAGCGGGGCGGCGCGGCCGGGTCGGATCCCGGCTTCACCCTGGCCACGCACGTGGTGCCGTTCGGCATCACGGCCGCGCTGCTGCTGCCTCAGCAGCCCTACGGCGTTACCTCCTGGGGCAACTCCGGCGCCGTCTACGCCTACCTGGCCGCGAGCAACGATTTCTTCCGCGATGCCTGGGTGAGCTACGACGACCGGTACACGCTCGCGGTCACCGTCTCGCCGCACGACCCGCCCGCGGCGGCGCGTGAGGTGCGGCGGCACGCCGGCCAGCCCGGCGTCGTCGGCATCCAGCTGCTGCTGATGGACAAGATGATGGGCGACTCCTCGTTCGACCCGATCTACCAGGCCGCCTGCGAGATTGGCCTGCCGCTGGCCGTGCACCAGAGCGGATCCGAGGGCTGCTACTACACCTCGCAGGCGGTCGCCGGGGGAGTACCGCGTTCCTACGGCGAGCGTCACGTGGTCCTGACCCAGGTCGGCGGGGCCAACCTCGTCGACATGATCGTGAGCGGCACGTTCGAGCGGTTCCCTGACCTGCAGGTCGTCATGGTGGAGTGGGGCTTCAGCTGGCTCGGCCCGCTACTGGCGCGGATGGACCTGTTCTGGGAACGGGATCCGGCCGCGGCACCGCTGGTGAAGCGGCGGCCGAGCGAATACGTGCGCGAGCACTTCACGTTCACCACGCAGCCGCTGGACGAGGTGGATACCCGCCGGGAGCGGGCGGCGCTGTTCGGGCCGGACGGGCTCGACAAGATGCTGCTGTTCAGCTCCGACTACCCGCACTATGACACCGACGACCCCGGCTTCGTGATCAGGTCCCGCATCCCCGCGGGCATCAGGGAGGCGGTCTGCTATCAGAACGCGGTCCGGGTCTTCGGCCCTCAGCTGCTGCGGGGGGCCAGGCCGTGATCGCGGATTACGACCGGCATGTGGCGGTGGGCGACTACGCGGAGCTCTTCGCGCACATGAGCCAGTCATGGCGCAAGCACTTCGAGCGAGACGAATTCGTCGGGTCAGTCCGTGACGCGGCGGCGCACATCCGCCTGACCGACCGGTTCGGCGACGAGGTGCTGGCGGGCTCGGCGCCCGATCCCGAGATCGGCCTGTCGCTCGCGGTCCCGCATCAGGGCCTGACCATTAACGGCTGGGCCGACCAGGTGGCGGCGAAGGCCTTCATCGAGGCGCTGAACTCCCAGTCCGAGCAGGTCTGGGCCGACGGTCAGGGGCGGCGCGCCGCCATCCTCGTCACGCCCCATGATCCTGCCTGGTCAGCGCGGGTGATCAGGGAGCACGGCGCCGCACGGCAGTTCGCGGCGGTCGCGCTGCCGCTGTCTCCGGTGCTGCTGGGCTCCGACCAGTTCGATCCGGTCTACGACGCGGCGGTGGAGGCTGACCTTCCGCTCATCGTGCACTTCTCCGGCGTCGAAGGGCATTATCTCGGCGCGCCGCCGCTGAGCGGCGGGGTGCATCGCACCGCCTACGCGCGCGCGGTGCTCATGCCGCAGCTCGCCGAGTCGCACATCGCCAGCCTCTGCTTCGGCGGAACCCTGGCGAAATTCCCGGCGCTGCGGGTGCTGTTCAGCGGTTTCGGGTTCGCCTGGCTGCCGTCGCTGACCTGGCGGCTGGACCGTGAGTGGCGCACGTTCCGGCACGACGTGCCGTGGGTGCTGAAGCCGCCCAGCGAGTACGTCTTCGAGCAGGTCTGGCTCAGCACCTGGCCGGTCCGCGAGGCCCGGGCCGAGTGGGAGTCGTTGTTCGCCGGGAGCAGGGCGCAGAGCCGCGTCGTCTACGGATCCCATGACCCGTTCGACGGCGACACGGTCGCCGATGTCCGCGCCATCCTGGGCTCGTCGGCCGATGGCGTGCTGGCCCGTTCCGACGTCCTGTCCGCGGTCACGACCGGAGCCGTCGCATGACCCAGCTGCAGGCCGAACCGGGGGCGGCGGATCTCGCCGACGTCGGGCCCGCCGAGAACTTTCCCGTGGGCCGCCTCGTCCTGATCGAGTTCTCCGGCCACACGATCGGCATCATCCGCACCCGCCACGGCGTGCACGCCATCGGCAACCGATGCCCGCATCAGGGCGGGCCGATCTGCCGGGGGATCGTGACCGGCACGATGGCGCCGTCGGCACCGAACGAGTACGTCTATGAGAAGGACGGCGAGATTATCCGCTGCCCGTGGCACGGCTATGAATTCGAGCTCAGCACCGGCCAGAGCGTGGGCGCTGCGGTGCGCGGCCGGGTGCCGGTTTACCCGGCCGAGGTCCGCGGCGGGCGGGTGTATCTCGCGCTCCGGCGCAAACCGCTCGCGGATCGGGGATGACTGCGGTGGCGGCCAGAGCCCCAGACGGCGAGGAGATCCGGCGTGCGCGTGAAGGTTGACCAGCTGGACTGCACCGGCTCGGCGATGTGCGAGCTCAGCGTGCCTGAGGTCTTCGTGCTCGATTCGGCGGGCCTGGCCACCGTGCGCACCGACGGGCCGCTGACCGGCGCCAGCGTTACCGCCGACGGCGTCGCCGTCCCGGCGGAACTGCACGACGCGGTACGCGCCGCCGCGGCCGGCTGCCCGGGCGCGTGCATCTCGTGCCGTCCGTTACCCCTCCCGAGCCCCTGGCCCCGGCCAGGGCGTGCCTGAAAGGCGGCGATCTGAGTTGACGAGCACTGAGGCCGAGTACGTCTGGCCCTTCGAGCGCACGACGCCGCTCGATCCGCCGCCGGTCTTCGCCGAGCGCCGGGCCAGCTGCCCGATCAGCAAGGTCTCGACCTGGAACGGTGCCCAGGCCTGGCTGCTCACGCGGTATGACGACATCCGGGCCGTCCTGGCCGATCCGGGCGTCTCGTCCGACCTGACGCTCGAGGGCTTCCCCGAGCCGAGCGCCACGGTCGCCGCGGCCCGCGGCGGCCAGAAGAACTTCGCGCGCATGGACCCTCCGGCTCATGACGAGCACCGGCGCATGCTCGCGCCGGACTTCAAGGTGCATCACGTGGGCGGACTGCGCGGCTACATGAGCGATCTGGTGGACGAGCTGCTCGACCGGATGGAGGAACGGGGCGCGCCGGCCGACCTCATCGACATGCTGGCGCAGCCCGTGCCCTCCAGCGTCATCTGCCGGATCCTCGATCTGCCCACCGGGCGCAGCGACTTTTTCCAGGACCGGGTCAGGACCTGGATGAGCCTGGACAACCCGCCGGAGGTCGCCAGGCAGGCCAACCAGGACATCCTCGGCTACTTCGCGCAGGTGGTCGATGAGCGCTTCGAGCGGCCCGGTGACGATCTCATCAGCCGTATGATCGCCAACCAGGTGAAGGCGGGGAACCTGAGCCGCGGTGAGCTGCTGCACATCCTGCAGCTGCTGCTGGTGGGCGGCTTCGACACGACCGCGAACATGATCGCGCTGGGCACGCTGACGCTACTCCAGCACCCCGATCAGCTGGCCCTGCTCCAGGCCGACCCGAGCCTCGTCAACAGCGCGGTCGAGGAGCTGCTGCGGTACCTGTCCGTGGCCCACCAGGTCGCGTTCCGGCTCGCGGTCGACGACATCGATCTCGGCCGGCAGTGCATCCACGCGGGCGAAGGCGTCATCGCGCCGATCGCCGCGGCCAACCGCGACCCCGAGGTATTCGCCGACCCGGACACGTTCGATATCACGCGCGACGCGCGCCGTCACGTGGCGTTCGGGTTCGGTCTGCACCAGTGCCTCGGCCAGCCGCTGGCGCGGGTGGAACTGCAGGTGGTCTTCAGCAAGATCTTCACCCGGTTCCCCGGCCTGCGCCTGGCGGTGAGCCCGGACGATCTCGTCTTCCGTAACTCGATCATCTACGGCGTCGCCGAGCTGCCGGTCGCCTGGTAGCGCCGGGACGCCGCACTCCTGCCGGCGCAGGCAGTCAGGAAAGGAAGGAACATATGCGTATCGAGGTCATGCCCGAGCGGTGCATCGGCTCGGGCAACTGCGTCGACGTGGCTCCGCGCTATTTCGACCAGAGCGACTCGGATGGCGTGGTGCAAGTGCTCGTCAGCGACGTCGCCGCCGAGGACGAGGCGGCCGTCGCCGAGGCGGCGGACATCTGCCCGGTCGCCGCCATCCTGCTGGGCATCGCCAGCCGGGCCCGGTAGACCCCGCGGCCGGCCCTACTGACCACGTAGCTCTCGCGAGGGGACCGGCTGGTTGACTAATCTCTTAATATGATTAATATTGTTACTAGGCAACGATGGGAGAAGCACGTGGGACAGGCGGGCAGCGGCGCACTGGCCGGATTGAAGGTCGTCGAACTGGCGCACGTGATCGCGGGTCCGCTGGCCGGTACCCTGCTCGCGGACCTGGGCGCCGATGTCGTGCACGTGGAAGACCCTGGACGCGGCGATCCGCAGCGCTACGCGGGCCCGGCGAAGGACGGCGCGCACCTGTGGTGGAAGGTGGCGGCGAGGAACAAGCGGTCGGTGACGGTCAACCTGCGCACCGAGGCCGGCCGGGATCTGGCCCGGCGCCTGGCCGCCTGGGCTGACGTCGTGATCAGCAACTTCCGGGTCGAGACCATGGAAAAGTGGGGCCTGGACTGGCCCTCGCTCCACGAGGTGAACCCCACGCTGGTGATGCTGCAGGTCTCCGGCTTCGGCGCCCGCGGCTCCAAGCGCAACCAGCCCGGCTTCGGCAAGGTCGGCGAAGCCATGAGCGGCGTGGTCAACCTGACCGGCTTTCCCGACGGCCCGCCGGTGCACACGGGGTTCTCGCACGGCGACTCGGTCACCGGACTGATGGGCGCGTACGCGATCCAGGCCGCGCTCTACCGCAAGGCCCACGATCCGGACTTCCGGGGTGAGTGGATCGACCTTGCTCTCTACGAGAGCCTGTTCCGCCTGGTCGAGTGGCAGGTGATCTTCTACGACCAGCTGCACGAGGTGCCCGAGCGGGTGGGAAACCAGCTGGCGGCGGCGCCCGCCGCGGTGATCAACACCTACCGGACCGCCGACGGCCGCTGGCTCACCGTCACCTCCGGCACGCCTCGTTCCGTGCAGAACGTCGCGGTGCTGGTCGGCGAGCCGGTCGAGGAGTACGCCACGCCCGCCATGCAGGTCGAGCGGCGCGACCGCCTGGACAAGCTGGTGGCCGACTGGATCAGCCAGCGCTCGCTCCGGGAGTGCGTGCAGGCGATGGAGTCGCTGGAGGTCGTGGCCTCGCCGATCTATACCGTCGAGGACATCCTCAACGACCAGACGTTTACCGAGCGGGGCAACGTGATCGAGGTCGACGACCCCGATCTCGGCCGCGTCCGCATGCAGGGCGTGATTCCTCAGCTGGCCAACTACACGGGCTCGGTCTGGCGGACCGCCCCGGCCCTGGGCCAGGACAACGAGCGCGTGCTGACGGGCTACCTCGGCATGTCCGGGGCGGAGGTCGATGAACTGCGCGCCGGAGGCGCCGTGTGAGCAGCGAAGGGCAGGCCATGGACAATCCGCCGCTGGAGGTACCGCCGGTCCGGCCGGACGGCCGGCTGGAGGGACTGACCGCCATCGTGACCGGTGCCGGGTCGCACGGTGCGTTGACCGGTTCGGGGTCGGCGATCGCCGTCATGTTCGCGGCCAAGGGCGCCAGCGTCGTCGTCGTGGACAAGGACGCCGGACGGGCCGGGCACACGAGCGAGGCGATCAGCCGGGCGGGGGGCAAATGCGCGGTGTGCGTCGCGGACATTACCGCGGCCGCCGACTGCCGCGGCGTAGCGGACTACGCGCTCGGAACGTTCGGCTCGATCGATGTGCTGGTCAACAACGCTGCCATCGCGCCCGGGGAGCAGGCCAACACCGAGGAGCTGTGGGACGCGATCCTGCTGCTCAACCTGAAGGCGCACAAGCTCATGACCGACGCCGTGCTGCCGCAGATGAAGCGGCAGGGTAAGGGCTCGGTGATCAACATCACCTCGATCTCGGCGCTGCGCGGCGGTGGCGGTATCGCCTACTCGGCCTCCAAGGGCGGGCTGAACACGATGACCAAGGCCATGGCCTTCGAGTACGGCCGGTTCGGGATCCGCGTGAACAACGTGGCTCCCGGCCACAACGCGCTGCCGATGGGGTTGGGCTTCCAGGGCTGGGAAGGCGCGTCGAACCAGCGCAAGCTGCGGGCCGAGGCGGGCCTGCTGGGCTGCGAAGGCGATGGCTGGGACATCGCCTACGCCGCGTTGTTCCTGGCGAGCGACGAGTCGCGCTGGGTCACCGCGGCCACGCTGCCGGTGGATGCGGGCACGACTCAGGTATTCCCGCTGGTCATGCACCCTATCCTGGCCCGCGCCGAAGCGCCCGAACGATGACCGCGAAGATGCGCAAGGTCGTGATCGCGGGCGGATCCATCGCCGGCCTCAGCGCCGCGCGGGAACTGCGCCGGAGCGGGTTCGACGGCTCGATACACATGATCGACCGCGACGTGCGCGCGCCGTACCGGCGGCCCGCCGTCTCCAAGTCCATCCTGACGGCCCAGCATCAGCCGGCGGACATCGCCATCGCCGTCCCCGCCGAGCTGGACATCGCCAGCGTCGGCGGGGTCTCGCTGTGCGCGCTCGACTCCCGGCGCCGGGTGGTCCTGGGCGACGCCGACGGCACCGCGGTGCGATTCGGCTACGACGGGCTGATCATCGCGACCGGAAGCCACGCCAGGAGATGGCGGCCGCCCGCCGAGCTGGGCGGCGTGTACTCGCTGCGCAGCCTGGCTGACGGGATGGCCCTGCGCGGCCCGCTCGCGGCGGCCGGTCATGTGGTGGTCGTCGGCGGCGGGTTCATCGGGCTCGAGGTCGCGTCGGCGGCCCGGTCGATGGGCGTGGCCGTCACCGTGATTGAGGCGGCGGCGGTCCCGCTGGCTCACGTGCTCGGCCAGGCGCTTGGCGAGTACCTGGCCCAGGTGCACCGTGACCACGGGGTGCGCGTGCGATGCGGGACGACAGTGACCGGGTTGCACGGCCGGGGAACGGTGGAGTCCGTCGTCCTGTCTGACGGCACCGAGATCGGCACCGACCTGGTCCTGGCGTGCGTCGGGTCCGAGCCGGCCGTGGGCTGGCTGCACGACTCTGGCCTGGAGCTCGGCCACGGCGTGATCTGCGATCAGCGCTGCCTGGCCAGCGGGGCCGAGCACGTGGCCGCGGCGGGCGACGCCGCCAGCTGGCACAACCCCTGCTTCGGCCGCCGCATGCGGGTCGAGCACTGGGCCAACGCCATCGAGCAGGGGACGTTCGCGGCTCGCGCGCTGCTGGGCCTGGCCCCTGAGACCGGCTTTCACTCGGTTCCGTACTTCTGGTCCGAGCAGTACGGCACGCGGCTGCAGAGCGTCGGCGTGTCCGCCGGACATGACGAGGCGCTCATCTTGCGGCAGTCAGAACAGGCCATCCTCGTCGGCTACGGGCACGCGGGCCGGCTGATCGGCGTGGCCGGCTACAACGCCGGGCCGGCCGTGCTCGGGTACCGCAAGAACATCGAGCGCGGCACCCGGCTGGCCGAGCTCGCGGATACCGTTGCGGTGAACGTGTCATGACCGTTGGCCGGGCCGAAGGCCAGGCCGGGCCCGCCCTTCGCGCCGAGCCAGACCGCGGGGCCGGACTCGGCGGCACGCTGAGCCGGGAGCTGCATGAGCTGGCCCACGCGCCGTTGCCGGCCGCCACCATCGCCGCGGCCAAGGACCGGCTGCTGCACGTCATCGGGGTCACCCTGGCCAGCTCTGGGCTGCCGGCGCCGGTCGCGGCGTGGCAGGCCGTCCGCGCCGACGAGGGCTCCTGCACGGTGATCGGCCGCCCTGGCCGGCTGTCGGCGGCGTCGGCCGCGTTCGCGAACGCGGTGGCCGCCCACAGCAGCCTGCTGGAGGACTGCGGGCCCGGCGGCCTGAGCGAGGGCAGCCACCCCGGCACCTATGTCCCGGCGGCTGCGCTCGCCGCCGCCGAGGAGGTGGGCGCGTCCGGTGCGGACCTGCTCACGGCGCTGGTCGTGGGCTATGAGGCGGTTGGCGTGCTGGGCGTGATCGCGCCGGTGTCCATCGTGGCTCGCCGCTTCCGTCCCCTCGGCGTGCTCGGCCCCATCGGTGCCGCCGCCGCCGCGGCCATGCTCTACGGGTGCGACGGGGACCAGCTGGCCGCGGCCATCAGCATCGCCGCGAATACCGCCGCCGGTTACGGTCAGGGGTTCGTAGCCGGCAGCGCGGAGCCGTACCTGCACGCGGGCTTCGCCGCCCGCAACGGCCTGCTGGCCGCCGCCCTCGCGGCCGCTGGCTGCGCGGCCGCTCCAGACTCGCTCGAGGGGCCGTACGGCTTCTTCCAGACCTACGGCGGCGAGGGCGGCCGGATTCCGCCCGTCCAGGCCCAGCACGCCGTGACCCGCCTGGGCACCAAGAAGTTCGCCGCCTGCCTGCAGAACCAGGAGACGCTGAGCCTCATCCAGGCGCGCCTTCCCGTGCCGCTCGCGCCCGAGGCCATTCAGCGGGTCACCCTGTTCCGCCCGGCCACGCCGAATAACGGCATCGCGAGCCCGGGAGTCGGGGTGGGGCCGCCCTATGGCACGATGCTGCAGCGTCAGATGTCCGCTCGTTTCACCGCGGCCGCCGCGCTGCTCGGCCGGCCGGTGGACGACGTGCGTTACTTCGAGGGCGCGGGAGACGACGATGACGTGGCCAGGCTCGCGGCTCAGATCGAGCTGCGCAGCACGGACGATCCGGTGGTGCGGGTCGAGGTCGACCTGCGCGATGGCACCAGTCTCGCGGCATCCGGAGACATGTCGGCCGTGCTCTTCCCGGCGTCGCGGGAAATCACCGAGCGATTCCGCGGCCGGGCGGGACCAATCCTCGGGCCGGCGGCGGAGCAAGTGATCAGCCTGGTCGGGCAGCTGGACCGGCTGCCAGCCGCCGCCGACCTGTTGGCCGTGCTCAGGCCAGCCGGATGCGGCGCGGGGAAGGGGGCGGAGCAGTGATGGACCTGACGGGGCGGGTAGCCATCGTCACGGGGGCCGCGCACGGGATCGGCTTCGGCATCGCCGAACGGCTGAACGGCGCCGGCGCCGACCTGGCCCTCGCCGACCGGGACGAGGACGGGCTGAAAGACGCGGCGGCCCGGCTGACCGGCCCGGCCGGCCAGCCGCTGACGATCGTGACCGACCTCACCGATCCGGGCAGCGCGGCCGAGGTCGCGGAGCGCACCCGCGGGCACTTCGGCGGCATCGACATCCTGGTCAACAACGCCGGCATCCGCGTGGTGTCCGCCTTTGCCGACCACTCGCGCGACGACTGGCAGCGCACCCTGGACATCAACGTCACGGCTCCGTTCCTGCTGGCCCAGGCGGTGATCCCCGACATGCTCAGGCGGGGCAAGGGCAAGATCGTCAACATCACGTCCGTGGCTGCGGAGCTCGGGTTCAAGAACCGGGTCGCGTACAACGTCTCCAAGGCCGCGCTGACCATGCTGACCAAATCGATCGCGCTGGAACTTGGCGGCCAGGGGATCCGCTGCAACGCGGTCGCGCCCGGCGTGATCGAGACCCCGCTGAACCGCCACTATTTCACTGATCCGGCGTTTACCCAGGTCATCGTCGACGCTACGCCGGCCGGCGCCTGGGGCTCGCCACCCGACATCGCGTCCGCGGTGGCCTTCCTGGCCAGCGACGAGGCCGACTTCATCAACGGGGCCACACTGCTGGTCGACGGTGGCTGGAGCGCCGGCAAGGGGTACTGACGGCCCGGCTCGGCGCTAACCCCAGTCGATCACCGATTGCGTAATACCCGGCTGCACGACCGCGATCTGGTGCAGGTAGACATCCATGTGCCTGCGCATCAGCGATTCCGCGCGTTCGGCGTCTCCGGCCAGAATCGCCTCGCCGATCTCCTGGTGCTCGAACCTGATGCTGGGCTCGGTCGTCCTCGACGCCAGGCCGCTTTCCACGATGCGCGTGGTATACAGCTCCTTGAGCGCGGTGGCCACGATATCGAAGACCCGGTTCCCGGTAATCGAGCCGAGGACGTAATGGAAGTCGTTCGCGGCGTCGATATAGCTGTCGTCGTCACCGGAGATGGCCTGCTCGTGGTCGAGGGCCCGCCGCAGCCGCTCGGCATTGTCGCGCTCGCCGATCTGGGTCGCGGCCAGCCTCGCCACCATGGGCTCGATGAGCAGCCGGGTCTCGACCAGCTCGCCGATGGTGGAGCCGCTCAGATGCAGGTACAGCGACAGCGTCCGGCTGACCGACTGCGGATCGACGGCCAGCACGATGGGCCCGCCGCCGGGCCCCGAGCGCAGGCTGATCAGCCCGTGGATCTCCAGGATGCGCAGCGCCTCGCGAAGCGAGCCGCGTCCCACGCCGAATCGCTCGATCATCGCCGCCTCGTTCGGGAGCCGGTCACCCGGTTTGAGGCCGGAACCGACGATGTCGTCGACAATCGCGCCGGCGACCCGTTCGGAAATCTTGGTCCCGCGATCTATGCCGCCCTTCGGCCGTTCGATCGTCCATAGCTTCGAGCTTGCCTCCGCCGATTCGGCGAGGCCTTGACTGGCGGCTGTCACTGCTGCTCCTTAGTCCTGCTCACTCAACCACGCTATCGCTGCGGAATGGCGCCGCGCTGGACGCGGCGAGCGCCGCGTTGAACGGCTAGCCAGATCGGTCATTCCACTTCCTTATCAGTGTCTCGCGATCCTCGGGATGTGCGATCGCCGCCAGCCGCCGGGCCCGCTCGCCGGCCGTGACCGCGGTGAGGTGAGCCACGCCGAATTCCGTCACCACGTAGTCGATATCGGCGGCCGCCGAAGTCACGCGACGCGAGCAGCCGAGGTCGGCGACGATCCGGCTCCGGCCGTCCTTGGCTCGGGCCGGGATGGCGAGCACGGCGGCGCCGCCGTCGCTGTGGTGGGCCGCGTGAAAGAAGTCGACCTGGCCGCCGCCCGAGGCTATCCGCGCACCGCCGGCGTACTCCGCGTTCACCTGGCCCAGGAGGTCCACCTCGAAGGCCGAGTTGATCGCCCAGAGCCGATGCTGCTGGCGCAGGACCTCCGGGGAGTGCGTGACCGATACCGGCACCAGCCGCAGCCGGCCGGCGCCGGGCCCGGGCTCCGGACGCCACGCCAGGACGCCGGTCGCGAGGTGCAGGCCCGGCTCGTAGCTCTTCCTGGCCCCGGTGATCGCACCGGACGCGATCAGCGGCTGGAGGGAGGCGGGGAGGATCCCCGAGTGCAGGCCGAGCGACCGCTTCCCGGCCAGGTGCGGCACCACGGCCTCCGGCACGGCCCCGAGGCCCAGCTCGAGGGTCGCGTCGTCGGGCAGGAGCCCGGCCGCGAGCCGGCCTATCCGGTCGTGCCCGGCCGGTGGCGCGCCGGTCCGTCCGGGACTGCCGCCTGGCTCGCCGGCCGGGCAGGTGACCGCCGGGTGCTCGCGGTCGATTACGGCCTGGCGTCCGACCGGAGGCTCTCCGTGAGCCACCTCGAAGCCCACGCAGCCGATCCGCGCGAGCGCCGCGGGGGAGTAGCCCACCATCGTTCCCCAGGTGAATCCGGACGTCGCCGTGGCCTGGCTGACCCGGGCGACGAAGATGTCGGCCGCGATCTGCCCGCTGGCGATGTACCGGTCGACCTCGTAGAGCGAGTGGGGGTAGTACTCGACGAGAGAACTCAGCCGTCGGTGCACGCCGCCGGCGAGCATCACCAGGCGCAGGCGGCCGTCGCGCAGCCGTTCTCGATCGCGGTCGTTCAGGAAGCCCCAGCGCCCGGACAGGTCGGCGATCAGCAGCGTGAGCCCGATGTCACGGGCACGGCTCTCGGCGAGGATCGCGGCCAGCAGCCGGTCGGGCTGGCCGGGCGACATGGCGGAAAGCACGGTCGCCTGCTGGCGGCCGTGTAGCAGCGCGGCGGCCGCGCGCCCGGGGCTGTCGTCTGCCGTCATGGGCTCCTTCCCGGTCGCATGACCGGAGGCCGCTGTTGCCGCCCCCGGCAATTCGGATATAATTATACGCAGTAATTACCCCGATCCGCGGTCTTCTGCGCCAGCCCGCCGTGGCGTGTTACCAGCTGATCGACGACCCCGTGAGGAGCGTCCGGTGGATGACCTGAGCCTGGAGCAGCGCGAGATCGTCAGGACGGTACGCGAGTTCGTAGACCGTGACGTGCTGCCCCAGGCCTCCGCCTTCGACCACGCCGACGAGTTCCCCGAGGCGCTCGTCAAGACGATGAAGGACATGGGCCTGTTCGGCATCATGGTTCCGGCCGAGTACGGCGGGCTCGGCCTCGACGTCCTCACCTACGCTCTGGTGATCAAGGAGCTGTCACGCGGCTGGATCTCGCTCTCGGGCGTGATCAACACGCATTTCATGGCCGTCTGGATGATCGATCAGTTCGGCACGCCGGAGCAGAAGGACCGCTATCTGCCCAGGATGGCGTCGGGGGACCTGCGTTCGGCGTACTCCATGACCGAGCCCCACGCGGGCTCGGACGTACAGTCCATCCGCACCAGGGCGCGCCGCGAGGCCGGCCACTGGGTCATCAGCGGGCAGAAGATGTGGGCCACGAATGGCCTGCGGGCCGGGCTGGTCGTGCTGCTCGCCGTCACCGATCCCCAGGCCGAACCCAGGCACCGGGGCATGACGGCATTCCTGCTGGAGAAGGAGCCGGGCGCGGCCCGCCAGCCCGGCCTCACGGTGCCCGGCCCGCTGAAGAAGCTCGGGTACAAGGGGGTCGAGTCCACCGAGCTTGTCTTCGACGATTTTCACGCCCCGGGGGACGCGGTTCTCGGCGGCGAGGCAGGCATCGGCCGCGGGTTCAAGTATTTCATGGGCGCGGTTGAGCTCGGGCGGGTGAACGTCGGCGCGCGAGCGCTCGGCGTCGCCACCTGCGCCTACGAGCAGGCGCTGGCTTACGCGCGGCAGCGCGAGGCCTTCGGCGTCCCGATCAGCCAGCATCAGGCCATCCAGCTGAAGATCGCCCAGATGGCGACCAAGATCAGGGCGGCTGAGCTGCTCGTGCTCGATGCCGCCCGCCGCAAGGCGTCGGGCGCGCGCGCCGACCTGGAGGCCGGCATGGCGAAGTACTTCGCCACCGAGGTCGCGCAGGAGGTGGTCCTCGAGGCGATGCGGATCCACGGCGGATACGGCTACTCGCAGGAATACATGGTGGAGCGGCTGTACCGGGATGCCCCGCTGCTGATCCTCGGTGAGGGAACCAACGAGATCCAGCAGCTCGTGATCGCCCGCCGCCTGCTCGAGCAGGCGGGCCAGACCCGGACCTGACGCCGCCCGGGGCCGCCGGCCCCGTTCGCGCTGCCGCGCGCCTGCCCCAAGCCGGCCCCGTTCGCGCTGCCGCGCGCCTGCCCCAAGCCGGCCCCGTTCGCGCTGCCGCGCGCCTGCCCCAAGCCGGCGCCGACGCCTCTCCGGCACATCCGCCCGTAACAGCACCGTAACGATCTTGCCGGAAAATCTAGGCGTATCTTACAATCTATGCGTATCATAACAATGTATGGGGTGGACCGGTCCCATGGCCGACAAGCCAGTCCCCCCAGGGCTAAACGGCCCGGAGATCCATCGGGCCGTCACAAAGCGTCGCGCCATCAGGTCGGCCGGCGTTCGGCGAAGGGAATCGAGCATGGGAATCAACTACCGAAGTGGCCTGGCCAGGCGCGTAGCGACGCTGTCGGCCCTGGCCGCACTGCTTGTCACGGCGGCCGCCTGCTCGAGCTCCGGCTCGGCCGGCTCGGCGGGCTCGTCCGGCTCGCCGGCCACCGCTGGCGCTTCCGCCAGTGATGTCGCGGCCATGCAGCAGGCGGCTCAGAAATACCTGGCCGTGCCCGCCTCGATTCCCCAGACGCTGGCGCTGCCGGGCAACCCGCCCGCGGGCAAGTCGGTGATCTTCCTCTTCGACGGGCTGGCCGCCACCGCGCGCATCGCCGCCGGGGTGCAGGCCGGGGCGAAGGCCCTTGGCTGGTCGTACTCGGAGCTGAACTACGACCCCGCGAGTCCGGCCAGCCTCCAGCAGGCCCTGCTGAACGCGCTGGCGAAGAAGCCCGCCGTGGTCGCCGAGGCGGGCTCGCCGCAGTCGATGTTCGGCGCGAGCACCATCGCCGCGTACAAGAACGCCGGCATCCCGATCGTGCTCGGGAGCGTCGCCCCGGTCCAGCTCGGTGACCCCATCTACGGCACCCCCGCCGGCCAGGCTTCCGAGGTCAACGTGGGCCAGGCACTCGCCGACTGGTTCATCGCCAATTCCGGCGGCAAGGGCCGGGCGCTCCTGGAGAACTACACGTCAGCGCCGGTGCTGAATGTCTTCCGTGACGCCTTCATCGCCGAAGTCAAGGCCAATTGCCCGGACTGCCAGACCAAGGTGATCCCGGTGACCCAGGCCAACGTGGAAGCGGGCACGCTCATATCGACCGTCGTCTCGGCCGCCCGGGTGAATCCCAGCTACAAGTACATCTTCTTCGACAACGGCGAGTTCGGCGACGGGATTCTCTCCGCGCTGCAGGCCGCGGGCCTGTCCGGGATGATCATCGGCGGGCGCAGCATCGACCCATACGGCGAGGCCGCCATCAAGGCGGGTACCGAGCAGGTCTGGACCGGGCAGAGCTATTTCCTGCAGGGTGAGGCGATCGTCGATGTCGCCCTGCGGGTGATGCTGAACGCGCCCGGCGCCACGAACGACGACGTGATCCCGACCCAGCTCATCACCAAGTCGAACGTGTCGGAGATTACCGGGCCGTACTACGACTTCCCGACGAACTCGCTGCAGCAGTACGAGAAGCTGTGGCACGTCCCGGCCGCCGGCTGAGAGACCTCAGGGTGCCACCGGTGACGTCCCCCGCGGTGGAGATCCGGGGCCTGTCCAAGACCTTCGGCGTCAAGACCGTCCTCGATTCGGTCGAGCTGACCGTACCGCCCGGCGAGATCCACGTGCTGCTCGGCCAGAACGGGTCCGGCAAGTCGACCCTGATCAAGATCCTCTCCGGTTATCATCACCCGGACCCGGGCGGGATGGTCCGGGTCGGCGGACACGGGCTTCAGTTCGGCTCGCCCGCCAGCTCGCGCGCGCTGGGCTGCCGCTTCGTCCACCAGGACCTCGGCCTGGTGGAGTCATCGAGTGTCCTGGACAACCTGCTCATCGGCCCGGGCTTCCCTACCTCAGCCGGCACGATCAGGCGCGGCGCCGCCGCCAGGGTGGCCCGTGCTGCCCTGGCCCGGGTCGGCCTCGACACCGACCCGGCGGCGCTGGTCGGGGCTCTGGGATCGGCGGAGCGCACCGGCGTGGCGATCGCCCGGGCCATGCTGGCCGAGGACGGGACGCCGCCGGTCGCCCTGATCCTGGATGAGCCGACGGCGGCGCTCCCGGTCAACGAGGTCGACCAGTTGCTGGCCAACCTCCGGGCCACGGCCGCCACCGGCGCCGCCATCCTCTACGTCACGCACTACATCGACGAGGTGACGGGCTTCGCCGACCGGGTCTCCGTTCTGCGCAACGGCGTACTGGTCGCGACCTGGCACGTCCCGGACCTGGACCGTGACCGGCTCATTCACCAGCTCATCGGCGCCGAGCTGGAGCAGGTCCAGCGGCTCGAGACGCCGCACGCCGACACCAGGGCCAAGCCGCCCGTGCTCGAGGCAACCAGCCTGCGGGCCGGACCGCTCGAGGGGCTCTCGCTTGACGCCTGGGCCGGCGAGGTGACCGGCATCTGCGGCCTGACCGGCTCCGGACGCGAATCGCTGCTCGGGGCGTTGTTCGGTGCCCGGCCGCGAGCCGGGGAGGTACGGGTGGCCGGGCAGGTGCTGAAGCCGCACCGGACCGACCTGGCCATCGAGGCCGGCCTGGCCTACCTGCCTCCGGACCGCCGCGCCAGCGGCGGAGTCATGGACATGACGGCCGGGGAGAACGTCACCCTGGTCAACCTCAGGCCGTTCTGGCGGCGGATGCTGCTGCGCAAGAAGCTCGAGAAAGCCGAGGTGGCCGGCTGGTTCGAGAAGCTCGACGTGCGCCCGAAGGACGGGATCTCGGATCCGCTGAACACCTTCAGCGGCGGTAACCAGCAGAAGCTCCTGTTCGCCAAGTGGCTGCGGGAAACCCCGAAAGTGCTGCTCCTCGACGAGCCCACGCAAGGGGTGGACGTCGGGGCCAAGGCCGAGTTGCACCGGCAGATACTGGCCACCGCGAAGCAGGGTGCCGCGGTCATCGTCAGCTCGACCGACCTGGACGAACTCGTCACCCTGTGCAGCCGCGTCCTCGTCATCAGGGACGGGCGGATCCTCGATGAGATCGCCGGCGACGACCTGACGACCAGAACGCTCAATCGCAGCTTCCATCTCGAACCGGCCGCCGCGGGAAGTAGTGGTGACGAACATGCGTAAGACCAGGCTGAACATCGGACTCGACCGGTTCAGCGGGCTGTATCTGTGGGCAGCCTTCATTCTCGTATTCGGGTTCTGGGTCCCGGATCTTTTCCTGTCGATGTCGACGGTCCACCTGATCGCCTCTACGCAGGCCGTCTCGGCGATCATCGCGCTGGCCGTGCTGGTCCCGATGATCTGCGGCCAGTACGACCTGTCCGTGGGGGCGAACGCCAACCTGACCGGCATGGTGGCCATCGTGCTCCAGGTGAAGCAGCACTGGCCGCTGCTGCCGACGCTGCTGGTCTCTATCGCGATCGGCCTGGCCGTCGGGGCCGTGAACGGATTCGTGGTCGTGCGGTTCCGGGTCAATTCGTTCATCGCCACCCTGGGCATGGGGTCGGTGCTGACCGCGCTCATGCTGCTCGTCACCAACTCGCAGGACGAGCCCGTGCCCCTGTCCGCCGGGTGGAACAACATGACGCAGTACCCGGTCTTCGGCTTCCAGGTCATCATCTACTACCTGCTGGCCATCGTGCTGATCGCGTGGTGGGTCGTGGAGTTCACTCCCGTGGGCCGCCAGATGCGCGCCGCGGGCGGCAATCCGGAGGCCGCCAGGTTGTCCGGGATCAGGATCAACCGCTTGTCCTGGTGGTCGCTGGTCGCGGCCGGGGGCATCTCGGGCCTGGGGGGCATCCTGTACACGTCTTTGACCGGGCCCTCACTCACGTTCGGCCCCGACCTGCTCCTGCCGGCCTTCGCGGCCGTGTTCCTGGGATCGACGCAGCTCCAGCCGGGGCGGTTCAACGTCTGGGGCACCATGCTGGCGATCTTCGTGCTGGCGACCGGCGTCGAGGGGCTTCAGCTCGTTTCCGGTGCGGTGTGGGTCGGCGACATGTTCAACGGCGTCGCCCTCATCCTGGCCGTCGCACTCGCCGCCAGCCGTCGGGGCAAGCCCATTGCCGTCCGGCGCCGGGCCATCAAGACGGCCGCTGACCGGCCGCAGGAGGCGGACGACCCGGCGCCGGTGCAGGACACGGCCCAGGTCGGCCGGGTGGCCTGACGCACCCGGGTTCTCGGTATCAGGAGCTCGCGGAGAGGCCCGCCCGGCTCAAGGTCAGCGTCGCGACCCGGTAGTCGGGCATGGTGATGACCTTGTTGTTGAGGACCGCGGCGGGCTCGCCGTTCTTCACGGCCGTCTCGTACGCCTCGCAGAGCTGGCGGGCGGCCATGATCTCCGCGGCCGAGGGAGACATCAGCTCGTTGATGAGGGCGAGGTGATTGGGCGAGACCGCGATGCACGCGGTGTAGCCCAGTTCGGCCCAGCGAGCGACGAACGTCCTGACCTTATCCAGGTTGCGGTATTCGGGCACCATGGATCCGCCGGTGGCGAAGAGGCCGTAGGCCGCGGCCGCGACGGCGATCTTGGTCTGGGCGTAGTAGTTGGCGGGCGGGAACAGCTCGTCGCCGGAATCGGCGAAGGGCCGGGAGCCGACGTCGGCCGCGTAGTCCACGTATCCGAAGTGCAGGCCGGCGACCCCGTCCGTGCGGGCGATCTCATCCAGCTCGATCATGGCTCGCGCCGTCTCGATCATGACGTGCAGCCCGTGCTCCCGGTCGCGCGCGCTCAGCAGGGCGCGCACCTCCGCTACCTCGCGCGCCGTCTCCGCCTTCGGGTAGCAGACGAGGAACTCCCCGGGCGCCGTGGCCAGCGCGTTCAGGTCCTCCCGGCCCCAGGGCGTCGCCAGGTTGTTGACCCGCACGATGATGTGCCGACCACCGAAGTACCCGGGATTTTCCAGGCTCTGAAGGATCCGGGCCCGCACGGTGTCCTTGCTGGCCGGGGTGGCCGAATCCTCCAGGTCGATCATGATGGCGTCGGCCGGCACCTCGGGCACCTTGGACCAGAACTTCTCGTTGAGGATCGGGACCTCGAGAATGCTGCGCATCGACGCGTACGTACTGCGCGGAGTACCCACCGGGTTACTCCTTCGCCAGGAATTCGGTGAGCACCTCGAGGAATTCCTCCGGCTGCTCGCGCATGAAATAGTGGCCGGCGTCGAACCAGCGAACCGAGGCGTTCGGCATCGTGGCGAGCATCTTCTCGACGACCGCCTCGTCCAGGACGTTGCTCGTCCGGCCGACCATCAGCAGCGTCGGCATCGTGAGCAGCTCCGACATCTCCCACAGGTAGTCGACGTCGGGCAGGCTCACCGAGCCGGTGATCCACTGCACGTCAGGGTCGGCCTTGGGCACCAGCTTGCCCGCCCAGTTGCGCCGCAGCTGGTACTTCACATGCAGGTCGATGAATTCCTCCGCCCATTCGGGGTGGAAGGAGCGGTAGAACTCGCGCGCCTCCCGCTCGTGCCGGAACCCGCGGAGGTTCGTCGTGGCCTGGATGAAGTCCCGCATCGCCACGGCGCCGGACGGGGAGTTGGCCGGGCCCGCGTCGGACAGGGCCAACTGGCTGACCGTCTCCGGCCTCTCGCCCGCGACGGCGATCGCGACCCGGACCCCGGCGGAATGGCCCACCAGCCTCACCGGCCCGACACCCAGAGCATCGATGAGCCCGTGGACGTCACGGGCCATGGACCGGACCCGGTAGCCGGACCGGGCCCAGTCGCTGTCCCCATGGCCGCGCATGTCCATCGCGATGACGTGATAGCGGTCCGCCAGTTCGCGAGCGAACGGATCCCACGTGTGGCACTGCACGTTCAGCCCGTGCAGCAGCACGACGGGCGGGGCCGTCGGCTGGCCCCACTCGGTGTAGTGCAGGCGCAGCCCGTCCAGCTGCAGCCAGCCATCCTCGTAGGTGTCCGTGGTCATCTGCCGTCCTCAGCGCCCAAGCGCCCGTTGATGCTCTCCACCGTGCCAATAATTATGCTAAAGGATATGTTCATATGTATAAATAGTCAACGAGCACCGGCGCAGGATGCATCAAAATCGTTTGATTTATCATCGCAGTGTGCGCAGGCGACCAGCCGTGAAGCAGTGAGCGAATCCGGGCCGGCGGCTCCCGCCGCGGCGGCCTCAGCGGAGCGCCGTCCGCGGGTACCGCTGCGGACCGTGCTGCGGGAATGGGGCCGGATCGGCTGCATCGGGTTCGGCGGCCCGCCCGCGCACATCCGGCTGCTGCGCCAGCTGTGCGTCGAGCGGCGGGGCTGGCTGGACGCCCGGGAGTTCGAGGACGCCATCGCGGTGTGCAACCTGATGCCGGGCCCGGCCTCCACCCAGCTGGCCATCTACTGCGCCTGGCGGCTGCGTGGCCGCCTCGGCGCCCTGATCGGCGGCGCCGCGTTCATCGTCCCCGGCCTGATCGTCATCCTCGCCCTGGCGGTGCTGTTCGTGGCCGGCTCCCCGCCGCTGTGGGTGCTCGGCGCGGGGGCCGGCGCGGGCGCCGCGGTTCCCGCGGTCGCGGTCAACGCCGGCTGGTCGCTGCTCGGTCCCAGCTGGCGCAACCGCGGCGCCACCATCCGCTGGCTGATCTACCTGGCCGCCGGGCTCGCCGCCGCCGCGGTCATCGGCGCCTGGCTGGTCCTGGTCCTGCTCGGCTGCGGCACCATCGAGCTGGCGGCCCGGTCCGCCGCCAGGCCGGGCGCCGGCGCGGACGCCCCCGGGCTCCGCGGCGTCCTGGCCGCCCCGGTGGTGCTCGCGGTGGGCGGCGGCGTGCTGGCGTCCGTGGCGTGGGAGGCGTTCAAGGTCGGCGGGCTGTCCTTCGGCGGCGGCTTCGTCATCATCCCGCTCATGCAGGCCGACGCGGTCAGCCACTACCACTGGATGACCGGAGCTCAGTTCCTCAACGCCGTCGCCCTCGGCCAGATCACTCCGGGCCCGGTCGTGCAGACCGTCGCCGTCGTCGGCTATGCCGCCGCCGGGATCGCCGGCGGCCTGCTCGCCTCCGCGGTCGCCTTCACCCCGTCATTCCTCCTCGTCCTGTTCGGCGGGCCACGCTTCGAGCAGATCCGCGGCAACCAGCGCGCCCGTGCCTTCCTCGACGGCGCGGGCCCCGCCGCGATCGGCGCCATCCTCGGCTCCGCCATCACCCTCACCCGGGCCCTCACCCACCCGTGGCAGTACGCGGTGCTCGCCGGCGCCCTGGTCGTGCTGCTGCCGCTACGCCGAGGCGTGGTACTCACCCTGCTCGCCGCGGCAGCCATCGGGACCATGATCGCCCTGGCCGCCGGAACCGTGTCCCCGTTACCTCCTGGCCGTCAGCGTCGTGCCCGGGAGCCGGGACTGGATCGGGTGCGGCGGCCAGGCGCCCATGGCTTGCCGTTTCGGCCGCTCCAGCCTGGCCGGGGGAGGGCGGCCGAGTATATGCTGCTCAGATCGCCTTCAGGGGAGGAGGCCGGGTCGCCATGGCCAGGATTGTGATTGTCGGTGCTGGAGTCGTGGGGCTTGGTGCCGGGCTTCTGCTGTGCCGGGATGGCCACGAGGTGACGATTCTGGAACGAGACGCCCAGCCGCCGCCAGCCGGGGCCGAGGAGATCTGGGGCACCTGGCAGCGTAAGGGGGTCAACCAGTTCCGGCTCCCGCACTTCTTCCTGGCCCGTTACCGCGGCCTGCTGGACTCCGAACTGCCCGAGGTGAAGGAGGAACTGGTCGCCGCGGGAGCG
>Ga0187812_1000207_pt1 | contig 21814 bp, 23 predicted proteins | sample NC_S_2_FD_130582 | JGI IMG/M metagenome (GOLD analysis project Ga0187812, IMG submission 130582) | Wetland sediment microbial communities from Neuse River Estuary, North Carolina, USA - ASW-S_2 | ecosystem: Environmental > Aquatic > Freshwater > Wetlands > Sediment | place: USA: North Carolina...
AGGCGGCCTTAGCCTGGACTGCGTGAGCGATGCCACGCTGCGACGGCCCGCCGTGGATCCCGCGATTCCCGCCGCCGCCCGGATACTGCTGACGGCCCGGGGCGCGGTCCTCACGCCGGCTAGCCATGGCTGGCCGCGACCGCGCCGCGACTACCTGCCCGCGGACCCGGATAAGCGGCAGGCGACGGTCAGCGCGGCGGCTGGCGGCCTGGCCGCCGCCGGGTTCATCGCGGTCACCGGCACGAGCCCGTGGGCGTTCGGGGAGCTGATCTTCCAGGGGCCGGCCCGCTGGCAGTCGGCCTCTGGCTCGGTCGCGCTGCTCGCGGCGGAGATCATCACGCTGCTCACCGCCCTGGTGTTCACGCTGCGGGTGGTGCGGTTCGGTCAGCTCAACGGGCGGCCGCCGACGGTCGCCGCCGCGCGCGCCTACCACGGGCGCTACCTGACCGGCGCCGACTTCGACGCCCGGTCCAGGAGGCTGCTGCGCCGCGCGCAGGACGCGGTCGACGCCGCGAACTCCGCCCGGGTGAGCCGCGCGGGCCTGCTCGACGGCCCTGGCAGCAGCGCCGCGCTGGCCTGGCAAGAGTGGGACATCGCGCTCACGCTGCGCGAGCAGGCGCGGTTGCGCGCCCTGCGGTCGGCGCTTCCCGAGCCGAGCGCCGGCTCGCCAGCCGCGCGGCTGCTGCAGGACCAGCGCGAAGCCGCCGCGACGGCGGAGCGGAGCGTCGGCGAGCGGGTCTCCGCGCTCGAGCGTTACGCCGCCGAGGTACGCGAGGCCGACGCCGCCTACCGTGACTGGGAGCAGCACGCGGCGGTCGCCAGGCTGTCCGGCCCGCACCTGGACATGCTCGCTCGCACCGCCGCCGACGAGCACGGCATCGCCGCGATCAACGCCATGTCCGCCCAGGCCCGCGCCGTGCGGCAGGCGCTGCGCGAGATCACGGACTGACAGACCGTGGCACCGGAGGCAACCGGCTAAGACCGGCATCTGGCGCCCGAGGCGGCGCGTGCGGAGTGAGCCCGGCAGCGGCGCGGCTAGCGGCCGGCGGCCGCGTAGCGATCCACGCCCGCGTACCGGGCGGCGTCGGCCTCGGCGAGCGTCCAGCCGTCCCTGACCAGGAGCGCGGCGTCCGGCAGGATGAAGCCGACCCGCAGCCACGCCGTCGCCTCGGCCAGGGTCATCCCGGCTTCCGCCGCCTCCACCGCGTCCCCGGGCGGGAGGCCGGCCGCCGCCCAGGGGCGCACCTGTTCCGGCGCCATGCCGAGCCGGACCGCCCGCACGGCGTCACGGACGCCGACCCCTTCCCGGGCCCAGCGGCGCGCGTCATCGGCCGACAGCCCGTGCTTGCGCGCCCAGTGGACCTGGATCGCGGAGAACGGCTCCCAGCGGCGCAGGTCGCCGGCTGTCAGCCCGTAGCCGCGCGCCTCGGCCAGCTCGTACGCCCCCGGCGCCGCGGCCGCGGGTTCGCCTGCCGTCCTCGTCACGGTCAGCCGGCCGCGGGCGCCGCGGCACACTGCTGCCATGCCTGCTCGAGCTCGCTGCGTACCTCGTCGGGCTGCCCGGCGAGGAACACGAACGGCCGCGGGCCGTCTTTGGCCGCGGGCTGGTTCAGGCCGCCGACGATCGGCAGGTGCACGCGTTCGTTGACCGCCGGATCGCGGATCGTGCCCAGCGGATCACGGCCGGCCGCGACCGCCTCCATCTCCTCGAACATCCGCTTGCGCAGCATGATCACGCCGCGGTCGCTCTCGCCCAGGTGCTCCAGCGTGCGGTCGGCTATCGCGCCCTGGCCCACCCACGCGATGTAGTCCTGGTTCATCACGTGGGTGTCGATCCACCGGCCGGTCTTCTCGTCCCGGACCGGCGCCTGCCAGCACGGGATCCGCTCCTGGTCGAACGGCGCGCCGCCGGGCAGTTCGTCGATGAACCAGCCGACGCTCAGCGTGGTCGTGTCGTCGACCGGGACCCGCCACTCGAAGTGACCGGTGTACAGGCAGTTCGGCCACAGGCACACCCGCCCGGTCCTCCACAGCTCGTCGTCCTCCGTCGTGTCCTCGCGGACCCGGCGGTACACGAATCCGTAGTCGAACTCGTCGAACCCGAGCCGGGTGTGCGCGGGCGCCCGCGGGCCGTCCGCACCGCGCAACACCAACGACCAGTTAGAATGCAGCCATTCGAAATGCACCGGGTCGATCGAGTTTTCCTGGCACTGGAACCAGTTACACGGAATCTCGGAAATGGCGATCTGCTTGTATCCGCGCGAATAGTAGCGATCCCAGTCCGGGATCAGCGGGGCCGGCTGCGGTCCCAGATATGCCCACAGCAGGCCGGCTTTGGCCGTTACCGGATACGCCTTGATCCGCACCTTGTCCCGGAACGTTCCCTCCGGATGCCGCGTCTCCTCGTACGGCTGATGCAAGCACGCCCCGGAGTGATCGAAGAGCCAGCCATGATAGTTGCAGCGCAGCCCGCGGCCCTCGGTGAACCCGTACGCCATGTCGGCGCGGCGATGCGGGCAATGCCGGTCGACGAGCCCGTAACTGCCCTCGCGGTCGCGGTAGAGAACGAGATCCTCGCCCATGACGCGAACCGGTTTTGTGTCCAGCCGGTCAAATTCGCTCACCCCCGCTATCGGCTGCCAATAGCGGCGGAGCAGTTCGCCCATGGGAGTTCCGGGACCCGTTTCACACAGCAGCTTATTGCGCTGGCTGCTCAGCATGAAACCTCCTCGCGCATTTTCCGACGACGCTAATCCCGGGTTACCGCACAGTCAAGGCCGGACCCGGCCCGCCGGCGGCGCGCGGATCGGGCGGTGCGAGGATAGGGCCATGGAACCGCGCATTCCCAAGTACGTGCCGGTCACCAACGTCGTGGTCAAGCTGTTCACCCGCCTGGGCGTCAAAACCGGCCCCGTCAACATCATCACCGTGCCCGGCCGCAAGTCCGGCCAGCCCCGCTCCACGCCCGTGACCCCCTGGGAGGTCGACGGCAAGAGATACGTGATCGCCGGCATCGGCACCTCGGACTGGGCCCGCAACGCCCGCGCCGCCGGGGAGGGAACGCTCACCTCCGGGCGCACCACCACCCGGGTGCGGCTCACCGAGGTGACCGACCCCGCGGTCAAGGAGCGGGTCGTGACGTCGTTCGGAACCGAGAACCGGGCCGGCGGGTCCTTCCTCCGCCAGATCGGGGTCGCGCCCGACCGCACGCCGAAGGGCTTCGCCGCCGCCGTCCCGCACGTCGCCGTCTTCGAGGTCACCGCGCCGGAAGCGGCGCGGTGAGCGGTGTTGCGCGCGCCCCGGGGCGCGGTCATACTCAGCGCTGGAACGTCGCCGGTGCCGGAACGTGTCAAGGAGGACAGATGCCGGACAGGATCCTGACCACCCACGCGGGCAGCCTGCCAAGACCAGAGGACCTGATCGCGCTCAACCAGCGGCGGGCGGAAGGGAATCTCCCCGACGAAGCGGAGTACCAGGGCAAACTCAGCGCGGCCGTGGCGGACGTGGTCAGGCGCCAGCGGGACACCGGCATCGACCTGGTCAACGACGGCGAGTACGGGCACTCGATGGGCCAGCGCTACGACTACGGCTCGTGGTGGACCTACGTGTTCCAGCGGCTCGGCGGGATCGAGCTGACGGAGCTGACCATCGCGGACATCAAGCAGTCCGAGGCCAAGCCGGGCGAGATCAGGCTCGCGTCCTTCGCCGAGCGCCGCGACTGGCAGGCGTTCGCCGACGCCTACGGCGACCCGACCTCGGGCGCCTCGCTGCCGAACCGCGCGGCGGTCGCCCCGGTCTGCCGCGGGCCGATCAGCTACCAGGGCCAGCAGGACGTGCAGCGGGACATCGCGGACATGAAGGCCGGGATGGAGGCCGCGGGCGTGTCCGACGGCTTCCTCAACTCCGTGGCGCCGGGCAGCTGCGGCCGGTTCGGCAACGAGTACTACGGCGACGACGAGGAGATGCTGTGGGCGTGCGCGGACGCCATGCGCGAGGAGTACGTGGCGATCGTCGAGGCCGGCCTGATCCTGCAGCTCGATGACCCCGCGATCGCGGAGAACTGGGACCAGATCAACCCCGCGCCCAGCGTGGCGGACTACAAGCGCTTCACGATGAAGCGGGTGGAGGCCCTCAACCACGCGATCCGCGGGCTGCCGGCCGACCGGATCCGCTTCCACCTGTGCTGGGGCAGCTGGCACGGTCCGCACACCACCGACATCCCGATGGCCGACATCGTCGACGTCATGCTCGCGATCAACGCGGGCGCGTACTCGTTCGAGGCGGCCAACGTGCGGCACGAGCACGAGTGGAAGCTCTGGCGGGACGTGACGCTGCCCGCGGGCAAGGTCATCCTGCCCGGCGTGGTCAGCCACTCCACCAACGTCGTGGAGCACCCGGAACTCGTCGCGGACCGGATCCTCAGGTACGCGGAGGCGGTCGGCCGGGAGAACGTCGTCGCGTCCACCGACTGCGGCCTCGGCGGCCGCGTCCACCCGCAGATCGCGTGGGCGAAGCTGGACAGCCTCGTCAGGGGGGCCGAGCTGGCCAGCGGACGGCTCTGGTAAAGCTCAGGATCAGCCTGTGCAGGCGGCTCAGGCGCCGATCGGCTGCTTGTGCACCGACGCCTGGTAGATCTGCTCGATCGACGACTCAAGCTGAGCGTTGAACTCCGCGTCCGTCTGGTCTTCCCGCAGCCCTTCGAGGAGCGCGCGCGAGAAGCTGGCGATGAGCGTGGGATCCCGCGCGAGCAGCGTGCAGGCCTCGTCCCGGCTGTACCCGCCCGACAGGGCGACGATCCGCAGCACTCGCGGGTCGGACGCCAGATCGCCATAGAGGCCTGGCTGGGTCGGGATGGTGATCTTGAACATGACGACGGAGTCCGCCGGCAGCGTCTCGATGCGCCGGGCGATGGCGTCGCGCAGGAGCGCCTCAGCCTGCTCCTTGTGCGGGCTCGAGATGCTGACCTCGGGCTCCATGATCGGCACCAGGCCGGCCGCCATGATCCGCCTGGCGTACTCGAACTGCTGGTCCACGATCGCCGCGATGCCGGCCTCGTTGGCGTCCTTGATCACCGACCGCATCTTGGTGCCGAAGATCCGGTTCCGCCGCGCGCGCTCAAGCTGGTCATCGAGAGTGTCGATGGGCTTCATGAGCTGCACGTCGTCCTTTTCTGGAGCGAGCCCCAGATCGACTTTCAGGAACGGGACCACGTTCTTCTCGTGCCACAGGTAGGTGGCCGTCGGGACGCCGCCGACCTCGCGCTCCATCGTCTGCAGGAACAAGATCGACGCGAGAACCCGCGAGCCGCCGAACGCCGGGCTGGTGAACACGCGCGTCCGCATCGCGTGCACGAAGTCGAACATCTCGGTGTCGTTGCTGTACCGGTCCCGTCCGATGCCGTACTCCTCGAGCGCCTTTGGCGTACTCCCGCCGCTCTGGTCCAAGGCGGCGAAGAAGCCCCGGCCGGCCTTGATCTTCTCCAGCTGCGTAGTGTCCATGTTTCCCATCCTGGCACCAGCCCGTCCGGATCGGGAGTCGGGGTTCAGAGCTTGCCGCGGGTGCGCGCGTTGAGGATGATCTGGGTCACGATGTACCTGCTCAGCCCCAGCTTCTCGGCGATCTCATCGGGCCGCAGGCCCTGCTCGTTGTACAGCAGGGCCAGCTTCTGCTGCCGCTGGCTCCACGGCTGACGGGCGACCTTCGGAGCGGCCGGAGCTGCGGGCCGCGGTCGCGGCTTCGCGCGGCCGGCCGGCCGCGGCTCGGGGGCCTCGCTCCGCGGCTCTGACGCGGCGGCGGGCGCTGGCGCCTGTGCTGGCGCTGCCGAGGCCGTGGACGTCCCGAACGACCCGCGCCGCTGGTCGTGGTACTTGCCGCTGGCGAGTTCTTCCGCGGTCTGCTCGTCCAGGATCATGTACTGCTCGGCCGCCTTGTTCACCCCGATGGCGACCATCGCCAGGCCCTTCGCGTTCTTCTCCTGGCATTCGCGCGACATGCAGTAGTTGTACTTCTTCGCGCGCTCGGGATGCAGTTCCCGCCCGCATGTTACGCACTTGTTCATAGCTTTCGGAAAACACCGCATACGGTGCGGTTATTCCAGGACGAAGGCGGCGGCGCCAGGGGGCAGCGGGTGCCGCCTGGCGGCCATGATCGCGAAGACTTTATGCACTCATACGATGCGTGATTTTCGGGTTCACGAAAGTGGCGGTTCGCGGTGCACGCAATCAAGCCCGCGCACCCAGATGGCCGCGTGCCCCGGCGCGGGGAGGCCGGGGCACGCGGGATTTACGGGTACTAGAAGTGCCTAGAAGAAGAGCTGGAGGTTGTTGTCGTTCATGAAATCGTCGACGAAGTAGACGGCGTCGGCGCCGGGCTTGACCGCCAGGCCGAACAGGTTGCCAGCGCCGCCGGCGTTCTTGTCAATGGTCTTCTTGACCAGCTGCGTGCCGCCCGGTGTGGTTTCCACCATGTTCCCATCGCCTCCGTTGACGGTCAGGATGTCGCCGTTGGGCGCGATGGCCAGGCCGAGCTGGCCGTTCAAGAAGCCGCCCTTCGTGACGGTGTGGCCGGTTCCGTCGTTGCCGCGGCGGAACGCCGCGTTGGGGATGCCCGCGATCCTGCTGTTCAGCGTGTCGGCGACATACAGGGTGCCGTTCCCGTCGAGGCCCACGCCGGTAGGCCCGATGACCAGCGCGTTCGGGTCAGTCCGCGCCGGGAAGCCCGACCCGATCGTGGTGCTCGCCAGTACCCGCGGCGTCTGGTACGGGCGACTGGTGATGACCAGCCGCTGCACGGTTCCGCCGTCGGCGGTCTTCTTCGGGCCGAGGATGCCGCCGAGGACGTTGGTCACGAACAGCTCGGTGACCCCGCCCCGGTCAAGGGCGGTCATGTCCCACGGACCGTCGATGCCGTGCCCGGTGATCGTCTTCTTGACGTTGCCGAACTGGTCGAGGACGATCAGGCAGCCGGGGCCGGAGATGCTGCCGTTCTTCGTCGGCAGCGAGCCGACGATCACCCAGCCGCTGCGCAGCACCACGAGGGCGGTCGTGAGGCCGACGCCGCCCGGGCATGCGGCGTCCTTGATCCCGGCGAACAGGGTCGCCTTGCCGTGCGGGCTGACCTCGACGATGGTGGTACCGGTACCCTGCACGTTCTTGGAGTCGTTGAAGTTGCTGACCAGCACGTCGCCCGCTTGCAGGCGGCCGGTGCTGTCCGGCACGACGGCCACGCCGTAGGGGTTGATGTCCCCGTTCTTGGGCGTGGTCGAGGCGATGACTTTGGTGTGGTTCAGCGGGCCGATGAACGCGGCCGAGGCGTTCGCCGCTGTCGCTATGACGCCGCTGGCGGCCAGCAGGGCGGCTGTGGCGGCGGCGATCGCCGCGAAGGCCGCCGCGGACCGTCGGGTGGGTCTCATGTCGGTTATAGCTCCCTCCGTAGGACACGCTTCCGGATGGAGTACGGATCAGGGGCCTGAAGGGATTGGCAATAAACTGACGCGGTGGACGGGGCTCTGGCCGCGGTGATCGCCAAGCTGCCGCCTGCGCCCGGGATCTACCGGTTCCGTGACGCCACCGGCCGGGTCCTCTACCTCGGGCGGGCCACCGTGCTGCGCAGGCGGGTCGCGTCCTACTGGTCGGACCTGCGCGATCGCGGCCATCTCGCCCCGATGGTGGCCCAGGTCACCGGCGTCGAGGCGGTCTGCTGTGACTCGGCGCACGAGGCCGCGTGGCTGGAACGCACCCTGCTCACCGCGTCGCTGCCACCGTGGAACCGGACCATGGGCGGGCAGGAGCACCCGGTCTACATCCGGCTTGACCCCCGGCCGTCCAAGCCGGGCCTGTCCGTCACGCACGTGCCGTCGGACGCCGGGGAGGCCGTCTGCTTCGGCCCGTACCCCGGCGGCCGCCGGGTACGGCAGGCGGTGCGGGGCCTGGGCCGGATCCTGCCACTCGCGTACACCGGGACAGAACTGCGCGGCACGGGACTCGACATCGCGCGCGCTCGCGGCCTCGCCGAGGCGGACCGCGCGTACTGTGCGGCGACGATCAGCGCGGTGCTGCGCCGCCAGCCGGAAGCGGTCAGCGAGGTCCGGGCATGCCTGGAGAAACTTCGCGACCGCGCCGCGGGCGTGCTCGCCTTCGAGCTGGCCGGCGAGATCAACCAGGAGCTGCGCGCCCTGGAGTGGGTCACGAGCCCGCAGCGCGTCACGTCGATGGACGCGGCGGACTTCACGGCCAGCGGCTGGTCCGGCGGGATCCCCACGTCCTTCATCGTCCGCCGCGGCCAGGTCCGCGAATGGACACGGACACGCTGCCCGGAGGCCGGGGCGACGGCGCGGGTGGCCGGCACCCCGCCCGGCTGGGTGGACTTCGCCCAGCGGAACGCCGAGCTAGCCGCCGCGCTGGCCAGCCCGGCCTGGCAGCCATTGCTCAGGCGAGGCAGGTGAGCGGCTTGCCGCCGTTGTAGGCGACCATCTCGGCGAGGGCTCTGGGGAAGTCCAGCCTTATCCCTGGTTCGGCTAGATCCGCGTAGGCGCGGTGCAGGTTGCCGACGATGCGCTCGGGATCGCTCAGCCCGGCGTACCGGCCCAGGTCGGTGTCGCGCGCGGCCTCGAGCGGGGACAGCCCGGCGTCCAGGCCGCGCCGCGCCACGTCAAGCACGAAACGCAGGTAGCCGAGCACGTCGTCGATCGCCGCTGGGCCGCAGACCTCGCCGTGGCCGGGCACGATGGTCGCCGGGGCCAGCGGCTTGACGACTTCCTCGAGGACGTCGATCGCGCCGGCGACGGAACCCATCAGCATGAACGGGGTGCCGCCGTTGAAGATCAGGTCGCCGGTAAACAGGACCGAGCGCTCCGGGAGCCAGACGATGGAGTCGTTGGTCGTGTGCGCGGGGCCGCCCACATAGCGCACCTCGCAGCGCAGGTCGTCGCTATACAGCGTGACGCGGTCGGAGTAGGTGAGGAACGGCGGGGCGACCCGGAGCTGGCCCCAGTCCACGTCCGCGAAGATGCCGGGAAAGTGCGGGAGGCCGGCGGCGAGCACCTCCTCCCGGCACCGGTCGTGCGCCACGATCGTCGCGCCGCCGAACAGGTAGTTGCCATGCGTGTGGTCGCCATGGTGGTGGGTGTTGATCAGCGTGCGGACCGGCCGCGGGCTCGTTTTCGCGATCGCCTCCAGGTAGGCGCGGGTCCGCCGCTCGGTCGAGCAGGCGTCCACGCTGGTGACGCCCGTGCTGCCGACCAGGAAGCCGGTGTTGTTGATGAACCAGGTGCCGTCGGGCTGGATGTAGGCGAAGACGCCGTCGCTCACTTCCTGCACCCGCGGCGGCCCTAGCACCGTCTCATGGTGATCTCCTGGCGTCGCGCTCATAACGTCCTCCCGACATTGGTGGAATACCGCCCCGGACACGGGGTAGGGCGAGTTGTCACAGGCCCAAATCACAAGATTGGGAAGTGATAGGCATGACTGGGATGCTGCGGATGCGGCGCAGTCGCGGGGTTCTGAGCGGGTTCGTGCTGTTCCTGCTCGGGCTGTGGGGCGCTCTCATTCCCTTCATCGGACCATATTTCCACTACGCCTACACGCCGGATGTCGCATGGACGTACACCACGGCACGGCTGTGGCTGGAGATCCTGCCTGGTGCCGCGGTGTTCCTCGGCGGCATCCTGCTCATCATGGCGGGCGCCCGTCACACGGCGCTGTTCGGCGCGGTGCTGGCAGCCGCCGGCGGCGCGTGGTTCACGCTGGGCACCGTCCTCAGCCCGCTGTGGAACAACGACGTTCCGCTCGGCGGCTCGCCCGCTAGCTTCACCGTGACAATGCGGATCGCCGAGCAGCTCGGCTTCTTCACTGGTCTCGGTGTGGTGATCGTGGCCGTCGCGGCGGCGGCCTTCGGCAGGATCATTTCCCTGCCCTCGGCGGTCGCGGCGGTGCCCGCGCCGACTGTTCCCGTCGAGACGGAGCCTGTCGGGTAACGGCTGGCGCGGCCCACCCGCTCCAGCTCACTACGAGACGAAAGGGCATGAGGCATGCTGGTCTTGACCGAGGCGGCCGCCGAGGTCGTCAAGAGCTTCACGTCAAATCCCCAGGTTCCCGATGGAGCCGGCTTGCGGATCGCGTCTTCGGCCCCGGGCTCGGGAAGCCCGGATTCGCTGCAAGTGACGGCGACGACGGCGCCCGCGGAAGACGACCAGATCATCGAAAAGGAGGGGGCCCGCGTCTACGTCGAGCAGCAGGCCGCCTTGTACCTCGATGACAAGGTGCTCGACGCCCAGGTCGACGGAGAGGGCAAGGCCCACTTCTACCTGGGTGAGCAGAGTCCGGAACCGCTGTAAGGCACCGATCACCGCATCGTTAGCCCGTTGTCCCCGCTGGCGAAACCGCCGGCGGGGACAACGGGCCGCCCGCGCTGGAGCTGGCATGGGCTGGCGCTATCGGGGAACCACGAGGCCGTTCGGGATGATCCTGGGGACGTTCGGCACTAACCCGCACGGACCATCGATGCTTGGCTGACGGATATGCCGCAGCTACGCGACTTCCTCAGTCGCTTCCGTCCCGCGGGTGCTCCCGGGGCGGCCGGGCGCGCCGGGGTTCCGGTGGACCGGGACCGGGAGCTGGCGGCGGAGGTAGTTCCCGTGCTCGCGCTGCTCGACGGCGTACAGGCCGAATGCGAGCAGATCGTCGGGCAGGCCAGGCGCGACGCGGCCGCCATCGTGGCCGCGGCCCGCGCCGAGGCGGCCGCCATCGCCGCCGCCGGCGACCAGCGTGCCCAGGCCGCCAGGGATGACGCGGCGCGGCATGTGACCGCCGCGGCCGCCGCCGACGCGGCCGCCATGGTGGCCGACGCGGAGCGGGAGGCGGCCCGGATACGCGTGCTGGCCGTGCAGCGGATACCCGGGCTGGTGAGCGTCGCCATGGGCGGGATCAGGCTGCTGATCGCCCCGGACCCGGGCACGGTGGACCGATGAGCGCGGGATGGGTCGCGGGCAGCGTGCGGGCCAGGGCCCTCGCCCACCGTCGGCTCGGCGCCGGGGCCGCCAGGCACGTCGCCGCCTCCGGATCGCTGCGCGACGCACAGCAGGCGCTCGGCGCAACCGCGTACGCCCCGCACCTGCGGCCAGGGCAGGACCTGGCCGGCACCCAGCACTCCGTCGCGAGCGCGCTGCTCTGGGACCTGCGAGTGCTGGCGGGCTGGCTGCCACACGACGGGGTGCGGCTGCTTCGCGTGCTCGGCGCATGGTTCGAGATGGCCAACGTGGATGAGCTGCTGCAGGCGTTCGGCGGGCGGGCCGCCGGGCCGGAGTTCCAGCTCGGCGCGCTCGCCACCGCCTGGCCGCGGCTCCGCCAGACTGCCAGCCGGACCGGGCTGCGCGCGGAGCTGGCCGCGTCGCCCTGGCGGGACCCCGGCGGGGACACCGATCGCGCGGTGCGGCTCGGCATGCGGGGGCGTTACGCGGCCCGGGCGGCCGGGCTCGGGGACCCGGTCCGGGACTGGGCCGCGGCCGCGATGGCGCTGCTCGTGGCCGGCGAGCTGCGCGCCGGAGGGCACGCCGACGGGGCGGTGCTCGCCGACGCGGCCGGCTTGCTCGGCCCGGCGGCGCTGCGCGCCGGGACGCTGGCGGAGCTGGGCGCCGGGCTGCCGGCCAGCGGACGCTGGGTGCTGGACGGCGTCGCGGCGCCGGACGGCCTGTGGCGGGCCGAAACGACCTGGCGCCGTCAGGTGGAGCAGGACGGCCTGCGGCTGCTGCGCACCGCCAGCCTGGACAGCCAGGTCGTGCTCGGCGCGGTGGCCGTCATGGCCTGCGACGCGTGGCGGATCCGCGCCGCGCTCGAGGTCGCCGCACGCGGCGGCGTGCCGATCGAGGCCTACGATGAGCTGGCTTGACACCGCGATACCGGTGCGGATGCGGCGTGTGGCGCTCGTGGCACCGGCCGATGCGCTGCGGGACGTGCTGCTGCGTGTCGCGCGAACCGGGGCGGTGGAGATCGGGCCCCCGGCCGGACCGGAAGACGCCGAGGCGCAACCGGCAGCCGGGCTCGCGGGCAAGGGCGACACGGCCGCCGCGTTCGAGGCGCAGCTCGCCGCGCACGCGGCCGCGGCGGTCCAGCGGTCGGGCGCCGCGGCGCTGGCCGGGTGGGTGCCCGCCAGCAAGCTGAGCGCCGTCGCCGGCGCGCTCGCCGAGGCCGGCGGGACGGTCGTCACGCTGCCGAACCCGCCCGGCGTGCAGCCGCCGACGCTCGTCACCGGCCCGCCGCTGCGGCGGACGGTGTCCCCGCTCGTGCAGACGTACGGCACCGTGCCGTACGCCGACATCGACCCGGTGTGGCTGGCCTGGGCGAGCTATGTGGTGATGTTCGGCATGATGTTCGGCGACGTGGGCGAGGGCGCGTTCCTCGTGGTCGTCGCGGTGGCGCTGCGCGCCGGGTGGCCGCGCTGGCTTCGGCGGTTCCGGCAGGCCTGGCCGTTCGTGGGGGGCGCGGGGCTGACTGCGACCGTGTTCGGGCTGCTGTACGGGGACTGCTTCGGGCCCAACGGGCTGGTGCCCACGCTGTGGCTCGATCCGCTCGACCACCCGGGCACTCTGCTCCTCGTCGCGGCCGGGTTCGGCGCGGCGCTGCTCGCCGGGGCATACGCCCTCGGCATGGCCAACAGGTGGCGGGAGGGCGGCTGGCCGTCCATGCTGTATGCCCCCTCCGGGTGCGCGGGCACCGGGCTGTTCCTCGGCGCCGGCGCGGCGGCCGGCGGGTGGTACATCCACAGCGGCGCGCTGCTCGCGGCCGGCGGGCTCGTCGCGGTGCTCGGGCTGGCGCTGGCCGCGGCCGGGTTCCTCACCGAATCGGGCGGCGGCGGCGCCGGCGTGTTCCAGGCGGTGATCGAGCTGTTCGACCTGGTGGTCCGGCTGGGGTCCAACGTGGTGTCGTTCACCAGGCTCGCCGCGTTCGGCCTCACCCACGCCGCGCTCGGCCTCGTGGTGTGGAATGGCAGCCGGGCGCTGTGGCTGCACGCCGGGCCGTCGCTTGGCGGCGTGGTGTCTGCCCTGGGCGCGGTGCTGATCTTCGGTGTGGGGACCGCGATCGCGTTCTGCCTGGAGGCGCTTGTCGCCGCCATCCAGGCGCTTCGCCTGGAGTACTACGAACTGTTCTCGCGCGTCTTCGTGGCGCGGGGGCGGCCGTTCCGGCCATGGCAGATGCCGGAGCCGGAGGCCGCGAAGGCTTCGATGGAGCCGCTGGATTCGATGGGTTTGATGGAGGTGACCACATGACTTCCGCATGGCTCGCCGGATTGCCGCTGATCGCCGCGGTGGCCGTGCTCACCCGCCTGCTGGCCCGCCGGGGCCGGTCCGGGGTCCGCGTCCTGGCCGTGAGCGGCGCGCTGATCGCCGTCACCGGCGTCGTGCTGCTCGTGCTCACGGTGCGCGCCGATCCGGCCACGGCCGCGGCCGGATCGGCCGCCGCGACCGGGGCCAAGCTGGCGGCGGGCGCCAAGCTGGCGGCCGGGAGCAAGGCGGCGACCGCCGCCGCGTCGGCGTCGTCGGGAGGCAGCACCGGGGCGCTGCTCGGCGCCGGGATCGCCGTCGCCGGCGCGACCATCGGCGCGGGCATCGCCGTGGCCTACACCGGCGCCGCGGCGCTCGCCGCGATAAGCGAGCGGCCTGAGATGCTCGGCCGCGCGATGGTCTTCGTCGGCCTCGCCGAGGGGATCGCGATCTACGGCCTGATCATGGGGATCCTGCTCATCGGGAAGGCGTGAGCGTAGGTGTCCAGGGCCGCTGTCATCGGTGAGGCCGTCCGGACGGAGGGCTTCGCGCTGGCCGGCGCGCTGGTGCTCACGGCTGAGGACGCCGGGCAGGCGCACGCCGCGTGGCGGGCGCTGCCCGCCGACGTCGCGGTCGTCGTGCTGACCGCCCGCGCCGCGGGCTGGCTCGGCGACGCGCTGCCTTCACCTCCGGGGCCGGGTGCCGGGCCGCGGGGTGCCGGGCCGCGGGGTGCCGGACCGTCCCGTTCGGGAGTGCTGCTCGCGGTGATGCCGCCATGACCGGCGGCGTCCGGCTGCAAGGTGCGGCGCGAGCGGTCACGGCGCTCGCACCGGTCCGCGGGTACCAGCTGAACCAGGCCAGGGGCGAGGCGGACCGCGTGGTCGTGACGGCGCGCGCCGAGGCGGACGGCCTGCTGCGGCAGGCGCGGGAGGGCGCCGAGCATGCCGTCAGCCAGGCCAGGGATCAGGGCGAAGCGGACGCCGCCCCGCGGGCCGCGGCCGAGCGGAGCCGGGGCCACGCGCAGGCCCGGGCCATCGTGTTTGGCGCGCAGCGCGAAGCGTACGACGAACTGTACCGCCGGATCCGCGCGGCGGCCGACGGGCTGCGTGCCGAGCCGGATTACCCGCGACTGCTCGCGCGGCTGTCCGCGCTGGCCGCGCAGGCGGCCGGGCCGGACGCGACGATCAGCTATCCCTCGTCCGGCGGCGTGCTGGCCCAGTCCGGCCAGGCGCTGGTGGACTGCTCGCTGCCGAGGCTCGCGGGCCAGGCGGTGCTGGCGCTGGGCGACCAGGTGCGGGATCTGTGGGAACAATGAACGACGACGTGCCGCGAGTGGCCAGGGTGAACGGCCCGCTGGTCGAGGTCACTGGCCTCGCCGACGTGGCGATGTACGACATCATCGAGCTCGGCGCCCGGCGGCTTCCCGGCGAGGCCGTCGCCATCCGCGGCGACGTGACGACCGTGCAGGCGTATGAGTACACCGGCGGCCTCGCCCCCGGAGACCCGGCGCGCTCGCGGGGCGAGCCGCTGTCGGCATGGCTCGGTCCGCACCTGCTCGGCGGCGTGTTCGACGGGCTGCTCCGCCCGCTCAGCCACGCACCCGCCTGGCTCGAGCCCGGCTACGCGTTCGGCACCGGGGCCGACGGGGAGTACGCGTTCACGCCCGAGGTGGCGATCGGCGCGGCCGTCGGTGAGGGCGAGACCCTCGGCTCGGTGGCCACCGTGGGGGGGGTCGGCTACCGGGTGCTAGTGCCGCCAGGGCTGGGCAGCGGCACGGTCGAAAAGATACGCGAGGCCGGGCCGGCCAGCGGCGACGCGGTGATCGCGACCGTCTCCGGCGCCGACGTCCGGTTGACCTCGGCGTGGCCGGTGCGCCGCCCGCGGCCGTTCCGTGAACGCCTGGCGACCAGCGCCCCGCTGCGCACCGGGCAGCGCGTGGTGGACGTGCTGTTCCCGGTGGTCAAGGGCGGCAGCTGCGCCGTCCCCGGCGGGTTCGGCACCGGCAAGACGGTGCTGCTCCAGCAGATCACGAAGTGGTGCGACGCGGACGTGATCGTGTACGTGGGCTGCGGCGAGCGCGGCAACGAGCTAGCCGACATGCTCGGCGAACTCGCCGGGCTCACCGACCCGCGCACTGGCGGGCTGCTGCTGGCCCGGACCGTCGTCATCGCGAACACGTCCAACATGCCGATGATGGCGCGCGAGGCGAGCATCTACACCGCGGCGGCGGTCGCCGAGCACTTCCGGGACATGGGGCTCGACGTCGTGGTGATCGCGGACTCCACCTCGCGCTGGGCGGAGGCGCTGCGCGAGTTCGCGTCCCGCAACGGCGAACTGCCCGCCGAGGAGGGATACCCGGCGACGCTGGCGTCGGCCCTCGCCGCGTTCTACGAACGGTCCGGGCGGGTCCGCACAAGCGGCGGGTACCAGGGTTCGGTGACGATCATCGGCGCGATCTCCCCCGCGGGTGGCGACATGACCGAGCCGGTCACCACCTACACCCAGCGTTTCATCCGCGGGCTGTGGTCGCTGGACCGCGATCTCGCCTACGCGCGGCACTACCCGGCCGTCTCCTGGTCCGGGTCCTTCTCCCGCGACGTGGCGACGGTGGCCGCCTGGCAAGCCGCCGCCGGCGACACCGGCTGGGCGGGGCGCCGGGACCGGCTCGCCGCGCTACTCGCCGAGGCGGACCGGCTCAGCGCGCTGGCCGAACTGATGGGGGTGGCGGCGCTGCCGCCCGGCGAGCGCGCCACCATCCTCGGCGGGCGGCTGGTCAGGGAAGGCATGCTGCAGCAGAGCGCGCTCAGCCCGGTCGACGCGTCCTGCGATGCCGCCCGCGCGGCGGCGCTGTGCGACGCGGTGCTGGCCGTGGCCGCGCGCTGCCAGGAGCTGGCCAGCGCGGGCGTGCCTCCTGCGGTGCTGGAGAACCAGGACTTCTCCCCGATCCTGCGAGCCAGGGAAGAGGCCCGAACGCCGGAGGCGGTTGCGGCCAGGCAGCGGGAAATGCTGGCCACGCTGTCCGCGACCGCGGCCGACCCGCCGTCCAGCGGCGAGGACGGCGGAGCGCCATGAGCGACGTGGGCGGCTGGGCGCAGCGGGAGTACACCGCGGTCGAGGAACTCCGCGGTCCCCTCCTCGTCATCCGCGGCGTCTCCGGGGTGGGCTGGGATGAGTTCGCCACGATCCGGCTCGGCGACGGCGAGACACGGCACGGGCTGGTGCTCGAGGCCGATCGCGACCTTGCCGTGGTGCAGGTGCTCGAGGGCACCGGCGGGATGCGGCCGTCCGCCATCAGCGTCGCCTTCAGCGGCAGCCCGCTGCGCATCCCCGTCGGCACGAACTGGCTGGGCCGGGTGTGCGACGGACGGGGCGACCCTGCCGACGGCGGCCCGCCAGTCACCGGCGAGGTGACCATGCCGGTGGCCGGCGCCCCGATCAACCCGGTGCTCCGCGAGCCGCCCTCCGATCCGGTGCTGACCGGCATCTCGGTAATCGACGCGCTGACCACGCTGGTTCGCGGTCAGAAGCTGCCGGTGTTCTCCGTCGCCGGACTGCCGCACCTGGAGCTCGCCGCGCAGCTCGCCGCCCAGGCGACAGTGGGCGGCGAACCGTTCTGCGTGGTCTTCGCGGCGATGGGCCTCACCCACGCCGACGCGGCCGCCGTCCGTACCACGCTGGAGGAACGGTCCGCGGCCGGCGAACTCGTGCTGCTGCTGAACCTCGCCGATGCGCCGGTCATCGAGCGCATCCTGACGCCGCGGCTGGCGCTGACCATCGCCGAACGACTCGCGTTCACGCACGGGCGGCACGTGCTCGTCGTCATGGCGGACATGACCAGCTACTGCGAAGCGCTGCGCGAGGTCTCCTCCGCTCGCGGGGAGATCCCCGCCCGCCGCGCCTATCCCGGCTACCTGTACAGCGACCTGGCTTCGCTGTACGAACGCTGCGGGCGGATCCGCGGCATGCCGGGTTCCGTGACGCTGGTTCCGGTGCTGACCATGCCCGCAGGGGACATCACTCATCCCGTCCCCGACCTGACGGGCTACATCACCGAGGGACAGGTCATTCTCTCCCCCGACATCTACTCGCGCGGCGTCTACCCGCCCGTCGACGCGCTGTTGTCGCTGTCCCGCCTGATGCGCCACGGAGCGGGCCCGGACCGCACCAGGGAGGACCATCTCGACGTGGCGGCCCAGACGCTCGCGGCGCTGGCCGCCGCCAGGCGGGCCGCCGAGCTCGGCGAACTGATCGGATCGACCGCCCTCGGCGACCTGGACCGGCTGTACATCGGCTTGCAGGCAGCCTTCGAGCGCGAGCTGATGAACCAAGGCCAGGACGAGAACCGCAGCCTCGCCGAGACGCTGCGCCGCGCCTGGCAGGTGCTGGCGTCGCTGCCGCGCCGTGAGCTGACCATGGTGCCCGCCACGTTCCTCGACGCGTACTACCCGGCCGAGGCGAGCTAGGTGCCCGGCCGCGGGTTCGCCGTCCCGCCGGGGCGCACCGGGCGGCTCTGGCTGCAACGGCGGCTGCGGGTCGCGGAGCGCGGCGCCGAACTGCTCGACAGAAAGCTGCGGATCCTGCGCGGGACGCTCGACACGCAGCGCGCCGTCGCCGCGCGGGGCGCCGCGGACTGGGACCGCTGCCGGGCCGACGCCGAACGATGGCTGCTCCGGGCCGCGCTGCTCGACGGGGAACGCGCCGTCCGGCTGGCGGCCGACGGCCGCCTCGCGGACGTCACCATCAGCTATGCCAGCGTCATGGGGGTCCGGCACCCGTCCGCCGCGAACTGCGTTATTCCCGAGCCGGGCACCTGGGACAGCCCGGTACTGGCCGACGCCCGGCAAGCGCACCGGGCCGCGCTCCAGGCGGCGGTGCGGCACGCGGCCGCCGAAGAGGCGCTGCGCCTGATCGAGGCCGAGACGGTCGCCACCCAGCACCGGCTGCGCGCCATCAAGGACCGCTGGATCCCCCGGCTCGAGCAGGCGCTGGCCGAAGTGACGCTGGCCATCGAGGAACAGGAGATAGCCGACGCGGCCAGGCTGCGCCTGGCCGCGGGACGGCGCGGCCGCTGATCCGCGGCCCAAGACCGCTTCCTGAAATGTCTGACCGAAGCGGGCCGCAAATCTGCCGGGCTGGTCAGCCGGCGCAGACCGGCACGATCTGGTATCCGGCCGCGCGAATGCCGCGGATAATGGCGGGCAGGGCGGCGACGGTCTGCGAGCGGTTACCGCCCCCGTCGTGCAGGATCACGATAGCGCCGGGGTGCAGGGCCGCCAGCACCCGCCGGGTGATCACCGCGGCGCCCGGCCTCAGATAGTCCGACGGGTCGACGTCCCAGCCGAGTTCGGCCATGCCGCGCACGCGCAGCTGTCCCTCCACCGCTGGATCGCCGAGGCCGTACGGCAGTCGCAGGCACCGGACCGGGTGGCCGGTAATGCCGCGCAGCAGGCCGCTCGTACGATCGACCTCGGCCGGCCAGCTCGCGGCGGGCAGCAGCGCGAGGTCGACATGGGTCCAGGTGTGGTTCACCAGCGCCATGCCCGCCGCGTTCTCCGCGCGCAAGATGCCCGGGAAGGCGGCGCCCTCCATGCCGATGATCTCGAAGCTGGCCGGTACCCGGGCGGCGGCCAGAATCCGCAGGATCTGCGGGGTGTAAACCGGCGACGGCCCATCGTCGAAAGTCAGCGCCACCACCTTCTCCCCCTGGTGGTAGGGCGACCCGGGTGCGGTGTCGAGATTGCGGATCACCGATCCTGGCACTGCCCAGTCTGCCCGCAGTGGCGAGCTCTGCACTGGCGGACGCGGGCCGCCCGGCGACTCTGGAGCAGGCGTGCGCGCGGCCGCCCTGCCTGCCGATGGCTCACTGACTGCCGGTGCCGGGTGACCCGACGGGCCTGCCCCGCCGCCGCAGGCGGCCGCCAGTTGCGCAAACGCGCACAAAGCAGCGACCGCAACCAGGCGCCCTGCGGGCGGTCGGGTCCCCACGCCCGATATGTGCCCCGGGACGGGGCACATATCGGCCGCGGGCGTGGCACGACTCCGCAACGCGAAGGTCACGAATCAGCAATGTTCCCGGGCATGCGCGCCGATGGGGCGCTGGGTGTCCAGGATGCCGGCGAGGGCGGCATCAGCGGGCGGGACGCCCAGGATGCGGGCGAGCGCGTTCGTCCATCCGTGCAGGAAGAAACGCCAGCCATCAGCGATCCGGAGCCCGCGAGCATGCTGCTGCGCCCGCGCCTGCTGCAGGAAGGTCAGCGGACCGCGGTAGTTCATGTCCCATGCGACACACTGGCGGGGAAACACGGCCTGATCGGTGAGCGGCGACCCCGGGCGGTCCTTCCCGAGCCCGGTGGCATTGACGACGAGGCGGGCGCCCGGATGACCGGCCAGCAGCCCGGTATTGCCTGACGTGTCCGTGTGCAGATGCGGGACGACGCGGCTGGCCACGCCCAGGCTTCCGGCCGCGTGCATGAGATGGGCGAGCCGGTCCAGACGCAGGTCGGTGACGTGAACGTCACCCTCATTGACCGGGCCGCCCGGAGCGTTCACCCCCGGGGCACGGCGGGCCTCCGCGGCCGTCCCGGTGTCCTGGGTAAGTTCGGTTCCGGGCAGCGTCAGGGCCGCCACCAAGGCGACCGCTGCGCCGCCTGCGCCGAAGCAGATGATGTCGCCGCCGGACGTGCCCAGGCTCAGTTCGGCGGCTGCCGCGCGGGCCGACAGCGGATCCGTGGCGTAGGCCAGCAGGTCCCCGGACGCCGTGCGGCGCAGCGCGCTGATTTCTCCCAGCGCGGCCGAGAGCCGGCCGACTGCGGCGAACCTGCCTGAGCCGGCGCGAAACAGATCGATCTTGTGGCTGGTGATGACCATCCCGCGGACCTGCTGATTGCGTCCTATCCAGTCCAGCAGATCCTCATACTTCCGCCGGGGGGCCGCCACGGGCAGGTCTATCCCGATCAGCCGCACCGGTTCCGGGAAACTGCCGGCCCACTGGGGGAAATACCGGTGCACCGCGCTGCCAGCGGTACTCACTCCGAGGAACAGCACCACAGGGCCAGGCAGGCGCAGGTCGTTCAGCTTCTCCGCCGGCACGGCAAACCCCATCCTCAAGGCGGTGATCCCATCCCGGGATGGCCAGTTCCTGGACCAGTACTTCCATGATCGCGAAGACTTGATGGTGCTCTGGCGACCACGAATTTACGTGATGGAATCGCGTGCTGTTGCGATCGTGGAGCGGCGGCGTCGAGTGGCGTCCGTGTCATCGATACGAACCGTACTTCTTGGCCGACTCCACTAGTGCGTGAATATTTTCGGCTGGGGTGGCCGGTGCCATGGCGCACCCCGGGCCGAGGATGAATCCGCCTCCGGGCTTGCATATGTCGATGAGCTCGTGGCAGGCGGCGTCGATCTCGGCAGCCGTCCCGAGTGCGAGCAGATTCGTGTCGATATTGCCCAGGAGGCAGGTCCTGCCCCGCGCGGCCGCCTTGAGGTGCGCGGCGTCAGTCTTGTGATCGATCTCCAGCACCTGCGCGCCGGTGCCGATGAAATCGTCCGTGATCCGCTCGGTGTTCCCGCAGATGTGCAGGTGCAGGATGATGCCGTGTTCCTTTAGCTCGGTCACCATGCGGCGCTCGTGGCTCAGCGGGTATCGGCGGTAATGCCGCGGTGAGATCATGGCGGGTCCGGCGATCGGCTCGCCGATCGAGGTTGAGCGTCCGCCGGACTCGATCAGGGCGTAGGCATACCGCGTCGCGACGCGCCTGGCGTAGTCGAGCAATGCGTGGATCAGGTCTTCTTCCTCGCCGGTGGCCAGGTCCATCATGAACTCGCTGATGCCGCGAAGCTGTGCGGCCAGGTCCATGGGTCCTTGATCGGCTCGCGCGCAGATCCAGGCCCGGTCACCGATCTCGCGGGCGAGGATGCGGGTGGCCTTGAGGATCTCCGACATCGGGTACGTGACGTACGGGTCCGGAACTTCGAGCTCGGCGACCTTGGCCAGGGAATCGAGAATCGGCCGGCCGGCCACCGGTGCCGTGTCGTCGCGGTAACGCACCTCTACGCCGCACGCCTCGGCGTTGCATGCGGTGCCGTTCTCCAGCAGGATCATGTCGTGGCCGAACTCGCGCCAGGACGTGAGCATGGCTTCGGCCAGCAGCTCGCCGTCGCGGAAGACCTGCGACATGGGCAGCCCGGAGGCGCGCGCGGCGAGCTGGAAATCATGCAGGTCCACGGGAACGCGATCGGGCTCGCGCAGCTCGATTGTCGTTCCCACCCGCTCGACCGCATTCATGTGACCACCGCCAGGTCGTACTGATCAAGGTTCACCTTCCGCCTGTCGATCTGCTTCACCGCCTGCTCGATGAAGCTGTCCTCGTCCTCGGGCAGTTGCTCCGCCTGTGCCGACAGCCTGGCCAGCCAGCGCTGCTCCGCACGCGGCAAGGTGATGGCGCCCTCGCTGGCCGCCTCGCGCAGGGCTTGCAGGGCGGCCAGGGCGGCACGGCGCGTGCGCAGATACGGCGTCGGCTCGGCGACGATCTGCCCGGCCAGCCCGAGCACCACGTC
>Ga0187812_1000208_pt1 | contig 21690 bp, 20 predicted proteins | sample NC_S_2_FD_130582 | JGI IMG/M metagenome (GOLD analysis project Ga0187812, IMG submission 130582) | Wetland sediment microbial communities from Neuse River Estuary, North Carolina, USA - ASW-S_2 | ecosystem: Environmental > Aquatic > Freshwater > Wetlands > Sediment | place: USA: North Carolina...
TGGGAAACTGTATAACAAAAATGGCAGTTTTTAGTTTTAGGGAAAATTACTGAATCAATGGACCTTAAGAAACTCAGAATGATGGAGACTCGAATGTCAAACTTAATTTTAACACAGTCTCTTTATGGCGGAGTTTAAATGACTCTAATAACTAATGGGCTTTAGCCCATTAAATAAGATTTTATGGGCTAAAGCCCATTGTTTTTTGGTGTTTTATGTTTCCACGCCCTGCCCGTCTCGCCAGGCGAGCCGAGGCGGAAAGGGCGTGGCTATCAGAAATAAACTTTTGCGTAAGGTTACTTAATATTAAGGATAGGGCGAATGCAATGAAACAAATTTATGTTAAGAAAAACTATTTAGCATTTTTTCTATATGTCCTTCTCACAGTTGCGGCAGCCGGGTGCAGCAGCCCGGTAAAGCCAGTGAACAGCAATAGTACTAATAGCAACCTTCTTAAGAATTCCTCTTTTACGGTTAACGGCAAACCATCATTAGAATATTGGCAGGCAAATGATACTGCGAAAGTTAAGTTTGTAAATGATATCCCTTCTCAGAGTTCATATATATCTGTAGGGCTTAAATCAGTCGATGGCATCTATGGGCGTTTAGAAATTCCGGGCGGTATCTACCAGAGTGTGAATTTGCCGGTTGGTAGCCGTGTTTATACTTTTTCATTCTGGGCGCGGAACGACAGTTCAAATTATGGTTATGCAAGTTTGCAGACTTTTAACAACGATACTTTGAAAAGTACTAATCTTATTACAGTAACGAGTACTTCATGGAAAGAATATTCAATGAATATTACTCTCTCTTCGCAGGAGTTAAGCACGATCAGGGCGTCGTTCTTCGGCGGCGTATCAGATGGCAATTACGGTGAAACCTTATTTAATCAATGCAGTTTATCTGCAAAATGAAATTGGATGGAGGTTTTTATGAGACAGATTAATCATAATAGCAGAATAGTCGTTATGCTTGTAACACTGATTGCATCAATAAATTTAATTCAATGCAGCAACCCAACCGGACCATCAGCGAGTTCAAATCTTTTACAAGATCCTTCATTTGAAAGCAATGGACAGGCAACTCTAAACGGATGGGTAGTAAACGATACTTCAATAGTACATTTCGCGAATGACGCCCCGCCGGACGGAGGTAAGTGGTCCGTGGCTGTAAATGTAATTTGGATAGGACCAAATATGTTTGAAGTTCCTTACCAAAAAGTAAAATTGGTAAGCGGCACTAAAATTTATACATTTTCTTTTTGGGCTAAATCATCGACAGTAATAAAAGGTATGGGTTCTATTCTTGCTTTAAAAGCCGACAGCATTGTATCATACAAATATGTTAGAGTTGAAGATTCAACGTGGACTAATTATACTATTGCGGATACAATATCATCAGATCAGGCAGATAGTTTATTTGTCACCATTTCAGGAGGCGCTACTGAATTAGCCGGAGGCAAAACATATTTTGATCTTTGCAGTTTAACTGCGCAATAATTTTGATCTGCAATTTAATCGTCCATGTAAACAATATAATTAAGCGTTTCGATAATAAGCATAAGTATGTTTAAATTGAATAAACAAGGATCTGGAATGAAATTATTTTATACAATTCTTGCCGTATTTTTTTTAGTAAATATTTCTTTCCCGCAGACGCGCGATAAAATTACCGGGTGGCTTCATACAAACGGGAATCAAATTTTAGATTCAAATAATAATATCGTCCGCTTAACAGGCATTAACAGTACCGGCATGGAATGGGGCGCAGGTCATGCATGGAACCAGGCTGTCAGTCCCGGCTGTTCGGATCAATACGGATGCTATCAAACTCCGCTTGAGCAAAAACTTCCGCAGGAGTTTGACGACGTAAAAACCTGCGGTTTTAATTTTGTAAGGCTTTTAATTTCGTGGGCGAACCTTGAGCCTAATATTCCGGTTGATTCGAGCGGAGTAATTGTCCATCATTGGAATGAAGCATATTTAGATTCGCTGGATGGAATTGTTTCCGCTTTTAACTCGCGCGGGATCGCAATAATATTAAGCATGCATCAGTGGACATGGTCTCCGGCATTTAAAGACACCAGCGGTTCACACGGCTTAGGGATGCCCGTGTGGCTTTATTCAAATCAGACTTCTATAACACAAACCGGCGCTATACAACAATTTTTTGTTAAAGACACTCTTATTCTGCCGGGTTATCCGGTACAGCAGGGTTATATAGATGCATGGACAAAAGTTTTAGAAAGATATATTGATAATCCTACGATTGTCGGAGTAGATTTATTTAATGAGCCGCCGGATCAAATTAATTTCAGCTTGAAAAAATATTATGATAGCGTAGGCACCGCTGTTCATGCTGTTAATCCAAATTTACTTCTAATTTTCCAGGATGGAGTTAACAGTAAGTTTAAACTAACGGGTAATCCAGGACTTCCAAATTCAGTTTATTCATTTCACATGTATCCGAAAGCGTGGCTTATGCCCGGAGCAAATCAGCCTTCAGCGGAAGCGCAGATGCAAAGCCATTTCGATACGGCAAAGGTATGGAATGTTCCAATGATGCTTGGAGAATTCGGACAGTTTGGTTTTGCCGATACTCTCGGCTGGGAAGCAGATATGAAAATGCTGTTTGATTTTTGCAAGCTGAACAATATTAATTGGGCTTTTTATGCATACCAGCATTGGACCCATCCGCTTGTTAACAACGGACAATTAAACGATTCGTTAGTCGGGACTCTTCAATACGGCATGGATAGCGTAACAACTTCAATAGCAGACAAAAACAATTTGCCTAAATTATTTATGCTGTACCAGAATTATCCGAATCCATTTAATCCAACCACCACAATAAAATATTCAGTTGAAGAAGAAAGCCTTGTCTCAATAAGAGTGTATGATATTTTGGGTGATGAAGTTAAAACATTGGTCAACTCTTTTAAGGCGCCGGGCAATTATGAAATAAAGTTTAATACGAGCACGCTTGGCAGCGGGATTTATTTTTACAGGATGCAGGCAGGTAATTTTGAGGAAACAAAAAAGTTGGTCGTATTAAAATAGTTCCATCTAATTTTATATTAATTTGAAACGGCATTCAAATCTACATGCGTAAATAATTGACCTTTTCCAAACAAAAAATATTTTTAGTTTTCTTACGCAAAGATTTGTAATTAGAATTCAGCAATGGTGTTAAAGGTTTGGAACTTACTTATTATCATCCCGAGAGAACTTAATTTTTTTCTGTGTTATTTAAAAGCGTGAAATAATTTTATCACAGTAACATAAATTAATTATCACAAAAGGAAGGGTTATAAAATGAAGAAGCTAATAGTTCCTGCAATATTGTTTGTTATTCTCCTGGGACAAAATTTAACCGCGCAAGAAAGACTTTCGATGCAGATAAACGGAGGATTTCTATCACCGGTTAGTAATTCATCAAACGGGTTAGTCGGCACTGTCCAGCTAAATTTTAATCAGCCAGGCATTATTCATTTCTATATATATTCAGGGTTTGGCGCATGGGACAGGACTTATTTTACTTATTATGACGAAAGCAAGATTTCTAATAAAAGTATAACTGATTACTCGGAAGCTAATCATATAATAATTCCTCTCTATGCAGGTGCAAGACTTTTCTTGCATAGGAACAAAATGATAAATCTTTTTGTGGATGGCGAAGCCGGTCTCGTCTTTTTGAGTTACACAAAATATAACCAGCAGAGGTTTGTTAATCCTGATGGAACTATAGAGTATTTGCCTGTTTCAAGACCTCAGCAATCGGAAACGCTATTTGGATTAGGCGCCGGTGTAGGCATTTCGCACGAACTGGCGAATAAAGTTGTGCTTCTTTTAGAGTTTAAATTAAACACGAATGCTAATTCTTCATACAGCAAGCTATTCAGCACCGCCGGAACGAGCACAACCGTTCAATTCGGTTTTGGCTTCAATATATAACAGCCGGGAAAAATTATTTTAGATATTTAAAAAGAAAATCTATTATATTTATATTGTCATTTTTGAGGATGCATTTTATTGTAAGTAATTGTATCTCTAAAAAATGAGCTGTAAGGACATATTTAGAAATAAAACGCGGGATCGTTGTGAATTCTAAAATTAAGGCTGCGGTTATATCGATAGTAATAGAGCTGGTTTGTTTTTCATTAATCGGCTGGCTGTTTGCAGGCATGTATATTTTTAATATACATACGACTGTTTTTACTTATATAATTTTCGGAACTTCATCCATCCTATTAATTAATATTATTGAATATTTTTCTTTAAGGCATTTCGTCTTTGCCGCATTTCTTTTTGCTTTCATTTTTATAACAGCATACTACAGATCATACATGCCTGTGGCTTTGGTAAGAAACCTATTGTGGTTTGTGTTGATAGGAGTTTCAATATATATATCAGCAGGCTTTCTTAACAAGCAAAAATATAAAACGAGAAAATTTCTCGGCGCGGCAGTATGGATGATAAACTTTGCCCTGGTCTATTTGGTTATGACTTTGATAAACACGTATATATTTGATTATTACAACCCGGAATTTATAAACCGGTTTTTAATTATGGCGTTTAACATGGGAACTTCGATGGGATTGGGAATCGGGATAGGCTATGAAATCTCAAGGAAATTTGTCAAAATGCCGGATGCAAATCAGAGCCAGCCTGTTAAAGGGGCAGAATAATGTTTTGCCCGGTTTGCAAAGCAGATATACGCAGTACAATTGAAATAATAAAAAGAGCGATTAAAACAAATTCATTTATAATAAATAGGAGGAAAAATGATTTGTCCAAAATGTAAAATTAAATATAGGAAAGGCTACACAGTATGCATCGACTGTGAAGTCGATCTTGTTGAGACTTTTCACGAGTCGGCAAACCTGTTTGAAGAAAAGCATAACGGCAGTCTTTCGTTTGTCCCCGTACTATCGACATTCAATAAGAATGATATTTCTTTAATTAAAGACATTTTAAATGAAAGCTGGATTGAATATTATTTTGAAGATGAAGATAGATTTGAGATAGGCGGAAAAAATAATTCGTTAATACTTATGGTGCGGGAAGACCAGGTGCCCACTGTGCTGCTGCTGTTAAAAGATTTTGAAGTTCATTACCTGATGCACAGCGACGAATAAAAATATAGTGATAAAATTTCTAATACGGCTAAATCTAAGTTAAGCGCATCGAAAAAAATTAAACCCTTTTGCGGAGAAACAGTCCTGATTTCGATCGATTCCTATTTTTAAAGCTAATTTCCGTATGGAAAGAGCAATTTCATTACCTCTTAAGCTAATCCCATTTCTTTTGGCAGTTCATAAATGTTTGAAGAAGCATTCTAGTTATTTACTCTTAATTTTTTTGCTGAATGTTCAAATACAAATTTTTGAACAAATGTAATCTTATTATGATGAATTGAAAAATCTTAACGCTAATCACTCAAGGTTGAATAAATAATTTTATAGATTTATATTTTCAACCGGTATTTGAAAGAGAAGTTCAGGCAAAAAATATTTTTCCCTAAAAAATATAATTTCATGAAAAAAGAATTACTTGTATTCGGTGCGGGAGGCGCTCTCGGCAAAGGAATTTCTTCCGTGCTTGTTAAAAAGGATTATGATAAGATTTATTTGTTCAATTCTTCTCCTTTTTCTTTTGACGCGGATGAAAAGGCAGCAGCTATTGTTACCTGCGATTTAACCGTTGAGGAAAATATTATCAAAGCTTTCGAAAATGTTAAACCTTCGAAAGACAAAATATTTTTTCTGTTCGATACAGTCGGCGGCTACTTCGGCGGGAAAAATATTTCCGATACGGACTCTGACGATTGGGATAAAATGTTCGGCATGAATTTAAAAACAAGCTTCCTCATCGCGAAGCATTTTATAAAGCTTGTAAAGCAATCTGCCGGCGGATCAATTTTATTTACCGCCGCTTATACGGGCGTAAATCCCGAAGCTAAGAAAGCGGCATACGGCGCTTCAAAAGGCGCGCTGATTCATTTTGTTAAATCACTGGCGCTCGAAGGGAAAGAGTTTAAGCTGTCCGCTAATGCCATCGCTCCGTTTATAATCGACACTCCGGCAAACCGCGAATGGATGAAAGGCGGCTACGATAGCTGGGTTAAGCCCGCAGAAATCGGTGAGCTTGTTTACGGAATATTTAGTAATTTCCATATCGTTACGGGGAACATAATTCAACTTACGGAAAGATTTAAAATAGAATAACCTCAATTTGGAGAATACATGAGTTTAAAAGAAAAAATAAATGAAGACTTAAAATCCGCTATGAAATCGGGCGACAAGCTCCGCCTTGAAACAATACGTTCTATCCGGGCTTTAATACTTGAGTTTGAAAAAAGCGGCGCGGGCAGGGAACTGAACGCCGACGACGAATTAAAAATGTTGACTACCGCCGCTAAAAAAAGGAAAGATTCCATAGAACAATTCAGAAACGCAGGAAGGGAAGAACTGGCTAAAAAAGAAGAAGCCGAATTGGAAATTCTTCAAGATTACCTTCCTAAGCAATTGTCGGAAGACGAAATTATAAATGAAATAAAAACCATTGCCGTATCGCTCGGCGCAAAATCAAAAGAAGATTTTCCTAAGCTTATGCCGCCGGTTATGAAAAGCCTTAAGGGTAAAGCCGACGGGAAGTTTGTTAAGTCAGCCGTAGAAAAATATCTGGGAATAAATTGAACCTATTAGACATAATAATTATCGTTGTTATCCTCATCGGATTTGTACTCGGCTTTAAGGATGGATTTGTCAGAAAGCTGATCGGCTTTGTCGGGTTTGCGCTAGCAATATTTCTTGCCGCTAAATTTGCAGGAGTCTTTGGCTTATTTATAGAGCATCATTTCGGTATAGAAATTTATCTTTCGCAAATTATCGGCGGTATTGTAATTTTTATAGCTGTTATGATAATTACTTCGATAGTTAAGAGATTAGTTCATCCGTTCGATAAAGTAAGCGGTCTGCTTAATCAAATATTGGGAGGGGCGGTCGGCGCAATTCAGATTTTATTTTTCCTGAGCGCGGTTTTCTTTTTGCTAAGTATATTCGATGCGCCTTCAAAAACGGCGATCAACGAATCAAAACTTTACAAGCCTGTTCACAACATTATTCCGGTGACGGTTAATTACCTGAATAATTACACGCCGGAGACAAAAGAAATAATAAAAGATTATTTCAACGAAAAAGATTCCACAAAATGATCGAAAGCTCAATTTTAGAAAAGTTAGAATTTCTTAAAGTACTACAATACATTTCAAAATATTGCACAACTGAAAACGGGAAGAAAAATATTTTGTCTTCCGTTCCGTATGATGAGCTTCCGCGCGTCATAGCCGAAGGTAATTTGGTTTCCGGCGCAAAGGAAATTCTCATTAAGAACAGCCATCCGCCGATCGAATACATACCCGATCTCACGGAAACAATTTCCAAAAGCAATATTGAAGGCGCGCTGATCGAAAGCAAAAAGATTTTAGAAATACTGCGGCTTGCTGTGATATCAAGAAATCTTGCGGCGTTCTTAAAAAGCAATAACGAAATCGCGCCGGAGCTTGCAAAATTATCTGCCGGACTTTTTTCAGATAAGCTTTTTGAGCACGCGATTAAAAAAATAATTAATGAAAACGGCGATGTAAACGACAACGCAAGCGTAAAACTTTCCGAGATTAGAAAAGAAATACGTCAAACGAATGATGAATTGATCCGTTCCGTAAACATGATAATCAAATCGCTTAATGAAAAAGATATTGTCCGCGAAGATTATGTAACTTTGCGCGACGGAAGGATCGTTGTTCCAGTTAAAGCCGAACATAAAAGACATATCAGGGGTTTTATTCATTCGGAATCTTCCACCGGACAAACTGTTTACATCGAACCGGAAGAAACACTGGAATTAAACAATGAAATAGTTTCTCTGTCTTTCGCGGAGAAAAGAGAAATTGAAAGACTGCTTAGAGAACTTACCAAACGAATCGGAGCTATCAGCGGTGAATTGAAAAATACTCTTGAAACAATTTCTTTTATTGATTCTGTTTTTGCAAGAGCGCAGTATTCAATAGAAATTATCGGATCATTCCCGCAGGTAAATAACAACAAGCCGTTCCTGGTTATAGACGCGCGTCATCCGATATTGCTGAAGAAGTTCGGAAAAGAAAATACGGTTCCTTTAAATGTTTCGGTAGACAAGAAAAAAATAATTTTAATTACCGGTCCGAATGCAGGCGGCAAGACTGTAGTTCTAAAAAGTATCGGATTGCTTGCTTTGCTTGTGCAGGCAGGGATTCATATCCCGTGCAGCCCGGATTCAAATTTCCATTTCTTTGAAAATATACTGCTCGATATTGGAGATCAGCAGTCAATTGAAGATGATCTCTCAACTTTCAGCTCGCATCTTTCAAATATAAACATGATTCTTAAAACCGCCGGGAAAAATTCTTTAATCATTTTAGATGAAATCGGAACCGGCACCGATCCCGCCGAAGGCTCGGCTTTGGCTGCCGCGACTTTAATTTCACTTAGAGATAAAAAAGCAACGGTGTTTGCTACTACTCATCACGGCAACTTGAAATTGATCGCGAATGATCTGGACGGTTTTGAAAACGCGGCGATGGAGTTCGATACCGAAAACTTAAAGCCGACTTATTATTTCAAGCAGGGCGTTCCGGGCTCCAGCTACGCTTTTGAAGTCGCAAAGCGGATCGGTCTTGATGAACCGTTCTTAAATCTTGCTTCCGAATATCTTGACACAGATAAGCATAAAGTGGAAAAGTTTCTCGTAGAGATAGAGACAAAATCCCGCAGCCTTGAAGATAAATTAAAGAAGCTTGAGATAGAGAACAGCCGTTTGAACGGCTTATCAAATCTTTATAAAGAAAATATTGAAAAGCTGAATAAAGAGAAAAAGGAAATTTTGAAGAACGCAAAACAAGAAGCGGATATTTACCTAAAGGATATTAATAAACAGATTGAACGGGTCGTAAAAGAACTGAAAGAATCAAACGCGAAACCCGACGTTATTAAACATTCGCAGAATCTTGTTAAGGATCTTAAAGAAAAAAATAAAAATCTTTTCTCCGATGATATTGATTTGAATGTAGAAAACTATAATTTTGAGGTCGGCAATATTGTTACTATTAAAAACACTCAGACTGTCGGCGAAATTTTAGAGATCGATCAAAGTAAAAAGAAAGCTGTAATAAAAGTTGGTACCATTAAGATTCAAGCGGCTCTTGCGAACTTAGTAATTTCTAAAAAAGAAAATAAAAAAGCGGAATTGTATAACGGGTATAATTATTCTCCGGCACCTGTAAATATCAGGCTGGATATTCGTGGTGAAAGAGCAGAGGCTGCTGAATTTGAAGTTGTGAAGTTTATTGATAACGCTTATTCCTCCGGTTTGGATAAGATCGAAATATTACACGGCAAAGGAACCGGCGCTCTTAAAAAAACCGTAACGGATGTTTTGAAGCATCACGACAAAGTTAAAGCTTTTTATTTTGCCCCGATTGAGTTCGGCGGCGAAGGAATAACGATAGCTGAGTTAAACTAAAACTGGTCCCGCTTGCCGGGATAAATTTTCAAGTAAGGTTAAACTTGTTTGATAAAATATTAATTGCAAACAGAGGCGAGATTGCTGTCCGCGTTATTCGCGCGTGCAGAGAATTAGGAATTAAATCTGCCGCGGTCTATTCTTCGGCGGATAAAACTTCTCTTCATACAAGGCTTGCCGATGAGTCATACTTTATCGGCGAACCGATCGTATCCGAGTCTTACCTAAATAAAAATAAAATTATTAAGCTTGCAAAAAAAATAAATGCCGACGCGGTTCATCCGGGCTACGGCTTCTTTTCCGAAAACGCAGATTTTATTAAAACCCTGGAAGACGAAGGAATCGTATTTATCGGTCCTTCATCCAATTCCGTAAAATTGATGGGCAGCAAAACAGCAGCAAGAGAATTGATGAAGAAGAACGGCGTTCCAATTGTGCCGGGAACAACACAGCCGGTGCTTTCTTTGGAAGATGGAATTCAGTCTGCTGAAAAAATCGGTTACCCGGTGCTTCTTAAAGCTTCTGAGGGCGGCGGAGGGAAAGGTATGAGGAAAATATTTTCTTCCGCCGAATTTAAAAACGCTTTTGAAGCTACGCAGCGCGAATCGCTTAAAGCTTTCGGCAGCTCGAATATTTATATCGAAAAATTTATCGAGCATCCGAAGCATATTGAAGTGCAGATCATTGCCGATAAGCATGGAAATTATGTCCATCTTTTTGAAAGAGAATGTTCCGTGCAAAGAAGGCATCAGAAAATAATTGAAGAAGCGTCTTCATCCTTTGTTGATGAAAAGACACGTGAAAAGATTACGGAGGCGGCATTAAACGCCGCCAAAGCTTGCGGCTATTTCAACGCCGGTACAATTGAAATGCTGATGGATAAAGAAAAACATTTTTATTTTCTTGAAATGAATACAAGACTTCAAGTTGAACATCCCGTTACAGAGTTAATCTCCGGTATCGACCTGGTGAAAGAGCAAATATCTATCGCCGCCGGCAACAAACTTTCTTTTAAGCAAAAAGATTTGAAGATACACGGGCACGCTCTTGAATGCAGAATCTACGCGGAAGATCCGGCAAATAATTTTCTTCCTTCAACCGGAATACTTAGTGAATATTCTCAGCCAAGCGGACCGGGTGTTAGAGTAGACAGCGGTTTTGATACCGGCTCGGAGATCTCAATTTATTATGATCCTCTTATCGCAAAGCTTGTATGCTGGTCAAGCGACAGGCAGAGCGCAATTGAAAGAATGAAAAGGGCTTTATCCGAATTTCAGATTTCCGGCGTAACTACGAATATTTCTTTTCTGAAAAATATTTTAGGAAATGAAAAATTTTTAGACGGGTCATTCGACATAAATTTTATTGAGTCGGAAATAGAATCTCTTTTATCTAACCGGAAAGACGGCTTAGACGAAAATATTAAGAACGCCGCCGCCGCGTTTGCGGCTATAATGAAAGCCAACCGCGGCAATCATAACGGTCATTCAAAATTTGCAGTGAACGAAAACAAATGGACTGAGCAAAACTATGAATGAGATTTACGTTAACATTGACGGCGAAAAAAAGAAGGTTGAAATAGTCGACAGTTCTAAAATTATTATCGATGGCAAAGAAAATTCTTATGAACTGCTGCCGCTTGATTCAAAATCATTCTTGCTTAATTTTAATAGAAAGATTTATAAGGTTTCCGCAGAGAACCCGGTTGACAATTTCTATTCGATAATAGTCAATGGAATTTATTTTGAAGCGGCGGCGCGAACCGCTCTTGAAGAAAAAGCAGATGCAATCTTGCTGCAGAAATCCGTTGCCAGGCATAAGACGGATGTTAAAGCGCCGATGCCGGGAATGATTTTAAAAGTGAAAAAAAATTCCGGCGATAATGTTGTGCAAGGAGAAACTTTGATTATTTTGGAGGCTATGAAAATGGAGAATGATTTAAGATCTCCGGCTTCAGGCATCGTAAAGGAAGTTTATGCCGCAGCAGGCAGCAAAGTTGAAAAAGGAGCTTTGCTCCTTTCTATCGAGTAATTATTTTAGTTCTTTTAATTAATGTATTCTATAATTAAACATCCCAGGAGGTAACGTGAAAGTAAAGCTAATTACTTTCGTAGTATTCTTCACCCTAAGCATCCAGTATGCTTTTGCCGGTGGCTTTCAATTGAACGAACACAATGCACGAGCTATGGCTATGGGCGGAGCTTTCACAGCAATTTCTAATGATCCGTCGGCAATTTATTTTAACGCCGCCGGGTTAACCCAATTATCCGGTATCAATTTTATGCTTGGCACTACAATGATTGCGCCTACTTTTTCTTTCAGAGGTGTCAGCCCAAATATTACCGAGACCGATGCGGCAAAGCAAACTTTTTTCCCGACTCACTTTTTTGCTTCTTACAGTTACAATAAAGATTTAGCATTTGGCTTAGGCTTTACCAGCCCGTTTGGACTTGCTTCCCAGTGGCCTTCGGATTGGGTTGGAAGATACCTTGCTGTCGAAACAAAATTGCAGACATTTATTATTACGCCTGAAGTTGCTTATAATGTACTTGATAATCTATCTGTCAGCGCAGGTTTAGTATATAGCTTTGCAACTGTAACTATTTCACAAAAAACCCCTCAGACTCCTTTCGCAGGCGATGCTTTTACAACTCTTAGCGGAAAGGATAATTCAGCATGGGGCTTTAATCTCGGCGCAATGTACAAACCGACTGAAGATTTATCTTTTGGTGTGTCATTCCACAGCCAGGTAAAATATAAATTTAAAGGCACCGCATCTACAACCGGCGCTCCGCAGTTAGCTTCGGAACTTCCGAATGGAAGCGCTTCTGCAGATTTAACCACTCCGGTTAATCTTGCAATCGGTGTCGCGTATAGAGTAATCCCTGAGTTATTGCTCAGCGCGGATTATCAATATGTCGGCTGGTCAAGCTACGACACTTTAACAGTGGACTTTGCTTCGCCTAATGTTGTTAAATCAAGCCCGCGTCTTTATGATAATTCTTTTATTCTCCGCTTTGGCGCTGAATATACTTTGATGCCGGAGTTAAAAGTTCGTGCCGGAATTTATTACGATAAAGATCCTGTTAAACCGGAATATCTAAATCCGTCATTGCCGGACGCAGACCGTCTTGGATTTAGCTTTGGTCTTGGTTATAAACTAACAAATAACTTAAATATAGATGCGGCTTATTTATTTATACGAGGAAGCCAGCTTACGGTTACAAACTCACAAGAAAATTATGCTCAAGGAATTTCTCCTTTCAACGGTACTTATAATACCGCCGCTAATTTAGTGTCTCTAACTCTATCTTATGGTTTATAATTAAGAAAGGATGAATGAAAATGAAAAAGATTTTAAGTTTAATTTTTACAGTAATTTTAGCTGTAATTGTATTTAATGGATGCGAAGATAAAACTAGTCTTACTTCGCCAAGTTCGCCAAATCCTAAAAGCGGCAGCGCCGATTTTACAAGATACGTTGCAATTGGTAACAGCATTACCGCCGGGTATCAATCAGGCGCGCTTTTCCAGAGCGGACAAATTTATGCTTACGGAAATTTAATCGCGCAGCAGACAGGAACTTCATTCCAAATGCCTTTAATCAGCGATCCGGGCATTGGCGGAAGAATGAAAGTTGTGTCATTAAGTCCTTTTACAATTGGTTATGATGCAAGTTCAGGAACGCCCCTTAATTTAACTTATCCAGCGCCATATAATAATCTTGGCGTTCCCGGCGCATTTGTTTGGGATGTACTTAATGCTAAAGATTCTATGTCTTGTTGGTCTGCTCAAGGCGGAGTTCGCGATGGTTTTTTCAACTTAATCTTGCGTGGACTTGGCACTCAATTCTCAGAAGCTAAATTATTACATCCAACTTTCGTAACATTATGGATTGGTAATAATGATGTTTTAGGTTATGCTACCAGCGGAGGTTTGTCCACTTTAACACCCCCAACTTATTTTGATAATTTTTATAATCAGCTTGCTGACAGTATTGCTTCTCTAGGTGCAGGCGTAGTCGTTGCTACTATTCCTGATGTTACTACAATCCCATACTTTACAACTGTTGGACCTGAGATGGCGATGCTTATACCCTGGCCACTAGTTAATTTTGTTACGCAAAGCAATCAAGGATTATTTTATCAGCAAAGCAGTGAAACTGCAATTGGTACTGGACGGATGGACTCATTAGCATTACTATACGGTAAAGTATTAATAACTTTGAAAGGTTCTTCTTTTGCTGGAATGATTGGCGATACAACCGGGACTGCTGATCATTTATATTATGGAAGTAATATCCCTGCTCTAATTAATACCCATCATCCATTTGGTATGTCTCCGTACAATCCATGGCCAAATGGATTAATTTTGGATCCATCAGAGATTCAAAATGCTCAGCAAGCAACTGTATCATACAATAGTACAATCAGCGCAGCGGCTTTGAGAGAAGCATCAAGTCATGCCGGTGAAGGTTGGGGTGTAGTTGATATTTACACTATCTTCAATCAAATGAGAGCACATGATTTTACCGGCGGCACAAATGTTAACGGTATTAATTTCTTTACCACCTATGTTACAGGCGGTTTGTTTACTTTAGATGGTGTGCATCCTTCAGCCCAGGCTCAGGGAATAATTGCAAACGCGTTTTTATCTGTTATCAACCAGAAGTTCGGTGCTAACTATTCTATGGTAAATGTAGCCGCTTTGCCGAATAGCCTGGTCCTTTCTAAGAAGAGCGCTCTTCTTACTCAATTTCCATATTTCGAAGAAGGCGCGTTTAAACATCTTCTGTTTTAATCCTTATCTAAAAGGGATGGCATTTCAGCCATCCCTTTTTTTATTTTAATTCAAATTTTTTGTTCTTATGTTTGAATTAGAATTTATCAACAAATGGAAAGCATATCATGAAGAGAACAAAAAATTATTTTACTGTTATAATTTTATTCATTGCTTCGCTTCTTCTTGCCTCCTGCTCATCTACACAGCAGACTACGCAGAGCAAAAGTGAAACGAAAGATTCTTTATATGTTTTTGATAAGGTACCTGTTGATACTACCAAACCGGTAGTCCTTCCGAAAGAAACTAATCCGACTGTTGAGAAGCAGCAAATTCCAACTCCTTACTATCTTGTGCAAATCGGCGCGTTCACTACACAGGGCAGGGCGCAGGAGTTTGTCGATCAAACAAAATCTTTGCTTAATCAAAAAGTGGATATTTCACTTAACCATGATAATAATTTGTATGTGGTAAGGCTTGCGCAAATTTATACTTCCCATGAAGATGCCGAAAGAGAAAAAGATAATCTAAGACAGCAGGATGCTTTTAAAGACGCGTGGGTTGTTACTGTAAATCAATAATGAAGTTAATCTTGTCTTTCATAATCTTATTCCTACTCTTGATCTAAACACGAGATTGAGTAGGGATAAGATTATGTTTGATAGAAAGATTAAGCTCAAAGATTTTCTATTGTGTAATACTAACCTTTCTTTTGCGAAGACAAAGTATTTCTTTCCCAAAAAACTTCGTTAAAATAACCCTGGATGCTTTTGTCTTGATCGGCGATTTCCAATCTTTTATTTGCGAGGCAAACATACTCCTCCGATAGTTCAATGGCGTAAAAGTTTCTATTTAATTTTTTGGATACAACTGCGGTAGTGCCTGAACCGGCAAATGGATCAAGCACAGTGTCTCCCGTATTTGTGCTTGCAAGAATTAATTTTGCAAGAAGCTTTTCCGGCTTTTGTGTCGGGTGGTCGGTATTTTCAGGCATACTCCAGAAGGGAATACTAATGTCCGTCCATAAATTTCCCGGATGCGTTAACCTGAAATTGCCGTCGCTGTTTTCTTCCCAGTCTTTGGGCTTTCCGTTTTCGCGGTATGGAGCAATTACTTTCCGCTTTAATTTTATTGCATCTAAATTGAATTTATATTTTTTACTTTTTGTCGCAAACCAAATATCTTCATGTGAATTTTTGAAGTTGGTTTTTGCGCCTCTGCCTTTTTCTCTTTCCCAAGTAATTCGGTTTCTTATTATCACTTTTTCTTTAATTGCTTGATAAACAGAGACTGAAGTCTGCCAGTCGCAGCAAATATAAATTGACGCGGTTTCTTTTAATGAAGGAATCAATAATTCAAACCATGACCTAAACCATTCGACATATTCTTTTTCAGAGGTTTTGTTGAAGCTGCTGCCGTGAAATTGCTTGCTGAGATTGTAGGGAGGATCGAGAAATAATAAATCAACAGATTTCTTAGGGATTAATTTTGCCGCTTCAAATATGTCTCCCATTACGATTGTATTCAGCGGGATTTTATTTTTCAATTGAGAAAGACGCTTAATGTTATTTAGATAATATTCTTTCTCTTCGTTAGTAAGTATAACAGTTCTATTTTTCGGAGCTCTCTGCTTGATCATTTCTAAAATTTTTTTTACGCAAAGATAGAAATTGTTGTCCTAAAAACCACCTTTCCATGTAGAATGACTAATTAAATTTTTTATTCTAAATATTAAACCAGTACGAAAACTTAATTATAAATGTATTATCCGGGTGAAGTATCCATATCCTATTAAATGAATTATTAAACTGGAATTGCCCCAGCACCTCTTGGTCTGATCTTGTTTGAGTCCAGACAAAATATACTACAGAGCCAGGCAGGTATTCCCATCTGAGGACAGCATTTCCGCGCAGAGAAACAAAATTGAAATCCGGATTATCAATTGTAAAAGACGGCGCAGGACCATTCCCATCAGGATCAACTGTATAAGTATCGTTGTTAAAGGTAGATTTTCCAAACCCATAAATATTAAATGTATAAGTTCCCGGCTGCGCAAGCTCTTTAAAGCTGCTGTAATTGCCCGCGGATATTAACGGCTGAGCGTATAATTGCAAGCTTAGCTTCGGCGTAAAAGTCCAGTTCAACCTAATCCCTGCTGATAATGTTGTTTGATGAAAAGCGGCGAAGACATATCTGTTTCCATAAGTCGCGGCGTCGTATTTATCTGTGTAGGAGTTTACCCACATTGCATTGTCGTCGTATCTATCAAGTTCTGGAATAAAACTTAGAGAAATATTTGAAGACGGATTTAAATCAAGTTCGCCGCTAACATACCACTGGTTTGAGTAATGCGTCCAGTAAGTTCCGCTTGAAGTAGAAATAACCCAACTGTTCCTTGAGTCTGAACTAAAACTTAAATCTATCTGGTAGCCTTCGGGATTTATCATAGAAGGTCCGCCTCTTGTTGCTCTAACATTTAGAGTCGGCGGGTTATAAGCGAAGTCCCAGTTCATGCCGTAATAGTTAAGAAATTGAACGCTGCCGTTTTGGAAAACGCCTTCCCAAGTAATTTCTCCCTCGTAATCGTAGCTGCGGAATATTGCACCGCCTACAGTTGCGCTTCTGTATAACTTTGTCGGCTTAGTCCAGTTATACCAGCTTGCAAAATGCATATTGATGACATCGGATATGGGAAGGAAGCCGAGATCATTAATTTCAAAACCAGGACTTATAAATCCTATTGCAGAATTTACTCCCCAATTTCCTTTTTGTTTACTTAATACGAATCTGCCGGCATATCCCGATAAAGAGGTTGCTGCGCTGTCAACGTGCAAAAGTTTAGAATCAGGTCTCTGGAAATAATGATGCGAGCCGATTTGCAAATTGGTCATCTGTACTGAATCTCCGTGAACAATGCTTGAGCCGAGCCAGCCGTTTGCAACCCATGTGCCTGAAGAATCTAAATAAGTCCATCCGTCCAAACCTCCGACTAAAGAATTTCCGCTTAGCTGATCTTTTAAATTCTGATCTCTAAAGAAACGGTTGGTAAAAGTTGTAATCATACCGATTCCTTGATGCCCGCCGTTTATTTCTTTCTGTACACGCGCGATGCCGTAATATGTTGGCGGCTCTACTTCAATATTATATTTTTGACCGCTTATCTGGTAGTTTGCGTTCTCTCTCGAAGTTAAAGCTTGAATTACGCCTACACTCCAATTGCCGTCTAATTTGCCTGAGAGTTTTGCCGCGCCTATAATATGCGTGCCCGCAGGCTCATCAACGAAATCTGCCGAAGGTATTGATCCTTCAGGCGCTCTTCCTATCCTTCTGCTGTAAAAGAAAGTGGGATTCCACCAGTTGAAACTCCAGTAATCCGTAACTCCGCCTCTTCCAAATTCAAAAATATTTGAACCTTCTACAAAGAACGGACGCTTCTCATTAAAATAAGTTTCAACATCGCTTAAATTAATTACAGCCGGATCAATTTCTACCTGACCGAAATCCGGATTGACAGTAGCATTCAAAGTTAAGTTTGATCCAATTCCCATTTTGAAATCGGCGCCGAGGCTTGGTGTATAGGCTGAACCGTTGTTAAAAGGATTGCCGTTACCAGCATCCAAATATTCCGCCTTGGTGGTTACATACGGAAGAAATTCAATATCGTTTGGATGATTTATATTTTCGATTCCAATTAATTTCGCAAACCTGGAGACAAAAGCGTTACTGGTTTTAGGAATGTAAACGAGATAATCTGTTTCATGCTTTCTTGCAATGATCCGTTCAAAATCAATTCCCCAAATATTATCATTTTTCTTAAGGCTAAATCTTAATTGAGAGAAGGGAATTCTTATTTCAACCGTCCAGCCTTTACTGTCGATATTTGCTTTTCCTTCCCACACGCCATCCCATGAATTATCATTCCATGAATCATTGTATAAAGTTCCGTCATATAAAGTACCGGCAGCGTTAACACCAAAATAAAAACCCGTTCGTAAATCATTATAAGGATCGAAGAACACTTCAAATAAATCAGAGTTTATATCTACGTCATGCCGTGCTAAATTTTTTACTATCGAATCCGGAGAGGGATCATACATGCGCGCTCCTATGTATATCGCATGATTATCATATAACACTTTCACGTCGGTTTTTTCTGTAGCATTTTGTCCTTCGAGCGGATCCTTTTGAATAAAGTTTGAGATTACCTTTGCATTCCGCCAAGCCGGTTCGTCAAGCACGCCGTCTATTTTCAGAGGCTGATCAATCTTTGTCGCGTATACTTTTATGTTAGAAGAATCTCCCTGAACCGCTGCCTTTATCAATGAGGTGCCGCATAGCAGCAAGAAATAAAATAGTATCCTTTTAATCGTCATAAGTTTTACCCAATGAATTTTTATTTAATGCTTTAGACTATACTGTACTTAAAAAGGTTGGTGCGATTATAAAAAATATTCTTTGATATGCCCACAACCTTTTTTATCTTTTAAGGTCTAACATCATAGAATGAATAAAAAATTATGACACCGGAAGAAAATAATTTAATAATAGCAGCACAGAAGGGGGACAGAGCATCTTTCGAGAGGCTGATTTACTATTATGATAAAAATGTTCTTGCTATTGCTTATTCTTATGTAAACAATAGAGAAGACGCGAAAGATATCTATCAAGAAGTTTTTATCAGAGTTTTTAGATCGATTGAAAGATTTCAATTTAAAAGCGAGTTCTCCACATGGCTGTACAGAATAACCGCAAATGTTTGTCTTACATATCGCGCGAAGAGAAAGAAATATTCTTATGCTTCGATTGATGAATATGTTGAAGACGAAGAAGGGTCCGGAAAATCTTTTTCAGAAACAATCGCAGGCAATCTAAGTTCAGACGGAGCTGTAATGAACTCAGATATTCAAACAAATATTGAAAAAGGATTGGAAAAGCTTTCACCACAGCAAAAATTGGTTTTTACTTTGAAGCATTTCCAGGAACTAAAGATTAAAGAGATTGCTTCTATTATGAATTGTACTGAAGGAACTATTAAAAATTATTTATTTATGGCTACGCAAAGAATGCGCGAGCATTTAAAAGATTTTGTTGATTAAGGAGCATAGATGGAACACGATAAATTTAAAGAATTAATTCAGCTCGCTCTAACGAACGAGCTGACGGATGATGAGCTTGAAAAGCTTCATAAGCATCTTATCCAGTGCAGTGAGTGCCAGCTTGAATATGACAGACTGACTAAATTCTATTCTAATATAAGTGAAAAAGAAAAAACAAATATTGATGATGAATTTTTGTCGGAAACCCGTCAGCAATTTAAAGATAAGCTTAATTATGAACTGTCAAGACAGTCTGTTTTCCAGAAGCTTTCGGATTTCAGCAGGAGAAATTTTAGAATATACCGCAGCCCGATTTTAGCGGGCGCGTTTTCTATGCTACTTGGAATTTCAATCGGGTACTTGATTTTTTCTTCAGGTAAATATTCTAATAATAATCAGGCGCAAAATAAAGCCGATGCAAGAATAACCAATGTGAGAATTATAAAAAATGATTCGACCAGCGGTCAAATCGAATTTTCTTTTGATGCTACAAAAGAAATAACTATGAAAGGCGAATTGAACGATCCTTCTATTCAAAAAATATTAGCGGACGCTCTTGTTAGCGAAAAAAATCCCGGCACGCGCATTCAATCTGCTAATCTCCTTGCAAATCAAACTTCAGATAACGCAAAAATTAATCCTAAGGTTAGAGCTTCTTTAATTACCGCTATGAAATATGACAACAATCCCGCGGTTCGCATGGAAGCGTTGAAAGCGCTTGTTAATCTTCCCTATGAAAACGACATTAACGAAGCATTGCTGTTTGTTCTTCAGCATGATAAGAATTCCGGCATGCGCGTTACTGCAATTAACGCCCTTGCTTCTGTAAGATCAAGCGGCGGTAATATAAATCAAGAAACAATAAACGTATTAAATCAAAAAGCTAAAGATGACGAGAACCAGTACGTTCGTATCCGTGCTGCTTCTTTGTTAAAGGAGGATAATATACAATGAAAGCAATAAAAATTTTATCAATAATATTATGTGTTTCAGTGCTGACTTGTTTTGCACAGACAAATGATACTGGAGGAAATGTAAAATCATTTAAAGTCAGCGGAGGCGGCAAGGTTAACGTAACGTTATTAGTCGGCAGTGTTAGAATTTTAACATGGGATAAAAACGAAGTTGCGGTTAGAGCGGAAGATGTTGGTGAGGATGAAGACCTTCCTTTTGACATTAGCCAGTCAGGCAGCACAATAAATATAAAAAATAGTATTGGAGTAAATAGAGACAATGCAGATATTCAAATTACCGTCCCTTCAGAATTTAGCGTATTCATAAAAACTTATCAAGGAGATATAAAACTTCTTAATAGTCTCAAAGGAAATTTTCAGGCTTCAACCGGAGGCGGAAATATTACTCTAAGTGATGTTAACGGTTATGTAAATATTAAAACGTTTGGAGGAAATATCTCAACTTCCATTATATCCGGCGATGCTGTTATTTCTACTAACGGCGGAAATATTCACGCAGACAATATCAGCGGGAAGAGCGATATAAGCACTATGGGAGGAAATATCGTTTTAAAAGATGTTGGAAAAAATGCAAATGTTAAAACAAACGGCGGAGATATTTCAATACGCAATATTGGCGGTAACGCCGATGTTATGACTTATGGCGGCAGCATTAGTATTCAAAAAGTCGCTGGTACTGCATCCATTAAAACCAACGGCGGAGATATTAAATTAAACGGTGCGTCAAGTTATGTTGACGCCGAAACAAAAGGCGGCGATATTGAATTGCATAATGTGTACGGTTCAATTAAGGCAGAAACGATGAGCGGTGATATTTATGCCGAGCTAAAATCTTCCGGCAGTGGAAACAGCAATATATCAACTTTGAACGGCGGTATCAAACTTTTCATTGATCCAAAATTGAAAGTAACCATCAACGCAAAATCCGTTGGCAACGGAACGGATGATGATAAATCTATAAGATCGGATTTCCCGGCTGCGACGATTAATATATCTTCAAATACCGTAAAAGCTGTCTATCAATTGAATGGCGGCGGAGTCCTAATAAATCTTTCAGCAATAAATGATGTAATAGAAATCAGAAGACTGAAGAAATAAAATCATTTCATTATCGCAACTCCGGTAAAGCGGAACTTTGAAGCAATTGTTAAAATTATTAATTGTACTTCAATTTTCCGCTTTGCTTTTCTTGGCAATAAAAATTAGAAGGATTAAAACCCTTCGGTTAAATTAAATTGCCAAAGCCATCGAACCGCGGGACGGTCAACCGGGCGGACATAA
>Ga0187812_1000209_pt1 | contig 21578 bp, 19 predicted proteins | sample NC_S_2_FD_130582 | JGI IMG/M metagenome (GOLD analysis project Ga0187812, IMG submission 130582) | Wetland sediment microbial communities from Neuse River Estuary, North Carolina, USA - ASW-S_2 | ecosystem: Environmental > Aquatic > Freshwater > Wetlands > Sediment | place: USA: North Carolina...
CAAGGAAATGGCGCGGCGGCGGCGACCGCCGCTCGTGCGTCACGGAGTTCCGGATGTTCACGCGGCTGAGCGCCGCCGACCAGGCGCTCGCCAGCGGCGCGCTCGGCGGCCGGCCGCTGATCGTGGTGACCCGCGGTCCGGTCAGCAAGAGCCAGCCAGACCGGCTCTGGGGAGCCTGGTACGAGCTGCAGCGGGACCTGGCGGGGCTGTCGGCGAACAGCAGGCACCTGGTGTCCGACAGCCCCGAGCATTACCTGAACGAGGGCGACCCGGAACTCGTCGTCAGCGCGATCCGCGACGTCGTCCGCAGCGCGCGCAGCGGCGCGCCGCTCGGCGAGCCGGCCGCGGCGCCAGCGGCGGAGGAACACGCGGCAGAGGTGTCAGAGGTGTCAGAGGGTCAGTGACTCCCCGACCTGCGGCTGGGTCAGCGGGATGCCGGTCAGGCCCTGCTCGCCAAGGAACTGGCCCGCCAGCATCTTCCCCGTGTCGCTGAGCAGCATCTCGTGGATCGACACCGACCGCTCCGGGCGCACAGCGCGGACGTAGTCGGCGGCCTCGCCGATCTTCATCCACGGGCCGCTGGTCGGCAGCAGCAGGGTCGCGACATCGACCTCGGGCACGAAATACGCGTCGCCGGGGTGGTACACGGAGTCGTCGACGAAGTATCCGACGTTCGGGACCGTGGGGATGTCGGCGTGGATGAGCGCGTGGGTGGTGCCGTGCACCGAGACGGTGAAGCCGGCGACCTTCAGCTCGTCGCCCGCGGAGACGGCGGTGAACTGGTCCGGATGCGCGCTGAACGTGCCGGCCAGCGCGGCGGGCGCGTAGACCCGCAGGCCGGGGTCGGCCGCGAGCGCCGCGTTGATCGCCCCTTCGTTCACGTGGTCGAAGTGCTCGTGCGTGAGCAGGATGGCCTCGGCGCCTGAGATGATCTCCGCCGCGTTCGGCGAGAACGAACCGGGGTCGATGACGAAGGTGGCGCCGTCCTTCTCGAAGACGACACACGCGTGCTCGTGCTTGGTCAGCTTCACCGCGGCGGCTCCCTAGGGTGAGATCGGGCAACGTACACGTCCGACGGTAACAGCCACCCCGCCCGGGCAGGAGGGCGGTCTGTGGAGGCGCCACGGGCCCGTTCGGATAACAATGGGGCTTTGTGACTGTCAACGAGGAAAAAGCAACGTCGTTCGGGACTGTGGCGGAAAGCTATGATCGCGTCCGGCCCGGGCCGTCGGCCGAGGCCCTGGACTGGCTCGTTCCCGCGGAGTGCGAGGTCGCGGTGGACCTGGCGGCGGGGACCGGGCTGTTCACCCGCGCGCTGCTCGGCCGGGTCCCCGAAGTGGTAGCGGTCGAGCCGGACGCGCGGATGCGGACCGTGCTCGCGCAGCAGTCGCCGCAGGTGCGGGTGCTCGAGGGCTGGGGCGAGGCGATCCCCCTGCCGGACGGGTGCGCGGACGCGGTGTTCGTCTCCACCGCGTGGCACTGGCTCGACCCGGACCGGGCGGTTCCCGAGATCGCGCGCGTGCTGCGGCCCGGCGGCCGGCTTGGCGTCGTCTGGACGAGCCGGGACCGGCGGGAGGACTGGGTGGCCGAGCTTGACCTGCTCCGGCTGCTCCCCGCCGACGGCCGTCCCAGGGCCGGCGCCGCGCGCACGCTCGGCGAGGTGCGGGCCCACCTGGAGCGGGAACACTCGGTGGCGCTGGCGGACGGGGCGGAGTTCGGCACCGCCGAGGCCGCGTCGTTCGGGTTCGCGCGCCCGCTGCCGGTCGATGACGTGGTGGAATGGCTGGCGACGAACAGCTCGTTCATCACCGCCTCTGCCGCGGACCGGGCGGCCGGACTCGAGCGGTTCCGCGCGGCGCTGCTGAGGCGAACCGGAGGCGCCGGCGTCATCGAGATGCCGATGCGGTCCTGGTGCTGGCGGGCGGAGCGCGCCGGGCCGCGATTACAGGCAAGGCTCGGGTAATGACCAAAACGGTTCACCGCAGGCTGCGCGGTCGGTGCAAGCCCTACCATTTCCATGTGGCAACGGAGTACGGCGGCGCGTACGGCGGTCAGCCGTGGCAGAGCGCGGCGCCTCCGTACGGAGGCCGGCCGCCGTACCGGGCACGCCCAGTCAGGGCGCGCTGGTTCGCCGCGGTCGCCGCTCTCGTCCTCGGTGCCGCCGGGCTAGCGGTGTCGCTGGCGGGCGTGACCTCTCAGGTGCTGCCGAGGCAGTTCACGGCGCAGCAGCAGCGGCAGATCATCGACTGGGAGGCCGGCAAGCGCTGGCGGGACCTGCCCGCCGGTACCATCTTCCCCGCGTCGGTGTCCTACCCCCCGCCGGCGGCGCTTGACGACAGCTCGCCGCAGCTGACCGCCGGCCGGGCCGGCATCGCCCGGCAGGCCTCCTGCGCGGCGGTCACCGATGCCGCCGTGGGCGCGGTGCTCGCCCGCGACGGCTGCGAGGCGATGCTCCGGGCCACGTACGTCGACGCGACGGACAGCTACGTGGTTACCGTGGGCGTCGCGACGATGCCCGGGTCGGCCCAGGCCGAGGCGGCGGCGCGGCAACTGGCCGGCGTCGTCGGCACAAGCGGCGCCGGCGTCCAGACCCTCCGGGTCGGCGGCACCCCGTCGGCCGCGTTCACCAACGTTCGCCGGCAGCTCTCGGGCACCGTGCCGGCCGGCACTTACCTCATCCTCTACGCGGTCGGGTACACCGACGGCCGCCCGCGCGTGCCGGTCTCCGCCGACAGTTACGCCGACGCGGAGATGACCGGCGCGGGCGCGGGTGTGGCGCAGGACATCGGGTCGGTGCTCGACGCACGCGTGACGCCGCCGCACTGTCCGGGGACGCCGGGATGCTAGCCGGCACCGGGCGCGCCTTCCGGCTGGCGCTCGCGGCGGGCACGGCGGTGGCGCTGCCGTTCCTGGCGGCGCCCGCGGCGGTCGCGGCCCCGGCCGATCAGGTCAGGGACAGCCAGCAGTGGGTGCTCGACATGCTCAACGTGCCGGCCGCGTGGATGAATGCCTCGGGCGAGGGCGTGACGGTCGCGGTCATCGACAGCGGAGTGTCCCCCTACGTGAGCGACCTCACCGGGTCGGTGATCCCCGGCCCGGACCTGACCGGGCTGCACACCCCGATGAGCAACCCGCACTGGGGCGAGCACGGCACCTGGATGGCGTCGATCATCGCGGGCCACGGCCACGACGGCGGCGGCAGCGGGATCATCGGCGTCGCGCCGGACGCGAAGATCCTGTCCATCCGGGTGATCCCGGACAAGGACGACCCCGGCTACGCCGCGTACGACAGCGAACCGGAGCAGACCATCCAGCAGTCGCTCGCCAACGGGATCATGACCGCGGTCAAGGATGGGGCACGGGTCATCAGCATGTCGATCGGCTACTCGGCGCCGAGCGGCGCGGTGCGCCAAGCGGTGCAGTACGCCTACCAGCACGGCGCCGTGCTTGTCGCGTCGTCGGGCAACTCGGGCCTGGACGATGAGCGGCGCGACTATGGTTTCGCGCCGGTGTCGTTCCCCGCCGAGTACCCGGGCGTCATCGGCGTGGGCGCGCTTTACCGCGACGGCGCGGCGGCCAACTTCTCGAGCAACAACCTGTCGGTCAAGGTCGCCGCGCCCGGGCAGGGCGTTCCCGCGCAGGGGCGGGATGGCCTGTACTGGACCGTCGACGGCACAAGCCCGGCGTGCGCGCTGGTGGCGGGGGTCGTCGCGCTGATCGAGTCGAGGTATCCGAGCATCTCCCCGGCCCAGGTCATCCAGGCGCTGACGTCCACGGCAAGCAACGCGCCGTCCGGTTACAACGTGCGGACCGGGTTCGGCACCGTGAACGCAGGGGCGGCGCTGAGTGCGGCAGGGCGCTTGCTCGCCGCGAAGGAGGCGGCCTCGCCGGTGGTGGCGTCGGCGCACTTCGGCGGCGGCGCCGCCGCGGTCCCCGCGCCGCCCGTGGCGCCGCGCGGGGCCGGGGAGCTCGTGCTGTTCTCGATCCTCGCGTTCGCGTCGCTGGCCCTGGTGCTGGCCGCGCTCGCGGCGCTGACGGCGCTGCGCCGGGCGCGCGGGACGCACGCGGGGCCGCCGGCGGTGGCGTACCCGCCCGAACTACGGCGCGGCGGATGACCTCGGCTGACGAGTACTCGGCCCGGGTCCTCGACGTGGTGGACGCCATTCCGCCTGGTCAGGTCATGTCGTACGGCGACATAGCCGAGTACCTGGGCGCCGGCGGCCCCCGGCAGGTCGGCCGGGTGCTGGCCAGCTACGGCGGCGGGGTCGCCTGGTGGCGGGTCATCCACGCCGACGGCACCCCGGCGCCGGGGCATGAGGCCGCCGCCCTTCAGCACTACCGAGCCGAGGGAACGCCGCTGCGGTCGGCCCGCCCGCCGGTGCGCGTCGACATGCGCCGCGCCCGGTGGCGGGGATAAGGGCGAGGGTAAGCGGCGCGGGTAATCGCCGCTCGAATGTCAGTGCCGCGTGCTGAAATCAGACGTGATGAACGGTTACCGACTCGTCCGCCGCGCGCCGTCCGCGGGCCGCCTGGCCCGCCCGCCCGCGCCCCGGCTCGACGAGGCGCAGCAGCGGGTCGTGGACCACAAGGGCGGCCCGCTGCTCGTGCTGGCCGGCCCCGGCACGGGCAAGACGACCACCATCGTGGAGGCGGTCGCGGACCGGATCGAGCGTCGCGGCGCCGACCCCGAGCGCATCCTCGTCCTCACCTTCAGCCGGAAGGCGGCGGCCGAACTCCGCGACCGCATCACCGCGCGCCTTGACCGGACGACCTCAGAGCCGCTCGCGCTCACCTTCCACAGCTACGCTTACGCCCTGGTCAGGAGGGAGTTCGTGCTGGCGGGCGACCGGCCGCCGCGGCTGCTTTCCGCGCCGGAGCAGCTGCTGGAGATCCGCCGGATGCTCCGCGGCGAGGCCGCCGACGGGGCGCAGAACTGGCCGGAGCGGCTGGGCCCGGCGCTCGGCACCCGCGGCTTCGCCGAGGAGTTGCGGGACGTCCTGATGCGGGCCGCGGAGCGCGGCCTCGACGGCAAGGGGCTGCGGCAGCTTGGCAGGCGGTGCAAGCGCGACGACTGGGTGGCGGCCGGGGCGTTCCTCGACCGGTACGCGGCCCGCTTCGACCTCGCCCCGGTGCCCGCCTACGACTACGCGGAGATCGTCAGGATCGCCGCGGGGCTGCTGGGCAGGGAGGCGACCCGGCAGCGCGAGCGGGACTCCTACGACGCGGTGTTCGTCGACGAGTACCAGGACAGCGACCCGGCGCAGGAGTCGCTGCTGCTCGCCCTGGCCGGCGACGGCAGGGACCTGATCGCGGTGGGCGACCCGGACCAGTCGATCTACGCGTTCCGCGGCGCGGACGTGCGCGCGCTGACCGGCTTTCCCGACAAGTTCCGCGCTCCGGACGGCGCGCCGGCCCCGGTGGTCGCGCTGCGCACCTGCCGGCGCAGCGGGCCGGTGCTGCTCGCCGCGTCCCGGCGGGTCGCCCGCCGCCTGCCGCCCGGCCCGGCCGGCGCCTCCGCCCCCACCCCCACGACGGCCGGCGCGAGCGCCGACGCTCCGCACCGGGCCCTCGCCCCGCTGCCGGGCGCGCCGGCGGGCGAGGTGAGGATCCGCGTGGCCGACACCGAGGCCCAGGAGGCCGCCCTGGTCGCGGACACCCTGCGCCGCGCGCACCTGGCCGACGGCGTGCCCTGGCAGAACATGGCGGTCCTCGTCCGCTCCGCGCAGCGCCAGGTCCCGGTCCTCAGGCGTGCCCTCGCGGCCGCCGGCGTTCCCGTCACGGTGGCGGGCGACGAGCTGCCGCTGCCCGACGAGCCAGGCGTGCGGCCGCTGCTCATGCTGCTGCGCTGCGCGCTGCAACCGGAGAAGCTGACCGACGAGGTCGCCGCCGAGCTGCTGACCGGCCCGCTCGGCCAGACCGACAGCCTCGGGCTGCGCAAGCTGCGCCGCGCGCTCGACCGGACCCAGCTGGGCGAGGCCATCAAGGCCGCGGATCTGCTCGCGGCCGTCAGCGACCGCGTGGCGGCCCCGGCCCGCCGGGTGGCGGGGCTGCTCGGCACGGCGCGCCGGGCCATCGACGACGGCGGCACCGCGGAAGAGGTGCTGTGGGCGATCTGGGACGCCTCTGGCCTCGCCGGGCGCTGGGAACGGCAGGCCACGGCTGCGCACGACCCCGCCGCCGACCGGGACCTTGACGCCGTGCTCGCGCTCTTCGAAGCCGCCGCCCGGTTCACCGACGACCTGCCGCCAGGCAGCCCGCGGCTGTTCCTGGACAGCCTGACCGGCCAGGAGATCGCCGGCGACACGCTAGCCGAGCAGGCGGTGCGCGAGGAGTGCGTCCGGGTGCTGACCGCGCACCGGGCCAAGGGCCTTGAGTGGGACGTGGTGGTCGTCGCCGGCGTGCAGGAAGAGACCTGGCCGGACCTGCGGCTGCGCGGCTCCCTGCTGGGCGCCGACGAACTGGCCGAGGTGGCGCGGCCCGACGCGCCGACGCCGGCGCCCGGGCAAGCGGGGTCGGCGGCCGACGTCGCCGCGGCCGCGCTCGCCGCCCGGCTGCTGGCTGAGGAACGGCGGCTGTTCTACGTCGCCACCACGCGCGCCCGGCGGCTGCTCGTGGTCACCGCGTCCGGCGGCGACGAGCAGGACCGCCGTCCCTCTCGTTTTCTCGCCGAACTCGCCGGTGACGACGTGGACATCGAGCAGGCGGGCGCGACGACCCGCTGGCTGTCGCTGCCGGCGCTTGTCGCCGACCTCAGGCGGACGGCCGCCGACCAGTCCAGGCCGCTGCCGCTGCGCGAGGCCGCGGCCCGCCAGCTGGCCAGGCTGGCGGCGGCGGGCGTGCGGGGCGCCGACCCGCGGGAGTGGTACGCGCTGACCCGGTTGTCCGACACCGGCCCGATCGTCGCGGACGGCGAGTGGGTCAGGCTGTCGCCGTCACAGGTCGAGTCCTTTGCCCGCTGCGGGCTGCGCTGGCTGCTCGAGTCCGCCGTCGGCGCGGGCCGCCAGGACGTGCTGCGCCAGCTGGGCACCGTGATTCACGCCGCCACCGTGCTGCTGTCCGCGGGCGCCACGGAGCGGACGGTCGCCCAGCGGATCGACGACATCTGGCATCACCTGGACTTCGGGAGCGCCTGGTACGGTTCCCGCCAGCGCGAGCTCGCCGAACGGATGGTGCGCAAGTTCCTGGAATGGCACTAGTCCAACCCGCGCGACCTGCTGGCCGCCGAGGAGGCGCTGCGGGTGCGGGTGGGCCAGGTGGAGATCACCGGCCGGGTGGACCGGCTGGAGCGTGACGCGCAGGGCAGGGGCGTCGTCGTCGACCTGAAGACCGGGTCGGCCGCCCCCCGGGACGAGGAGCTCGACCGCCACCCGCAGCTTGGCGTCTACCAGCTCGCGGTGCTGCTCGGCGCGTTCGAGCGGCTTGGCATCACGGAGCCGGGCGGAGCGGAACTCGTGCAGGTAGGGAAGGCGAGCTTCGCCGCCCGGGCGCGCGTGCAGCGGCAGCGCGCGCTGTCCGACGACCCGGCGCCGGGGTGGGCGAAGGACCTCGTGGACACGGTCGCCGCCGGCATGGCGGGGCCGGTGTTCCGGGCCCGGGTGAACCCGGGCTGCCGCACCTGCCCGGTCTCCTCCTGCTGCCCGGTGCACCCGGACGGCGCGCAGGTCGGCCCGTGAACCCGGGCTGCCGCACGTGCCCGGTACATTAACGGGCAGGGAGGTACCATCGGTGGATCACGTGACGAGCCGGTCGACGGCATCAAAGGCAGACCGGCACGCCTGGGCTGAGCCAGGGGTGGAAAGCCTCGGCGACGGGCTCTACCGGATCCCCCTCCCGCTGCCAGGCGACGCGCTGAAGGCCGTCAACGTCTACGCGATCGCGGGCGACGACGGGGTGGACCTGATCGACGCGGGGATGGCGCTCGCCCAGGCGCGGGAGCGGCTGACCGAGGCACTCGGCCAGATCGGCTACGGGCTCGGCGATATCAGGAACTTCTTCATCACGCACATCCACCAGGACCACTACACGCTCGCGGTCGAACTGCGGACCACGCTCCGCGGCCAGATCACGCTCGGCGAGGGCGAGCGGATCAACATGCAGGCGATCAGGGAGGTCGCCGCCGGCCAGAGCGAGCCCGGGTTCATCGAGATGCTGCACGGGATGGGAGCGGATGACCTGGCCGACCGGGTCCGCCAGTTCATGGCGCCGCGCCTCGCCGACCCCCGGCCGCGCCTCCAGTGGTCCGATCCCGACCGCTGGCTGGACGACGGCGCCGTCCTCGACCTCAGGTCCCGCACGCTGCGCGCGATCCACACCCCGGGCCACACCCGCGGCCACGTCGTCTTCCACGACGAGGCGGCCGCCACGCTGTTCGCCGGCGACCACGTGCTGCCGCACATCACCCCGTCGATCGGGTTCCAGCCGTCGATCAACAAGCTCGCGCTGCGCGACTACCTGGGCTCCCTGCGGCTGATGCTCACGCTGCCCGACTCGCGGCTGCTGCCCGCGCACGGCCCGGTCGGCGACAGCACCCACGACCGGGTGAAGGAGCTGCTCGCCCACCACGAGACCAGGCTGGAGCAGACGCTCGAGGCTGCCAGCGCGGGGCCGGTCACCGCGCTGGCGGTGGCCCGCGTGATCCCGTGGACCCGCAGGCAGCGCAAGCTCGCCGACCTCGACCTGATGAGCCAGCTCCTCGCGGTCGGCGAGTCGGCCGCTCACCTGGAAGTCCTCGTCATCCGCGGCCAGCTCATCCGGCACGCCTCCGCGGACGGCGTCGACACCTACACGGTCCCGGTCGGCTGAGGCAGCCGCGACGCTGCCCCGTCGCCGCCCTTGCCGTTTCCCCTGCTTCCGAACGTACGCGTGGCGCCTCGCCATGCCCGCGCGCCCGTCCGCCCGCCCGCCAGCCGCTTCTGGCCGATCCAGTGGGCCGAGACCGGGATCTACCTCGCCCTCGCCCTGATCCTGGCCGGGTTCTGCTACTGGCGGGCCGGCCGCCGCCTGCCCTGACGGGCACGCGGCGGCCGGGGACGGTCCAGGGTCACTTAGCCGGCCCGGTGACCGACTTGCGGACCAGCGTCACGCTGTCCATCACCGCCGAGTCGGTGATGGAGGTGATGGTCGAACCGCTCTGCGACGGGTCGATGGCCCGGATGTGCATGCTGGTCAGGCCGCCCCGGATCTTCGGCGCGGTGACGTCGATGACGAGGTGGCAGTACTGCGCGCGGCGGTAGGCGGACCAGCCGGTCACCGTGTCGGGCTCGGAGCTGGTGCCGCCGCTGCCGACGCCGAGGGCCGTTTCACTGCCCCACACCTCGATCTTGGGCGTGCCGGTGCCGGTGGTGGCCATGTCACCGCCGCCGCTGGTGCCGAACCAGCCCGAGGTGGCCGTCGCCGCCAGGCCGGCGCCGCCGCCGCCGGTGCAGATGTAGGTGGTGCCCTGGTAGGCCGGCGCGATGTTGCCGCCCGGGGCGATGCGGGCCTGCACCACGTTGTTCCGTATCGGGTCGATGCGCTCGTAGAGGTGGTTGTGCCCGTTGATCACCAGGTCGACGTCGAACCGGTCGAAGACCGGCTGCCAGGCGTGCCGGTCACCGCCGTCGGAGCAGGGGCCGCCGCTGCTGTACGGGCAGTGGTGGAAGTAGACCACGATGAAGTCGACGCCCGAGCCGGGTGCCCGGTACTTCCGCAGCTGCTCGATCAGCCACAGCGTCTGCCTGCCCTCGGTGTATCCGTTGTTCACGGTGTCCAGGGCGGACACGTCGCTGTCGTCCAGGCCGATGATGGCCACGTTGCCGTAGGTGAAGTTGACCGCGACCTTCGAGCCGGAGCCGGCGTTGGCCCGGCTGGCCCCCAGGTGCGGGAAGCGGGTCAGGATGCCGGCGAAACCGTTGTCGGTCAGCGGCTCCACGTCGTGGTTGCCCATCCCGACCATCCACGGGATTGACTGGGCCGCGCTCGGGCCGAGCAGGCCGAAGTACTCATCCCAGGCGACGGGGTTGTACGGCTTGGGGATGCCGGTGCCCTTGTACGTGTCGTCGTCGGCGGCGTAGGACAGGTCGCCGGCCACCAGGGTGAAGTCGGGATCGAACGACGCGATGCTCTGCATGATCGGCTGCGAGCTCGTGGTGTAGGTGTCCTCGTCGCCGGTGGCGCAGAACCGGAAGTCCGTCACGCCCGCCTTGCCGGTGCGGAAGGTGGTGTCCGGCCCCCAGGTGATCCCGTCGTTGCTGACCGAGTAGTGGTAGGTGGTATCCGGTTTCAGCCCGCTCAGCAGGGCGTGCTGGTAGGCGGTCAGGTCGGTGTTGCCCGCCGGGGCGTTCGCCGGGGTCGGCACCAGGTCGCTCGACGCCTCGAGCTTGCTGCCGTACTCGCTGGTCAGGCCCCACCGCACCATAGGCAGCGGCACGTTCGCCGCGGTGTCGTAGGCGCCGGCCGACCAGGAGACGTGCATCTCGGTCGCCGGGTCGGGCCCGAGGGCGATCCACTGCGGGCCGACCGGGCTGCCCGCCGTCGAGGCGTCCGCGTAGGTCCGGCTCCAGAAGACCGGTCCCGCCGCGGCGAGCGCCCCGGCGGCCACGGCGCCCGTGAGCACCCGTCGTCGCGAGTAGTGCCGCCGCAGGTAGTCATGCATCTCCTGGGCGGACATGTCCTTAACAAAGCGCTGGGGGATCTCTCCATACGGGGTCTGCATGAGCGCAGGCTAAGAGCGCATCATGAAGCAGGTTCGGCCCGAACATAACGATCATCCGTCGCGAAAACCAACAATTTCCCTCACCGTCGCGGAGCCCCCGGGAATGTCGGTGGGCTCTGGTGGAATGGGTCCGTGACCGAGACGGACGACCGGGAAACGTACGACCGGGCCGAGCGCGGGATGCGGATCACGTACACCCCGGGGCAGCTGGCGCGGCTGCTGCGGCTGCCGGAGCCGACGCAGGAGCAGGGAGCGGTGATCGGCGCGCCGCTCGGGCCGCTCACGGTGATCGCGGGCGCCGGGTCGGGCAAGAGCGAGACGATGGCGGCGCGGCTGGTGTGGCTGGTCGCCAACGGGAAGGTGCGCCCGGACCGGGTGCTCGGCCTGACGTTCACCAGGAAGGCCGCCGCCGAGCTCGCCGACCGGGTCCGCTCCCGCCTGGACCGGCTGCGCCGCGCCGGACTGGGCGCCGACCCGGAGCAGACCGGGGACGTGTTGGCCGGAGAGCCGGTGATCAGCACCTACCACGCGTACGCGGGCCGACTGGTCAGCGACCACGCGCTCAGGGAGGGGCTCGAGCCGTCCATGCGGCTCATCACCCCGGCGCTTTCCTGGCAGCTCGCCGCGTCGATCGTGGCCGCCTATGACGGGCCGATGGACGAGGTCGGGTGGACGCCGCAGACCGTCACCGCGGCCGTGCTGCAACTCGCCGGGGACCTCGCCGAGCACCTGCGCGAGCCGGCGGACGTGGCTGGCGTGGGCGCCTGGCTCGGCGAGCAGGCGGCGGCGCTGCCCCGCCGCGTGCCGGCCGGCGTCAGGAAGATCATCGAATCGCAGCGGGCGCGGGAGCAGCTGCTGCCGCTCGTCGCCAGGTACGCGGCGGCGAAGGCGGCCCGCGAGGTGCTCGACCACGCCGACCAGGTGGCGCTCGCGGCGCGGATCGCGGCCCGGCACCCGGAGGTCGGCGCCGCGGAGCGCGGCCGGTACCAGGTCGTGCTGCTCGACGAGTACCAGGACACCAGCCACGCGCAGCTGGTGCTGCTCCGCGCCCTGTTCGGCGGCGGCCACCCGGTGACCGCGGTGGGCGACCCCTGCCAGTCGATCTACGGGTGGCGGGGCGCCAGCGCGGGAAACCTCCGCAGGTTCGCCACGGACTTCCCGGCCAGGTCCGGCGCGGAGGCGCCGGTGCGGCTGCTGTCCACCAGCTTCAGGAACGCGGGACGGGTGCTCGACGCGGCCGCCGTGCTGCAGGAGCGGTTGCGGGCCGAGGCGCCGGACGTGCCGCTCCTGGTGCCCGCGCCGGACCGCAACGACCGCGGCGAGGTGTGCTGCGCGCTGCTGCCCGCGGTGACCGGCGAGGCGGAGTGGGTGGCCGCGCAGGCCGCGGCGCTGCTCGCGCTGCCCGCTGGGTCCGCGCCGGACGGGCAGCCGTGGCCGGACGGGCGCACCGCCGGGGTGCGCCCGTCCGACATCGCCGTGCTCTGCAGGAAGCGGTCCCAGTTCGTGCCGCTGCGCAAGGCGTTCGAGGCGCGCGGCATCCCGTGTGAGGTGGTCGGCCTCGGCGGCCTGCTCACCGTGCCCGAGGTGCAGGACGTCGTCGCGACGCTGCGGATCCTGCATGACGCTTCCGCGTCCGACGCGCTGGCCCGGTTGCTGACCGGCCCGCGCTGGCGCATCGGCCCGCGCGACCTGGTCGCGCTCGGCCGCCGCGCCCGCGACCTCGCCCGCGATCCCCGGGAGGCGGCTGCCGCCCGGCCGGACGCGGACACGGCAGGCACGGCCGGCGTGATCGCGGACGATGACACCGCGGACGCGATCGCGGACGCCATCACCGACCTCACCGCGGAAACCGGGTCGCTGGTCGAGGCGCTCGACGACCTCGGCGACCCGGCCCGGTACTCGGAAACGGGGTACGCGCGGCTCGCGCGGCTCGCGGCGGAGAGCCGCCGGCTGCGCGAGCACGTGACGCGCCCGCTCGCCGACCTCATCGCCGAGGTCGAGCGGACGCTCAGCCTGGACATCGAGGTCGCCGCCCGGCCGGGCGGCGACCTGACCGCCGCGCGGGCCGATCTTGACGCGTTCATCGACGTGGCCGCGACGTTCGCGGGCGACCAGCCGGAACCAACGCTCGGCGCGTTCCTCGCCTACCTGGCCGCCGCGCAGCAGGAGGAGTTCGGCCTCGAGCCCGGGCGGGTCGGCGAATCGGACACGGTCAAGCTGCTGACCGTGCACGCCGCCAAGGGGCTGCAATGGCCGGCGGTCTTCGTGCCCGGTCTGGCCGCGGGCGAGAAGTCACAGGTGTTCCCGGCGAGGCCGCGGGTCTCCACCCGGTGGATCGACAACGCCCGGCTTATCCCGTTCAGCCTGCGCGGTGACGCGGCGGACCTGCCGGCGCTGCGCGGTCTTGACGCCGCCTCGCTGACCGAGTTCACCGACGCCTGCGGCGCGCGCGACCTCGCCGAGGAACGGCGGCTCGCCTATGTCGCGGCTACCCGCGCCGCGTTCTGGCTGGGCTGCTCCGGCTACTGGTGGGGCGAGGGAACCGCGCCGCTCGGCCCGTCGGTGTTCCTGACCGAGGTGCGCGCGGCGTGCGAGGCCGGCGCGGGAACCGTGCGGGGCTGGGCGGAGCAGCCGGCGGAAGGCGAGGAGAACCCGCTGCTCGCGGAGGTGGACCAGGCGGACTGGCCGGCCACCCCGGCCGGACGGCATTACGCGGCGGTCACCGAGGCGGCCCGCCTGATCGAGGCGGCGCACCTGGCCGAGGCCGGTTTCCGCCGCGCGGCGGAAACCGCCGACGAGGGAGCCGGCGGCGACGGGCTGTCGGACGCCGAGCGGGAGCTGGTGGCGGCATGGGAACTGGACACGGGGCTGCTGCTCGCCGAGCGTGAGCGGCGCCGGCGCCGTGGCGACGGCCCGGTGGACGTGGTGCTGCCCGCCCGGCTGTCGGTGTCCGCGCTTGTCGCCCTGGCCCGCGACCCGGACGAGCTGGCCAGGCAGGTGCGCCGCCCGATGCCGCGCCCGCCGGCCCGGCAGGCGCGCCGCGGCACCGCGTTCCACCTGTGGCTGGAGGAGCGGTTCGGACAGCAGCGGCTGATCGGTGACGACGACCTGTTCGCCGAGGACGAGGAGCCCGGCGACGACCTGGTGGAGCTGCGGGCACGCTTCGAGGCGGGCGAGTGGGGCGGCCGGTGGCCGAGAGCCGTCGAGGTGCCGTTCGACACGATCATCGGCGACCGGCAGGTACGCGGCCGGATCGACGCGGTGTTCGGCGAGCCGGACGGCGGGTTCGACGTCGTGGACTGGAAGACGGGACAGCCGCCGCGCACGACCGCCGAGAAGGACGCCGTGGCCGTGCAACTCGCCGCCTACCGGCTCGCCTGGGCCACGCTGGCCGGCGTTCGGCTCGGCCAGGTGCGCGCTGCCTTCTACTACGTGCGCCACGACCTGACCATCCGCCCCGCCGACCTGCTCGACGAGGCCGGGCTCGTCGCCCTCATCCAGCGCGTCCCCGTTGCCGAATAGCTAGGCCCACCTGTCTTTGTATACTCTCCGCCGCTTTGTATACCGGGTAACCAGAATCCGGGCGCGAATGGCCCGTAAAGTTGTCGCCCCGTATGCAAAGCCAACAAGAGTGACTGATGTGACGAGCGGGACCTAGCCCGGCCGAGTTCCTTGTACGCTTCCCGGCACTTTGTACCCCGGGTGACAACAATCCGGGGGTCTGGAGGCCTAAAAGTGGTCGCGCCAGGTACAAAGTCCACAGGAGTGACCGGTGCGACTAGAGGGCTACCCGACTTTGCGCACTTCCCGGCACTTTACGCACGGCGTGACCAGAATCGGGGCTGAAAAACCCCGGAATGTGGTCGGGGCATGCGCAAAGTGAGCGGGAGTGGCTGGTGTGACCAGCGGGGCGGGCCCTTGACCGCCGGACCAGCGGGGCGGCCCTACCGCCGGGCCAGCAGGCCCGGCGGTCACGAATTCAGGTAGCGCTCGACGCTCTCGACCTTGGCGGTCAGCGCGCCGGTCACGCCGGGGCGCAGGTCAGCCTTGAGGACAAGGCTGACCCGGGGCGCCCGCGCGGCTACCGCGTCCACGGCCTCCTTGACCACGGCCATCGCTTCGTCCCAGTCGCCTTCGACGGTGGTGAACATCGCGTCGGTCCTGTTGGGCAGGCCGCTGGAACGGACCACGCGGACCGCCTCCGCGACGATCTCTCCCACGTCTTCGCCGGCGCCGAGCGGGGTCACAGAGAAAGCGACGAGCATGGATCCCAGGCTAGCGGAAGAGGCTATCGACGTACTCCGCGCCGATGCCGACCTTCTCGTAGTGGTCGCGGCACAGCTTGATGTAGTCGAACACGTCGAACGTGCCGTTCGGCTCGCCGTTCTCGTCCAGCCAGATGAGGGGGCCGGTCACGTTGAACGTGACCATCATCGGCTCGTCCGACTCGTAGGCGACGAGGGTGTGCGCTTCGCCGGGCGCCTCGTAGATCCAGTCGCCCTTGGTCGCCACCCAGTCGTGCTCCAGGTAGCCCCACTTGCCGGAGATCGTGTACGCGAACACCTGCTGCGGGTGGTAGTGCCGGTTCACCATGCCCGCGCCCTTGGCCATGAGGACGTCGCACCAGCGGTTCTGGCTGGGGGAGATGAACAGCGGCCGGCTGCCCGCGGTCGGTGACAGCGGCGCGTACCAGCGCTCGTCCATCGTCGCGGCGTCGTGAATGTACGCCTCCGGCGCCGCGCCGGGCCGGAAGACCTCCGCGACCGGCTTCAGCTCGCGCCAGAACTCGTTTGCCATGGGTCCTCCTCGTCGTGGGGATACGCAAGATCACTTTCTCCCGCCGCCCACATGGCACACAAGAGGAGCGCTTCGCCACCCGGCGACGCTCAATGGCAACTATGTGCGTCCTGAGCAAGAATGACGTATCTAGCGGAAGATGACGCTCATGATGTATAGTGACGTTCATGACCGTACTTCTGGACGAGGAGACGGCTCCGGGTCCCGTGCGCAGGGTCACCATCAGGGAACTCCAGCAGCACGCGGCCCGGGTCATCAGGGAGCTCGCGGACGCGGAGGAGACAGCCGAGATCACCAGCCGCGGGCGGGTGATCGCCCGGCTCATCCCGCTCTCGCCCGCCGAGCTGGCATTCAAGGAGATGATCGAGCGCGGGGAGATCATCCCGGCGAAGAACCCGGGCGGGCTGGCGGGATGGAAGCCGCTGCCGCCACGGGAGGACGGAGTGTCGCTGTCGGACGCCCTCATCGCAATGCGGGAAGAGGAGCGCTGGTGATCTACTTCGACACATGCGCCCTGCTGAAGCTCATCCGTGCGGATACGGACAGCGCGGCGCTCGGCGCGTTCATCGACGCCCGCCCCGAGACCCGGTGGTTTACCTCCGAGCTAGCGAGAGCTGAGCTCGCCAGGACGATTCGCCGTCTCAACCATGACGACCAGGGGAAGCTGATCGACGGCCAGCGGCTGCGAGCGGAGCTCGGATACGCCGAGAGCCTCTGGGAAAGGCTGGATCTGATAGCGGTGAGCACTCGGGTGCTCGTCGATGCCGGCAAGATCGAGCAGCCGTTTCTGCGGACGCTGGACGCGATACATCTAACGGCCGCCGCGTCGATGGGCAGGAGTCTGGCATCGTTCGTCACCTACGACAAGAAGCTCGCCGCGGCCGCGAGGGAAGCCGGCCTGCCGGCACTGTCGCCCGGTTAGAGCAGGGCTGACCGGCCACGATCGGCTAGTCTGGCGGTCATGAACGCCACGCCTCCTGAGTCCACGCCTTCGACGTACGCCGCGGCGGGGGTGGACGAGGAGCGCGAGCAGGCCGCGTTCGCCCGGGTGATGCGCCCGTGGCTGGCCCGCACCAAGGTCAGGTCGCCGATGGTGACGTCCATCACCGGGCTGGCCAGCGGCTACTTCGCGACGATCATGCACTTGCCGCCCGGGCCCCCGCTCGCGCTGACCACCGACGGCGTAGGCACCAAGATCATGCTGGCGCGAGAGGCGAACCGGTGGGAGCCGATCGGCGTCGACTGCGTCGCGAATAATGTCAACGACCTGATCTGCGTCGGCGCGGTGCCGCTCGCGCTCCTCGACTACATGGCCACCGACCGGATCGACGAGGGCGTGCTCGACGAGGTGGCGCGGGGCCTGTTCCTCGGCGCGGAACTGGCCGGCATCGCCATCCCCGGCGGCGAGATCGCGCAGATCGGCGACATGCTCGCCGACTCGGTCGGCGGGGGCCCGATGCTCGACCTGGTGGGCACCGCGATCGGCGCCCTGCCGCCGCTCGGCACGCGGGAACCGCAAGCACAGCAAGAGCCGCAGGCCTGGCGCACCGCCGTGGACGGCAGCGCCGTCCGGCCGGGTGACGTGGTGATCGGGCTGCCGAGCTCCGGGCTGCACAGCAACGGCTACTCCCTCGCCAGGCACGCGCTGTTCAAGAAGGGCGGGATGGGGCTGAGCGACCCGGTGCCGGGCACCGGACGGCGGCTCGCGGACGCGCTGCTCCAGCCGACGCGCGTGTATGTCACGGCGGCCGAGGCGCTGTGGTCGGCCGGGATCACGCCGCGCGGCATGGCGCACATCTCCGGTGGCGGGCTGCTCAACATCGCCAGGCTCGCCGCCGACGTGTCGTACGAACTCGACGCGCTGGTGCCTGTCCCGGAGATCTTCGCGCTCATCGCCGGCAAGGGCGCGATCCCCGCGGCGACGATGTACGCCACGTTCAACATGGGCATCGGGTTCTGCGTGGTGGTCAGCAGCGCCGAGCAGCAGGCCGCCCTGGACGCCCTCAAGAAGGCCGGCGAGGACGCGGTCCGTATCGGCTGGGTGACCTCCCGTCCCGGCAGGACGGTGTCGATCCCGGTCGCGGGCCTGATCGGCAAGGGGGACGCGTTCGAACCGGTACGTTAGGTTCTTATGGACGTCCGGGAGTATGTCGAAGGAAAAGCCCCCGAGTTTGCCGGGTCTTTGCGGGAGTGGCTGAGGATCCCGTCGGTCTCGGCCGATCCCGCGCGGCACGGTGACGTGCGCCGGTCGGCCGAATGGCTCGCCGGGTACCTGAAACAGACCGGGTTCCCTGTCGCCGAGGTCTGGGAGACCAAGGGCCTGCCCGCCGTCTACGCGCACTGGCCCGCCGCCGATCCGGCGGCGCCGCATGTGCTCGTGTACGGCCACCACGACGTGCAGCCGGCCGACCTGGCCGATGGCTGGGACTACGAGCCGTTCGATCCCGTCGAGAGCCATGGCCGCATTTACGGCCGCGGCGCGTCCGACGACAAGGGGCAGGTGCTTTTCCACGCCCTCGGCCTGCGCGCCTCCCTGGTCGCCGCGGACAGCGCGGCGCCTCCGGTGTCGATCACGATGCTGATCGAGGGCGAGGAGGAGTCCGGCTCGCCGAACTTCGCGGCGCTCCTGCATGAGCGCAAGGACCAGCTCAGTCCCGACGTGATCGTGATCAGCGACACCACGATGTGGGCGGCGGACGTCCCGTCGATCTGCACCGGGATGCGCGGCCTGGCCGAGGCCGAGATCACGGTGACCGGGCCGTCGCGCGACCTGCACTCCGGGTCGTTCGGCGGCGGCGTGCCGAACCCCGTGCACGGCCTGGCCAGCCTGCTCGCCGGCCTGCACGACTCCGCCGGGCGGGTCGCCCTGCCCGGCTTCTATGACGCCGTGGTGCCGCTGACCGAGCAGGAGCGGGAACTGATCGCCAGGCTGCCTTTCGACGAGCGGGCGTGGCTCGCCGACGCGGGCGACAGCCGGGCCACCTATGGCGAGGCTGGCTACTCCACGCTCGAGCGCACCTGGGCGCGGCCGACCGCCGAGGTCAACGGGGTCTGGGGCGGCCACGCCGGCCCCGGCCCCAAGACGATCATCCCGAAGGAAGCCCACGCCAAGCTGTCCTTCCGGCTCGTCGCGGACCAGGAGCCCGAGGCTGTCATGGCGTCACTTCTCGAGTACGTGAATTCGAATATTCAGAACGGTCTCGTGGCGACTGTCCAGCCAGGACATGGAGTCCGCCCTTGCCGCTCACCGATCGACTCGCCCGCCGTAGCGGCGGCCCGGCGGGCGATGGAGCGGGCGTTCGGCCGCGACGTGCTGTTCACCAAGGAGGGCGGCAGCGGGCCCGAGGCGGACCTAGCCGACATCCTCGGGGCGCCGCTGGTCTTCGTGGCGGTAGGCCTTGACGCGGACCGCATTCACGCTCCCAATGAGTACGTCGACGTTTCCCGGCTGCTGCGCGGCGCGGAGACGGTCGCATACCTGTGGGAGGAGCTCGCGGCGGCGGGCGCGAGCGGGCGGTGAGCGCGGCAGAGACGGAGCGGCTCGAGGACGGCCCGCTGGGCCGGCTGGCCCTCTCCCGCTCCACGGTCGACCGGGCGACGGTCCGCCGCGCCGACGCCGCCTGGGTGGCGGCGGCCTGGGCGGACCCGCGCACGCGGGTGCTCGTGGTCGGCGACTCCCAGGCCCTGGTCCGGTCCGCCGGCGGACAGCATGAGCTGGTGTTCGTCTCGCCGGCGCAGGCCCCGGAAGGAACGAGGTTCCTGCTCGGCCTCGACACCGGCGACGTGGCCTACTTCGGGGTGAGCGTGCCGGAGGGAGTCAGTCCCGTACGTTCGGACGAAAAGGACGTGCGGGCGATGTCGCTGCGGCAGGTCGGCGCATTGCTCAGCGACCGGGACGCGGGGCTGCTCACCCACGCGGTGGCGCTGGCGAACTGGCACGGCACCCACACCCACTGCCCGCGGTGCGGCACGCCGACGGTGCCCGCGCCCGCCGGGCACCTGACCACGTGCCCGAAGGACGGGACCGAGCATTTCCCGCGGCTGGACCCGGCGGTGATCATGCTGGTCATCGACCCCGAGGACCGGTGCCTGCTGGCCAGGAACGCGCTGTGGCCGAAGGGCCGGATGTCGGTGCTCGCCGGGTTCGTGGAGCCGGGGGAGTCCGCGGAGCACGCGGTGGCGCGAGAGGTGTTCGAGGAAACCGCGATCACGGTCGGGCACATCCGCTACCTGGGCAGTCAGCCCTGGCCGCTGCCGCGCAGCCTGATGCTCGGGTTCCAGGCGCTGGCCCCGGCCGGGCAGCAGATCACCGTGGACGCCGACGAGATCGGTGATGCGCGCTGGTTCACCCGCGAGCAGATGCGGGCCGCTATCGACGCGGGCGAACTGGCGCTGGCGCCGACATCCTCGATCGCACGCCGGCTGATCGAGTTCTGGTACGGCGGGGAGCTTCCGGACGGAGCGGGCGCCTGGACGGCGCCGGTCCGCTAGCCGCCGCCTCGTTCACAAGGTTTTCTGGCGTCTCGTTACCAATTTCTTGACAAAAACGACCTATTTACTAGGCTATGCCGAGGAAGCCTGGCGCGGTGCAGGAGGTGCCGAAGCACGTGCAGATAGGAACGCAGCTGCTGGGCCGCGCGGACGCGCAGCCAACCGAGGCCGTGCGGCAGGGCGCGGACGGGACGCTGCTCGCGGTGGTCCCGATCCCTGGCACGGGGACGTCGCTCGCGATCGTTGGCTATCCGGTGACGGCGCCGGGCGCCGAACCGGACACGGCGGGCGTGGCGGAGGCCGCCGGCTCGCCTGCCGGGCTGGTGCTCGACCATGACCAGCGCCGGGTCTGGGTGGACGGGACCGAAGTGCCGCTCACCTTCCAGGAGTTCGAGCTGCTGGCCTTCCTGAGCGCGCATCCGGTGACCGTGTTCAGCCGTGCCGACCTGGTCCGGCGGGTGTGGCAGCGCGACTTCGACGCCGACAGCCGCACGGTGGACGTGCACATCAGCCGGCTGCGGCACAAGCTCGGCCCGGCCTACGGCAGGTGCCTGGTCACCGAGTACCGGGTCGGCTATCAGTTCCGGCCGCCGGGGCAGCAGGTCCGCTGACCGTCGTCAGCCGCTGACGTCAGGGCCGGCCCTGGTGACCGTGACGCGCAGCAGGACGCGGTTCTCGCGCTCCATCGCGGCCCGGTAGTCATCCCAGTCGGGATGCTCGCCGGAGATCCCCCGGTAGTAGTCGACCAGGCCGTCCATCGCCTCGGGCAGTTCGGCGATGTCCGCCGTGCCCTCGATCTGCACCCACTCGCCGAAGAACCGGTCGGGGAACGCGCACAGCCACACCCGCGGGTCGCGGCGAACGTTGCGGACCTTGTAGGCGGTCTGCCTCGTGCTGATCACCACGCGGCCCGCGCCGTCGACCCCGACGGTGACCGGCGAAAGCTGTGGCGTTCCGTCGCTCTTGAGCGTGCCGAGCACCGCGTGGTGCTGCGTGCGGACGAAGTCGAGCGCTGCGTCGATGTCCATGCGCCTATCTTGGCCCATCCCGGCCCGCACGCGGCCTCCGCGCCACGTTCGCACCAGGGCACATCTGGCCCCGGCTATCGGCCCGCGAGCCGGCCCGCCGCAAACGGTCAGCCCCGCTTACCTGTGTCGTTCCGGGTGAATATCCCCCGCAATGACACACCTAACGGACCGGGCAGACAGCGCCCAGAACGACACATTGCGGCCTGCCGGAGGTTCGGGTCGCTGCAACCTTGCATCTGGTGTGGTTACTGTGAACCGTGGCGAGCACCGGGAACTGGTTCGAGACCGTCGCCGAGGCGCGGCGGCGCGCCCGGCGGCGGCTGCCCCGGTCGGTGTTCCTCGCGATCGAGGCCGGCGCGGAGGCGGGCGCCACCCGCGCCGGCAACGTCGCGGCGTTCGGTGAACTCGGGTTCGCCCCCCGCGTCGCTGGCCTGCCGGCCGTCCGTGACCTGCGGACGTCGGTGCTCGGGGTGGACGTCGCCCTGCCGGTGATCGCGTCGCCCGCCGGCGTCCAGGCGGTGCATCCGCTCGGCGAGGTCGCCATCGCGATCGGCACCGCGGCCGCCGGG
>Ga0187812_1000210_pt1 | contig 21556 bp, 13 predicted proteins | sample NC_S_2_FD_130582 | JGI IMG/M metagenome (GOLD analysis project Ga0187812, IMG submission 130582) | Wetland sediment microbial communities from Neuse River Estuary, North Carolina, USA - ASW-S_2 | ecosystem: Environmental > Aquatic > Freshwater > Wetlands > Sediment | place: USA: North Carolina...
ATAGCTGCGACTCAAGCTCGTAAATTTTTTCTTCGGCGTTGAGAATTTTATCTTCGTAGTCTTTTAAATCAGGCGTAATATATCTTTCAGAATTTACCAATGTCTGCTTTCGGATATAATCTACCGGTACTTTCTCCGTATTTGCATGACTTATTTCAATGTAGTAGCCGAAAACTTTGTTGTAGCTTACTTTCAGCGAAGAAATTCCTGTTCTTTCTCTTTCTGTCTTTTGTAACTTAGCTATCCAATCTTTTCCGTGAAGAGAAATGTTCCTCAATTCGTCAAGCTCAATGCTAAAACCATTTTTAATAATTCCGCCATCGTTCAAGCTAAGCGGGGGAGAGTCGACAATTGCGTTATGGATCTTTTCGACAAGCTTTTCGAGCGGAGATAAATTATCTCTTATCTGCGTTAAAGTTTTTACTTTAACCTGGGATAGCTTTTCTTTTATTAAAGGCAGTTTCATTAAAGAAAATTTTAACGCTACAACTTCGCGGGGATTTGCTCTGCCGGTACAAATTTTTGAAATTAATCTTTCAAGATCGCCGATTTCTTTCAGTTCATTTAAGAGAATTTTTCTTAAAGATTTATTTTGAAAAAGCTCTTCAATGCTGTCCTGCCTTTTTTGGATTTGTTCCAGTTTCCTAAGCGGTGTTGAAATCCATTTTTTCAGTAATCTTCCGCCCATTGCAGTTTCGGTTTTATCAAGAAATGAAATAAGCGAGCCTTCTCTTCCGCCGTCATTCATCGAAAAAGTAATTTCCAGATTCCTTTTGGTAGAATAATCCAGCGCCATATAATCCGATGGATTATATTCGGAAATTTTATTCAAGTGCGAAAGATTCTGCTTTTGGGTTTCCTGCAAGTAGCCGAGTACGGCTCCGGCAGCGGTTATCCCTGCTACAAGGTTATCAATACCAAAACCTTTCAAGTTCACAGTTTTAAACTGCATTACCAAAAGTTCTTTTGCGTATTCGTAATTAAAAATCCAATCGTCAATCTTTGTAATTCGTATTGATGGGTTTAATTTTTGAATGGCAGCCGTAAGCCAATCTTTATCTTTTTTCTGAATTAAAATTTCCGAAGGGGAAACAGATTCAACTTGCTGGCTGATATTTTCCGAAGGAATTTCGTACGCATAAAATTCCCCGGTGGAAATATCACAGAATGAAATTCCCGCCACATTATCCTTAACGCAAATGCTTAGCAGGTAATTATTTTTTTTATGGTCTAAAAGCTTGTCTGAAAAGGCAACACCAGGAGTAATTACTTCAATTACTTCGCGCTTGACAATTCCTTTGGCAAACTTTGGGTTTTCCATTTGTTCGCAGACTGCAACGCGGTAACCGGCGCGAACTAATTTAGGCAGATAAGCATCAAGAGCATGATGCGGAAAACCGGCAAGAGGAACATCTTCGGCTGCACCGTTCGCCCGCTTGGTTAAAGTTATTCCTAAAACTTTTGACGCGATTTTTGCGTCTTCCTCGAAAGTTTCAAAAAAGTCTCCCATCCTGAAAAGTAATATTGTATCGGGATGAGCAGCTTTAATCTTATTATACTGCGACATTAAAGGTGTTAATTGCATAGCTTCAAATTTAAGCTGTCTAAAATACCGCAATATGAAAAGAATATCAATTTTAGTTTGAGTAATCTGTTTCATCAAAATTATTTATATGATCTATTGTGTATATAAGAAATTAAACTGCGCAGTGCTTGGCTGAACATTTTTATTTTTAATGGGCTCAGCTTACTACAATCCAAAATATGAATGCAGCAAGAAAAAATGTTTAAGCTAATAATTAAAACACGCGGACTGAAAGAATAAATACGCGGGTAGATAATTTAAATACGCAAATAAAAAGAATTAATACCGCAATTGTAATCTGAAACAAGCGAATTGGAAGAATAAATACGCGAGTTGATATTTGAAATTCGTGAATGGCAAGAATAAATACCGGAATTGTAATCTGAAACATGCGAATTAATATCTGGAATACGCGTGTCGCAAGAATAAATGTCCGTGTAGATATCTGGAATACGCGAATGGAAAGAATAAATGTCCGTGTAAATATCTGGAACACGCGAATAAAAAGAATAAATGTGGACATTCTGGAAATAAATATGCGAATTTTGACTAAAAACTAAGAAAATCAATAATTCAATAAGCTGTGACTTATAAACTCTGAAAAGGAGAAAAAAAATATTTAGCTCCAGGTTTATTACATTTTATCTAGGATTAGGCTAACGTTCAATCGGGATAGCTATTGTAGTTAAAATGCCACGCAAACCGGATACACATTGTAAACTTATTCGTCATAAAAAAATCAGGAATAATTATTAAGCGGCAAGTATAAATTTTTCTAAAGAAAAGTTTGGCAAAATAAAGTGGTAAGCAATTTTAATTTCATAACTTTAAGAACTTAATTAAACTTGCAAACAGAATTTAATTTTTTATATTTGCATAAGTAAAGCAGCGCAAAACAGTCTTTTAATTAATCATAAAAAGAGAAAATAAAGTGAAAGAAGAATACCATAAATGGCACTCCCAGTATTATGAACGTGAATTTGAAATGCTGGTTTTTGGTCATGGCGGTTATCCGGTAATATTATTTCCAACTTCCAAAGGAAAATATTTCGAGAACAAAGATTTTGGTTTAGTTGGAAGCGCCGCAAAATTATTGGATGAAGGAAGAATAAAAATTTATTGTCCGGACAGCGTTGACGAAGAAAGCTGGTATAATTATTCAATTCATCCTGCCGACAGAGTAAAATCTCATAACGGTTATGAGAATGTAATTTTATATGACGTAATTGAATTCGCCAAGCATGAGACCGGCAGACAAAAAGTTGCTGTTGCCGGGTGCAGCTTTGGCGGTTATCACGCCGCTAATATTGCTTTTAGGCATCCCGATAAAATTGGTTATCTCTTTAGTATGGGCGGCTGCTTCGATATAAAGCAATTTATAATGGGATATTACGACGACAATTGCTATTATAATAATCCGCCGGATTATTTGCCGGAATTAAAAGATGGATGGTATCTCTCAAGAATAAAAGAAATGGGAATTATTCTTGGTACCGGCGAGTGGGATATGTGTATTGATGAAAATAAAAGACTATCCAATATACTTAATGGAAAAGGAATCAATCATTGGCTTGATATTAGAGAAGGCGCCGGTCATGACTGGCAATGGTGGCGCGAGATGCTTCCGGTTTATCTTGAAAAAATTCATGAGTAATTTTTTAAATCTATTTTTAGTCTTTGCATTTCTGATAATATAATTTTTTTAGAGCTATTATGAAAAAAATTGGTATCCTATTTGGTCAGGAAAATACTTTTCCTCAAGCATTTATTGAAAGGGTTAATTCAAAAAAGGAAACCGGGATTACCGCTGAGTTTGTAAAAATTGATAAGGTAATTCAGGGCGAACCTTGCGGGTACGATGTCTTAATTGATAGAATCTCACAAGATGTTCCTTTTTACCGCGGCTATTTGAAAAATGCCGCTTTAAGCGGTGCGTCAGTAATCAATAATCCTTTCTGGTGGAGCGCAGATGAAAAGTTTTTTAATAATGCTCTGGCTACAAAATTAAAAGTCGCTGTACCAAAAACTGTTTTGCTTCCTTCAAATCAACATCCGGCTGATACTAATTCAAATTCTTTTAGGAACCTCGCATATCCTTTGGATTGGGAAGGAATATTTTCTTATGTAGGGTTCCCGGCATACTTCAAACCATTTTCAGGCGGAGGATGGAAAAACGTTTTCAAGTTAAATAACGCCGATGAATTTTACAAAGCTTATAATGAAACCGGTCAATTGGTTATGATGCTCCAGGAAGAAATAATTTTTTCAGAATATTTCCGCTGCTACTGTATTGATAGAAAAGATGTACACATAATGCAGTATGATCCAAAGCAGCCGCATCATTTAAGATATGTAAAAGGCTCGATGAAAACTGAGAAAAAATTATTGTCAAAGATTGAGGAAGGAGTTTTAAAATTAAATCAAGGACTTGGTTATGATTTTAATACCGTAGAGTTTGCGGTGCGTGACGGAGTTCCTTACGCAATTGATTTCTGCAACCCTGCTCCGGATGCGGATAGAAACTCTGTCGGCGAGGAAAATTTTGAATGGATTGTCGAAGCCGCATCTAATATGGCAATTAGAAAAGCAAAAGAACATGTTCCCGGTAAAAATAATCTTACATGGGGAACATTTATTAATTCTTTTGTTAAGAACGAAGCTTTATAATAATGGAAAAGAAAAAATTATTTACGCTTGGCATAGAAGAAGAATTTCAAATTATAGACCCGGAAACCCGGGAATTGAAATCTCATATCCAGCAGATACTTGAAGACGGCAAATCAATTTTAGCGGAAAATGTTAAGGCTGAGATGCACCAGTCGGTAGTAGAAATGGGAACAGGTGTTTGCGGCGATATTAAAGAAGCAAGAGAAGAAGTAACCGATTTAAGAACTAACCTTGCAAAGCTGGCGGCAAAAAGTAATTTGAAAATAGCGGCGTCCGGAACACATCCTTTTTCTCACTGGAAAGATCAAAAGATTACAGATCATCCGCGTTATCACGAAATAGTCTCGGACATGCAGCAAGTAGCGAGAGCAAATTTAATTTTCGGGCTTCATGTTCACGTCGGGGTTGATGATAGAGAAACAGCGATTCACATTATGAATGCCGCGAGATATTTTTTGCCGCATATTTTTGCGCTTTCGACAAATTCACCTTTCTGGCTCGGAAGAAACACGGGATTTAAATCTTACCGCAGCAAAGTTTTTGACCGCTTTCCCCGTACGGGAATTCCCGATCACTTTGGAAGTGTGGCTGAGTATGATAATTACATAAATCTTCTCGTAAAGACAAAGTGTATTGATAATGCAAAAAAAATATGGTGGGATATACGCGTTCATCCGTTCTTTGATACACTTGAATTTAGAATCTGCGATATACCGATGAGAGTTGACGAAACTATTGCTATTGCAGCGCTGTGTCAGGCTGTAGTTGCCAAGCTTTATAAGCTGCTGAAACAAAATCTTGGCTTCAGACTTTATAGAAGACTGCTTATCTCGGAAAACAAATGGCGCGCGGCGCGTTATGGAATTACCGGAAAGTTAATTGACTTCGGTAAAAAAGAAGAAGTTGAATACAAAATATTAGCGCAGGAACTAATCGAATTTGTTGATGATGTTGTTGATGAATTGGGTTCGCGCGAAGAAATAAATTATATCAACAAGATTATGGAAATGGGCACCGGCGCAGACCGCCAATTGAATGTTTGGGAGCAAACGCATGATCTTCTGAAAGTTGTGGATTATATGATTGAAGAGACAATGTTCGGGTTAAAAATTTAGATAAGCTTTATGAATAAAAAAGAAATTAAGATTGCAATAATTGATCTGTATAACAATGAAGTAAATGAAGGCATCAGATGCATTAACGAAATTGTTTCAGATTCCGCTGAGAAAAATAATACTACTAAAATAAGCAGCCATCGCTTTGAAACCAGATATAAAGATGAGGTGCCGGATTTGAGCTATGATATTTTTATTTCCTCAGGCGGACCGGGCAACCCGTTTGACGGCGTTGGTCAAAAATGGGACGCAGATTATTTTAATCTTATTAACGCAGTTTGGAATTATAATCAGCAAGAAAAGGAAAATAAAAAATATATTTTCTTTATCTGCCATTCATTCCAAATGATGGCAAGATATTTTAAGTTCGCGCAAGTTACGGAGCGGCATGAAAAATCTTTCGGTGTTCTTCCGTTTATAAGAACCAATGCCGGTAGAAAGGATGCGATTCTTTCCGGTTTATTAGATCCATTTTACGCTGCTGATTTTAGGCAGTACCAGGTTATACAGCCGGATCAAAAAATAATTAATGAACTTGATGCTAAAATTTTATCAGTAGAAGCAGACGATCATGTCCACGAAAGCGCAGTAATGGCTGTAAGGATTTCTAATGAAATAGTTGGGACTCAATTTCATCCGGAAGCCGATCCTACAAGCATGTTATTTCATCTTAGGCAGGATGAAAGAAGGCAGCATGTTGTGGAGAGGTTTGGTGAGGCTAAGTATGAAGAAATGATTTCTCTGCTTGAAGAGCCTGACAAGCTAAAACTAACGAGAAAAACTGTACTGCCTATTTTTTTGAATTCCGCGATAGATAATTTAAATTTTACAAGAGCTTAAAATTAATTTATTAAAAGAGACAAGATGAATCCCAAAATAAGAGAAAAATTTAATTCAGAATTCAGTGAAGATAATTATAAACTTTTTTTAGACGACTTAAATTCGGCGCTAAAATATCCGGCTGATTTTAAAGTAGCTGAAACGCCGATCTTTTTAACAGAAGGATTCGCGGTTGATTTGATAAATTCATCCCACGAAATTGTTAATCAAATAATGAGCGAAGAATTTGTCGAACACTCTCAAAACGCCGTTCCAAAAAAATTATTAGTCCCAAATGAAAAAGATCATCCTGCTTTCCTTCAAATTGATTTCGCGGTTTGTACCGACGATGACGGGAAATATGTACCGCGTTTAATTGAACTTCAAGGATTTCCTTCGATGTACGGCTTCCAGTATTTTTTGGACAAGCTGACCAGGAAACATTATAAGATACCTAAAAACTATTCGACATTTTTTAACGGCATCGACCCGAAATCTTATGTTAATATTTTGAGAGACTTAATCATCAGCAAAAGCGATCCCGAAAATGTTATACTAATGGATATTAAACCTGAGAAGCAAAAAACAAGAATTGACTTTGCCGCAACGGAGAAATTGCTTGGAATAAAAAGCGTCTGCATAACCGAAATCATTCAGAAAAAAAATAAACTTTTTTATAAAGACGGTAGTAAAGAAATTCCAATTGACAGAATTTACAACAGGGTAATTGCCGATGAACTGATTAGAGAAAAAATAAAATACAGCTTTGACTTTACACATGATCTTGATGTGGAATGGGTTAGTCACCCAAATTGGTTTTTTAAAATAAGTAAGCACACACTGCCGTTCTTAAGCGGTGAGTTTGTCCCGGAATGTTATTTCCTGGATGAACTGGATGAATATCCGGTTGACCTGGAGAATTTTGTTTTAAAACCTCTTTATTCTTTTGCCGGTCACGGTGTAGAATTAAACCTTACAGTAAAGCTGCTCGATAGTCTAAAGGATAAATCAAATTATATTCTTCAAGCAAAAGTAGATTATGCGCCGCTTATAAAAACGCCGGATGATTACTCCAAAGCCGAGATCAGAATGATGTTTGTGTGGGAAGACATTCCCATATTAATTAACAACCTTGTCAGATTAAGCAAAGGCAAAATGATGGGGGTTGATCATAATAAAAATAAAACATGGGTGGGCTCAAGTCTTGCTTATCACCCGATTGTTTTTTAAAAGAAATTATGAAACGAAATTTCATGTGTAATAAAAAGAAGGAAGTGATAACTTTCGATTTCCACGTTTCCAACCAGTCGCGCAATAAATACAAAATTGAAGATTCGCTTTTTTCGATCAGAGGGAAATTAATAGTTGCAAACTTTCATCTTGCAAGAATACTTGCCGGGAAAATAAATGAAACGAGAAAGTCAGCGGGTAATTCCCATCAGCTAACTACAGCCGGACAGTTAAATGCGCTTGGATTGATCCATGAAATTTTTCATTACCTAATTAGGGTTTACGAAGACGATGAAAATCCGGGAGTATTTTCGCGCAGCCTAAATTATTTAAATCAAAATTTAGGCGAAGAAAAGCTTAATAATATTCTGGTTACGTTCACAAAAGAATTTTCGCCTATACATGTATATCAAAGGAAAATATCCGCGGAAGATTATCTTGAACAATTTACCGGCACTAAACCCAACAAAGAAATAATTCTTGAAGAACTCATCCTTTTGCATCTTGAAAACAGCAATCCGGCAACATCGGCGCTTGAAGAGCTTTATTCGAATAAGTCATTAAACGATAAAACCGATTTTCAGAATTTTATTTATAAGCTTGAATATTTCTTCATGCAGGAAAAACCTTTCGGAAAGGAAAATCTTTCACTTATTTCTTTTCTTAAGAAACCCATTTTGGAAAGCCCCTACAGCATAGAAGGGCAGTTAGAATTCATACGCGATAAATGGGGCATTTATATTAAAGATAAATTTTTAGAGCGCTTGCTTAGCGGTAAGGATTTAATTACGGAAGACTTGCGTTTGTTTATCCGGCATGGCGCATTCGATAAGCCAACTCCTCCGGTACCTGTTTATGATTTTAACAAAGATTATCTTGATCAGCTTAAGGCACGGCTTGCGGCAGGCGAAACTCTATCCGATATAGAAAAGCAATATTATAATTCCGAGGTTGAAAAATTCACCCAGGACATTGATTGGATGCCGAAGGTTGTAATGATTGCCAAAAATATTTATGTGTGGCTTGACCAGCTTTCAAAAAAATATAAAAGAATCATTAACCGTCTTGATCAGATTCCTGATGAAGAATTGGACATAATTGCAAGATGGAACTTTACGGCATTATGGCTGATAGGCATCTGGGAACGAAGCAGTGCTTCCAAGAAAATAAAACAGCTTACCGGCAATCCGGACGCCGCTCCTTCAGCCTATTCTTTATTTGATTATATAATTGCAAATGATGTTGGCGGTGAAGAAGCTTTCCAGAATTTGAAGCACAGGGCAGCGCGGAGGGGAATTAAATTAGCAAGCGATATGGTCCCGAACCATACGGGGATATATTCTAAATGGATAATTGAGAAGCCAAACTATTTTATTCAAAGCGATACTCCTCCTTATCCGAATTACTCTTTTTATAGTTCTAACCTGTCAGATGACAGCCGCGTTGAAATTAGGATTGAGGATAAATATTATTCGCGCGAAGACGCTGCGGTTGTATTCCAAAGACGCGATGCTGCCACCGGCTCGGTGAAATATATCTATCATGGAAACGATGGTACGCACATGCCGTGGAACGATACCGCGCAGCTTAATCTTCTTAATCCGGAGGTCAAAGAATCTTTAATACAAACCATTCTTCACGTTGCCAGGAAATTCCCAATAATTCGTTTTGACGCGGCGATGACGCTTGCCAAAAAACATTATCAGCGTTTATGGTTTCCGCAGCCCGGAACAGGCGGCGCAATCCCTTCGCGTTCCGATTATGCGATGACGCGTCAGGCTTTTGATGATGCTATGCCTGAAGAATTTTGGCGCGAAGTTGTTGACCGAATAAATTCTGAAATGCCAAGCACTCTTCTCCTTGCCGAGGCTTTCTGGCTGATGGAAGGATATTTTGTCCGTACGCTTGGAATGCACCGTGTTTACAATAGCGCTTTCATGCACATGCTGATGAAGGAAGAAAATAATAAATACCGTGAGCTTATAAAAAACACTCTTGATTTCAATCCTGAAATTTTAAAACGCTACGTTAATTTTATGAGCAATCCGGATGAAGAAACAGCCGTTAATCAATTCGGGAAAGGAGATAAATATTTCGGGGTTGCTATTTTAATGGTAACGCTTCCGGGGCTGCCTATGTTTGCCCACGGACAGATTGAAGGTTTTTCTGAGAAGTATGGTATGGAATACAAGCGCGCATATTATGATGAATCCATCGACGAAAATTTAGTTAGAAGACACGAAGCTGAAATATTTCCGTTAATAAAGAAAAGATATTTATTCAGCCAGGTGATTAATTTTGAATTTTATGATTTTATAAATAACGCCGGCAGCATAAATGAAAATGTTTTTGCTTATACTAACATGGAAGCCGGAGAAAGGGCGCTGGTAATTTATAATAATTCTTATTCTCAATCCGCCGGAAGGATTAATTATTCTGCAATAAAAAATATAGATGGAAGTGCTCATTCAAACAATAAAAGAATTGTAAGAATCTCTGAAGCATTGAAGTTCAAGCCGGAACATCTTTATTTTTATTCTTGTAAAGATCAAAAGACTGGACTTGAATATTTGTTATCCGGAAGTGAAATCAATGAAAATGGAATTTATTTCTCCCTAAATGGCTATGAATACAAAGCGCTTATAAACTTCATTGAGATATTTGATAAAGACGGTGAATATGCCCAGCTGTATCAGTCGATTAAAGGTGAAGGAGTTGGATCTATTCAACAGAAATTGAAAGAGATGAAGCTTGCGCCTTTGCATGAAGCGCTGAATAAGCTCTTCAACAAAGAAACTTTTGAAGAACTGGTTAAAGTTTGTTTTGAAATAGATAAATCCCGAACCAATGATCCGGGAATCAAAGTGACCGAATCAATAAAAAATAAAATTTATAATACTGTAAATGAAATTAAAGAACTAAAAAATATTGATGTCGATGCAAGCGCTTCAATTTCAAGGCTTGAACACGAATTGTCAAATATTAAATCAGCTTTCAATATTTTAAGTAATCGTTTAAAACAAACCAATCAGAAAGAACCTCTTCTTGCGGATAATATTTTTGACAGCCAAAAATATTCAAACGAAAAAGAAATTTTATATACCTATGTAATGTTAAACTGCTGCTTAACCTCATTTAGTTCTGCCGGCAACAAAGAAAGTTTATTCGGGGAATTGTTATTGCCGAACTTGCTGATAGAAATATACAAGGAAGCAGGACATAATGTTGAAAAAATATTTGAAGAGGCATCCTTAATTCAAGCTTTGCTTTCGAAACAAACTCTTATATGCCGCAAAAACATATTTGCAGGCGGCAAAGAAAATATTTTTATCTCGGAATTAATAAATAACGGTGAAGTGTCTTCTTATATTATGTTGAATGAATTCAACAAAGTTATTTATTTTAATAAAGAACGGTTTGAAAGTATAATCGACTGGATTTTTGTTCTATCTTTTATATCGAATGTAAGGAGCCAATTAAAAGATAGTCAAACAGATGCATCATCAAAACTAAAAGTTAAAAAGAAAAATAGTAATACACTTATTTTAGCTGACTTTGAAAAATCCTTAAAGTTTCTGCATGTCTTAAAAGAAAAATCGGAAGAATCTGGTTATAGATTAATTACTTTGAAAGAGCTATTGTCTGTAAATAATAAAAAAGGGAGAATCCTGCTGAAGAAAAAAACTACGAAAACCAAAGCTAAAAAACCTGCCATAAACAAAAAGAAATTTTTATGAGTTAAACCTTACTGCTCGCTAATGGGTCTAAAAACTAATCTTATGCATCCGGCTTCATAGTCATAACATTTTTATCCTAAAATATTTTTTAAAAAAAAGCCGCTTAATATTGAATCAGATTCATTAATATTTTACCTTTGTTTCAAAATTATTGTACTTATTTAATTCATATATCAGCACTGCTGATTATTTTTAATTTATTTTCCGGGGACTAAAATGATAAAATTAAATCATCTTGATTATTACAGACTTCCGTGGAACTTTACGGATAATTCTATTTCCTGGCTTGAGCCAACCGCAAAATGCAATCTTGCCTGCGACGGCTGCTACAGGAAAAACGAAAACACTCACAAATCAATTGAAACTATTAAAGAGGAACTTGACGTCTTCACGCGGCTTAGAAAATGCGACGGTGTTTCAATAGCGGGCGGCGATCCTTTAACTCATCCAAACGTTATTGATATTGTTGCTGACGTAAAAAGACGCGGGCTAAAACCGATCTTAAATACCAATGGTCTTGCTCTTACCAAAGAACTGCTTGCTGAACTTAAGAAAGCAGGCGTGTATGGTTTTACTTTTCATATAGACAGTAAACAAGGCAGACCAGGCTGGAAAGATAAGAACGAAGTTGAGCTAAATGAGCTTAGATATCATTATGCGAGAATGCTGGCCGATGCGAAAAACATTTCGTGCTCTTTTAATTCAACCGTTTATGAAGACACGATGCAATACATCCCTGCTATGGCAAAATGGGCTGCGGATAACATTGATATTGTTCAGGTAATGGTTTTTATACTTTACCGCGCAGTTAATAATTCTACCGTGGATTTTTATTTAGGACCAAAAAAAATAGATATGGGAGAATTAGTCTATAATGAAGAGGCTACGGAAAGAACCGATATTAAAGCAGAAGAAATTGTGGAAATATTACGGAAGCAAGATCCTGAGTTCAACCCTTGCGCATATTTAAATGGATCGGAAAAACCCGATTCGTTTAAATGGCTGCTAACCGGGCGCCTTGGTACCAAAGGAAAAATTTATGGTTATATGGGACCTAAGTCGATGGAAATAATACAGGCTGGTCATCATATGCTTTTTGATAAATACCTTGCTTATTCGGAACCAAGCATGACGCGCAAAGGAAAGTCAATGCTGCTGTTATCTGCTTTCGATAAAAAATTAAAAAAGACCTTCAAAAACTTTTTTATGAACCCGCTAAACATATTTAAACGTTTGCATTATCAATCAATAATGATAATTCAGCCTGTTGATTTCCTTGAAGATGGAAGACAAAATATGTGCGACGGCTGTCCTGATATTACAGTTTGGAATGGTAAGCTGGTTTGGTCATGTAGAATGGAAGAACAACTGAAATACGGTTACAATGTTAAAACCTATCCTAAAGGATTTATGGACAATTGACATAATAGAGATAAATAAATTAAAGGCTGGAACAGTCCAGCCTTTTTTATTGAATTTATTTTTAATTTTAAAAAAGACTTATCATTACAACTGCAAATTGCACTCTTAAAGAGATAATACTTTCTTTTGTTTTGACTTAAAAATCTCTTAATTTTACCCACTAATTTTAAAAAATTTCTTCAGGAAAAGGCGGTATGTTGGCTATTCTGAGAGATTTTCCAAAAAATAATTGCGAGAATGGCGGAATTTGGTAGACGCGCTAGACTTAGGATCTAGTACCTAACCGGTGTCGGGGTTCGAGTCCCCGTTCTCGCACTATTTACGATTTTTTATCACTAAAGTTCTATGAGGTTATTTTGGAATTCAAAATTAATGATTTATCACTCTCTGAAAAAGAAGTGGAGATTACATTTGCTTACGACGAGATTAAAGACAGTATTAATAATGAAATATTAAAGAGAACAAAAACTATTCAAATCCCGGGCTTCCGGAAAGGGAAGGTCCCGCTTTCAATGATTAAGAAAATGTATGGTGATGCGCTCGACCTCGAAGCTTCGGAAAAGATTGCAAGCGATAAGTTTTTTGAGATTTCTCATGACAACCACTTCCATCATATCGGAATGCCTTCAATTACTGATTTTAACTTTAAGCCGGGAGAAAATTTATTTTTCAAGGTTAAATACGAAGTGATGCCTAAGTTAGAAGTTAAAGATTACACTGATCTTGAAATTGATATACCGGATTTTAACGCTTTGGACCAGGATGTAGAAGCAGATATAAAAAATATTTTGAAGTCAAATAGTTCGAGCGAAATTGTAGAAACTGTTGGAGAAGATAGAAATTTTATTATCGAAGTAGAGTTGAAAAGATTAGATGACAAAGGAGAATTATTCGAAGGATCGAAACCGGAAATAATGCATTTTGATTTGTCCGGTGAAAATGTTCAGCCTGAAATTATAGAGAATTCTAAAGGCAAAAAAACAGGTGAGTCATTTAATTTTTCATTTAAAGATGAAAGGATTGAAAAGAAAGACTCTCCGGAGGAACAAAAAATTTCTGAGTCTTTTAATTATACCGCTGAAATTAAAAATATAAAAAAAATTACTCTGCCGAAATTAGACGAAGAATTCATAAAGAAAATTACAAAAGATAAAGCTTCTAACGAACAGGAATTGAGAGATCAAATAAAAAAAGATTTTCAAAATTATTATGATCAACAGAATAACGATTATTTACGCCGCATGTTAATGAATAAGATCGTAAAGAATAACGATTTTATTCCGCCGAAAAGTATGGTGTCAGGCATTCTCGAAAATATGATTAAAGATGAAGAAGAGGAAACTAAACGTCGCGGGTATAAAAAATTTGATAAGAAGAAAGCTGAAGAAAATCTTTTTCCGATAGCAGAGTTTGAAGTAAAGTGGTATCTGATAAGTGAAGCAATTAAAGAAAAGGAAGATATAAAAATTTCCGACGATGAATTAAATGAGCTTGCTAAAAAAGATGCCGAACAAACCGGAATCGCGCTTGATAAACTTATAACTTATTACAAGTCGCGCGGCTATACCAGTAAATTAACTGATCAAAAGTTAATGGATTTTCTAAAAGAGAAAAATAAAATAAGTAAATTGGCTCCCGAAGAATTTTCAAAAAAAGTGAAGGAGAATCAGAATGAAAAATAATTATGAGATATTTAACCAGTTGGTTCCTTATGTAATCGAGCAAACAGGGCGCGGTGAGAGAGGGATGGATATTTATTCCAGGCTCTTGAGAGAAAGAATAATTTTTATCGGCACCGCAATAGACGACCATATTGCAAGCCTTACAATTGCACAATTAATTTTTCTTGAGGCTGAGGATTCTGAAAAAGATATTAACCTTTATATAAATTCGCCTGGCGGCAGCGTAAGCGCAGGGCTGGCAATTTATGATACGATGAAATATGTGAAGCCGGATGTTGCAACAATTTGTGTTGGAATGGCTGCAAGCATGGGTGCGGTTTTGTTAGCAGGCGGCGCAGCAGGGAAAAGATCAAGCTTACCGAACTCACGAATAATGATCCACCAGCCCTGGGTAGGTGGTTTACAAGGACAAACAACCGACATTGAAATTCATGCAAGAGAAATGATTAAAACAAGAGACACGCTGTATAATATTTTATCTGTACATACAGGAAAAACTTACGAGCAGATTGCAAAAGATTGCGACCGGGATTATTTTTTATCTTCGGAAGAAGCTAAGGAATATAAACTGGTTGATAATATACTTGAGAAGCGCATTCCGCTAAATAAAAAATAATTCAAATAAAATTTTTTATATATTTCCCAACGTCAGGCTCTTCGCCTGACGTTTTTTATTTATAGGCATTTTCGCAAGCCGATCTAAATTTTATTATTTTTACATACAAAAATTTATATAGCATAAAGAATTATACTAAAATTGATTTTCCACAATATAAAATATTCTACTTTCCTGTTTTTAATAATTTCTTTTGCTGAGATATATGCGCAGCATTTAACGCAGAAGCTTGATCGTTATATATACGAATATCAAAAGGATAAAAATGTACCATCAATCTCTGCCGGAATTTCTATCCGGGGGAAAACATATTGGCTTAATGCAGAAGGTTATGCTGATATTGAAAATCATGTTCAGGCAAATCCCAAAACAATTTACCGCATTGCTTCAATCTCAAAAATTATTACCGCTGTGGCGGTAATGCAGCTTGTTGAGAAACATAAAATCAATCTCGATGATGACGCTAGGAAATACATCCCTTACTTTCCTAAGAAAAAGTGGAAGTTTACTATTAGACAAATTCTTCAGCATACTGCCGGTTTAAGGTCCTATGTAAATCAGGATGAATTTAATAGTAAAAATTATTTTCAATCAACTGAAGATGCTGTCTTGTTAATTGCTAATGATTCACTCATGTATAAACCAGGAACCAAATTTTTATACACAACTCTGGGATATAACCTGCTTGCAGCGATAATAGAACATGTAACAGGTTTAAGCTTCTGGGATTATTTGGAAAAATATATTTTTCAGCCTGCAAAAATGTTCTCAACAAAAGTGGAATATCAGCCTGAAATAATTTCAAACAGGGCACACGGATATGAAAGAAATGGTTTTAGAAAATTAATGAATGCACCTCTCGCGGATTTAAGCATTAAATATGCAGGCGGAGGGCTGATTTCAGATTCCGAAGACTTGCTAAAATTTGCGAATTGCTTATTAGAAGGGAACCTTATTAAGCGATATACTCTCGATACAATGCTCGTTCCAACAAGACTTCCTAATGGACAAATTCTTGACAGCGGGTTAGGATTTGAGATTAATAAGGATGCTTCAGGCAGATTTTATTTCGGACATCTTGGCGGGGGCACCGGATTTGTTTCTTTGCTTATTATTTATCCTGAATATTATTTAGCTTCGGTTGATTTAATAAATATTAATGATAGAGATTTGGGCAAACCGGCTTTAGATCTTGCAAACATACTTTTGAATAATGAATACATACGTCCAAAAAAATCTTTAGCTGACAAAATGATGGAAATTACTTTAGCCGCAAATGTGGATTCGGCATTTAAGGTTTTTAGAAAAATAAAATCGGATTCTTCGGCATACTACAATACGGATAAAGCTGAGTTCAATAATCTCGGATACGATTTGATCGGGCTTAAAAGATATTCCGACGCGGTAAAAATATTTAACTTCCTTGCCACAGAAGACCCGGCAGATAAATCCGGTCTCATTGGTATGGGCAACTCTTATTATTACGGGGGAAATATAAAATTAGCTTTACTATATTTTGAAAAAGCATTGAAGCTTGACCCTAAGAATAAATATATTCTCAGCATGGTTAAAAAATTAAGAAAAGGGAAATAGAAAAACATAAATTGATTTAGCGCAACGTATTGTTGTGTCTAGAAACAATCCAAATACTCGCTTTATTATTTAGTTTGCGGCAAATTAAATAACTGAAATCTACCACACCGAATTTATTACTTGATTAACTAAAGTCTAATGTTATTTTTTGTTATAAAATTTTCCGAAAGAATTTTATGATAGGAACAAGGTTTACAAAATATATTCCCGGCGGCGGAAACAAAAATGCCTTTGAGGATTTATTAAAAATCTTTTTGCAGCTTTTAACAATTACCTCTGGAGATGTTTCCGAAGCATTGAACTGGATGAACCAGCTTGACCAGCAATATAAATTGACCGACGGTAAATATGGAATGGGAGATTTTATTCATGACTTAAAAGATAAAAACTACATTGAAGAGAATGAAGACAACGGTACACTGATAATTACAAAAAAAAGTGAGCAATCTATAAGAAGACAATCTTTAGATGAAATTTTTGGGAAGCTTAAAAAAACTCAGCGCGGAAATCATAGGACTTCTTTCACCGGAAGCGGCGATGAACAAACTTCAGAGAAAAGAGAATTTCTCTTCGGCGATTCCTTTGAACAGATTGATATGACTGACTCCATTAAGAATGCTCAAATCAATCACGGTATTGACGAGTTTATGCTGACCGAAAATGATCTTGAAGTTGAAGAAAGAGATTTAAAGTCAATAACATCAACAATTCTTATGATCGATATTTCTCATTCCATGATTCTTTATGGAGAAGATAGAATTACTCCTGCTAAAAAAGTTGCTATGGCATTATCAGAATTAATTACAACCAAATATCCGAAAGATACCCTTGATATTATTGTGTTCGGCAATGATGCATGGCCTATTGAAATAAAAGATTTACCCTATCTGCAAGTTGGTCCGTACCACACAAACACAGTTGCAGGTATTGATCTTGCAATGGATATTTTAAGAAGAAGGAAAACCAGCAACAAGCAAATATTTATGATCACCGACGGAAAACCAACTTGCTTGAAAGAGGGCGCTAAATATTATAAGAACAGCTACGGACTTGACAGGAAAATATTAAACAAAACTTTGGATCAGGCTGCAAAATGCAGGCGGCTTGGGATTTCAATTACAACATTTATGATCGCACGCGATCCTTATTTGCAGCAGTTTGTCAGGGAGTTTACCAAGACGAATAACGGACGCGCTTTTTACAGCAGCCTGTCCGGTCTCGGCGATTATATTTTTGAAGATTACATCAGAAATAGAAGAAGAAGAGTTAAATAAATTTGAAAACTGGAGAATAATTATTTTATGGATCATAATTCAATACACAATATTGGACAATTAAAAAAATCAGGCTATAAATCTGTACCCGTAAAGGAAGAGCTGAGAAAGAATTTAATCCAGGCTCTTAAAAAAAATGAAAATCCGTTTGAGGGAATTTTAGGCTATGATGAAACTGTCATACCTGATATTCAAACCGCGATTCTTTCAAGGCACAATATAATTCTGCTCGGATTACGCGGTCAGGCTAAGACAAAAATTGCACGGTTGATGATAAATCTTCTCGATGAATATGTCCCTGTAGTCGATGGTTCGGATCTTAATGATGATCCGTTTAATCCGCTGTCAAGATATTCAAAAGATTTAATTGCTGAGTGCGGTGATCTAACAAAAATAAGCTGGCTTCACCGCTCGGAAAGATACACGGAAAAATTAGCTACGCCCGATGTAACAGTAGCTGATTTAATCGGAGACGTTGACCCGATAAAAGCCGCATCGCTAAAGCTACCTTATTCGGATGAACGCGTTATTCATTTCGGACTTATCCCGCGCTCGCACAGATCAATCTTTGTCATAAACGAGCTTCCGGATCTTCAAGCAAGAATTCAAGTTGCTCTTTTTAATATACTGCAGGAAAATGATATTCAGATTAGAGGATTTAAAATCAGGCTTCCGTTAGATATCCAATTTGTTTTTACCGCTAACCCGGAAGATTATACGAACAGAGGTTCGATAGTTACTCCGCTTAAAGATAGAATCGACAGCCAGATATTAACTCATTATCCCAAGTCAACCGAAGTTTCAAAATTAATAACCGAACAGGAAGCTGAACTTACCCATGAACAAAAAACTTCAATTATGACTGAAGAAATTTTAAAAGATCTTATCGAAGAAATTGCTTTTGAAGCAAGACAGAGCGAATATATCGACCACAAAAGCGGAGTATCTGCGCGGCTAACTATTTCTGCTTATGAAAATTTAGTTAGCACAGCGGAAAGAAGAATGATAATAAACAATGAAAAGACTACCCGTCTTAGAATTTCCGATCTATACGGCGTAATACCGTCAATCACCGGTAAGATAGAATTAGTCTATGAAGGCGAACAAGAAGGTCCGTCTAAAGTCGCAAATATTTTAATCGGGAAAGCCATAAAAAATTTATTCCAAACATATTTTCCTACGCCGGACAAGTTGAAGAAGAGCCAGACACAAAGCCCGTATCAGTCAATTGTCGGATGGTTTTCTAAAGGCAGCACGATTGATTTGTTGAACAACGCGCCGGATAAAGATTATGAAAAGGCGCTTCTGAGCATTCCGGGGTTAAGAGATTTTGTGAAAAAGTTCTTCCCTGACGCCGATGAGAAAACCGTGCTGCTGATGATGGAATTTACGCTGCATGGGATGGCTGAATTTTCTTTAATTAGTAAATTTCGTATGGAGACAGGCTTGCAGTTCAAGGATATACTTAGTTCTATGTTCACAATGTCTAACGAAGAAGATGACGAAACTATTACAGGCACCGATTACGTTTAAATTTATTTTTTATTTAGCTTAAGTACGAAGTGACGGTTTTCTTTTTCTTTTAAATTTCTTTTTAATGAAGTTGACGACTTAAAAATATTAATAAGTCTGCTATCCGCTTTAGTTTCTTTTGTAACTGCCTGCTTGACATTTTCCGAGGTCTCTTTCTTTTTATTTCGGAGAAATTCACTAAAAGCACTTTCATTATTTTTTTCGGTAGTTAGTATTCTCGGAATTTCCTTGCTGCTTGAGTTTTTCTTTTCTTCCTGAGGCTGCGTCTTAGCTTTTAAGTTTATTTTTTTTACCTGCTTATAGTCGAAGTTCTTATCCTCAGAAATAATTGAAGTAGTGCGCTTCCTATTTCCTTTGTCTTTTAGATCAATTATTCTTTCCCCAAAATTTTTCCTAGTGATTACGGCAGGTTCTTTCTTCTCAATCTTCTTTACTTCACTTTTCTTATTTTTTTCTTTTGAGAAGAATATTGCTTCGGCAAATGCTTTATCATTCTGGTTTTGAGCTTCTGAAGCTTCAAGATCAATGCTGTATATTTCAGCGTAGTTAATTGTGCTGCCTAAGCGGTTTAGCATTGTTAAACCTACCTGCTGAATTCTGAATCTTAGATCATAATAATTAATTGCTTCATTATAATCTTCCAATTCTTTTACGGCAAAAACAGGGTCGAAAAAAATAAGTTCCGTTTTATCATTGATGCTTAAGTTGTAACCGTATTTTGAATGGTACAGCTCAAAATTTTTTATGTTTGTAAGCAGGCGGTAGACGATTAAATTTTTAGGCGTGAGCTCACTTATAAAATGACACACGCCTTCATAATTGATCGGTCTAATTTCTTTACTAAGATCATCTTTGTAAATAATTTTAAAATTTTCTTCCAGGTCAAATATATTCTGGGAAAAAATCACAACGTCATTTTTTTTTACGTCTAAAGTTTCTAACAACATATTCTAAACTTAGAAATGTTTGTTGAAAAAGAAATTAATTTAATTTGCCCAATAAACAACATCAAGTTCAAATGGATGAATAAGCATTTCATTCTTAGGCAGAATCCGGATAGTATAACCTTGATGTCCGCTTTCCCTGCAGACAATGCTGCCGGTGTACTTGTAAAAACCGGCTTCCGTTTTCTTTTTCTCCGAAGTGCTCATCTTAGCTAAACTGAATTGAATATTATTACGGTTTTCCATTGGTCCATAATAAATTTGAACTTCAACATCTTCATGGCTCAAGTCGCCAAGATCGATTTCAGCTTCAATAGGTAAATTTTGTCCAACATAAATATTTTGAGACTTGCCGTTGGTTTCAATTTTAACAACTTTAATCGCGTTCCAGTTTCCTTTAACTTTTTCCTTCCATAAAGTTAGTTCCTTGCACTTCTGCCATTTGGATGCCTCAAGCTGCTTCCTAATTTCAAACGATGATTTATAATATTTTTCAAAATATTCCTCAACCATCCGGTGAGTATTAAAAATAGGACCAAGCTTCTTCATGGAGTTTTTAACTTTTAAAATCCACCTTCTCGGCAGTTGGTCTTCGCCGCGGGAATAGAATAATGGAACAATGCTGGATTCCAGCGTGTTGTATAATATTCTGGATTCAACTTCGTCTTGATAATCTGGATCAGAATATTCTTCACCGTTGCCGATTTTCCAGCCTACTTCGGGATCGAAACCTTCATCCCACCAGCCATCGAGAATACTAAAATTCAAGCCTCCGTTTGCAATTATCTTCATACCCGAAGTACCGCTTGCTTCAAGAGGGCGTCTCGGATTATTAAGCCATACATCGCAGCCTTCAACAAGGTAATGCGCAACGTTCATATCATAGTTTTCAATGAATACTATCTTGCGTCTGAATCTTTCCTCTTTTGCAATTTGATAGATTTCCTGGATAAAACGTTTTCCTTCTTCATCCTTCGGGTGCGCTTTGCCGGCAATAATAAATTGAACCGGGTGATGTTTATTATTTACAATATCCGCGATCCGCTCTATATCTCTAAATATTAAAGTCGCGCGTTTATAAGTAGCGAAGCGCCTGGCGAATCCTATTGTAAGCGCCGATGGGTCTAAAACTTCGGATGCAATCGCAATTTCTTCCTGGCTGCCGCCTCGTGCTTTAATTTGTTTTATCAAACGTCTTCTTGCAAATGCGACTAACCTCTCGCGTCGTCTTTCATGCGTACGCCAAAGTTCTTCATCAGGAATTTTATCTATTCGTTCCCAGATATTTGTCGACGCCGGATTAGTAACCCATTTATCTCCTATGTACTGGAGCAGCAAA
>Ga0187812_1000211_pt1 | contig 21350 bp, 22 predicted proteins | sample NC_S_2_FD_130582 | JGI IMG/M metagenome (GOLD analysis project Ga0187812, IMG submission 130582) | Wetland sediment microbial communities from Neuse River Estuary, North Carolina, USA - ASW-S_2 | ecosystem: Environmental > Aquatic > Freshwater > Wetlands > Sediment | place: USA: North Carolina...
CGACTACCAGCAAATCGTCGACGCCGCCCAGCTCGTCGTGGATACCCGCAATGCCACGCGCGCCATCACGCGCCACCACGACAAAGTCGTGCGCTGCTGACCCCGCCACATGTCTCCCGCACCCGGCACTCCCGAGGAGTTCGTCCGCGCCCAGCTCGAGGAGAGCTGCCACGTCAAGCACAGTTTTTCCCCGGAGCTCGTCTCGCTCGTCGCCGCGCTCGCCCTGCGCATCGCCCAGGCCCTCCGCGCCGGCGGCAAGCTGATCCTGTTCGGCAACGGCGGCAGCGCGGCCGACGCGCAGCACATCGCCGCCGAATTCGTGGTCCGGCTCCGCGAGCATCGCCCCGCCATGCCCGCCCTCGCCCTCACCGTCAACACCTCGGTGCTCACCGCCGCCGCCAACGATTACGGCTACGAACAGGTCTTCGCCCGCCAGGTGGAAGCCCTCGCCCGCCCCGGCGACGTCCTCATCGCCCTTTCCACCAGCGGCTCCAGCCCCAACGTCCTCCTCGCCGCTGAGGCCGGACGCGCCCGCGGCGCCTGGGTCGCCGCCCTCACCGGCGAACTCGGCGGCGCACTCCGCAAACGCGCCGATCTCCTCATCAACGTTCCCTCGCAGGACACCCAGCGCATCCAGGAAGCCCACATCACCGTGGGCCACATCCTCTGTGCCCTCGTCGAGCAGCACCTCAAATCTCCCGCACTGTAGCGGCGGCGGAATTCATCCCGGCAAGGCCGGGATGCCGCCATCTTTCCCTGCCTCCGTCCCGCCCCCGCTGTTGCATCCCGCACAAAACCTAACGGATTCCACTGGCGGGCCGATGTGATTATCGGGATGATCGTAACGAGTGGAACCGACCCGGCTTCTCCTATGACCGCTCCAGCCCACAAACCCACCGGCGCCGAGCGCCGCCGCAGCGAGCGCGTCTTCCTGCAAGTCGCCATTTACGTCCAGGGCGTCACTCCCGACGGCCACGCCTTCCGCGAAAAAACGAAAACCCTCGCCGTCAACGCCCACGGCGGCCTCATCCATCTCGCCGTGGACGTTCGCGCCGGCGACACGGTTACCGTCACCCACGGCGTCACCGAGGAGCAGCAATCCTGCCGCGTCGTCTATGCCAAGCCCATGAGCGGCAATATCCGCGCCGTCGGCCTCGAATTCCTCAAGCCCGCTCCCAAGTTCTGGCAGATTGCCTTCCCTCCCTCCGACTGGAAACCGTTCGATGAGTAGGATCCAACTCAGCAAGCGGCTTGATATTTCCCGTCTTTCCGCAGGCAATATTTGTCAGTGGCAGAGGCTAAGGAAGAGGCGACATCCGTTCTTCTGCTCTGAGGACTTGATATCGCTGCGTGAATTCTTTTGCTTTTGAAGCCGAGTATCGCGGCCCGAAGAGTGGGAATCTCGCTCTAACTAACTAATATCGTCCCCTTCCCCGCCAATTGTGGATCTGCACAAACTGCGGGACTTAGTTGCGATTCTCGGCGAAGCGATTGAAAACAGGAGACTTTAAGTACGTGTGGAATGAACAGTTCCGAGGTGAATTTGTAAGTGCAGAAACTGCGTGAGTTAAAGGAGGGGGGCGTGGAACTGTACATTCTGCATGAGTTATTTGCGGACCGGGTTGAAACGGAGCGCATCATCTATGTACAGAGAGTTATATAGCATACTAGAACCCGAATTGCAAGGGAAAAGTGAGGCGGGCGCGCAATTTCCTTGCGCGGATGGGGGAGGAAATACCGCTCCGAAGTTCTGCCCCCCTCTTTCTTCGGTCATCCCGAACCCGCTCCTGCGGGTGAGGGACCTGCTTCTTCCTTTGTCCCACTGGTCTCTCGCCGGCCTTCCGACCTGTCTTCTCTCCGTCTCTCTCCCCAGGCGGGTTCACTCGATGTTCTTGCAAAACGCGCAGTCGCGCTGGATCATCTCCAGACCCAGCAGCTCGATCGCCGGCGCCAGGTAGTTTTCCTTCCGAGGCTCCTCTCTCAGCAGGTCCGTGCTCAAATACTTCTTGTTGTCGTCGGGAAAAACGGTCACCACCACCGCATCGGCTCCCAGCTCTTCCTGCACCTGGGCGGCGGCCAGAAAGTTGCATCCTGACGAAACCCCTACAGCCAGCCCCAGTTGCGCCGCCAGCTTCTGGGCCATCAGGATCGAGTCGCCGTCCGATACCGCAATCACCCCATCCAGCGCCGAAAGATCCACGATGGCCGGGATGAACTCGTCGGAGATGCCCTGGATGCGGTGCTTGCCCACTTTATGTCCCATCGAAAGCGTCGGGGATTCGGCCGGCTCCACGGGATGAATGCGGATGCTCGGGTTCTTGCTGCGCAGAAATCGCCCCACCCCCATCACCGTTCCCCCCGTGCCCACTCCGGCCACAAAGCCGTCCGGCCTGAGGCCCGCGCCCTCCAATTGCGCGCTGATTTCCGGGCCGGTGGTGGTCTGGTGCGCTTCCACGTTGGCGTCATTCGAAAACTGGCGCGGCAGGAAGACGTCCGGACGGCTCGCCGCAAATTCCTCGGCCATGCGGATGCTGCCCAGAAATCCTCCTTGCTCCTTGCTCACGGAAACAATCTTCGCCCCGTAGCTCCGGATCAGGTCCCTGCGCTCCTGGCTCATCCAGTCGGGCATGAAGATGGACACCGGATGGCCCAGCGCGGACCCGATGGCCGCAAACGATATTCCCGTGTTCCCGCTCGTGGCTTCGGCAATCACATTCCCTGGACGGATCTTCCCCTCCTCGTACGCCTTCTTCAGGATGTGCAGCGCCATGCGGTCCTTGATGCTGCCCGTCATGTTCAATTGTTCCGACTTGGCGAAGATCCACCGCGTCCTTCCCCGGTAGCGGAAGTGGATTTTCAGCAGTGGAGTGTTGCCCGTCAGCCGACGCAGCGCCCGGAACGTCTGTGCCAGATATTCCTCGGTGGGTGTATGCGTTTCCTGCATTCCGTTTCCCGGCCGCCGTCTCCGCCGGATCCTCGCGCGCCGTCTCCGCCAAATCGGGCAAATTCTTCCATCGAGTATAGGCTCGCCTCTCTCCCCTCGTCGACCCTCATGTAGCGCCGGCTTCGCGCCTTTTGCGTCCCGGCGATTTCTGGCGGGACCATCCGGCCTTTAGTCCGGCCTTCCCCTCGCGTCTCTCCCCTCCCCGCTGACCACTGACCACTGGTCACTGGCCACTGCCTCTTAGATCCTTCCTTGACACTGTTACCCCTCTGATCAACGATCCACTTTCTTTCCGTCTCCCGAGGTCACGTGTCCAAACCCCTCCCCAAGTCGGCCGAGGAATCGCAAGGGGCAAAATTGCCCGCCGGGCAGCTTCCGGAAGCAGTGTTTCACGACAAAAAACACGGCATCAAAATCTTCCAGGGCGATTGCCTCGAAATCCTCGCCGCGATACCAGCAGAGCAGGTGGACTTGATTTTCGCCGACCCTCCTTACTTCCTCTCCAATGGCGGCATCACCTGCCACGCCGGACGCATGGTCAGCGTCAACAAAGGCGAATGGGACCGCTCCCGTGGCCCCGACGCGAATCACGAATTCAACCGCGCCTGGCTCGCCGCCTTTAAGTTTGTCTTGAATTGTAATGATTCTTTTGCAATGATCATTCAACTACGAGTGTAGTACTTACTGGCCTTGAAGCCCAGTAATGTGAGACTCTTCAGACCAATGAGGCCGCTGATCAGATGGGCGGGAAGCAAGAAACAGGCGGTCGGTCGACTGTCCGTTTTCTGGCCCGGGAGGCCTGCACGATATATCGAACCGTTCGCCGGGTCAGCCTGTCTTTTTTTTCACATCCAACCGCACGACGCGATTTTGGGTGACTTGAACTTGGAACTGATTCGTTCCTTACGAGCTGTCCAGCGTTACCCGTCGCAGGTGCTCCGTTCGCTGGAAGCCCTGCCAACAGGTAAGCGCGCTTATTACAGAGTTCGCGCGGCCGATTCGGCGCGACTCGGTGAAATTGAGTTGGCAGCCAGATTCCTATACTTGAATGCTCGGTGTTTTAACGGGCTATACCGCGCAAATTCAACGGGGCGATTCAACGTTCCCTATAGACCGCCAACAAGAAGGGTTGTCATTGATCGGGGTTCGCTTTTCTCGACATCGAGGGCGCTCAGAAACGCTCTCCTCATGCACGCTGACTTTCAAACGACGTGTGCACGTGCTCGCCGCGGGGACTTTGTATACCTTGATCCTCCGTACATCGTAGAGAGGAGACGGGTTTTCTCGGAATACCTACCGCACTCATTCAATCGGACTGATCTCCCTCGCTTAGAAATGACCCTTCGGCAGTTGGACTCGAGAGGAGTGCAATTTGTGGTTACTTACGCAGATTCGAAAGAGGCTAGGCGCTTGTTCAGGCCTTGGCGGACCCTTCGGATAGTCACTCGGCGGAACATAGCGGGATTTACCGGGCACCGTCGGCGGAGCCACGAACTTCTCGCCACCAATCTACCGATCCTCCGGGAGAGGCCATGCCGACAGAAGTGAAATCTCCCGAGCTCCGGCACATTTCTGTCGAAGCCATCAGCAAGAACCCTGAGAATCCGAGGCTCGTCTTCCGGCCGGGAGAACTCGAAGAGCTACTGGAGTCGATCCGTCGCTACGGAGTGCAGGTTCCGATCACTGTTTATCACGAGAAGGGCAAATACGTTTTGATAGATGGCGAGAGGCGATGGCGGTGCTGCCTCAAGCTGAATAGAAGCACAATCCCGGCGCTTGTACAAGAGAAACCGGATGATCTAACAAATTTATTGCTCATGTTTAATATCCACGCTCTGAGGGAGCAGTGGGACTTGCTAACGATTGCTCTGAAACTCCCTCGCGTCATATCTCTCTTAACGGCCAGGGAAAACAAGAAACCCAATGAGAGAGAGCTCGCTGAATTCACGGGTCTGTCTCAGGGCGTCATCCGTCGTTGCAAGCTTCTGATCGAACTTCCTGACAAATACAAGCGGGATATCCTTGAGGAGCTGGAGAAGCCAAAGCCGGCACAAAAGCTCACGGAGGATTTCTTCATTGAAATGGAGCGGTCGCTAAAGACGGTCCAACGGGCCATGCCGGGGATCTTGCCAGACAAGGATCGGACGCGCCAAATCCTCATCAGGAAGTTCCGCAGGGGAATAATCAAGAGCCGCGTAGACTTTCGAATGGTCTCCAAGATCGCTAGGGCCAAGCGCGTGGAGGTGGAAGAGGAAAAAGCGTCGGCAGCTTTGCGGCGGTTATTTACAGCAAATGAGTATTCCATTGAGGAAGCTTTTGCCGACTCCGTCTCCGAGGCCTATTCCGAGAGAGATCTGCTCACAAGGGTGCGCGCTCTGCTGAATCGCCTGAACCAGCTAAGGAAGCATGAAATCGACGACGAAGTCCGCAAGTGGTTGCGTGAGCTTCGGGACCGCGTCTCAAAGTTGCTAGGAAACTGAGATGGCGTACCGCTTCCTGTCCGCCGGCCTCTGGCCAATTGCAAACGCAGCCGCCGATTATTTCAAGGAGAATTGGGGCGTCAGTAGTCTGCGACTTGAAGAATCAATCTGCCCCGACATTGAACGTCGCCCCACCTTACATGCGTTGACTTCAGACGGGCATTACTTGTGTGTGGAAGTCTCGGAGAGTCCCTACCCAACGGGGCTCGACAGCTTCGTTTTGGATTGCAGGGACAATTTCTTGCCAGTGCGATTGTTCGTCGCTATCCCCGCCGGCTCCAAAGACTCCAATTACAAACGAGACTTGGACCAGGCGAGAATCCGCGCCGTTGGCGTTCTGGAAATATCGGGGGCAAGAGTCCAGGTGCTGCAGAATGCTCTCTCGCAATCGCTTGCTGGAGTTAGATTGGTGGGGCCGGCACGATTTCCAAAGAAATATAGATTCCAATTAAGTAAAGCTGAATCAACTTTCCGGGGTGGCGATCCTCAGAAGGGTTGCTCCCTGCTCTATGACGAAATCGAAAGCCTTAGCAGAAGGGTCGCTGAAAAGACCTATAAAAAGGGATACTGGCGCCCCTCCGCCCCGGGAGCGCGACCGTTGCGCATCAGGTTCGCGACTCATCCATGGCAAAAACTCATGAGCAAAGTGGTGGAGGGTTTGGACCCCCAGAGGTGTCGGTTTTTGCCCCCCGATTTGCTCGGAAGGGTCCTCGGAATAACCTCTCATCGGAATGATTCTGCCCACAAACTAAACTCGCTCAGGCTGGTAATGAAGCGGGACCGCGAGCTGCGAACAAGGTTTGAGTCTGCCACGGATATTCTCTTTGACCTGGTTAATGCGAGCAAACCTCTCCGCGTGTGATCACTGCGCGCCGAATAATTTGTCTCAGGAAAGTGAGGCGGAGAGATGGAGACGTAAGTCTCCCTTTGCTTAACCGCGAGGGCGGACCACTGCAATCAAAGCTCTTCTATTGAGCTCGGCCGAACGATGAAGGGCAATCTCCGTGGGTCCTTAATCCGTGGCTCCGCGTAAGGGGCGAGGACGTAAATTCGATTCGTGACCTCGGGCAGTTCTGAAATGAGATGCGATTCCCGGATCGGTGCCCGGCAGAACGTGCATGTCCTCGGCGGCTCTCCTTCAAAATAGTGAGAGGCCAGGCAGAATCCACAGACCTCTTCTGTGCTGCCGAAACCAAAGGACTTATCCGAGTTGCGCTCGAATGCGAGCACGTTCACGCCCGGATGGGCTCTGATCCACGCCGCAACCGTGTTCATGGAGCTTCTCGAGCAAGACTACTGCAAGATTTATTCCAATCCCTCCCTCACGATGTCCAGCCATGCACGACGATCCAAACTCGAGGTCGGCCTGGCTAATGTGCACCCCCCAGAAAAATTAGCAGGCATCCAGCCGGGATCGTGACCCCAGCAATGAGCCACAGGTGTCCATATCCACCCGATCCGCTTTCTTTTGATGCAGCTTTACTGGTCAAGGCCAGCAGGTCAATCAACCCGACAATGACTAGGCCAGATCCGACGTATTGAATCGCAGTCATAGCTATCTCAACCTCTTATCCCGTCCTTGGAGCTTTCCCAAACCGCCGGTTTCCACATCCTAGTACCTGCTCAGCTTCGCTTGCGACGATGACGTGGATCAGCAGAGTTTACTATGAGAGGTAGCGCAATTTGAATTAAATAACCAGAGTTGCATATCAGCCGGGCGCGTAGCGCGGCTTCCCTGTCCTCTCGCGTCGAAAAACGCGGCTGGACCTTGGACGTCTTGCAGGTGATTCAATCGCTGAACAAACCGGAATTCGAGCTTTCGGATGTCTACGCCCACGCCGGGGTCCTCGCCAAGCTCCATCCGCACAACGCCCACATCCACGACAAAATCCGCCAGCAGCTTCAGGTCCTCAGGGACCTCGGCCGCCTGGAATTCCTCGCCCGCGGCCGCTACCGGCTCCTTTGACGCACTTTTCCCGTCGGCCTGCGGGGGGTCTCCTGGTGGCATTGCCCCCGTCGTAGCTTACGTCGGCTTCTTCTTTGGCCAGCGCATGTGGACTTCGCCGGTGCGCGTGATCGCCGCGACGAAGGGAGGCCTGAACTTGCGGCAAATCCGCTGGATCTTGGGAAGGGCAGCCTCGAGGACGCCAGCCATCTCCTGCCCGGACAGGTTGCCCGATACGAAGGCGAACTCACGGACCGCATGTTTTGCAAGCGCCCGTTTTTCCAGGAGGTTGTAACGGATTTGCTTGTCGCAGGTGAGCAGGACCCAGCCCTTCTCTCCGACGAGCGGCAACCAGGTTTCGTCCGGCGTCCCTCGGGGAAACCGGCCGAGGTGCCTTTCGAATGGAACATTCAGCCTTTTGAGGGCCTCCAAAATTGCGCTGGTGTTACAAAGGTTCTCGTCCAGGAAGAAGACAATCGGTTCAGGCGGCGACGGGGAGAGCCCGCTCCCAGCGGATGGCCTCTTCGATTTGCTGGGGCGTGCAGCCATATTCTGCGGCGAGATCCGGCACGGATTCCCGCGCGTTGAAACGTGACGCGATTATAGCAGTGGAGATGCCCGTCCCCGCGATGACCGGCTTGCCAAATCCGACCAACGGGTTGATCTCGATAATCTTGGGCTCCGAAGACTTGGGCTCGACCACAAAGGGGAAAAAGCGGAAGAGCCCTTTCGGGTCTATCTCCACACGTTCAAGGTGCATCCGGTAAAAGTTCAGGCCCATTTGGCCGTTTTGAGAAAGGTTGATGAGCTTTCCCATCTCGTCGATGAAAAGATTCTTGCGGTCGGTCAGAAACGGCACGGTCACCAGAGGATGGGGCTGGTGGAATTCCTTCTCAATCTTAATCAATGCCCGGCGTACCCGCGGGACTTTGAGGTTGTAAATCTTCCGCATCCCGGCCAGCACGTGGCATTCCAGCAAATTCAGGAAGGAAAGGCGGGTTGGCTCCTTTTCCACAGGAACGACGATGGGAGGCCTCGCCCTAAAACCCGTAAGCCAGTAACGCAGAGTCTGATAGGGCACCTTGAGGTACACCGCCGCTTCGGAAAGGCCGTAAGCAGGCTCCTCGTAAAGCGCGTTGTAGGGGGCGGTCATGAAGGGGACACCGTCCTCGCCTTGGTGTCGTACCCTTATACTATCATTCCGCGCGGTGTCCAACGGCAAGCCCCGATGTCACCCGGTGTCACATGCCGAACGTCGCCGTAGCGGGTTTCTGGGGTAACTTCTCTGTTTTCCCGGGCCACTGACCACCCGTTTACCCTCCGAGCCGCAGTTTGACGTAGGAGGGCCTTTCTCCTTGACTTCTAGTTACTACTCCGGTATAAGCATGATGGGGACCTATGTATGCTCGCCTTGCAGCCAATCTGCAGCCCTTCACCCTCATCTTCCGCTATCCCCTTTAGCATGTGCACTTGCATCACTCCATCACTCCGTTCGCCGCAACCCCTTTGGAATGTGCAGTTATGCAAAACAGGGGGGAGGGGGAGAGGTCATATTGTTTACTTGAAGCAGAATACGCTTCGTGATTCCGTCCTTCTTCTGGTTTCGGATTTCCTAACCGCCGCCCGCGCCGCGGCGCGCCGTCATCTCTGCGCGCACAGTTCCAAAAGGTGCTTCCGCCTCGATCAGCACCGGCACTCGCGCCGCGTCCATGCTCAAATTCACCCACACCTTCAGATTGGGCACTTCCTGCCCGCCCTGGAAAATCTTCAGCGCAATTCGCGTGGTCACAAAAGTCCCTCCCACCGCCAGCGTCACGGACGCTCCCACCGCTTCGCGCTTTGCCTCGATCTCGTAGAACTTCCGTCCATCGAACACGGGCACTCGTATCGCCGGTTCCTTTTCCCAGTCGTGGGCCCGCAACCCGTAGAGGAAGCCCACCGGGTCCTGCGTGCCCGGCATCACCAGGTAGACGTGCGTGCCCGCGCGCTCCGGCTCGGGCTTCGTAGCCATCGGCACCACCAGGTCGTCCTGCTTCCCCTGCTCGCGCAGGTACATCTCGTATTGCCGGCTCTCCAGGGTCACCGCATCTGTATAGGAGTCGAACTGGTCGTCCAGCCCGAAAATCATGCGCACCGGATTGATGGTCTGCGCCGTGGCCTGGAAATGCCACGCCGTCCGGCCGAAAAAATCGCGCTCGTCTACCACCACCAGCTTCAGCAGCGCCGCGGTCACAAACTTGTTCCACTGCGCCGCGTACTCCAGCCGTTCCCCTGCGTGGAAAGGCACTGCGGCGGGCGCCGCCGGCACCGCAGGCTTCTTTTTCCCGCGCTTCTTCTGCTGTGCGCTTGTCCCCGCCGCCCCCAAGGCCAGCATGATCGCCACCAGCGCCGCGGCCACCGTGCGCAGCCGCGGCACCTTCGCACTTCGGACCTGCAATTTCCTGGGGAGTCGCTCCATGGGTGGGACGAGATTCTCCGGCATCGACTGGGTGCGAATTCGCGCGGCGCGCGTCTTGTCGCGCCTTCGCTCACAGGATATAGTCATTCAGAACGGAATGCGAGCCGTCCTGGACGGCTCGCGGCTCGCGGTCCCTTCCACCGCGCGCGATTCTCCCAGAGTGAACCGAGGCCTATCGAGTATGCGTGTGGTCGTGACAGGCGGTGCCGGCTTCATCGGCTCTCACATCGTGGAAGAACTCCTGCGCCGCGGCTCGACCGTCGTCGTCGTGGACGACCTCTCGAACGGCAAGGACGCCAACCTCGCCGGCATGAAGGGCTCGCTCGAACTCGCCCGCCACACCATCACCGACATCGAGCCTCTCCACAAAGCCTTTCGCGGCGCCGATTACGTGTTTCACCTCGCCGCGCGCACCTCCGTCCCGCGCTCCGTCGCCGACCCCATCGAGTCGAACCGCGTCAATATCGACGGCACGCTCAACGTCCTGGTGGCCGCGCGCGATGCCAAGGTGCGCCGTTTCGTCTTCGCAGCTTCTTCCTCCGCCTACGGCGAAACCTCCACCCAGCCCAAAACCGAGGCCATGCGTCCCGACCCCATTTCGCCCTACGGCGTCACGAAATACGTCGGCGAAATCTACGCCCAGGTCTTTGGCCGCTGCTACGGCCTGGAAAACGTCTCGCTGCGCTACTTCAACGTGTTCGGCCCGCGCCAGGACCCCGGCTCGCCTTACTCCGGCGTGCTCTCGCGCTTCATCACCGCCCTGCTCGATGGCCGGCCGCCCACCGTCTTCGGCGACGGCGAGCAGTCGCGCGATTTTACGTACGTCTCGAACGTCGTGGACGCCACTCTGCGTGCCGCGGAAGCCCCCGGCGTCTCCGGCATGGTCTTCAACGCGGGAACGGGCGGCCGGTTCACCCTCAATCAAACGCTCGCCCTGCTCTCCAAAATCTCCGGCAAGCCCGTGAACGCCAAATACGAGCCGCCGCGCCCCGGCGACATCCGCGATTCCCAGGCAGACGTCAGCCTGGCGCGGCAGATGCTCGGCTACGTCCCCACCGTCGGCTTCGAAGAAGGCCTCCGCCTCACCTGGGACTGGTACAAATCCCAGCACCGGTAGCCACGGTCAGCGGTTTTCTGACCGTGGGCCTTTTCTCCTCTCGCCTCTTTTTTTCTCTCTCCGCCTGCTTTGCCTCAGATCCCCAACTCCCCCGCCAGCTCCCTCATGTCCGAAATCAGCAGGTCCGGCGGGCACAGGTGCAACCGGTGACTCCCCAGTCCGTAGCTCACTCCGCACGCCCACGTCCCCGCATTCCGCGCGGTTTCCATGTCAATCTCCGAATCTCCCACCAGCAGCGCCTCGCGCGCCGCCACTCCGAACTCCTCGAGCAGCGCCTGCATCCCCATGGGATCGGGTTTTTTCCGTGGAAAGCTGTCCTCGCAGTAGATCCGCGCAAACCGCGGCGCCAGCTCCAGCCCTTCCACGATGGGCAGCGCAAACCGCAGGGGCTTGTTCGTCAGCACGGCCAGCGTGCGGCCTTGCAATCGCTCGAGCGCCGCAACCACGCCCGGATACGGCCGCGTGAAATCGAGCAGGTGCTCCGCGTAGTATTCGCGGAAGTAGAGCAGTCCGGCATCCACCCGATCCTCCGTCGCGCCCTCGCCCAGGGCCTGCCGCATCAGGTCGCGCGCCCCCTGGCCGATGTAGCTCAGCACCGTCGGATCGTCGAGCGCGGCCATCCCCATGCGTGCCAGAGCCGCGTTCACCGCCGTGATCAGGTCCCGGCTCGAATCAATCAGCGTCCCGTCGAGATCGAAGGCAATCAGCCGCACCTGCGCGAATCGTTCGTCGTTGCCCGTCGCATTCATTTCCTCAGCCATTGTAAAGGTAAGACGCGCCACCTCGCCCCTACTACCTCCGCCCCCCGGCTGCTAGAATGGCGCGTCTCCTGCCGCTCTGCGGGACTCCACCGCGAGCCAGGCGCGCCCATGGCCCGCATCTTCCCGTTCCGTGCGTTCCGCTACGACGCCGCGCGCTTCGACCTCGCCCGTGTCCTCACCCAGCCCTACGACAAGATCACGCCGGAGATGCAGGAGCGCTACTACGCGCTCGACCCGCACAATCTGGTGCGCATTGAAAAGGGCCGCGCGCAGCCGGACGACGGGCCGCAATCCAGCGCCTACACCCGCGCCGCAGAGTCGCTCGACGACTGGATCCGCGAGGGCGTGCTCCGGCAGGACGCCGCGCCCTCCCTCTACGTGTGCTCGCAGGAATTCACCGCGCCGGGGACGGGCCAGCACCGCGTCCGCCGCGGCTTCCTGGCCCTGCTTGGGCTCGAGGACTATGCCGCGGGCGTGGTATTCCGCCACGAACAAACGCACACCGCCGCGCGCGTCGATCGCCTGGAGTTGCTCCGCCACACCCGCGCCCACACCGGCCAGCTCATGGTGCTGTTCGATGATACCGGCGCCCGCGTCACTTCTCTCGTCGCGCGCGCGATGCGCGCGGCCCCCGAAAATGAAGTGAAAGACGAATTCGGTGTCGTGCACCGCCTCTGGCCCGTCGGCGACCCAGCGGTCGTGGATTCTTTTGTTCGCGCCATGGCCGACCGGAAACTGCTCATCGCTGACGGCCACCACCGCTACGAGACCGCGCTCGCCTACCGAGACGAGTGTCGCTCCCGCGGCGCCGGCTCCGCCCTGGAGGCGCCCCACGAGAAAACTCTCGTCACCCTCTTCCCGCTCCAGGACCCGGGCGTCCTGGTGCTGCCCACCCATCGCACCGTCGGCGGCATCCCCAATTTCGATTTCTTCGCCTTCCGCAAATCTCTAGAAAGCATCTTTGATTGGTACGCCTACCCCTTTGCCGCGGGGAACGAACGCGACGCCGCGCTTGCCGACTTCCGCCACGATCTTGCCGCGCATGCCAGGGGCGAATCCGGCAGGCGCGTGCTCGGGGTATACGCAGGTGGCGGGGCTTTCTTCCTTTTCGTGCTGCGCCAGGACGCGGATCTGGACGCGCTGCTCGCGCGCGTTCCCGCCGCCCAGCGCTCGCTCGACGTCGTGCTCCTCCACCGCCTGCTCCTCGAGGGCAAACTCGGCTTGACCCCCGAGGCCGTCGAACGCGAGAAAAATATCAGCTACCACCGCGAGATCGCGGATGCGCTCGCCGCCGTGGATGCGGGCGCCGCGCAGCTCGCCCTCCTGCTCAACCCGGTCTCCGCGCGCCAGGTCTACGATGTGGCCCTTTCCGGCAACGTGCTCCCGCAGAAGTCCACCGACTTCTACCCGAAGCTGCTCAGCGGCCTGGCGATCTTTCGTTTGGACGGCTGAATGCCACGCAAACAAAAGTCAACCAGCCCGAAGCCCTCTGACTCCGAGAGGAGACGCGCACCACAGTCTTGGCGGATCTCCCCTCGCCTTCCGGAGCCAGGAATCGTCTCCATCAAAGTCGCAAGCGTAGCCGCCAAGCAACCCTTGCCGGCGGCCCCGTTTGCGGCGAAAATGTGCGCCTCGATATCCCTCCGAATCTTTCTTGCAAAGGCAGGGCAAACACCATGAGCAATCGCGCGACACTCCCTCGATTCCTCGTCGTCTTCTCGGCTGCGCTCCTGATTGCCTCCGCGCTTCTCCCCCTCCGCGCGCAGACCAGCCTCAAATACCAGGAGCCGCCCAAGACGATTGTCGGCCTCGTCGACACGCTGCCGACCCCGAGCGTCGAGGTCTCACCCGCAGGCCCTTCTGGCAAGAAATGGCTGCTCGAGGAATTCGTGTCCGGTTTGCCTCCCATCGTCGATCTCGCCCAGCCCGAATTTCGCCTCGCGGGCTTGCGCTTCAATCCCCGAACGAATGGACCCAGCCGCGGTCGCTACATCACCTCGCTGAAGCTGAAGGCGATTCTCGGCGGCTCGGAAACGCCTGTTTCCGGATTGCCCGCCGGCGCGAAAATCCGCTTTGTCGCCTGGTCGCCAGATGCCCGCAGCATCTCTTTCGTCAATGTCAGCGACGCTTCCGCCGGCGCGGGTCTCAGCCTCTGGATCGTCGACGTCTTCGCGGCGAAAGCCCGCCGCGTTCCGGGCATCGCCCTCAACGGCATCTTCGGCAAGCCCTGCGAATGGGTGAGCGATAGCAAGAGCCTGCTCTGCAAGACCATCGCGAAGGACCGAGGTCCGGCTCCGGAACGCACCGAAGTCCCCGCCGGACCCGTCATTCAGCAAAACCTGGGCCGGGTCACGCCGGCGCCCACCTATGAGGACCTGCTCAAAAATCCCGAGGACGAGCGCATTTTCGATTATTACGCCACGTCGCAGGTCGAACTCGTCCGCATCGATGGCACCGCCGCGCCGGTGGGAAAGCGCGGCGTCATTGTCACGGCCTCGCCTTCTCCGGACGCCAATTACGCCCTCATCGACGAGCGCCATCATCCGTATTCCTACACGCTGCCGTTTGAAGCTTTCCCCGAGCGCGTCTCCGCGATCAACCTGAAGACCGGCGCCGCCAAGCAGTTGGCCGATAAGCCGCTCGAGGACAACGTCCCGAACATTCACGACGCAGTGCCCACCGGCCCGCGCGACTACGAATGGCGCAGCGACGCGCCCGCCACCGTTTTCTGGGCGGAAGCCGCCGATGGCGGTGATCCCCGCAAGGACTCGCCCGTTCGCGACACGGTTTTTCTCCTGGACGCTCCCTTTTCCGCCGCGCCGCGCAAACTGAGCGACCTTGCCCTTCGCTGGAGGCGCGTCGCCTGGGCCAGCGGCCGTCTTGCCATCCTCGAGGAGAGCCGCTGGAAAGACCGCAAACGCATCATCCTCGCTGTTTCTCCGGACGGCACGGCTGCCTCGCCGGTCATCCTCTTCGAGGGCTCGTTCCAAGACAGATACCACGACCCCGGCCAGCCGTTCGAAATCATGAATGCCGCGGGCAAGCCGGTCCTCCAGACCACCTCCGACGCCCGCGGCATTCTCTTCCACGGACGGGGCTCTTCACCCGAAGGCGACAAGCCGTTTGTTTCCGTGATGGGCGCCGCCGATGGCGCCTCAAAGCGCGTCTGGCAATCCGCGCCGCCGTTCTTTGAGGTTCCCTATTTCGTCATCGACCCGGACGCTCCCTCCGTTCTGATTCGCCGGGAATCGCCCGACCAGAGCCCCAACTACTTCGTCAAAAACGTCGCGAAAGACACGCTCGACCCGATCACGTCGTTCCCGAATCCTTACGGCAGCGCGCCTCTTCCGAAAAAGCAGGTCCTCAAATACAAGCGCGCCGATGGCGTGGATCTGAGCGCCAATCTCTACCTTCCCCCCGGCTACAGGCCCAGCGACGGCCCGCTCCCCACTTTGATGGAAGCCTATCCCACCGAATATAAAACGAAGTCCGCCGCCGGCCAGATCTCCGGCTCGCCCTATGAGTTTCCCCTCCTGTCCTGGGGCTCGCCCGTGCCCTTCGCCGCGCAGGGCTATGCGATTCTTGAGAACGCCACCATCCCCATCGTCGGCGAGGGCCAGGCCGAACCCAACGACACGTACGTCGAGCAGCTCGTCGCGAGCGCCAAAGCCGCCATCGACGAAGGCGCCCGCCTCGGCTTTGTCGATCCGAAACGCGTCGCCGTGATGGGCCATTCCTACGGTGCTTTCATGACCGTCAACCTGCTCGCTCATAGCGATCTGTTCAAGGCCGGCATCGCGCGCAGCGGCGCCTACAATCGCAGCCTCACCCCGTTCGGCTTCCAGAACGAAGACCGCACCTACTGGCAGGCGCCCGAGGTGTACTACAAAATGTCGCCGTTCTCCTTCGCCGACAAGATCAAGACCCCGCTTCTTCTCATCCACGGCGAAGCCGACAACAATACCGGCACTTTTCCGCTGCAAAGCGAGCGTCTCTTCAACGCCATCAAGGGACACGGAGGCACCGTCCGCTTCGTCCTGCTTCCTCTCGAATCGCACGGCTACGCGGCGCGCGAATCCGTCCTGCACATGTTTTGGGAGATGAACAACTGGCTGGATACCTATGTCAAAAACCCGCCGCCCGCAGCATCCGCGGCGACAACCCCGGCCGCGCAGCGCTAGGTCCAGCGCCGCGTTCAAAACGACGGCAGTCCGCGCGGGCCGGCGCGCACGATTCCTTGGGGAGATTTACTTCGCGAAGCTCTGAACGGCTGCGGCTTCCGAGTCGAAGACTTCAAACACCGTCAGCAGTTTGGTGACCTGCAGTACTTCCTGGAATTTCTGCCCCAGGTTGGAGAGCTTCAGCAGCGCCCCGTGATTCCGCGCGCTGTGAAACGCTGCGACCAGCGTGCCCAGACCCGCGCTGTCAATGTAGGTGACGTTGCCCATGTTCATCACGATCTTCCGTTTGTCTTCCGCCAGCAAACTCTTCATGCGTTCGCGCAGGGAGTTCGATTCCTCACCCAGGATGATCTTGCCCTCGAGCACCAGCACGACTACGCCCTCAGCATCCTTGCTCGCAATCTTCAGTGGCACGTCTCGAACCTCCCTTCCGGTTTATTTCCCCGGCAGCGGCCGGATTCCGCGTCCGCCCGGACAGCCATTCCCCCGCCGCGGCCTTTCCGGCCGCTTGCGCCGCACCCTCCCCGGCGCGGATTCCCATCAGTAGTAGTCCGAACACGACATAAAATAACCGCAACGCCTGCAAACCAACTTGCACTTGTGCGGCTCGAGCGGCGCGGAGCACGCCGGACAATACTCCGACGCTTCTCCCGCTGCGGGCGCCTCTTGCTTTTCTTCCCGGTTTCCGCAGGTCTCGGAAAGCCGCCCGTCTTTCATAAGGCTCCGTGGTTATAACACAACCCGCGCCCAGCGGGAAGTGCAACCCTTCTTTCCAGGCCGGGCTTCCTTTCCGCCTTCCGAGTCAGGCTGCTACCAGAGACCTCCTGGGCCGCATCCGGGAGATGACAATGAAACGCAGTGGGCGTAGACTGCATCCATATTGGCAGGGAGAGGTCCCGTGGGCAGGAAGTCCGCAGCAGTTGCCGCCCTGATTGGTCTCTGGATCCTCCCGGCGCATGCACAGTCGCGCGCCGGTGCCCGCGCTGCGGCCATTCATTCCGCGGTATCTGCGCATCCGGTTCGAAGCATCCCTTCGGTGATACCGCCCCGTCGCGTGCCGACGCAGAACCCTGTCGTGTCTCCCAATTCCGGCCTCACGGCGACTTCTTTCTATGCCGGTACAGTGCAGGACCTTTTCGGTTACCCCGTCCCCGGCCTCGGATTCGACTATTCGAATCTGGCGGCGATCAACGCCTCGCTCGGCGTGCGCGCGATGATTGACCCCGCGACTCAGTATGAAGTTGCCTTGGCGCTGCGCGCGCGCGGCGCCACCGCAGGTGCCTCTCCGTTCTTCTACTCGCCGTTCGGCGCAACGCCCATTGTCATGGAGACCCCGATGGCGGCAGCGCCGGCCGATCCAGCCCCGCAGCAGCCCATCATCGTCGTTGTCCCGCCCGCCGAAGGACCGCTGCGGGAGGATCCGCCCGTTGCCGAGGAACAACCTCTGCCCGACCCAGGCGAATTCGTGCTGGTGCAGCGCGACGGCCGCCTGCTGTTCGCCGTGGGCTTCACTGCGGAGCCTGGCCGCGTGGTCTACGTAACCAAGGAAGGCCTGCGCCGCTCGATCGCTCTCGACCAGCTTGACGTGGAGACCACTCTTCGCATGAACGAAGAGCGCGGCTCATCCATTCAGCTCCCCAAAGTCTGACCTCGGCTGTAGCGCAGAGCGGAGCGCCAAGCGAGCGTGAGGCGGTCGCCCACCGCGTCGCAGCAGACTACTCAGTTCGATTGCCCCACCAGCCAGGAACTGCCCAGAAAATCCTCGACGTAATACTGCGCGCTGCCCCCCGCGGGCAGCATGGCGATCCTCTTGCCGCCGAAGAAGATGTATTCGGCCGTGGTGTTCCCCGAGCCGTCGGTTTCCGCCAGGATTTCGTCCCCCGCGCCGTGCCAATAGAGCGTACCACTGGACCCGTTCGCTCGACTCAGGGCAAGCCCGTAGACGCGGCGGCCGGGCTTCCGGAAATCGAAAATCGAAATTCGAAATTCGAAAAACGAAGATCGTAGGGCGTAGAAAGGTTAGGGACGGACTTCGAGGGATGGGGAGAAGAAAAGAAGGAAGAAGCCGCACGCTTTCTGCGGACGGAAAGGACGCGGTACCCCACACCCGGTCACCGCAGGACGGGCCTGCCACCCGCCGGCTCACTGCTGAGAGGCTTGGCGAGCGCATCCCGCCGGAGATGCAACAACCGCATTTCCGCTGATGTATACAATCCTTCCGTCGGCGAGCGGAACAGCGGCGGTGCAGCCTGACCCGATTCGCTCAAATCTCCCAGGCTGTGTGCGATAGAGCGCGATCGCACCGGTTCGCAGGTTCTCGGCCGCCAGGATGTCTGGATTCGCGCTCGGCGCGAAGCTGTTGAATGGCACGTCAGAGGCAATCAACTCCGGCCCTTCGGCACCTTGGCGGAGCATCATGAGCGTAAATCCCGCTTTGCGTTCTTCGAAGATGTAGGCATTACTACCCGCAGTTACAAACGACCAGGCGTTGGACGAGATAATCCCTACAGCCCCGGTGCTCAGTTGGAAGCGCTTGAGAGGCGTGGAACCTTCCATGTCATAGGTTCGGGCGAGAACTTCCCGATCACCATCGAAGAACGCTATCTCGTGCCCATACTGATCCCCGGTATACTGCAGTGGCAGGACCCAGCTTCGCACGACTTTCTTGCTGCCTAGGTCGTACACCGTCAGGCTGTATGAATGATGGTCCGTGTCCGGCCCCTTGAGATTCCAGGTGGCCAAGCGAGACCCGTCCGAAGACAGTGCGAGCCCGGCGAATACTCCCTCAAACTGCTGGACAATCTGTCCGCTGTGTAGCCCAAAGCTCTGAATGCCGCTCTCCGTAATGAAATACACTTCGCTCCCGTCCGGCGACCATGCCGTTGAGCAGGGGTCGTCAAGCGATGGGGGGGCGTCAAGGGATCTAGCAGTGGGCTGAGGGTCCAGCTGCAGCAGGACCGGTGCGCCCTCGGTGAATTCTCCGGGGGATTCCTCGGTTTGGGCATAGGCCAAGACAGCGCTTCCCGCTGGCGACGGGGTCGCTCCGAACAGGCGAACGGCCTTTCGGACACGGAGGAGAGCTGCTCCCTGCCTGCAAAGCCCGGTTGAAACTAGGAGACTGCCACCAATCATTAGGACCATGAGTCGGGAACCCCTGCAAATCATGGGCGAATCCTCCCAAGGGAGCGAATGACTTCACGTGGTTTCATTGAGCCTGGAATCGCGATGTGAATGTGTCCGCTGTGTTCTTGCTGCAGCCTCGAATTTTTGAACTCCTTGCCCCCCCTGTACAAACCCGCGGGGCCATAGTTTTCTCTCGCGGCACCGCTGCTGGAGCTATTGGCCGCACCCTGGATCGCATCCGTTCCAGCTTTTACGCTTTTGTCTTTATCGTAGGTGTTGACAGCCTTGCCGTTCACCCTATCGATGTCCACTGCTCCCCCTGTGTAGTGAATCGAGTCGGGGTCGTGCTTTCCGTTGGTGGTGGCGCTGATTGTGACGGAAATCACGCCAGCGTCTTTGAGTACGCCAGTGACGTACTTCTCGGCCGCCGGGCTCATTTTGGGCACGTTCTTTTCGTAGCTTATGACGGGATCTGCCGCGGCCTGCTGCTTCTCCGCCGTGGCCTTCTCGGCCTGTGCCGCTTGTTGCCCGGATGCCGAGGTGTCGCTGGCGGTGGTCCCTGGTCCGTTCGGGCACGTGCCGTCGTGATATCCGCACTGGCTTGGTGCCGCGCCATGCCCGTCGAGGTCGGCGAAGGATTCCGGGTCGTCGGCGACCATGGCGTAGAGGTTGAGCGTCTGGGGGTTGGTGAGGTTGGCGTAGGGGACGGGAACCGGGACCGCGCTCCAATCCGCGCTCAGCCAGCGGCCGAAACGCCAGGAGTAGTAGCGCGCGCCAAAGTCATCGTTTTGGGTTTCCGTGTCGCGCTCTTTGCCTTCGAATTTGTAGTTATTTTGCGCCGGGCAGGAGTTGGTGTAGGGTAACTCCCCGCCGAAGGGAGTGAAATCGCCGTCGTAGCACACCACGCCGTTCGACTGCGCAACGATCCGCGAACTGCCTAGAAAATCCTCGACGTAATACTGCGCGCTTCCGCCGGCGGGCAGCATGGCAATCCTCTTGCCGCCGAAGAAGATGTATTCGGCCGTGGTGTCGCCCGAACCGTCGGTTTCCGCCAGGATTTCGTCCCCCGCGCCGTACCAGTAGAGCTTACCACTGGACTTGTAGAGGCGGCGGCCGTCGCCATCGTAGGTATTTATTTACAGTAGAAGAAATAGTCATTTCAGCGCAGAAAGTACACCGTAAAGGAGAAACGAGCAATTCGCATTTGCGCTGGCCCTCGCGGCCTCGCTTCATCTCCGTTCGCTTGGCGCGGGGAGCGGTTCGGGCATGTACAGGCCGGCATCAGCGGGCAGCCCCACGCGCTCGAACTGGATGGTGGCATGCGTGATGTGGAACCGCTCCGCCAGCAGCCTGCGGATCTCCTGCAGGAGCTTTTCGCTCTCCTCCATGTGCATATCGGGGATGCGGATGTGGCAGGAGATAGCGAACAGGTCGGTTCCCAGCGTCCAGATGTGGATGTCGTGCACTTCCTGTACACCGGAAACGCCGAGCATCGCTCGGGCCACGTCTTCGAGCGCCATGTGCCGCGGCAAGCCTTCCAGCAGGATGTGGCTGCTCTCGCGCAGAATGCCGATGCTCGACCACAAAACCAGGCCGCCGATCAGGATTCCCAGCGCGGCATCCAGCCAATTCGCTCCGGTCCGCTGGATCACCAGTGCGCCCGCCAGAATGGCCACGTTGGAAAGCGCGTCGCCGGCGTTGTGGACGAGCACGGCGCGCAGGTTCAAGTCTTTTCGCCCGCGCACCACCGCCAAAGTGATCCCGCCATTGATCAGCAGCGCGCCGGCCGAGATCCAGATCATCACCGCGCCCGCTACAGCCACCGGCACGAGCAGGCGTTCGACGGCTTGGTAAAGGATGAACAGGGCGATGGCGGCAAGCAGCAGGGCATTGGCAAACGCGGCCAGGATTCCCGCCCTGTGATACCCGTAAGTCTTCTCCGCGTCGGGCGGACGCTCGGCCAGCCGCAGGGCGAACCAGGAAACAAGCAACGTGGGCAGGTCGGACAGGTTGTGGATTCCGTCGCTGATTAGCGCCATGGAACGGGCCAGGGTGCCGCCCACCAGTTCCGCCACCACCAGGGCAAACGTGGCCGCCACCGACCAGAGCATCACACCCTTCCACCCGCCCGCGGCACCCGCTTCGGCGTGGAAATGCCCGTGAACATGCGAGTGACCGGGGGAGTGTCCGTGCGGGTGGGTATGCGCCTGCGCGCCGGCGGGAGGTTCCATGGCATCATCTTAACGCCGGGAGGCCGTGGCGAGGGGATGTGCCGGGTCAAGAGTTCGGCGCTGGCACCGGGGGTTCGGCGCTGGCACCCGCAGCCTTGAACGAAATTGAC
>Ga0187812_1000212_pt1 | contig 21314 bp, 18 predicted proteins | sample NC_S_2_FD_130582 | JGI IMG/M metagenome (GOLD analysis project Ga0187812, IMG submission 130582) | Wetland sediment microbial communities from Neuse River Estuary, North Carolina, USA - ASW-S_2 | ecosystem: Environmental > Aquatic > Freshwater > Wetlands > Sediment | place: USA: North Carolina...
CCCTCAACGTCGAAGTCGTCTTTCGCGCGGACCGCGGTCAGCTGGTCCTGCATGAAGACCAGGTTCCAGACCTCCAGGAACCGGTCCTCGTCGGCCTCCGGACCGCCTTCGCGCCCGTAATCGGGACCGCGGTCATAGTAGATCTCCGAGCACGGGCCGCCCGGTCCCGGCACGCCCATGTGCCAGTAGTTGTCCGCCAGGCCCCGGCGCTGGATCCGGTTCTCCGGCAGGCCGATCTCATCCCGCCAGATCGCGAACGCCTCGTCGTCGCCGTGCAGGACCGTCGCCCAGAGCTTGCTCTCGGGGAACGCGAAGCCACCGTCGGCCTCGGACCTGGTCAGCAGCTCCCAGGCGTAGTGGATCGCCCCCTGCTTGAAGTAGTCGCCGAACGACCAGTTGCCGAGCATCTGGAAGAACGTCGCGTGCCGGGTGGTCTTGCCCACTTCCTCGATGTCCAGCGTCCGCACGACCTTCTGCACGTCCGCCACGCGCCGGTACGGCGGCGTCCGCTGGCCCAGCAGGTACGGCTTGAACGGCTGCATGCCCGCGATGACGAACAGCACCGTGGGATCGTCGGCGACCAGGGAGGCCGAGGGCACGATGGCGTGCCCCTGCTGCTTGAAGTACGCAAGGAAGCGGCGGGCGATCTCTGCCGACTCCATCAGTGGCCATCCTTGGGTCGAGGGTCGTGGTTGGTGAGCGCGCTCCGGACCCGGGCGGGCGGGAGGTCTCGTGCTCCGAGGGTAGGTCCTTCGGGCGGGGAATGCCGAGCCATATACAGGTCCATGCCTGCCCGCACGTCGCGGGCGAACCCGATGGCCTGCCTGGCTAGGTTCTGCGCATTCAGGCTAGGCCCGTTCAGGCTGTTCGCGTTCAGGCCAGGCCCGGTCAGGCTGGGCGCTCCCCCGCGGGTAAGCCTGCCCGACACGCGTCGGCCCACGGCGGAGACACGCCGGTAACCTGCGATCCCGGCGACCGCCCCGACCGTCAGCCAGAACCCCCGGCGGATCACCGCGCCGCCTTCCCGCCGCGGGCCAGCTCGCCGCGCTCGATGACCCGGCCGGGCAGGGTGCGCCGGGCGGCCCGGCGCAGGCCGACGGCGTGGCGCACCCCGTAGGCCAGGGCGGCAGTCCGGCCCACCGGGCCGTCGGCGATCATGCGGCCGAGGCCGGCGAGCGCGGTCACCTGGCCGGCGAGTTCGGCCATCCCGGTGCCGAGTTCGTCCATGCTGGCCGTGACGGATTCGGTCTGGTCGAGCTGCTTGGAGGCCCGGTCCACGGCGGCCTGCGCCCCGTCGACCGCTACCTGCGCCCGCTGGAGGAGCACGTCACCGCGCTCACGCAACTCGGCCATCAGCCTCGTGGACTCGGACAGGAACCGCCCGAGCCGCAGGAGCACGACCGCCCCGACGCACACCAGCAGCGCCCAGAAGACGGCCGCGATCAGCGCGGCCAGTTCCGCCACGTTCATGACGGGCCCGTCCGCCTCATGGCTACTCCTTTGCCGGTTGCTCTTCCGATTTCGCGAGGATGGCCCGGATCCGCCTGGCGCGTTCCGCGACGCGCGCCTCCAGGCCATGCTCAGACGGCAGGTAGTAGGTGCGGTCCGCCACCGGGTCCGGGGCGTAGCGCTGCGCGACGATGCCGTCGTCGAAGTCGTGCGGGTACAGGTAGCCCTCACCGTGCCCGACCTTGCCCGCCCCAGGATAGTGCGCGTCGCGCAGGTGCGCTGGCACAGCGCCAAGCAGGCCGGCCCGGACATCGTCTTCGGCCGCGCTGATCGCCTTGATGACCGCGTTGGACTTAGGGGCCAGCGAGATATGGATCACCGCCTGCGCCAGGTTAATCCTGGCCTCGGGCAGCCCGATGAACTCCACCGCCTGCGCGGCGGCGACGGCGGTCTGCAGCGCGGTGGGGTCAGCCATGCCCACGTCCTCGCTGGCGTGCACGATGAGCCGCCTGGCGATGAAGCGCGGGTCCTCCCCCGCCGCGATCATCCTGGCCAGGTAGTGCAGCGCCGCGTCCACGTCGCTGCCCCGCATGGACTTGATGAAGGCGCTGATCACGTCGTAGTGCTGGTCACCGTCGCGGTCGTAGCGGACCGCGGCGCGGTCTACCGCGCGCTCCAGCACCCCGACGTCGATCACGGCGCCCCGGGGCTGGCCTAGGGCGGCAGACTCCAGGTAGGTCAGTGCTCGCCGCGCGTCGCCGCCCGCCAGGCGGACCAGGTGGTCGGTGGCCTCGACGTCCAGCGCGACGGCGCCGCCCAGCCCGCGCGGATCGGCCAGCGCGCGCCCGATGACCTCGCGGATGTCGTCGTCCGACAGCGGCTGCAGGGTCAGCAGCAGTGACCGGGACAGCAGCGGTGACACGACCGAGAAGAAGGGGTTCTCCGTGGTCGCGCCGATGAACGACACCCACCGGTTCTCCACCGCGGGCAGCAGCGCGTCTTGCTGGGTCTTGGAGAACCTGTGCACCTCGTCGATGAACAACACGGTCTGCGTGCCGCTCATCCCGAGGGTCCGGCGGGCCGCGTCGACCGCTGCCCGCACGTCCTTGACCCCGGCGCTGACCGCCGACAGTTCCACGAACCGCCGCCTGGTCACCTGGCTTACCACGTAGGCCAGGGTCGTCTTGCCGGTGCCGGCCGGGCCCCACAGGAGCAGGGACATCGGCGCGTCGTTGTCGATCAGCTTGCGGAACGGCGTGCCCTCACCGGTCAGGTGCCGCTGCCCGATCACCTCGTCCAGGCGGCGCGGCCGCATCCGCACGGCCAGCGGCGCGGCCGCCTGCGCGGCCGCGTCCTCCGCCTCGTCGAACAGGCTCGCGGAGTTGCCTGTGTCTGCTCCGGCCATCCTCCGACCCTATCTCCGCCCGCGCAGCACTTCTTATGCCGGAACACGAGTTTTCCACAGGCGCATGACTGCGTACGGCGTTGTCCACAGGCTCCGCGCCGCCTCCCGCGATCACGCCCCCGCCTGGCAGCTTGGATGGCCCGGCTCGCCCTATCCGTGCGGCCCCGCCTGTGCGGTGGTGGCGGCGGCAGGGGTTTCATGATCGTGGCCAGTTTTGGTCCGCCCGCCCATTTCTGGCCAGCATCATGAAATTGGGTCGGGCTTGGCGTCGATGCCGGCTTCGCGGCGCTGGGCGGGGGTGATCGTGGTGGGGGCGCCGGTCAGGGGGTCCAGGCCGGAGGCGGCCTTGGGGAACGCGATCACGTCGCGGATCGTGGGCGCGCCGGCCAGCAGCATGCACACCCGGTCCCAGCCGAACGCGATGCCGCCGTGCGGCGGCGGCCCGTATTTGAACGCGTCGAGCAGGAAGCCGAACTGCGACTGGGCCTCGGCGGGAGTCAGCCCGATCAGGTCGAAGACGGCCTGCTGGACCGAGGACTGGTGGATACGGATCGACCCGCCGCCGATCTCGTAACCGTTGCACACGATGTCGTAGGCGTCGGCCAGCGCGCCGCCCGGCTCGGTGGTGAACTTGTCCGCCCATTCGGGCAGCGGAGCCGTGAAGGGGTGGTGGACAGACGTCCACCCGCCGGAGGAGTCCTCCTCGAACATCGGCGCGTCGACGACCCACAGGAACGACCACTCCGATTCGTCGATCAGGCCGCACCGGCGCCCGATCTCCAGGCGGGCGGCGCCGAGCAGTTCACGCGCCGCCGTGGCCGGGCCGGCCGCAAAGAACACGCAGTCGCCCGGCTCGGCACCGGCCGCGCCGGCCAGCCCGGACCTTTCCGCGTCCGACAGGTTCTTGGCCACCGGGCCTGACACCTCGCCCGCCGCGCCGATCAGGGCGTACGCGAGCCCGCGCGCGCCGCGCGACCTGGCCCACTCCTGCCAGCCGTCGAGCTCGCGGCGGGACTGCGCGGCGCCGCCCGGCATGACCACCGCCCCCACGTACTGCGCCTGGAACACCCGGAACTCGGTCGCCGCGAAGTACTCGGTCAGGTCGGTGAGCTCGCAGGAGAACCGCAGGTCGGGCTTGTCCGAGCCGAACCGGGCCATCGCGTCCGCGTAGGTCATCCTGGGCAGTGGCGTGGGCACCTGGTAGCTGGCCAGCTCGGCCCACAGCCGCGACACCACGTCCTCGGCGACGTCGATGACGTCCTGCCTGGTGACAAACGACATCTCGATGTCGATCTGGGTGAACTCCGGCTGCCGGTCCTTGCGGAAGTCCTCGTCCCTGAAGCACCGGGCCAGCTGGTAGTAGCGCTCGAGCCCGCCCACCATGAGCAGCTGCTTGAACAATTGCGGCGACTGCGGCAGCGCGTACCAGTTACCCGGCCGCAGCCGCGCGGGAACCAGGAAGTCGCGCGCCCCCTCCGGGGTGGACCTGGTCAGGTACGGCGTCTCCACGTTCACGAAGCGGTGCGCGCGCATCACGTCGGACAGCAGGTAGGCGGCCTGCGACCGGATGCGCAGCGCCCGGGCGGTGTCCTCCCGCCTGATGTCCAGGTAGCGGTATTTGAGCCGGACGTCCTCGCTGATTTCGGCGGACCCCTCGATGGGGAACGGGAGCGCCTCCGCCTCGCTGAGCACCTCGACCACGTCCGCGACGACCTCGACCTGGCCGCTGGGCAGCTCCGGGTTCTCGTTGCCCGCCGGCCGGATTCGTACCGTGCCGGTCACCAGCACGCAGAATTCGGCCCGGACTTCATGCGCGCCGGCTCCCTCTTCGCCGCGCCACACGACCTGCACGATGCCGCTCGCGTCCCGCAGGTCGATGAAGACCACGCCGCCGTGGTCCCGGCGCCGGGCCACCCACCCGGCGAGCACCACGTCCTCCCCCGCGTGGTCCGCCCGCAGCGTCCCCGCCTCATGGGTGCGGATCATCCGGCCGCCCTTCCGATTACTCGATGCCAGTCAATTACCTTAAATCCCGCGGACGGGCCCCGATTCGGGCGCCAGGCCGGCCAGGAAGGGATTCGCGACGCGCTCCGCGCCGATGGTCGTGGCCGGGCCGTGCCCGGACAGCACCAGTGTCTCGTCGGGCAAGGTCAGGCAGACCCTGGCCAGGCTGCGCAGGATCGTCTGGTAGTCCCCGCCGGGCAGGTCGGTCCGCCCGATCGACCCCGCGAACAGGAGGTCACCGGAAAACAGGACGCCGTCCGCGGTCGGGTCCCGATCTGCCCGCCCGGCCCGGTCGGTTTCGTTTTCACCCGGCGCCGTAATGGGTGCCTCCGGCAGCCGGAATGTGACCGAGCCTTCGGTATGTCCCGGTGCGTGATTCACGATGATCTCGAGGCCCACCAGGCTCAGGGTTATCCCATCGGCGAGTTCTTTGACGTCATCCGGCTCGGTGAATTTCAGCCCGCCGAACAGTTGCTGTCCCACCCCGAGCGGGAATCCCTTGGCCGGGTCACTGAGCAGTACGCGGTCGGCCGGGTGGATGTAGGCCGGGATGCCCCGGGCCCCGCAGACCGGAGCCACGGACCATACGTGGTCGAGGTGGCCGTGCGTCAGCAGCACCGCGGCCGGGCTGAGCCGGTGGGCGGCCAGGACTTCCTCGATCCCGCGTTCGGCGTCCTGGCCCGGGTCGATGATCACGCACTGCTCGCCCGCCGCGGGCGCAATGACATAACAGTTGGCCGCAAACGACCCGGCTGGGAACCCGGCGACGAGCACAGACGTCCTTTCTCACGGTACGGTGTCTCAGGCTACCGAGGCTCCGGCACGGCCGCGAACCGATAACGAAGGGTGCCGATCCCATCTTCTGGCAGGTACCATTCGCGAACGATCGCGAACTTTCGCTGTATCGCCATCGGGGGTTTGCGCCGGGCGGCGGGCCTGCCCGGGGTAACGGCCAGGTGTATAGCAGCGGTAGCAAGACCATGCGTCAGGCCAAGGAGGGTACGACCGGTGGCGGGTAGAAGCGAACGCCAGCGCAGGCAAGCCAGGGAGAAGTACCGCCGCCAGCAGGAGATACGGATGGCGCGGCAGCGCCAGGTCCGCAAGCGCGCCCTCCTCGTGGTCAGCGTGGTGGCCGCGGTGGGACTCCTCGCCGCGCTGCTGGTGGTGTTCCTGCCCGGAGGCAGCGGGAAGACGAACGCGTCGGCCACTAGTTCGCCCACCGCCACGGCTTCCGCCACCGCCTCCGCCTCCGCATCGGCCACCGCCACGGCGGCGGCCGTGGCCGAGCCGGCGCACCATTGCACCTACACGAAGACGTCGGGGAACACGCCTTCGTCCGTCAAGGTGGGCCTGCCGCCGGCGACGCCGGACTACACCGCCAGCTATACCGCCACGTTCAACACCAACCTGGGCCCGATCAAGGTCAACCTGCTCAACAGCAAGGCCACCTGCACGGTCAACTCCTTCATCCACCTCGCGGAGGCCGGCTACTTCAACAACACCCAGTGCCACCGGCTGGTGAGCAGCGGCATCTACGTGCTGCAGTGCGGTGACCCCTACGCCACCGCCACCACCAAGCTGACCTGCAGTGAGACCAGCACCGTGGGCACTGGGACGCCGGGTTACCAGTTCCTCAGCGAGAACCTCACGGGCGCCAAATACCCGGCCGGGACAATCGCGATGGCCAACGAAGGCACCGCCACCACCAACGGCAGCCAGTTCTTCATTGTGTACAAGGACAGCACGTCGCAGCTGACGGCCTCATATACGCCGTTCGCCACGGTTTCTTCTGGGCTCGATATCGTCCAGAATGTGGCCAAGGACGGATACTCGTGTCAATACGCGCAGGCGGGCGGCGGCGCTCCGAAGGAGAAGGTCATTATCCAGAGCGTGACAATCAGCAAGACCTGACGCGCACGACAACGCAGGAGGATCTCCGTGACTACCGCCTATCACGAATGGGGCCGGGTAGACGCCGACGGGACGGTCTATGTCCGGACCGCCGACGGCGAGCGGGTGATCGGCTCCTGGCAGGCGGGCAGCCCGGAGGAGGCGCTGGTCTTCTACCAGCGTAAGTACGAGGCGCTCGAGACCGAGGTGGTGCTGCTCGAGCAGCGCATCGCCGCCACCGACATGCCCCCCGCGCAGGCCGCCGCCACGGTCCAGCGCCTAGTCCAGAGCATCACCGGGGCGAACGCGCTCGGCGATCTCGACGGGCTGCGGGCCCGCCTGGAGCGCCTGACCGAGGACGTCGGGCAGCGCCGGGAAGAGGCCAAGGCGGCTCGCGAGAACGCGCGCGTGCAGGCCAGGGACATCAAGGAGCGGATCGTCACCGAGGCCGAGCAGATCGCCGCCGAGGCGACGCACTGGAAGAGCAGCGGCGAGCGGATGCGCGAGCTGCTCGAGGAGTGGAAGGCGGCCCCGCACGCCGAGCGGTCCGCCGAGGCCGCCCTGTGGAAGCGCCTGTCCGCGGCGAGGAACGCGTTCACTAAGCGGCGCAAGGCGTACTTCGCCACCCTGGAGGCCGAGCGGGAGGACGTCAAGGCGCGGAAGGAGAAGCTGGTCGCCGACGCCGAGGCGCTGTCCTCGTCCACCGACTGGGGCTCGACCACCAGCGCGTTCCGCCAGCTGATGAACCAGTGGAAGGCGGCCGGGCGGGCGGACAGGGACACCGAAGCTGAGCTGTGGAAGCGGTTCAGGGGCGCCCAGGACAAGTTCTTCAACGCCCGCTCCGAGGTGTTCTCCGCCAAGGACGCGGCGCTCCGGGACCACGCGGAGGCCAAGCAGCAGTTGCTGGAGTCGGCCCAGGCGCTGCTGCCGGTCACCGACATCCGGGCCGCCAAGTCCGCACTGCGCGGCATCCAGGAGCGCTGGGAGCAGGTCGGCGCGGTGCCGCGGGAGGCGCGCGAGCACCTCGAGTCGGGGTTGCGCCGCGTTGAGGAGGCGGTCCGCAAGGCGGAGGAGACCCAGTGGCGCAGGTCGAACCCGGAGGCGCTGGCCCGGGCCGAGGGGACGGTCGCCCAGCTCCGGTCGACCATCGCCCAGCTGGAGGCCCAGCTGGCCAGCGCGAATGAGCGCGGCGACGCGAGCGCCGTGCGCAGCGCCGAGGAAGCGCTGACGGCCCGCCGCGCTTGGCTCGAGGAGGCCGAGCACACGCTGGCGGAGTTCAGCGGCTAACTGGGGGCGCGGCTGGATCGGGGAAGCCGGGCACACGCTGACGGAGTTCAGCGGCTAACTGGGGGCGCGGCTGGATCGGGGAAGCCGGGCATACGCTGACGGAGTTCAGCGGGTCAACTGGTGACCCGGTAGACGTCGTAGACGCCGTCGATGGCGCGGACGGCGCGGAGTACGTGACCGAGGTGCTTGGGGTCGCCCATCTCGAACGTGAAGCGGCTGACCGCCACCCGGTCCCGGCTCGTGGTGACGTTCGCGGCCAAGATGTTGACGTGCTGATCCGATAGCACCCGGGTGACGTCGGAGAGCAGGTGCGTCCGGTCGAGCGCCTCCACCTGGATACCCACCAGGAATACCGAGCCCTCCGTGCGGGCCCAGTGCACGTCGACCATCCGCTCCCGCTGGGTGTCGCTCAGGTGGGCCAGGTTCAGGCAGTCCGTCCGGTGCACCGACACGCCGTGGCCGTGGGTGACGAACCCGGTGATCTGGTCCACAGGAACCGGCGTGCAGCACCGGGACAGGCGGACCCAGACGTCCGGCGCGCCCGTGACCTCCACGCCGGAGTCTGCCAGCGCGCGGGGCTGCGGCGCCTTGGTGGGCAGCGTCGCCTCGGCGATGTCCTCCTGGGCCCCGGCCAGCCCGCCGACCGACCTGACCATTTTCTCGATCACCGACTGGGCGCTGACCCGGCCCTCGCCGACCGCCGCGTACAGCCCCGAGACGTCCGGGTAGCGCAGGTCGCGGGCCAGGTTGAGCAGCGTGTCGGCGGTCGCGAGCCGCTGCAGGGGCAGCCCCTGCTTGCGCATGGCCTTCGCGATCTGGTCCTTGCCCGCCTCGACCGCGGCTTCCCTGCGCTCCTTGGAGAACCACTGCCTGATCTTGTTCCGCGCGCGGGGGCTCTGGACGAACTTGAGCCAGTCCCGGCTCGGCCCGGCCTCGGCGGTCTTGGCGGTGAGGATCTCCACGGTGTCGCCGTTTCCGAGCGTGGAGTCCAGCGGTACCAGGCGACCGTTGACCTTCGCGCCCATCGTCCGGTGCCCGACCTCGGTGTGGATGGCGTAAGCGAAGTCCACCGGGGTCGAACCCTGCGGCAGCGGGATCACGTCGCCGCGCGGGGTGAACACGTAGACCTCGGCGGCCGCCAGGTCGAAGCGCAGCGACTCGAGGAACTCGGCGGGATCCTCGGTCTCGCGCTGCCAGTCGACTAGCTGCCGCAGCCACGCCATCTCCTGGGTGTCGTCCTTGGCGTCCTTGGCGCGGCCGCTGCCGACGACCGCTTCCTCCTTGTACTTCCAGTGCGCCGCGACCCCGTATTCCGACCGCTGGTGCATGCGCCAGGTGCGGATCTGCAACTCCACCGGCTTGCCGTCCGGCCCGATGACCGTGGTGTGCAGCGACTGGTACATGTTGAACTTCGGCATCGCGATGTAGTCCTTGAACCGCCCGGGAACGGGGTTCCACCGTGCGTGCAGGGTCCCCAGCGCCGCGTAGCAGTCGCGGACCGAGTCGACCAGGACCCGGATGCCCATCAGGTCGTAGATCTCGTCGAAGCCGACATCCCTGGCGATCATCTTCTGGTAGATCGAGTAATAGTGTTTCGGCCGGCCGGTCACCCTCGCCTTGATCTTGGCGTCGTCCAGGTCGCGGCGGACGTCCTCGATCACTTCCTGCAGGAAGGCCTCCCGCCGCGGCGCCCGGCTGGAGACCAGCCGGACGATCTCGTCGAAGCGCTTCGGGTAGAGCGTCGCGAAGGCGAGGTCTTCCAGCTCCCACTTCACCGTGTTCATGCCGAGCCGGTGCGCGAGCGGGGCGTAGATCTCCAGGACCTCCCGGGACTTGCGCTCTTGCTTCTCGCGCGCCAGGTAGCGCAGCGTCCGCATGTTGTGCAGCCGATCGGCGAGCTTGATCACCAGCACGCGGATGTCGCGGGACATGGCGACCACCATCTTTCGGACGGTCTCCGCCTCGGCTGACTCGCCGTACTTGACCTTGTCCAGCTTGGTGACGCCGTCCACGAGCGCGGTGACGTCCTCGCCGAAGTCGGCGCGGAGCTGGGTCAGGGTGTAGGAGGTGTCCTCGATCGTGTCGTGCAGGAGCGCGGCGCAGATCGTCTGGCTGGGCATGCCGAGCTCGGCCAGGATGGTAGCCACCGCCAGCGGGTGAGTGATGTACGGGTCGCCGCTCAGCCGCTTCTGGTCTTTGTGCCAGTGGGCCGCGGTGTCGTAGGCCCGCTCGATCATCCGGACGTCGGCCTTGGGATGCGTGGCGCGTACGGTCTTGATCAGCGGCTCGAGCACCGGGTTGATCGTCGCGCCGCGCTGTGCCCCGAGCCGGGCCAGCCGGCGCCGGACCCCCACGCTGGACGCCGCGACGTCCGCGGCCTGGCCCTGTACGGCCGCGACGGCCGCCCTGGCCCGGCCTGCGGCCCGGGCCTGATTTCTCGCCTGGCTTCTGGCGGGACGGGCGGGGACCGCCTCCTCGGGCGCGGGACGGCCCGGCACGTCCGCCGGCGCTGCCTCGGCCGGTTCCGCATCAGCTACGGGATCGGGGCCCCGTGGCGCGTCCACCCGGGCAGCATCAGCAGCTCTCGTGCCGGTCGTGATGACATCACCGGCCACTCGCGCTCCTCACATCTGCCAAGCCACCAGTGTACTTGGAGCAATGCAACGCCAGATGGCAGGCGTGTGATTCCCGGCGGGATTTCACCCGACGAACTTGCGGCTAGACGGTCAGGAGGGCGCTGACCGGGAGGTCGGCGAGCCGGGCGCGGCCGCCCAGGAAGGACAGTTCGAGGAGCACGGCGATGCCCGCCACCGTGGCGCCGGACCGGTGGACCAGATCGGCCGTGGCGCGCGCCGTGCCGCCGGTGGCGAGCACGTCGTCGATGACCAGGACCCGATCCGAGGAGTGCAAGGCGTCGGTGTGGACCTCGATCGTCGCGGTGCCGTACTCGAGCTGGTAGTCCTGCGCGTACGTTGGGCCGGGCAGCTTGCCCTTCTTCCTGATCGGCACGAAGCCCGCGCGCAGGCTCGCGGCTACGGGGGCGGCGAGGATGAAGCCGCGCGCCTCGATGCCCGCCACCTTGTCCACCGGCCCGTACACCCTGGCCAGCGCGTCGACGACCGCAGCGAACGCGGGGCCGTCAGCGAGCAGCGGGGTGATGTCCTTGAAGATCACGCCCGGTTGCGGGTAGTCCGGGATGTCCCGGAGCCGGGTCGTGATGAGCCGGGTCAGGTCCTCGCTCAGCGTCGCTTCTTCTTACCGGCTGGGCGGTGCCGCGTCGGGCTGCCGCCGCGGCGCGGCTGCTGCCGCGGGCCCGGGCGGGCCGTCCCCGGCGTGCTGCGGGCGGCCGTCACCCGGGATGGCGTGGTGGTCAGCTCGTCGGCGGCCGACTCGGTGTCGTCGGCGTACTGGTCGTCGTCATCCACCCCGTCGTCGACCACCGGCGCTGGCGGGGCCAGGGCGGCGGCCCGGCTGGCCGGCAGGGGCTTCGCGGTCGCGCGCTTGGCGGCGGCCCGGCCGCCGGCGGCCCGGACGCTCACGCGCTTGGCCAGCGCCTGGTTCTGCGGCTCCCGCTCCTTCAGGTCGGCCAGGACCGGGGTCGCGATGAAGATCGAGGAGTACGTGCCGGACGCCATGCCGACGAAGAGCACCAGAGCCAGGTCCTTCAGCTCGCCGGCGCCCAGCAGGCCGCCGCCGACGAACAAGATGGCAGCGACGGGCAGGAGCGCGATTATAGACGTGTTGATGGACCTGACCAGCGTCTGGTTCAGGGCCAGGTTGGCGGCCTGGCTGTAGGTGCGCGTGGCCCCGGCGGTCAGGCCGGCGGTATTCTCACGGACCTTGTCGAAGACGACGACGGTGTCGTATAGCGAGTACCCGAGGATGGTCAGCAGGCCGATGACCGTCGCGGGGCTGACCTGGAACCCGGTCAGCGCGTACACGCCCGTGGCGATGACCAGGTCGTGGATCAGGGCCACGAAGGCCGCCACCGCCATCTTCCACTCGAAGGCGATCGTCAGGTACAGCACGATCACGATCAGGAACGTGATCAGGGCCTGGATCGCCTTGGTGGTGATGGTGCTGCCCCAGCTCGGCCCGACGAACGTGGTGCTGATCTTGCTCCCGCTGACGCCGAGCTGACTCTCCAGCGAGCTCTCGACCTGGAGGGTCTGGCCGCTGGTCAGCGACTTGGTCTGGACCTGCCATTCCTTGCCGTGCAGGCCACTGAGTGACTGCACGACCGCACCGCTCACGCCCGCGTGCGTGACCGCATCCTGGATCTCGGTGACCGTCTGCGAGGCCGACGCGGGGAACTGGAACACCGCGCCGCCCTTGAAGTCGACGCTGAAGTCCAGGCCGTGGACGAACAGCGCCACGATGCTGACGAGCAGGATCGCCCCGGAGATCGTGTACCATCTCCGCTTCCTGCCGACGAAGTCGTAGGACACCTCGCCGCGGTAGAGCCTGCCGCCGATCTGGCCGAGCCGCGACATCACGCCTCCCCGGTGTTTCGTGACGAGGTGCTCCGTGTCCCGTCCGGCCGCCGCCTGACCGGCTCGCGGCGGACCGAGGATCGCCAGGGGGCGCGGGCGCCGAGCCGGGCCGGATCAAGGCCGGACATGGGGTGACCGTTGCCGAAGAAACTGGTCCGGGCGAGCAGGGTGACCATCGGCTTGGTGAACAAGAACACGACTATCACGTCGATGATCGTGGTGAGGCCGAGGGTGTAGGCGAAGCCCTTGACCTCGCCGATGGAGAAGTAGTACAGGAGTATCGCGGCCAGGAAAGACACCGTGTCGGACACCAGGATGGTGCGCCTGGCGCGCTTCCAGCCGGCCTCCACGGCCGGGCGCAGCGCTTTGCCCTCGCGCACCTCGTCACGCAATCGCTCGAAGAACACGACGAAGGAGTCGGCGGTGATGCCGATCGCCACGATCAGGCCCGCGATGCCGGCCAGGTCGAGCGTGAAGCTCTGGTACCTGGTGAGCAGCATGACCGAGAGCATCGCCACCGTCGCGGCGATGATCAGGCTGGAGATCGACACTATGCCGAGGCCGCGGTAGTAAAGGAACGAGTAGATCACGACGAGCCCCAGGCCGATCGCGGCCGCGATCAGACCGCCGTCCAGCTGGGCCTGGCCGAGGGTCGCGGACACCGAGTTCTCGGACAGGATCTTGAAGTTCAGCGGGAGCGACCCGTACTTCAGCACGTTCTGCAGCTGGGTCGCGCTGGCCTGGGTGAAGTTACCGGTGATCTGGGAGTTACCGCCCGGGATGGGGCTGATGATCTCCGGCGACGTGACGACGTTACCGTCGAGGACGATCGCGACGGTGTCCAGCCAGAAGTCATTGGTGGAGGAGTTGTCGCCACCGGCGGAGTAGTACTTGTTGTACAGGTCCGACGTCAGGGTGCCGTACGCGGCGGCGCCCCCGCTCTTGAGGGTCAGCTCGACGACCCACTCGTTGCTGGTCGTGGACAGCTCGGCGATGGCGTTGCTGACCTGGGTGCCCTGAATCTTGGCCACGTCCAGCGCGTACTTGTCGCCGGTGCTGTCACAGGCGACGATCTGGGTGTTCGGGTTGTCGTAGGCCTCGGCGTTGGTGTAGCCGACCTGGGTCTTCCACTGCGTCGCGTCGTTGGGCTTGCAGACCAGCTTGTTGAACAGAGCGAGCACCTTGGGCTGCACCAGGCTCGGGTCGCCGAGCGCGGTGCTGCTGACCGGGGACGTGGCGCTCGGGCTCGGGCTGGCCGAGGCCGCGGCGCTGGCCGACGTCGACGCGCTGGCCGAGGCGGAGGCCGTGGGCGAGGCCGTACCGCTCGCGGCGGGACTGGCGCTGGCCTGAACGATCTTGGCGGAGGTGCTTGCCGTCGCCGTGGCGCCAGGGGTGGCGGAGGGGTGAGCCGACGGGCTCGCGGTGGCGGAGGCGGAGGCGGAGGAACTCGCGGAGGCGGAGGAACTCGCGGAGGCCGACGGAGTTGCGCTCGGCGACGCCGACGCGCTGGCCGATGTCGTCGTCCCGGTGTACTGCTGGAAGAGCAGCGTCTGCCTGAACATCAGCAGGGCGGTCTCGCTGACCAGGTTCGCCGTCTGCTGGACGGTCTTGCCCGGTACGGACACGTTCAGGATGTTGGCGCCCTCGGTCTGCACCTCGGCACCGGTGTTACCGGTGCCGTTCACCCGGGCCAGGATGATGGTGATGGCTTCCTGCATGTCACCGTTGGTCGGGAGGCCGCCGCTGAGGGTGGTCGCCTTCATGCTCAGCTGGGTGCCGCCGGACAGGTCGAGCCCCAGGCCGATCCTGAAGTCCTTGTGCCATTTGCCGGGGCTGAAGAGGTTCCCCCCGAGCAGGCTCAGCAGCATGATCACGATGAGCGCAACGAGAACCGCGAGCGCCCGTCCCGGGTGCGGGACGGTCTTCGTTGGGGGTGCCACTTGTCCGCCTGTCCTTGATCAGTCGTTACCCGTCGTCCTCACGCCGGCCGACGGCTCAAAGGCTCAGAACACGTTGTCCTTGTCCGAGGACGCCAGGCCGTCGTGCGAGTCGGCCAGGCCATCCTCGGCTGACGCGGCGCTGTCGGTGACCTCGTGGTCGTCCTCGGCTGAGGCGTCGCCGTGGTACCCGGGCTCGTCGTCTTCGACGGTTTCCTCGGCCTCGGGCTCCCCGGGCTCGAGGACCTCCGCGATGGCGCGCTTCATGTAGCGGACCTCAACGCCCGGCGCGACTTCGAGGACCACGTCGTCGCCGTCGACGTCGGTGACGGTGGCGTACATCCCGCCCACGGTGCGGACCCTGGCTCCGGGCGTGGCGCCGCCCTGCCGCTTCTGCTGAGCCTGCTGCTGGCGACGGCGCTGCGGCCTGATCATCAGGAAGTAGAAGCCGGCGAAGACGAGCACGATAAGGAGCAGGAGGGTGGTCGAGCTGCTGCCCTTCTTGGCGGCCGCGTCGGCGGCTGCGATAACAATCCCCATGAGCGGGGCTTCCTTCCGTTGATTCTGCCTGCGCGGGTCGCGGCATGGGCCTAACGACCAACTGCCGAAGTTTAGCCGCGCTTTGACCGCGTACCAACAGGCTACGAGGTTTTGCTGGTGATCGTGACTCTATCGTTCCGGGGGGACGACGCTTCGCGCCCGCTTGATGAGACGGCTCCATACACCTAAAGGACCGTGGGCCGGCTGGACGTTCCACGAGCCCAGGCGGCGCGGTCAGTCGAACAGGGTGGGCAGTTCGGCGAGCGACGGCGGGGGCGTGAGGCCGAGGTGGGTCCAGCCGGCCGCGGTCGCCATCCGGCCGCGCGGCGTTCTGGCCAGCAGCCCGCGCCGGACGAGGAACGGCTCCGCCACCACCTCGACCGTCTCCGCCTCCTCGCCGAGCGCGACGGCGAGGGTCGACAGGCCGACCGGTCCGCCGCCGAACCTGCGGACCACCGCCTCGAGCACCCCGCGGTCGAGGCGGTCCAGGCCATACTCATCCACCTCGTAGATCTCGAGCGCGGTCCGGGCGATCTCGAGCGTGACCACGCCGTCAGCGCGGACTTCCGCGTAGTCGCGGACCCGCCGCAGCAGCCGGTTCGCGATCCGGGGCGTCCCCCGCGACCTGGTGGACAGCTCGGCCGCGCCCTCGTCGGTGAGCGTCACCCCGAGCAGGCCCGCGGACCTGCGGATGATCTGCTCAAGCTCCTCGGGGGCGTAGAAGTCCAGGTGCGCGGTGAACCCGAACCTGTCCCGCAGCGGTGCGGGCAGCAGGCCGGATCGGGTGGTCGCCCCGACCAGCGTGAACGGGGCGATGTCCAGGGGGATCGCGGTCGCCCCCGGTCCCTTCCCGATCACCACGTCGACCCGGAAGTCCTCCATGGCCAGGTAGAGCATCTCCTCCGCGGGCCTGGCCAGGCGGTGGATCTCGTCGATGAAGACGACCTCGCCCTCGCTGAGCGTGGACAGCACCGCGGCCAGGTCACCGGACCGCTCGATCGCGGGGCCGCTGGTGATGCGGAGCGGGGCGCCGAGCTCGGCGGCCACGATCATCGCGATCGTCGTCTTGCCCAGGCCGGGCGGGCCGGCCAGCAGGACGTGATCCGGCGGCCGCCCGCGGCGCAGGGCGCTCTGCAGGATCAGGGAGAGCTGCTCGCGCACGCGGGCCTGGCCGGTGAACTCGGCGAGACGCTTGGGCCTGAGCGCGCCCTCGATCTCGCGCTCGTCCGCGTCCGCGAGCGCGGACACCATCCCGGAGCCCCCGTCCTCCCGGTCCAGGTGAACGCGGCGCGCGTCCAGTTCGGCTTGCTCCGCCCGGGCCAGGGAGTCCTCTGTCTCCCCGCTCGCCTCCGGGGCCCCACCCACCTCCCCATCTCCCTTCACTGGCGCCGTCTTCCCTCGTCGCTATCGCTCCTCGGTCCAGGCGGCACCGCGCCCCTTTGGCTCGCGGGGGCCCGGTCCCCGGTCATGGCCTGCTCAGTTTGCGCAGCGCGGCGCGCAGGACGGTGGCCACGTCGACCCCGGCGCCGGAATCGGCGTCGTCGATGAGCCCCTCGTCCTCCAGGGCCGCGATCGCCTGCTCGGCCTCGCGGGGCGGCCAGCCCAGGTTCACCAGGCCGGACTGGACCTGGTCCCGCCACAGGGGGACCCTCGCGGCGGACCTGGGCGCGCGCTGGCCGGTCCCGGTATCGCCCTCACCGGGCGGCCCGAGCCTGTCCTTCATCTCCAGCACGATCCGCTGCGCGCCCTTCTTGCCGATGCCGGGCACCATGATCAGCGCGTTGAGGTCCTCGGTCCAGACCGCGCGGCGCAGCGCGTCCGGGGAGTGCACGGCCAGCATGGCCAGCGCCAGCCTCGGGCCGACGCCGCTGGCCGTCTGCAGCAGCTCGAAAACGTTGCGCTCGTCGTCGGAGTAGAAGCCGAACAGGGTCAGTGAGTCTTCCCTGACCACCAGGGAGGTGGCCACCTGCGCGTCCTCCCCCGGCTTCAGCGTGGCCAGGGTGCCCGGCGTGCAGTGGACCCGCAGCCCCAGGCCGCCGATCTCGATGACGGCGCTGTCGGGCCCGACCCCCGCCACCGTGCCCCGCACCTGAGCGATCATGTGCTACCTCCTACCCTGGCTCCTGCCCTGGCCGCCGCGAGCGGCACCCCGGTACGCATGGGGGCGCCGCCGCGCCACAGGTGACAGATGGCCAGCGCCAGCGCGTCGGCGGCGTCCGCCGGGCGGGGCGGATCGGCGATGCGCAGCAGCTTGGCGACCATCGTGGTGACCTGTTCCTTGTCGGCCCGGCCGCTCCCGGTCACCGCCGCCTTGACCTCGCTGGGCGTATGCAGGGCGACCGGCAGCCCGCGGCGGGCCGCGCAGGCGATCGCGATCGCGCCCGCCTGAGCCGTCCCCATGACCGTGCGGACGTTGTGCTGGCTGAAGACGCGCTCCACGGCCACCGCGTCGGGCCGGCAGGTGTCCAGCCAGGACTCGAGCTCCGTCTCGATGGCCAGCAGCCGCGCCGCGATGTCCCCGTCGGCCGACGTCTTGATGACGCCGAACCTGACCAGCGTCAGCGCCCGGCCGGGCGCCCCGTCGACGACCCCGACGCCGCACCGGGTCAGCCCGGGATCGACCCCGAGCACGCGCGTCGGGTGCCGCGCAAAGGTCAGGCCCACTAGGGCACCCTCCATCCGGCGTCCGGTCCTGGTCGGCGAACATCTGTTCGCTATCGAACCTACCGGCCCGCCGCGGCCGGGTCCCGTACCGGGTGCGGCGTGTCCGCCGATTGGCTCAGAACGAGTCGAGCATGTAGGCGGTGGCGCCGCCGAACGCGGCGTCCAGGGCCGCGTCGCCCTCCGGTGAACCGCCCGAGGCCAGGGCCGCCCGGCGCAGGGTGGCGACCGGGGTCCCCGCGTACAGCGCAGCCAGGCCGCGCGGGCCCAGGGCGAGCGGCGGGCCCGCGGCGGGCGGGGAGGCGAGCGGGCTCAGCGAGCCCTTGCCCTCGGCGACGGTTAGCTCCCAGCGGCCGGAGTTCTCCGGGCGGGCGCCGTCCGCGAGGTCCAGCGGGACGCTGAGCGAGGTGGCGGCGGGGAAACCGCGGGCGGCGATGGCCGCGGGAGCGTCGACGACCCGGAGCATCCACAGGGACCGGTGGGTCACGTCGGCGTCGCGCTCGCGGGTCAGCCACCAGAACGCGTCGGCCGCGCCGACTCTCGCGTACACCTTCTCGGCGATCGACGCGTGCGAGCCGACGTGCGACCAGAACGCGCGGACGGTCGCGGCGGACATCGCCTCGGCGCCCTCGACGAACACGGCGTCGTTGCCGTCGTGCCAGTGGTAGATGAGGAAGCCGTCGTGGCTGAGGTAGGCGTACAGGTCCCGGTCGCCGAGCCACTGCCGCACCGTCGCCTCGTCCCAGGTGATCGGGCCGCAGTCGCGGGCCGCCTCGTGCACACGGCCGATGACCGAGTTGACGGCGGCCGCGTCGCCTGGCTCCGCGCGCTTCAGGACGACGGGACCGGCCTCCGGGGGCAGGTCGGGGGGTGCCAGCGGGCTCAGCGAGCGCGCGGGGATCTCCGCGGTCTCCCTGGCGCCCGCGAGTTCCCAGCCGAGCGACCGGTACATCGACATCGTGGCCGGGAACAGCGCGGAAATCGGGTAGCCGCGCCTGACCATCTCGGCCAGCAGGTCCGCCATCAGCCGCCGGGCGATGCCCCGGCCGCGGTGCTCCGGCGCCACGGCCACGCTGGCCACCCCGGCCATCGGCACCGCCCGGCCGTACCACCACTGCCGCATGTCGTGGTACAGGGCCACGCCCACCAGCCGACCCTCGGCGAAGGCGCCCAGGCAGCGGCCCTGCGCGACGAGGCGGGCGACGGCCTGCCACCACTGGTCGCGCACGTCGGGGCTCTTGGGCCCGAATGAGCGCTCGTTCAGCTCAAGCAGCGCGCCCGGGTCATCGTCGGGGCGGACGGCCCGGATCTGGGCTGCCGCGGGATCCTTGTCATCGGCCACGAGGAACCAAGGTACGGCAGGCGGCTCCGCAGGTCAGTACCGAGCCCGTCAGCTCAGGGCCCGTGACCACGGGCCCGTCACCTAGCAGCCGACCGGTCAGCCGAGCCTTTCCATGATGTCGTCGGCGACCGAGTAGTTGGCGTACACGTCCTGCACGTCGTCGGAGTCCTCGAGCGCCTCGATCAGCCGGAACACCCGCTTGGCCTGCTCCTCGTCGAGGTCGACCTCGACGCTCGGCAGGAACGCCATGTCGGCGGAGTCATAGTCGATCCCGGCCTGCTGCAGCGCGGTACGCGCGGCGATCATGTCGCCGGGCTCGGACACGACCTCGAACGACTCGCCGAGGTCGTTGACCTCTTCGGCGCCCGCGTCGAGCACCGCCGTGAGCACGTCGTCCTCGGTGACCCCGTTCTTCTCCACGATGATGACGCCCTTGCGGTGGAACAGGTACGACACCGAGCCCGGGTCGGCCAGCGAGCCGCCGTTGCGGCTGAACGCGACGCGCACGTCGGAGGCGGCCCGGTTCCTGTTGTCGGTCAGGCACTGCACGAGCACCGCGACCCCGCCCGGGCCGTACCCCTCGTAGGTGATGTTCTCGTACTGCGCGCCGCCGCCCTCCTGGCCGGCGCCGCGCCGGACGGCGCGGTCGATGTTGTCGTTCGGGACCGAGCTCTTCTTCGCCTTCTGGATGGCGTCGTAGAGCGTCGGGTTCCCGGCCGGATCACCCCCGCCGGTCCTGGCCGCAACCTCGACGTTCTTGATCAGCTTGGCAAACAGCTTGCCGCGCTTGGCGTCGACCACCGCCTTCTTGTGCTTCGTGGTGGCCCACTTGGAGTGGCCGCTCATCGACTATCCCTTCACAATGTCAACGAAAAGCTCATGGATGCGCCGGTCCGGGGTCAGCTCGGGGTGGAAGGCCGTGGCCAGAAGTTGCCCCTGGCGCACGGCGACGATCCTACCCGTGCGCTGCTCGGTGCCGAGGATCTCGACGTTCTCGCCCACCTGTTCCACCCAGGGCGCCCGGATGAAGACCGCGCGGAGCGGTCCGGCGTCCGCCGCGGGCACGCCCGACAGCACGATGTCGTGCTCGAACGAGTCGACCTGCCGGCCGAACGCGTTCCTGCGCACCGTCATGTCGATGCCGCCGAACGTCAGCTGGCCCGCCACGCCGTCGGCCAGCCGGTCCGCCAGCATGATCATCCCGGCGCAGGACCCGAACGCGGGCAGGCCGCCGGCGATCTGCTTGCGCAGCGGCTCGAGCATGTCGAAGGCCACGGACAGCCGCCACAGCGTGGTCGACTCACCGCCCGGGATGACCAGGCCGTCGACCCGGTCGAGCTCGGCCGGGCGGCGCACCGGCACCGCGGTTGCCCCGGCACCCTCCAGCGCGCGCAGGTGCTCGGGAACGTCCCCCTGTAGAGCAAGAACGCCGACGACAGGCAGGTTCATTCCGCGGTTACCAGCCGCGCCCGGCGTAGTGCTGGTCCGCGGGCAGGGTGTCCAGGTTGATGCCGACCATGGCCTCGCCGAGGCCGCGGGAGACCTTGGCCACGACGTCGGGATCGTCGTGGAACGTGGTGGCCTTCACGATCGCGGCGGCGCGCTTGGCCGGGTCGCCGGACTTGAAGATCCCGGAGCCCACGAAGACGCCCTCCGCGCCGAGCTGCATCATCAGCGCGGCGTCCGCGGGGGTCGCGATGCCGCCCGCGGTGAACAGCACGACCGGGAGCCGCCCCAGCTTCGCGACCTCGGCGACCAGCTCGTACGGCGCGGCGAGTTCCTTGGCCGCGCTGAACAGCTCCTCGGAAGGCAAACCGGACAGCCGCGCGATCTGCGACCTGATGGACCGCATGTGCCTGGTCGCCTCGACGACGTTGCCGGTCCCGGCCTCGCCCTTGGACCGGATCATGGCCGCGCCCTCGCCGATCCGGCGCAGCGCCTCCCCCAGGTTGGTGGCGCCGCAGACGAACGGCACGGTGAACTTCCACTTGTCGACGTGATGCTCCTCGTCGGCCGGGGTGAGCACCTCGGACTCGTCGACGTAGTCGACCCCGATCGCCTGCAGGACCTGCGCCTCGGCGAAGTGCCCGATCCGGCACTTGGCCATGACCGGGATGGAGACCGCGGCGATGATGCCGTCGATCATGTCGGGGTTGCTCATCCTGGCCACGCCGCCCTGGGCGCGGATGTCGGCGGGCACGCGCTCCAGCGCCATCACCGCGACCGCGCCGGGGTCCTCCGCGGTCTTGGCCTGATCGGGCGTGACGACGTCCATGATCACGCCGCCCTTGAGCATCTCCGCCATA
>Ga0187812_1000213_pt1 | contig 21261 bp, 21 predicted proteins | sample NC_S_2_FD_130582 | JGI IMG/M metagenome (GOLD analysis project Ga0187812, IMG submission 130582) | Wetland sediment microbial communities from Neuse River Estuary, North Carolina, USA - ASW-S_2 | ecosystem: Environmental > Aquatic > Freshwater > Wetlands > Sediment | place: USA: North Carolina...
ACTCCTCCTGCACTCCGGGCAGGGACGCGGTCCACTTCGACCCGGGCGTCGGGTTGAGCGGGATGAGGTTCACGTGCGCCAGATGCCCGGCCAGCAGCGAGCCGAGCAGGTCGGCCCGCCATGGCTGGTCGTTCACGTCCCTGATCAGCGCGTACTCGATCGAGACCCGGCGCCCGGTGGCGTCCGCGTAGTCCCACGCCGCGTCGAGCACCTCGGCGACCTTCCAGCGGCGGTTCACCGGGACGAGCTCGTCGCGCGCCTCGTCGTCGGGCGCGTGCAGCGAGACCGCGAGCGTGACGGACAGGCCTTCCGCCGCCAGCCGGCTGATCGCCGGGACGAGGCCGACGGTGGACACCGTCACCGAGCGCTGCGAGATGCCGAGCCCGGCCGGCACGGGGTCGGTCAGCCGGCGGACCGCGCCGATCACGTTCTTGTAGTTGGCCAGCGGCTCGCCCATGCCCATGAAGACGACGTTGGACACGCGCGCGTGCCGTTCGCCGGCGACGACCTGGGCGACGATCTCCGCCGTCGACAGGTTCCTGGTCAGCCCAGCCTGGCCGGTCGCGCAGAACGGGCAGCCCATACCGCACCCCGCCTGCGACGACACGCACATGGTCACCCGGTCCGGGTACTTCATCAGCACCGACTCGACCAGCGCCCCGTCGAACAGCCGCCACAGCGTCTTGCGGGTCGCGCCGTTGTCGCAGGCGAGCTCCCGCTCGGCGAACAGCAGCGGCGGCAGCAGCTCGCCGGCCAGGGCCGAGCGCGCCGCCGCGGGCAGGTCCGTCATGTCCTCGGGCGAATCGGTGTGCCTGCCGAAGTAGTGCCGCGACAGCTGATCCGCGCGGAACTCCCGCTCGCCCAGCTCAGCGACCGCGCGCCGACGATCCGCCAGCTCGAGGTCGGCCAGATGGCGAGGGGGACGAGACACGACGGCTCCATTCGCGTAAAAATGGGGATTGACCTACCGATATTACCTCGTTGTGAGGGGTTGATCACGGAGGGCAAACAGGGCGATATTGGGGATATGGCAATTATGCGGTCCGGTCCCGACCCGTTCCCGCAAGTCGCCACGCTGCTCGACAGCGTGAGTCCCTACGGAAGCCGGCGGCTGACGGTCGAGTGTGACGGCATCACCTCGGCTGCGTACCTGCACGACGAGACGACGGTCATCGCCGCCACGTGGCTAGCCAACCACGTCCGCGCGCCGCGCACGACCGACCTAACGAGGCTCAACGCGGGCCAGGCGCCGCTTATGCCCGCCTCGCACACCCGGCACCCGCGCGGCAGGCTGCCGCTCGACCCGGCGGCGCTCCAGGCGCTGTGGTTCGAGGAGGGCGACGGGGTGGCGCTGCTCGAGCGCGGCACGCTGCTCGCGGTCATCCCCGGCTGGTCGGACATGAGCCGCGGCATGCCCGGCTACAGCCGCGACGTGATCGGCCAGACGCCGTTCGGCTGGTCGCTCGACGACGCCATGGAGGGACTGGGGCCGCGGGTTGAGCGGGCCAGGCAGTTCTGGGAGTGGCGCGACTCCGCGGGCGGGTGGGGCCGCTTCCAGCAGGCCGTGCTCTCCCACCTGACATCGCGGCTCGGACCCGGCGCGCACTACTGGAACGGCGCGCCCGGCAGGCGCCCGTCGATCGGGATCTCCGAGCGCCCGCCGGCCCCCGGCCGCCCGTACACCGTGCTGTCGACCGTCGGGATGAGCGCGCAGCGGATGCCGGTCGTCGAGCAGGTCATCGACGACCCGAGCGGATACTCGAGGATCGAACTCGCGGTTGCGACGACGCTGCCGCCGGGGGTGGCCGCGCTGGTGTTCTTGTGGCTCGCGGGGTATCCGTGGCGGGCGGTGACCTGGTTCGGTCCCGGGCACAGCGTCCGCTGGTACGACAAGCCGTCGACGTTCCCGCTCGGCGGCGGCCACGAGGCGGTGCTGCTGCTCGACGACCCGTCCGGGCTTCCCGGGCCGCCGCCGCCCGACCTGACCGGCATGCACGTCGACGGTGACCCGGTGCGGTGGCTGTGGATCATCCCGATTTCGGAACGGTCCCGGCTGCTTGCCAAGGAACGGGGCTCCGCGAGCCTGGTCACCCGGCTGGCAGCGGAGCGCCGCGGCTGGATTGTGCACCCTCCCCGGGGGGCCATGGGGGGCGGCCAGGGGTTATGGGGGCGGGAGCCCCCATGCGAGAAGGCCAGCCCCCCATGCATGAAGGACTGCGGCGCTCCGGTGATTACGCCGCTAGGGGTGAATGTGCAGGTTCACGCCCAGCAGGACCAGCCACCACAGCAAGATCGCGAGGATCGCGCTGGCCAGCACGCGCAGCCAGGCCAGGCTGAGGTAACCGTGGTCCCAGGCGATGAAACCGCCGATGACGAGGTAGAGGATTACGACGAGGCGGCCAAGCCATCTTCCTGACATGTCCCTCGACTCCATTTCGGGTATTCTGCGGGGTTCCCTGCCCGACAAGTCCCGTAAAAACCGGCGAGTAAACATGGCTACCGGAGAAAGCCGCTTGCGTTCCGGATAACGGAACTCAACGCAGGAAAGCCGCCAGCAACAGCCATACCACCGGAGCGCAGACGAGCAGCGAGTCGATGCGGTCGAGGATCCCGCCATGGCCCGGCAGCAGCGAGCCCATGTCCTTGATGTCCAGGTCGCGCTTGATCATGGACTCGGCGAGATCGCCGAACACCGCGGCGGCGACCGCGGCCGCGCCGACCACCGCGCCCTGCCACCAGTAGCCGTGCAGCGCCACGGGCAGCAGGACCGTGCCGGCCCCGACACAGGCCGCGACCGAGCCCGCGAGGCCTTCCCAGGTTTTCTTCGGGCTGATGACCGGGGCTAGCTTGTGCGCGCCGGCCCGGCCGAGCGTGATGCCGGCGAAGTACCCGCCTATGTCGCTGCATATCGTGACGATGATGAAGGCCAGCACGCGCCGGCCGCCATTGTGGTCGGCCAGCATCGCCGCGACCGTCGAGCCGAGCAGCCCCAGGTAGGCCGCTGCGAAGACGGCGGCGGTCACGTCAGCGACGTAGCCCTTCGTGCCGCCGAACAGGCGCCAGATCAAGATCGCGACCAGGGTCAGCGCGAACGCCGCGGCGACGGCGTTGCCGGCCGCCCAGTAGGCACAGGTCACCATCGCGGCGCCGCCGAGCGCGATCGGGATCACCGGGATCTTGATGTCGCGGGTCCGCAGCGCCGTGTCGAGCTCGTGCAGCGCGACGAGCAGGGCGGCGCCCATGTAGATGAGGAACGTCGCCTTGACGGTCAGCAGGGTGACCAGCGCGGCGCCGCCCAGGGCCAGCCCGACAAAGGTCGCGGCAAAGAGATTGCGGCCGGTCCTGATGCCGCCACCCTTGGACGGGGCGGGCTCGGCCGGCGTCCCCTTCGGCGCGGTGCTTGCGGCGCTCACACCTCGAGCAGCTCGGCTTCCTTGTGCTTGAGCAGCTCATCGATCTGCGCGATGTACGTGTCGGTGAGCTCCTGCAGATCGCGCTCCGCGCGGCGGACCTCGTCCTCGCCGGCCTCGCCGTTCTTCACCATCTTGTCCAGCGCGTCCTTGGCGTGCCGGCGGATGTTGCGGATGGAAACGCGGCTGTCTTCGGCCTTGGACCGGGCGGTCTTGATGTACTCGCGCCGGCGTTCCTCGGTCAGCTCGGGAAAGACCACCCGGATAATCACGCCGTCATTGCCGGGATTCACGCCAAGGTCGCTGTTCCTGATCGCCTTTTCGATCGCGCCGAGCGAGTTCTTGTCGAATGGCTGCAGGATGACCATCCGCGGTTCCGGCACGTGGAAGGATGCGAGCTGGTTGAGCGGGGTCTGAGTGCCGTAGTATTCGGCGGTTACCTTGGCGAAAATGCCCGGGTGGACGCGGCCCGTGCGGATGTTGCTGAAATCTTCCTTCGCGACCGTGACGGCCTTGTCCATCTTCTCCTCTGCTTCGAGGAGGGTGTCATCGATCATGGTTACGGCTCCTGTGCGGACACTAGCGTGCCTATCGGCTCACCCCGGACGGCCCTCACCACATTACCCGGCTCCATGAGTTCGAAGACGACGATGGGGAGCTTGTTGTCCCGGCAGAGGCTGACCGCCGTCGCGTCCATCACCTTGAGCCCGCGGCTGAGGTACTCGCCGTAGTCCAGATGCGGGAACCGGGTTGCCCCCGGATTAGTCCGCGGATCGGCGTCGTAGACGCCGTCCACCTTGGTCCCCTTGAGCAGCGCCTGCGCCCCGATCTCCAGGGCGCGCTGGGCCGCGGCGGTGTCCGTGGAGAAGAACGGCGCACCGAGCCCGGCACCGAAGATCACCACCCGGTCCTTCTCCAGGTGCCTGATCGCCCGTCGCGGGATGTACGGCTCCGCGACCTGCCCCATGGTGATCGCGGTCTGCACCCGCGTGTCGATGCCCCGCTGCTCGAGCGCATCCTGAAGCGCGAGGGCATTGATCACCGTGCTGAGCATGCCCATGTAGTCGGCGCGCGCCCGGTCGATGCCCCGCTCGGCGAGCGCGGCGCCCCGGAACATGTTCCCGCCGCCGACCACGGCGGCGATCTGCACGTCCTGGGCACGCGCCTCGGCGATCTCCAAGGCGAGGTGTGCCACGACATCAGGTGAGATGCCCAGCGACTCGCGCCCGGCGAACAGGGCACCGGAAAGCTTAACCACCACGCGCCGCCAGCCCAGCTCGCTGGCTCCGCGGAAGTGTCCGCCGTCCGGCGCCCTATCGTCAGGCATCGCGGGATCGCTGCCTTCGGTGTGGCGGCCTGGCCCGAGCCGGGGCCTCAGGCCTGACCGACCTGGAACCGGGCGAAGCCCCGCACGGTCACGCCATCGGCCTTGAGGACCTGGGCAATCGTCTGCTTCGGCTCCTTCACGAACGCCTGCTCAACGAGCACCACGTCCTTGTAGAAGGCGCCGAGCCGACCATCGACGATCTTCGGGATCGCCTGCTCCGGCTTGCCCTCCTCGCGGGTGATCTGCTCGGCGATCCTGCGTTCCTTCTCCGTCACGTCGGCCGGCACCTCGTCCCGGGTGACGTACTGCGGGCGCATCGCGGCGACTTGCTGGGCCAGGTCCCTGGCCACGTCCTCGCTCGGCTTGTCCAGCTGGACGAGCACGCCGAGCGTCGGCGGCAGGTCACGGTCGGAGCGGTGCAGGTAGCTGGTCACATACCCGCCCTCGAACCGGGCGTAGCGGCCGAGCTCAATCTTCTCCTTGATGGAAGCGCTGGCCTCCTCGATCAGCTGCTCGACCGTCTTGCCGTCGCCCGTCCCGGTGGTGAGCAGCGCGAGCCGGTCGGCGACCTCGCTCGCCAGGGCCGCCTGCGCGATCTTGGCGGCCAGCTCCTGGAACTGCTCGTTCTTCGCCACGAAGTCGGTCTCGCAGTTCAGCTCGACCAGCACACCCGCGCTGTTCCCGTCAAGCTCGGCCGTCACCAGGCCGTTGCCCGCGGTGCGGGCGGCGCGCTTGCCCGCGTCCTTGACGCCCTTGAGGCGCAGGATCTCGACGGCGCCCTCGAAGTCGCCTTCGGCCTCCGCCAGAGCGTTCTTACAGTCCATCATTCCGGCGCCGGTCTGCTCACGCAGCCGCTTCACATCAGCGGTGGAGATGTTCGCCATGTCGTTCCTCGTTCGTCAGAGTGTCTCGTCGTCGTTGGCGGTCGCTGGCGGTGGCCGTGCTCGCGGCGGCGGTTACTCGGCGGTCTCGGCCTGGGCTTCGGCCACCTCTTCGGCGGTCGTCGCGTCGCTGCTCACGACCTCGCCGTCAAGCGCCGCCGCTTCCGCCGCGTCCTCCGCCTCAGCAGCGGCCTCGTCAGCCGCGGCGTTCTCGGTCTCCGCCGTTGCTTCCGCTGCCGCGACGGACGTGCCGGCGGCCGCCTGGGCCGCGTTGCCCTCGAGCAGGTCACGCTCCCACTCCGGCAGCGGCTCCTCGCTGGTGAACTGGTCATCGGCCGGCTTCTCGTCGGTGTCAGCGGCGCCGGCCCGCGCGATCAGGCCGTCCGCGACCGCGTCCGCGACCACCCGGGTGAGTAGTGCAACACTGCGGATCGCGTCGTCGTTACCCGGGATCGGGTAGCTCACCTCGTCCGGGTCGCAGTTGGTGTCCAGGATCCCCACGACGGGGATGCCGAGCTTGCGCGCCTCGCTGACCGCGATGTGCTCCTTCTTGGTGTCGACCACCCAGATCGCGCTCGGCACCCGCGCCATGTCCCGGATCCCGCCGAGCGTCCGCTCGAGCTTGTCCCGCTCACGCTTGAGCTGAAGCAGCTCCTTCTTGGTCATGCCGGAGCCGGCCACGTCGCTGAAGTCGATCTCCTCGAGTTCCTTCAGCCGCTGCAGCCGCTTGAACACGGTGGAGAAGTTCGTCAGCATCCCGCCCAGCCAGCGCTGGTTCACGAACGGCATGCCGACCCGGCGCGCCTGCTCGGCGATCGCCTCCTGAGCCTGCTTCTTCGTCCCGACGTAGAGGATCGTGCCGCCGTGCGCGACCGTCTCCCTGATGAACTCATACGCGCGGTCGATGTAGTCAAGCGACTGCTGCAGGTCGATGATGTAGATGCCGTTGCGCTCGGTCAGGATGTAGCGCTTCATCTTCGGGTTCCAGCGCCTCGTCTGGTGACCGAAGTGAACACCGCTCTCCAGGAGCTGCTTCATGGTGACGACCGGGGCCATCGCTACGGTCCTTCCTCACAGTGCGCGCGGCGGTTTCCCTGCCCGCGCGCGGCTCGGTTATCTCCTGGTGCCCGCCTGGGGTATCCGCACCGAGCGGCCGGCCTGGTGGCCGACGGACCGAGTGGTGCGTTCCGCGTTCCCCGGTGCTCACCATCTGGCGCCGGGGTCGTGCGGGTACGGGCACGCGAATTTCGGCCGCCCGCACACCGCCTGGCGGCGGATAACGGAACGACCGCTACCTACAATACTTGAACCGCGGCCCCGCTACGCGCGGGGATGCGCCTGACGGTAGCTCTCTTTCAGCCGCTCGGCTGAGACATGCGTGTAGATCTGCGTCGTGGCGGGCGAAGAGTGGCCGAGGATCTCCTGAACGCTGCGCAGGTCGGCGCCGCCTTCGAGCAGGTGCGTGGCGGCGGTATGCCGGATCGCGTGCGGCCCGGCGTCCCTGACGGCCTGCGTGAGATGCGCGGCGGCCACCGCGGTCTCTTCGGCCCCGTTCGCTCCGTTCGCGATCGCCGCGGCGAGGCTGGCGTCACGCAGCCGCGCGTGCACGATCCGCCGGGCCGTTCGCGGGTCCAGCCGGCCGCCGCGCGCGCCGAGGAACAGGGCGCTCCCGCTGCGGTCGTTGGCAAGCGCCGGGCGGCCCAGCTCTTCCCACCTGCTCACCGCCCGCACCGCCGGCACGCCGACGGGGACGACCCGCTCCTTGCGCCCCTTGCCGAGCACCCGCACGGTTCGCCGCGCGGTGTCCAGCCCGCCGATGTCGAGGTCGCACAGCTCGCTCACCCGGATCGCCGACGCGTACAACAGCTCGAGCACGGCGGCGTCGCGCATGGCAAGCGCCGCGGCGGCGCGCTGCCCGGCGGCGAGGTCCCGCAGCGCCCGGTCCTCGCAGTCGGCGAGGACCCAGTTCATCTCTTCCCTGCGCAGCACCTGCGGCAGGATCCGGTGCGCCTTCGGCGTGCCCAGCTGCGGCCCGGGGTCGGCCGCCAGCCACCCCTGACGGTGCGCGAACGAGGTGAACGCGCGCGCCGCCGCGCCCCGCCGCGCGAGCGTCGCCCGCGCGGCCCCGGCTTGGTGCTGGCCGGCCAGCCAGCCCCGCAGGATCGTCACGTCCAGCTCGGCGGGGTCCTCGATCCCGCAACTCCAGGCGTAGTCAAGCAGCGACTGGATATCGCCCTGGTAAGCGCGGACCGTATGACGCGACAGGGCACGCTCCGCGTCGAGATGCCGCCTGAACGCCGCCAGCGCGGCGCTCAGCGCCGCCGGGAGCGGCTGTCGGGAGCCGTCCGCACCGACGGCACGCACGGGTGGCGTCGCCATGCGCAAAGTGTGCACCGGACCGAACCAGTTGGGAACAACCTGACAAAGGTTTTACCCGCCTGTTGCACGCCGGTCGTTCAGGCCGCGCGGCCCCCGTCAGGTTCGGCGGAGCCGCCAGCCGCCCGCGCATCGCTCGGCGAAGCCGCCGGCCGCGAGCGCTCCCAGGCAGCGCATGACCGTCGCGGGCTCGAGGCCGGCCCGGTGCCCGATCTGGGCGGTCCCCATGCCGCCGCGCGACGGCAGGGCGTCGAGCACCGCGGCCGTGTCCGGGTCGAGTTCGTCGCGGGGCAGCACCGCGGCCGGCGTCTGTCCCGGCGCCGCGGTGACCGGGGACAGGCACTCGATGACATCGGCCGCGCTGGTGACGAGCGTGCCCTGCCACTCCCTGATGATGTGGTGGCACCCGGCGGACAGGTCGGAGGTGATCGGGCCCGGCACCGCCATCAGCCGCCGGCTCAGGTCGCGGGCGTGCCGGGCGGAGTTGAGCGCGCCGCTGCGCTGCCCCGCTTCCACCACGAGCGTCCCCGGGGCCAGCGCCGCGATGACCCGGTTGCGGACGAGGAACCTCAGCCTGGTCGCGTTCCTGCCGGGCGGCCACTCGCTGACCACCACGCCCTGGGCGGCGACCGCGTCGAGCAAGTTCTGATGGCCGACCGGATACGGCACGTTCACCCCGCACGCCAGGACCGCGACCGTCACGCCGTCGGCGCCGAGCGCGCCGCGGTGCGCCGCCGCGTCGACCCCGTAGGCGCCCCCGGAGATCACCGCCCAGCCGCGCGCGGCGAGCGAGGAGGCGAACTCGGAGGCGACGTACGAGCCGTAGGCGGTGGCCGCCCGGGATCCCACGATCGCCACCGAACGCAGGCAGCTGAACCGCAGGTCCGCGCTGCCGCGCAACCACAGCGCGTACGGTGCGGCGTCACCCAGGTCCGCGAGCTGTCCCGGCCATTCCGGATCGCCGGGGCACGCGAGCCGGATGCCGGCGCGATAGAAGCCGGCCACCTCGTCCGCCGGCGGGACCTCCCCAAGCCGGACCTGCCACCGCTCCATGGCCCGCACCCCGGCCGCCCGCGCCGCCCCGCTGAGGCTCATCTCGGGCAGCGTGCCCGCCTTGATCGCCGCCAGCGTTGTTGCCGCTCCGCACGCCCGGACCAGGGCGCCCAGCTTGGTGTCCCCCGGCTCGGCGAGGTAGGTCAGGGCGGCGCGGGCGTAGGAGTCTTCGTCGAGGCTGGCGCTCACCTCGCCACCCCCAGCCACAGTGCGATCGCGAAATCGACCTCGGCGGCGCCTGGCCGCTGCTTGCCGGCCAGGTCGGCGACGCTCCACGCCACCCGGACGATCTTGTCCGCGCCACGGGCGGACACCTGGCCGAGTTCCATCGCGCGGTCAAGCGACTTCAGCGCGCCCTGCTGCGGCGGGAAGGACCGGCGCAGCTCCGCACCGGGGATCTGGGCGTTGAGCCGCCACGGCGTCCCGGCCAGCCGCCGTGCGGCGCGATCGCGGGCGGCCGAGACCCGCCGCGCGACGACCGCGCTGGGCTCGGCGTGGGCGCGGTCGTACAGCATCTCCCGCCGGTTCACCGGCTGCAGGGTGACCTTCACGTCGACCCGGTCCAGGAGCGGACCGGACAGCCGGCCCAGGTACCGTCTGCGGGTGGCCGGGCTGCACTCGCAGGCCGCCCCGCCAGGCCCGGGCGCCCGGGCGCACGGGCAGGGGTTGGCCGCCAGCACCAGGGTGAACCGCGCGGGAAACCGGCAGGTCATCGCCTGCCTCGCGATCACCACCTCGCCGGACTCGAGCGGCTGGCGCAGCGCGTCAAGCACGTCGCGGCCGAACTCCGGCGCCTCATCCAAGAACAGCACACCGCGATGCGCCAGGCTCGCCGCGCCCGGCCGGATCAGTCCGCTGCCGCCGCCCACGATGGCGGCCTTGCTCGCGGTGTGATGCGGGGCGCAGAACGGCGGCTCGGCCACCAGTCCCGCCCCGGGCACCAGCCGCCCGGCCACCGAATGGATCGAGGTCACCTCCAGGGCCTCCGCCGCGTCCAGCCGCGGCAGGATCGTCGGCAGGCGCTCGGCCAGCATCGTCTTGCCCGCCCCCGGCGGCCCGAGCAGCGACAGGTTGTGGCCGCCCGCGGCGCAGATCTCCGCCGCCATCCGCGCTTCGGCCTGGCCGAGCACCTCCGCGAGGTCCAGTTCCCTGACCTGCAGCGGCTTGCCGCCCGGGTCCCGCGGCCGGGGAGACGGCGCGGGCGCGGAAGGCGGCGTCGGGGCGGGCCCGCCGCGCAGCCAGATGGCCACCTCCGTCAGGCTGCCCGCCGCGACGACCCGGACGCCCGGGACCAGCCGGGCTTCTCCCGCGTTCTCCGCCGCCACCACGACCGTGTCCACCCAGGGCGCGGCCGCGACCACCGCGGGCAGCACGCCAGGCACCGGGCGCAGCCGCCCGTCGAGGCCCAGTTCGGCGAGAAACATCTTCCCGGCCGGGCCAGACAGTGGCAGGGCCTCATTCGCGGCCATGATCGCGACGGCGATCGCGAGGTCGAACCCGCTCCCCCGCTTGGGCAGGCTCGCCGGGGACAGCCCGACGGTGATCTTCTGCTGCGGCCAGCTTTCCCCGCTGTTGACGATCGCGGCGCGGATCCGGTCCCGCGCCTCGCGCAGCGCCGTGTCGGGCAGGCCGACCAGGATCGTCATGGGCAGTCCCTGTGCGATGTCCGCCTCAACCTCGATGAGGTGACCTTCGACGCCGACGAGCGCGACCGAATGCGTCCGGGCGAGCGCCATCTACCCCACCCCCCGGACGTGCTCAACCGTGAACTCGCCGTTGCCCTCGAGCAGCAGGCCGACGACGTCGATGCGAATCTGGTCGAACCGGATCCCGTGCGCGATCAGCCAGCGGACCGCCAGCCGCCGCAGCCTGGCGCGTTTCTCCCGTCCGACCGCCTCAAGGGGGGTGCCGTACCGGGTCCCTGACCGGGTCTTGACCTCGCAGACGACAAAGGTGTGCCGCTCCACCGCGACGATGTCGATCTCACCGTCGGCACACCGCCAGTTCCGGTCCAGAATCCGGAAACCGCAACCCTCGAGATAGGCAACCGCGGCCTGCTCGCCGTCCCGGCCGAGCACGTCTTTGGCGCGCATCGTCATCACCTCCGGTAACGACGATCGCCCGGCAGGCGAATACCGCGCAGCAAGGAATTTGCGACTGTGGAGGAAACCTTAAGCAGCCGCCCCGCTGTGGATAAATCCCGCCGAATGTCAGAGGCATCTGCTCTAATAAAGGGGGAACCCCGACGGGGATTTGCCCCAACCGGAGTCATTACTGGCGCAATTCATGATCACGAAGATTCCGCGCACTTATACGATGCGGAATTTACGTCAAAAACAGTTTCCCGCGCACGCGGCCACCGACGCGCATGAGGCGGCCGCAGCAGACCAGGGGCCCGCCCGCCGACAGGCGCCCGCGGTCCCCCTGCAGAGTCAGCCGCTTACGTTCGGGATGAATACCGGAACCGGTAACGAACGGCTGCGGCGGGCCTGCGGTTCGCGGCCGGGCGGCTGGCTGGGGCTGGGCTGCGGCTCGACCGGGGGAAGGTCCATGGTGACCGTCTCCTTGCCGAGCGGCACCGGCGCCCCGTGGTGGGTGATCGTCAGCGGGTCGCCCGACAGCAGCGAGTAGCGGGCGGCGCCGCCGCGGATCTCCACGTGCAGGAGCCGGCCGCGGTAGCGCAGCCGGAACGAGATCCCGACCAGCCCAGGCGGCAGCCGCGGGCTGAATTGAAGCCCGTGGCCGAAGTCGGCGCGCATGCCGCCGAAGCCGCCGACGAGCGCCGTCCAGGCGCCGGCCAGCGAGGCGATGTGCAGGCCGTCCTTGGTGTTGTGCTCGCGGTCCTGCAGGTCCATGAACGCGGCTTCGGCGAGGTAGTCGTAGGCGAGTTCCAGGTGGCCGACCTCGGCCGCCATGACGGCCTGGGTGCAGGGGGACAGCGAGGAGTCGCGGACGGTGAGGGCCTCGTAGTAGTCGAAGTTGCGCCGCTTCTGCTCGGGGGTGAAGGCCTCGCCGCGCAATTGCATGGCCAGGACCACGTCGGCCTGCTTGACGACCTGCTTGCGGTACAGCTGGAAGTAGGGGTAGTGCAGGAGCAGCGGGTAGTTTTCCGGCGGGGTGCTGGCGAAGTCCCACCGGGCGTACTTGGTGAACCCGTCGTGCTGGGGGTGGACGCCGAGGCGCTCGTCGAACGGGATGAACATGTCTTCGGCGGCGTCGCGCCAGCCCGCGGCTTCTTCCGTGGTCACGCCGAGATCGCGGGCCTCGTCTTCCAGCTTCTCGGCCAGGCTGGCGGCGCAGGCGAGGTTCTGCTGCGCCATCAGGTTGGTGTAGACGTTGTTGTCCTTGATGGCGCTGTACTCGTCGGGCCCCGTGACGCCCTCGATGCGGAACTGTCCCTGGGCGTCGTGCTGGCCGAGTGAGCGCCAGAGCCGGGCCGTTTCGACGAGCAGCGGCAGGCCGACTTCCCGCTCGAATGCCTCGTCCTCCGTGGCGTCGATGTACTTGATGACGGCGGCGGCTATGTCGGCGTTGATGTGGAAGGCGGCGGTCCCGGCCGGCCAGTAGCCGGAGCATTCCTGCCCGCGGATGGTCCGCCAGGGGAAGGCGGCGCCGTCGAGGCCGAGCTCCCGGGCGTGGTCTTTCGCCACGTCCATGACCAGGAGCCGCCAGCGCAGCGCGTCCGCGGCGGCGCCGGGGAGCGTGTAGGTCAGCACGGGCAGGACGAACGCCTCGGTGTCCCAGAACGTGTGCCCGTCGTAGCCGGTTCCGGTGAGTCCCTTGGCCGGGATGGGCCGGTATTCGGCGCGGGCGCCGGCCTGCATGATGTGGAACAGCCCGAACCTGACCGCCTGCTGGATCTCGACGTCGCCGTCGACTTCGACGTCGGCGCCTTCCCAGAACGAGTCGAGGTATTGCCGCTGCTCCTTCAGCAGTCCCTCCCAGCCGGTGAGCTCGGCGGCGGCGAGGGCGCCGTAGACCTGGTCGATCAGCGCGGGCCTGGACCGCTGCGAGGACCAGCCGTATCCCAGGTACTTCACCAGGCACAGTTCCTCGCCCTTGGCGACCTCGGCGGCGACCATGAGCCGCCCGATGTCGGGGAACGACTCGACCGTCGTCGCCATCCTCTCCGGCCCCGTGACCTCGTGGGCCATCGCGGCGGCGAGCCGGAGCTTGCTTGAGCGGGTGCTGTGGACGAGGACTGCACGCGGGTTCTTGCCGTCGGAGGCCATGTGGTCCTCGCTGACGAGCGGGGTGGCCAGGACGGCGGCCGCGCGCGGGTCGGCGGTCATCCGCGGCACGTCCTCGTTGGCGACGATCTCCGAGAGGAGGACGACGCGCAGCGTCTCGTCTACCGGCCGAACGGTGTACTTGACCGCGGCGACGGCGCGCTGCGTGAGGGAGACCATGCGCACCGAGCTGACCTGGACGGTGTCCCCGGCGGGGGAGGTCCAGACGACGTTCCTGGTCAGCGTGCCGGCCCGCATGTCGAGGGTGCGGGTGTGCGACTGGACGACCCCGTACCTGATGTCGAACGGCTCGTCGTTCACCAGCAGCCTGATGACCTTGCCGTTGGTGACGTTGATGACGGTCTGGCCCATGTCTGGGAACCCGTACCCGGCTTCCGCGTACGGCAGCGGCCGGTCCTCGTACAGCGAGTTGAGGTAGGTGCCTGGCAGCCCGTACGGTTCCCCTTCGTCGAGGTTGCCGCGCAGGCCGATGTGCCCGTTGGACAGCGCGAAGACGGATTCGCTCTGCGCGAGGAGGTCCAGGTCCAGGTGCGCCTCGGTGAGGCACCACGGCTCGGCGCCGTACGGGGCGTTACTGATCACAGCAGCTCTCCCAGATCCTGGACGACGATGTCCGCCCCGTGCGCCCGCAACTCGGCCGCCTGCCCGACCCGGTCCACACCGACCACGAAGCCGAACGCGCCCGCCCGCCCGGCCGCCACGCCCGCCAGGGCGTCCTCGTAGACCGTCGCGTAGGCCGCGGGGGTGTCAAGCATGCGGGCCGCCTCGAGGAACGTGTCGGGGGCGGGCTTGCCGTGCAGCCCCCGCTCGCGGGCTACCTGGGCGTCGACCCGCACGTCGAACAGGCCGGCGATCCCGGCCGCGTCGAGCACCGCGACGGTGTTCGCGCTGGACGACACGATCGCGGTGCGCAGCCCGTCCGCCCTGACGGCTTCGATGTAGCGGCGGGAACCGTCGTAGACCTCGACGCCGTCCCGCTTGATCACCGCCAGGACGAGCTCGTTCTTCCGGTTGCCCAGCCCCCAGATGGTGGGCGCGCTAGGCGGGTCGTCTTCCGATCCTTCGGGAAGTGAGATACCGCGCGACTCCAGGAACGACTTCGTGCCCTCTTGCCGGGGCTTGCCGTCCACGTACTCGTCGTAGTCGCGGACCGGGTCGAAGGGGACGAACGGCTTCCCGTTCTTGGCCGACCACTCCCGGAGGAAGTCGTCGAACATCTCCTTCCAGGCCGCCGCGTGCACGACGGCGGTCTTGGTGACGACGCCGTCCATGTCGAACAGGCAGGCTCTTATGCCGTCCGGGAGCCCCAGCATGTCATCCCCCGCTCGACACGGTGCTGCTGAGCACGGGGCGGTTACCCGCTGAATCCGGGTTTGTCCTCCGGCAGTTCGAGGTCACTCTTCGCCAGCTCCTCGATGTTGACGTCCTTGAAGGTGACTACACGCACATTCTTGACGAACCTGGCGGGGCGGTACATGTCCCACACCCAAGCGTCATGCATCGTTACCTCGAAGAAAACTTCGCCAGTGTCGGTAGTGCGCACCTGCAAGTCAACGTCGTTGGTGAGATAGAAGCGGCGTTCGGTCTCTACGACATGAGTGAACAGGCCGACGACGTCGCGGTACTCGCGGTAGAGCTGCAGCTCCATCTCCGCTTCGTACTTCTCCAGGTCTTCCGCGCTCATGTCCCCTATTCTCCCTCCACCTGCCCCGTCTCTGGGACGGTCCCGGGGACGGTCCCGGGCACGGTCCCGGGCACACACCGGAAGGACGTGCGGTGCTCAGCGCAGGGCCCGAACTCCGCCAGTGTGCGCAGGTGCTCGTCGGTTACATACCCCTTGTGACGGCAGAAGCCATATTGGGGATAACGCTCATCGAGCTCCCGCATCATCCGGTCCCTCGTCACCTTGGCGACGATCGACGCGGCGGCGACCGACGCGGCTACCCGGTCGCCCTTCCACACCGCGAGCGCGGGTGAGCCGAGGCCGCGCACGGGGAAGCCGTCGGTCAGCACGTATCCCGGCGAGGTGCGCAGCCCGGCGAACGCCCGGCGCATGCCCTCGACGTTGCACACGTGCAGCCCGAGCCCGTCGATCTCGGCGACCGGGATCGTGACCACGTGCCAGTCCACCGCGTATCGCATGATCCGCGCGTAGGCGTCCTCGCGCGCGTCCGGGGTGAGCAGCTTGGAGTCGGCGAGCTGCGGCATCCGCCTGATGCCCGCCTGGTCCAGGACGACGGCGGCCACCACGAGCGGGCCTGCGCACGCCCCGCGCCCAGCCTCGTCGATGCCCGCGACCGGCGCCAGCCCGGCGCGCGCGAGCACGTTCTCGTAGGCCGCGAGGCCGGCGCCGCGCCGCGGCGTATATCCGTGCTGGAGCATCTCACTTGGCAGCGTACGCCAACCGCGCCCGCCTCCGCCTCCACCGCCAGGAAGCTCCGTCCGCGCCGCCTGAGGTCCGCGCGCCGCTTTCCCGCCGCGGCCGCTCCGGCTCACCATCATTCCGAACGGACCCGTGGCGCCTCACCGAGCTCCGCGACGTCGCCTGCGACGGGCGAAGAGTCGGCGGCGGGCGCGTCGCTGGAGCCAGGTCAGCGGGACCGCGCCGGCGAAGCCGAGAGCGAGCGGCAGCGCGGAGGCGGTTTCGCGCACCGGCGTTCCGTTGTCCATCGCGGCTTCGAGGGCGGCGCTCGAGCCGCCGGCCGCCGCGGCCGGGGCGTTGAGCTGGGGCTGTTCGAAGGTCGCCGGGATGTTCAGGATGCCCCACCTGCTCGGCGGCCAGATGATGACGAAGGCCCGGCCGAGGACGGCGTTCTCCGGGATCGTCCCGCCGCCCGGGTCGCCCATGTGCCCGCGGGAGTCGTAGGAGACCGCGCGGTGGTCACCCATCACCCACAGCCGGCCCGGCGGCACGGTGATCTTGAATCGCTGGGCGGACGGGATGTTCCCCGGATAGAGGTACGACTGCTCGCTGAGCGGGACGCCGTCGACCGTGACCTGGCCCTCGGCGTTGCAGCACGCCACATGGTCACCGGGCAGCCCGATGACCCGCTTGATGTAGATGGACGAGTCGTTGCTGACGCCGACGATGCCCTCGAGGTCGCTGGCGAACCTGCTGAAGATGTTCGTGCTGGCCGGCGGGTTGAAGTCCCATGATCCGTTGCCGTCGAACACGATGATGTCGCCGCGGTGGATGCCGCGGAAGTCGTAGACGAGCTTGTTGATGAGCACCCGGTCGCCGACCTCGAGGGTGTTCTCCATCGAGCCGGACGGGATGAAGAAAGCCTGGATCGCGTACGTCTTGATGATCAGCGTCAGCGCCACCGCTATCACGCCGAGCACTAGCAGTTCGAGGAGGGCGCTGCGGCGGCTGCGGCGCCGCCGCTTGCGGCGCGGGGGGACGTCGCCCGGCGCTTCGGTGTCCTCGGTCCCCTCGGTGCCGTCGCCGCTGCGCGCGGCGCGATCAGCCGTCTCCTGCCCTGGCTCGGGCCGGCCTGCGTGCTGCCGCTCCCCTGGGCCCCGCTCTCCTGTGCTGCGCGCCGATGCGCCGTGGCGTGACGTGCCGGCTCGCCGCTGGCCGCCGCCCCGCCCCGCCGTCCCCGCGTGCCTTGGCCCGGGCCGCAGCGGCTCGCCGAGGCCCGGAACGGTCTTGGTTTCCTCCAGCTCAGGCACGGGATCGGCGGGATCCCAGGGAGGCGACCCGAAGCCGTCCCGTGAGCCGGAACCGCTCATCCGCGCCCCCCTGTTCCCGCGCGCCAGGCCGCACCGTCGTCGCTCATCAGACTTGAGCGTATCGCCGTCGGCGACGGCGCCGGACGAGGGCGCCGCCGGCCAGGGCGGCGCCGCTGCCGGCGAGGGCGGGCGCCGCGGCCGCGGCGTGCAGCGCCGCCTGCTGGAACGTCGAGGGGATGGGCAGGTCATTGATCCGCGACGGCGGCCAGATGATCAGGAACGCGCGGCCGACGACGGCGCTCTCCGGGACCGTTCCCTGCCCGGGGTCGTTGTTGTGGTAACGGGAGTCGTCGGAGTCCGCCCGGTTGTCGCCCAGCACCCACAGCCTGCCGGCGGGCACCGTGATGTCGAACGGTGTCCGGGACGGGGCGTCGCCGGGATAGATGTACGACTGCTCGTTCAGCGGGACGCCGTTGACGGTGATCCGTCCCTTCGCGTCGCAGCACACCACGTGGTCGCCGGGAAGGCCGATCACCCGCTTGATGTAGTCGGTTCCCGGGGCGGTGATGCCGATCAGGTTCGTGGCGGCGTCCCAGGCCCGGACGAACGGGTTGCCCGGCGGCGGCGGCGCTTCGGGTCCCCAGGAGCCCTGCCCGCTGAACACGACGATGTCCCCGCGGTCGATGTGGCGGAAGTCGTAGACGAGCTTGCTGACCAGCACCCTGTCACCGGGCAGCAGGGTGTTCTCCATGGACCCGGACGGGATGGAGAACACCTCGACGACGAACGCCTTGAGCAGGATGGTCAGGACCAGCGCCGCGATGACGATGACGACGAGGTCGCGCCAGAAGGGGCGCGCCCGCCGCTTGCGCTTCCCGGTCTCCGGCGCTTCCTGGCCGGCCTGGGCGTCTGGTTCCGCGGTGTCCCGGCCGTTCTGCTGTCCGGGGTCGCCCGGTGACTGATCAGTCACGCGTTCGAACCCTGGCTGGTCCGGTTCGGGGCCATCGGTGGTCAGCCCTGCGACCGTGGTCAGCCGGCGGTGGTGTCCCTGCGCTCCTTGATCCTGGCGGCCTTGCCGCGCAGATCGCGCAGGTAGTAAAGCTTGGCACGGCGGACACGGCCCCGGGTCACCGGCTCGATCTTCTCAATCGACGGGCTGTGCACCGGGAAGGTGCGCTCGACGCCCACGCCGTAGCTGACCTTGCGGACGGTGAACGTCTCCCGCAGGCCGCCGCCCTGGCGCCGGATCACGACACCCTGGAACACCTGGATCCGGGAGCGGTTGCCTTCCTTGACCCGCACGTGCACCTTGACGGTGTCACCGGGGCGGAACTCCGGGACGTCGTCCCGGATCTGGGCCTGCTCAAGCTCGGCGATCGCGGTATGCATGGTGGAAATTTCCTCAGTCCTGGCCGGATGTGCGCGCGACGCACCTCCGGGGTGTAAGCCTGCTTGCCAGGGAAACACCCCGGCGGAGTCAACGCCCGAACGGGCAGCGCTCTTCAGTGTGCCACATTTTCGCCGTGAACCGGAAAGCCAGCCTCGAGGAGCACCGTCCGGTCACGGTTGTCCAGGCCGTCGCCGGCCGCGAGCCGCCGGATCAGGTCCGGCCGCCTGGCCGCGGTGCGGCGCAGTGCCTCGTCCCGCTGCCAGCGCGCGATCGCCGCGTGGTCGCCCGACAGCAGCACCGGCGGAACCTCGTGCCCGCGCCAGGACCGCGGCCTCGTATAGACCGGCCCTTCGAGCAGCCCGCGCATCGCTCCGCCGCCCCCGCCAAACGAGTCATCGGAAACCGACCGCTCGTTCCCCAGCACCCCAGGCAGCAGCCGGCACACCGCCTCCACGATCACGACAACGGCAGCCTCGCCCCCAGCAAGCACATAATCCCCGATGCTCACCTCATCAACAGGAATCCGCCGCGCCCGCGCGTCCTCCACGACCCGCGCATCAACCCCCTCATACCGCCCGCAAGCAAAAACAAGCTGCGCCTCCCCCGCATAGGACGCCGCCATGTCCTGCGTAAACGGCACCCCACTCGGCGTAGGAACAACCAGCCTGGCGGGCGAGGAGGGCGTGGTGGCCGGAGGAGCGGGCGAGGTTTGTGCTGCGGATTGGGAGGGCGAGTCGAGTTCCGCCGACAGCACGGCATCGAGGGCGGCCCCCCACACGTCAGCCTTCATGACCATGCCCGGCCCGCCGCCAAACGGCGTGTCATCCACGGTGTGATGCACGTCGGTAGCCCACTGCCGCAGATCGTGAACATGGAAATCCACATCCCCGCGACCGGCCGCCTTCCCGATCAGCGACACCCCAAGTGGCCCAGCCCCCACCGACGCAGGCGCAAAATAATCAGGAAATATCGTGACGATGTCTATCCGCATCGCTGCCCCCTAGGGAGAAGCGGGGCGACCCCCATCAGGGAGTCTCCTGAAGGTCTAGGAGCCCAGAAGGCGGATCGATCAGGAGAACGCCAGCTTCGACGTTTACCTCTGGGACAATCGCCTTCACGAACGGGACCAAGATCTCGCGAGACCCGGCACGGACGACCAGCGTGTCCTGGCCATGGTGCAGGACGTCCTCGACCACGCCGACATCGGTTCCGTCGACGGTGCGGACGGCCAGCCCGACCAGTTCGTGGTCGCGGAACTCGTCGGGGTCGCCGGTGGGCGCGAGGGTGCTCGAGTCGACGCTCAGCCAGGTGCCGCGCAGCTCGCCCGCCGCGTCCCGGTCCCTGACACCTTCGAACCTGACGACGAGCTCACCGGACTGCCAGCGCCTGGCCGCCACGGTCAGCGGGCCGACCTCCGGCCGGTCGGTGTCCAGCCGCGAGCCCACGGCGAACCTGAGCTCTGGCTCGTCCGTCCGGACACCGATCACGACAGCACCGCGAATCCCGTGCGGGCGGCCGATCCGGCCGACGGTTACCTGCATGGACCGTCAGCGGACCTCGCCGGTCTCCAGCAGGTCGATGCGCACGCTCCGGTTCCCGGCCAGGGAACTGATAACCGTACGCAGCGCCCGGGCGGTGCGCCCGCCCCTGCCGATGACCTTGCCGAGGTCGTCCGGGTGTACGCGGACCTCAAGGACGTTGCCCCGGCGGAGCATCCGGCTGGCCACCCGGACGTCGTCCGGGTACGTGACAATGCCCCTGACAAGGTGCTCGAGGGCTTCCTCGAGCACCTCAGTCTCCGGAGCCGCCATCGGCAGCCTCGGCAGCCGCCGCGGCCGGCGCCTCGTCGGCGGCGCTGGCCTCAGGCTTGGGCTCGGCGGACTCCGCCTTCTTCGGCTGGTCCTTCTTCGCGGCGGACCTGGCCGGCTTCGCCGCGGCCTTCGTTTCCTTCGCCGCGAGGCTTTCCTTCACGAGCGACTCGTAGCGCTCCTTCTTGTCCGCCTTCGGCTCGGCGGTCTTCAGCGTGCCCTCGGCGCCGGGCTCGCCCTTGAACTTCTGCCAGTCGCCCGTGATGGTGAGCAGGTGACGTACAGGGTCGGTCGGCTGCGCGCCAACCGAGAGCCAGTGCTGGACTCGGGCCGAGTCCACCTCGATGAGCGACGGCTCCGCCTTCGGGTGATACTTGCCGATCTCCTCGATGGCGCGCCCGTCTCGCTTGGTACGCGCGTCGGCGACGACGATCCGGTAGTACGGTTCCCGGATCTTGCCCAGGCGCTTTAGCTTGATCTTGACAGCCACGGCTGTGGTCTTCTCCCAGCGAAGTAGGTACGTGCGTCGGGCACCCGCCAGCGGGGAATGGCCGGCCGGACCGAGCGATGGGCCAGGCCGGCGGACGAGGAGAGGGCGCCGCGCGGCCAGGTATCAAGAGGCCATTGTGCCAGATGCCGCCGCCCAAGGGGTAATCATGCGACCGCGCCCGGTGCCCTGCCGGACAGTACCGGACGATAGTCACTCAGCGTAGCTGATTCCGCGCAAAAGTACCGGTTGGGCCGATGAAACAGTTACATAACGCGCGTTGACTTCGCCTGCGGGCACTCGTACCGTTTGCCTAACTTGTTGACAATCGCCAACCGCACGATCGTTCGCACAGCGCACAGGCCAGGGAGGCGCGGTCGCGCACGGTAACGGCGAATTCGGTACATAGCGTTACAAAAGACGACGTTTCCCCACGTATGGGATGGGAGTGATGTTAGCCTCGGTGGCACCCGCTGGCTGGCATTGGGGCCGCTAGCGGCGTTCCGGCCCTCGACGCAGACATCACCACGGGACGTGGTCACGCCCACCCGGCGCGCACCCATGAAGGAGATTTCCACAACATGACTGACCAGACTGCTAAGCCCGC
>Ga0187812_1000214_pt1 | contig 21259 bp, 20 predicted proteins | sample NC_S_2_FD_130582 | JGI IMG/M metagenome (GOLD analysis project Ga0187812, IMG submission 130582) | Wetland sediment microbial communities from Neuse River Estuary, North Carolina, USA - ASW-S_2 | ecosystem: Environmental > Aquatic > Freshwater > Wetlands > Sediment | place: USA: North Carolina...
GCCGGTGCCGGGTAGGCATCCCGACCTTGACGGTGCCGAACGCTGGCAGGTCTGTGCTCGTGTCGACGTAGACGGCCTCCAGCTCCCCGATCTTGCGACCTCCGGAGTCAACAACGTCGTGGCCCCGCCACTCCCGGATATCGCCTGCCTCGAACATGTCCGCCTTCCTCTCCGCGGCATTGCCTGTGCTCACAGTCATTCCCCGCATGAGATGCCGTATAAAACCAGCGTAGCCCCGCCAGGGTGATGCCGTTGTTCTGCGCGGTGAGGGATGCCCGGCGGGAGGAGGACGGCGCGGCGGTGTGGATCGCACAGCGTCCGGGCCTCCGTCCGCGCACGATGGATCTTTACCGCTGGCTACTTAAGAAGCACATCGCGCCGTACCTCGGCGGCGTGCCGGTCGGCAAGCTTTCCGCGCGCCTCGTGCGGGAGTGGCGGGCGAACCTTCTCGCTAATGGCGTCTCGGTGTCGGTGGCCGCGAAGGCGTACCGGCTGCTCCGGGCGATCATGACGACGGCGGTCGACGAGGACAACATCCTTGCCCGCAACCCATGCCGGATTAAAGGCGCAGGAGACGAGGCCGCCGAAGAGCGGCCGGTCCTGACCGTGCGTCAAGTCTTCGATCTGGCCGAGCGGGTCGGACGGCGGCCGGTCGGCAACATCCGCAAGGTACCGGACGCTACCGGCTCCGGTTCCACCGGAACGGCGAGATGCGCACGTCACCCGAGCGATTCGCCACCAGGCAGGAAGCCGAGCAGGCGCTGTGGAAGATGGCCGACGACGGGCGCACCGACTGCACATATGACCGGAGGTTCTACGCCCTGCTGCTCGCCACCTTCGCAAGCCTTCGCTGGGGTGAGGCAACGGCGCTAAGGCGCTCTGGCCTCGACCTGAACGCGCGCACCGTCTGGATACGGGCCGCGTACGTCGAGCGCTCAACCCGGCGTCATGGGTGGGCCGATACGGCGCGGCAACTTCAACAAGCTGTCGGCCTGGCCGCATGCCGTGGCGTCCATCGGCATGCCGGGCCTGCACTTCCACGACCTGAGACACACCGGAAACCAGTTCGCCGCCAACAGCGGTGCGGGCCTGCGCGACCTGAGGCGCGCATGGGCACGACAGCGAGCGGGCCCGCGATGATCTACCAGCACAAGGCGCGCGGCGCCGACCGGGTGATAACCAGCGCGATCGACATCCACGTCCAGGCCGAGCAGGACAACAGGGACGATGACAACGGGTCAGCCGGGGGTTCTCGTCCCTGCGCTGCGCGCGCGGCCTGTGGCGGGCAAGGCGCGATCATGACTAGCCGGCCCGCGATCGTGCACGCGCACCCTCCCGCGCGCGCGTCTGCACTCATCACGGCCACATGCACGATGCGCAACCGCGCCCCGGAGGCCCGTGGGCAGGGCGACTATTGACGTGGGGGTCGTGAGGTAGGCCGCGGTATCTGATTGTCCCGCCCGGCGGATCGGATGGGAAGGCAGCCGCCGGGTATTACGCGAACCGTTCTACTACAGTCGATCGCGTGCGCGCGCTCGTGATCGAAGGGCCAGGGTCGGCCAGGATTCACCAGGTGGATACGCCGGTTCCCGGACCTGGCCAGGTGGTCGTGGATGTGCACCGGGTGGGGATCTGCGGTACCGACATGGAGCTGTTCACCGGGGAGCTCGCCTACTTCGCCCAGGGCAAGTCGCGCTTTCCGCTGTGCCCCGGCCACGAATGGTGTGGCGTCGTCTCCGCGGTTGGCGCTGGTGTCAGTGAGGCCTGGCTCGGCGAGCGCGTCACCGGGGACACGATGCTCGGCTGCGGTCGGTGCCGTCGCTGCGAGTCCGGCCGTCACCACGTGTGCGCGAACCGGCATGAGATCGGGATCATGGGCTGGCCGGGCGCGCTGGCCGACAAGCTGCTCGTTCCGGCGGGGAGCTTGTACCGGCTGCCGGCGACCGTGGACGACCGGGCCGGAGCACTCGTCGAGCCGGGTGGCAACGCGCAGCGCACGGCGGCGGCCGCGGGCGCGGGACCGGGCACGCGGGTGCTCGTCTGGGGACCCGGCACCATTGGCCTGCTGGCCGCCGCCTTCGCGCGCGCCGCGGGCGCGGAGGTGGATGTGGTCGGCATAGATTCCCGCCGGGAGAAGCTCGCGAAGCGCTTTGGCGCTACCCGCTACTGGACGCTCAGCGATCTGCCGTCAGAGAGCTACGACGCGGTGATCGACTGCACCGGCGACGAAACCGTCCCGGCCCTGGCGCTCAGCCGTGTGGAGCCCGCCGGGCGAATGGTCTACATCGGCGTTTCCCGGATGATGAGCGCCGTCGACAGCCGCGACCTCGTGCTCAGCGACATCACCGCTGTCGGCATCCTCGGCGCCTCGGCCGGCCTCGCATCCGCGATCGAGCACTACGCGGACGGCCGGGTCGATCCGGGGCCGCTGGTGGACGTCGTGGTCGGCCTGGATCGTGCCGTCGAGGCCTTTGAAGGCCGTCTCGATCCCGGCCCGGGAACCAAGGTTCACATCGACCCTCGGCTGTGAGAGTCATGACCACTGTTTCGCTGGTGACCGGCGGCAACCGCGGGATCGGCAGGGAAGTCTGCCGGCAGCTCGCCCGCCGCGGGCATACGGTCGTGCTGACCGCCCGTTCGGCGGATGCCGGCGCGGAGGCCGCCCATGCGGTCGGGGGCGAGCCGCTCCGCCTCGACGTCACCGACGCGGGCAGCGTGGCGGACGCGGCCAGCTGGGTGCGCGACCGGTTCGGCAAGCTGGACGTGCTCGTCAACAACGCGGCGATCACGTACGACACCTGGCAGCTCGCCGCTACGGCGGACCTCGACGTCGTCCGGGAAGCCGCGGAGACCAACCTGTACGGGCCCTGGCTGATGGTCAGGGAATTCCTGCCGCTGCTGCGGCGCGGCGACCATCCGCGGATCGTGAACGTGTCCAGCGAGGCCGCCTCCCTGGCGAGCATGGGCGGCGGCACGCCCGCGTACACCGCGTCCAAGGTGGCCCTCAACGCGCTCACCCGGATGCTCGCCGCGGAACTGCGCGGGGACGGGATCCTCGTCAATGCGGTCTGCCCCGGCTGGGTGGCCACCGACATGGGCGGTCCCGGAGGGCGCCCGGTCGCCGACGGCGCCGCCAGCGTGGTGTGGGCCGCGGTGCTGCCCGACTCCGGGCCGACCGGCGGCTTCTTCCGCGACGGCCGTCCGCTGCCCTGGTAGCGCCCTCGCAGCTGCTCGGCCGCCCCGGAGACCTCGCGGCGGCGCTCGCCGCCTCGTGACCTAGTGACCGGGGGGAGTCACCACGGGCCCGTTCGGAAAAAAAATGAGAGCGGGGCGGGGTGAGCTGTAACCCTTCCTTAACCGCTCGGCACAGCCGCCGAAATGCGCGGTGGCGATCGTCGGGCGCATGGAGTACGACTACGTGATCGTCGGCGGGGGCACGGCCGGCTGCGTGGTCGCCGCGCGGCTGTCGCAGCAGCTTCCTGACGCTTCCGTGCTGCTCATCGAGGCTGGGCCGGACGGGCGCGGCGTCGCCCAGATCGTGGACCCACCGCAGTGGACGAAGCTGCCCGGCACGGCGCTCGACTGGCGGTACTCGTACGCGGCGTCGGAGCTCGTGGCAGGCCGCGCCATTCCCGTCCCGCGCGGCCGGGTGCTCGGCGGGTGCAGCGCCACCAGCGCGATGCAGTGGTACCGCGGCCATCCGGCCGACTACGACGCGTGGGAGGCGGCGGGCGCGGCCGGCTGGAACTACGCGGCGCTGCTGCCGTACTTCCGGCGCAGCGAGGACTGGGAGGGCGGCGCGTCGGCCCATCGCGGGGCGGGCGGCCCGCTGCGGGTCACCCGTCCCGCCGACCCGCACCCGGTCGCCTGCGCCCTGCTCGATGCCTCCTCCGAACTCGGCCTTGGCGTGGTCGCGGAGCCCAACTCGGGCGACAACCGCGGCGCCACGCTGGCCAACCTGAACATCGCGGACGGGCGGCGGTTCAGCGTCGTCGACGGGTACCTGCCCTCGTGGGCGCCGCCGCCCGCCCCCGGGCAGGTCCCGGTCGGGGCGGGCACGCCGCCGCCGGCGCCGCCGGCGAACCTGACGGTGCTGACCGGTTCGCCGGCGGTGCGGCTCGGGTTTTCCGGGAGCCGGTGCGTCTCGGTGTCCCATACGGCCGCCGGGGCGGTGCGGGAGACCCGCGCCCGGGTGGCGGTCGTGCTCGCGCTCGGCGCGTTCGGGACGCCGGAGCTGCTGATCCGCTCAGGCGTGGGTGACCCGGTGGCGCTGCGGTCGCTTGGCGTGCCGGTGGTGTCGCCGCTGGCCGGGGTGGGACAGAACCTGCAGGACCATCCCCTCGTGATGGGCATGAACTTCCGCGCCCGCCGCCGTCTTGGCCTGGTCCGCGACAACGGCGGGGGAGCGATCCTCAACTGGCGCAGCTCCGGGGCACCGCGCCCGGACCTGCACGCGGCCGTCGTCCAAGGCCGGCACGCCTATCCCGACGCGGCCGCGCGGTACAGGCTGACCGGGAACGCGGACGTGTTCGCGATCTCGCCCGCCCTGATGGGCTCGCGCGGCGTGGGCGCGCTGCGGGTGCGATCGGTCGCGGCGTCCGGTCCGTCCGCGGTCGAGATCGAGTCCGGCTTCCTGACGCAGCAGGCCGACGTGGACGCGCTGGTGGAGGCGATGGACATGATCACGGAGCTGGCCGGGACGCGGGCGTACTCCGCGCTGATCGCCGAGCCGGTGCTGCCCGCCGGGCGGCTGTCCCGCGCCGACAAGGCGCGGTACGTGCGGGAGAATTGCTCGACGTGCTGCCATCCGTGCGGCACGGCCGCGATGGGCACCGGCCCGGACGCGGTTGTCTCGCCGTCGCTGGCGGTCCACGGTGTTTCCGGGCTGTTCGTCGCCGACGCCTCGGTGATCCCGGTGATCCCCACCGGCGACATTCAGGCTCCGGCCGTCGCGATCGCCGAGCGTGCCGCGGATCTGCTGACCGCGGCAGCTTAAGCGGAACAACAGATTCCGGCCTGGTTCCTGACGTCGGCCGTTCATTCTCCTGTCGGCGTGCGCTGCGCCCGGCGTCATCGGCGGAGCGTACAAGTTGCCTTGTGATAACCCTCAGCAGGCGTACAGCGAGGCTGCTGGCCGCCGCGGTCGTATCAGCCGGCGCGGTGGTCACGGCGGGGGCGCTCGCGCTGCCCGCGAGCGCGCAGCCGGACGGCTCCGCAAGCCACCACACCCTGTTCGTGCGGCAGATCGCCTTCGGGGCGAAGCTGCACCACCAGTACCAGGCGAACGGGAAGGGCGCCTGGCACACCGAAGCGCTGACCCAGCCCGACGACATCTCGGAGCTCTGGGGCCGTCTCTACGTCGGCTTCCAGAACGGGGGTGGCCCGCAGGGGCAGCCGAGCTCCGACGGCAACCTCGACAGCACGATCGTCGAGTTCACGCTCCAAGGCCACGAAGTCCGGCAGTGGGACGTGCCGGGGCACGCGGACGGGGTCACCGCGGACCCGGAAATCGGCAAGGTCATCGTGACCGTGAACGAGGACGCGAACTCGAGCCTGTTCACGATCTCGCCCGTCACCGGTCACCTCACGCACTACGCCTACAACGTGCCGCTGCCCCACAAGGGCGGTACCGACGCGATCTCGATCTACCACGGCCAGATCTTCATCAGCGCGTCGGCGCCCGGCACGACCGGGACGGCCCCGGCCTCGGCGCCGGCGGTGTACGTGGTGTCGCTGGACCCGTCGACCAAGATCGCCAGCGTGCACGGGCTGTTCGACGACAATTCGGTCGCCAGGGCGGTGAACGGCTCGCACGCCGGGACGCTCGTCCACCTCGCGCTCACCGACCCGGACTCCAATGAGGTCGTGCCGTACGACTCGCCGAAGTTCGGCGGCGACTTCATGCTGGACTCGCAGGGCGACCAGGAGCTGATCTTCGACCAGCCGTACGGCTGGGGAGCGGGCCTGAGCGTGCTCGCGCTGACCCACTCGGTCGACGACACCTCCTGGGCGACCTCGCCGTACGGCGCGATCTACACGACCGACGCCACCGCCGACACGGTCGACACGGTGACCGGCTGGTTCCGTGCCGGGACCGCCTACAGCTCGGTGACCCCCTGCGACGAGAACAGCGCTCCGGCGACCTGCCCGGCGCCCGGCTACCCGCCCAACTACCTGGCCACCGTCAACCTCACGACCGGCGCGCTCACCCCGGTGGCGACGTCCGGGGCGCCTCTCCACCCCAAGGGACAGATCTTCGTCAAGTTCTGATCGCGCGGGAGTGATGACCGCCGCCGGGGCTTCGGCCCCGGCGGCGGTCTCGTCCGCCTGGTGACCGCGCGCTAACCCGGCCCGTCATGCGCCTTCGTCGATCATCTTGCCGAACAAGTTCCCATAACGCAGCAGGTGCTGGTCTCCGAGGTAGTGCTCGCGAATGTAGCCCTGGGCGGCCCGGCCCATCTCGTCGGCGCTCGCGGGGTCGTCGAGGAGCCGTCGCAAAGCCGCGCCGAAGGCCGCCCCATCACGAGGATCGGGCAGCAGGATTCCGGTGCCGGGGGCGATCTGGTCGCTGATGCCGCCGACCGCCGAACCGACGACGGGCCGCGCTTTCCACATGCCCTCGGCCACGGTCAGGCCGAACCCCTCGGCGAGGCTTTTCTGCGCGATGACGGTGGCGTGCCGCTGCAGCGCGTTGACCATCGCGGCGTTCTCGTCGAAGTCATCGAGCGGCAGGGTAACCAGCAGAATCCGGGCGCGGGCCGGGGCGGGCAGTTCCCGCCACTGCAGCAGGCACTCACCGAAGACCGCGGCGCCTTCCGGATCGTCGGCCACCCCGGTGACGGCCGGGCCAGCGAGCACGAGGTACCCGCTGTCGGCGGGGACCACGTAGCGGGCGAAGCCCGCCATGACCCCGGCCATGTCCTTGAGCCGGTCCCACCGGGACACCTGAACCACCAGCTGGTCGGCCCCGGAGGGGCGGCCTTCGGCCGTTATCTTCGCCGGCCGGGCAACCATGCCCATGCTGCCGTCGCCGCGCGTGAAGGACGTCCGCGCGCCTGGCACGTCCTCGTCCAGCAGGCCGATCGCGGCCAGGATGGCCCGCACGGTGCTGACGTCGAGGTCCTGGTTCTTCGGGGAGAACGGGTCGATCGACGGCGGTATGACCCACAACCTCTCGGCGGGGATCCACGCTGGCGCGTACTCGCGGCGGGAGAAGATATACGCTTCCGCCGCGGCCAGGTGCGGTCGCAGGAAGCCCCACGCCACCCGAGTAGCGTCGTTTTCCCAGTCCAGGCCGATGTGGCAGCGCCATGCCACCCGGCCACCCGCACTGGCCACCGCCGGGGCCAGCCCCGCGGTCTGCGGGTCGTGCAGCAGCACCAGGTCGCCCGGTCGTATCTGGTCAAGCAACTCAGCCGCGTTGGCGGCGAGCATGCGGGCGTAATGGGCGGCGTCGCTGCCCCTGAGCGGGCCGTCGGCGGTCTGGCCGTGGATCTGGTTGTGCAGCCGCTTGGTGATAGCGAAGAATTCAGCATCGCCGGTCATGACCAGCCAGCGGATGGGTATGCCGAAGTCCTCGACATACCCGACGAGCACGTGCAGCATCTCCGCGACCCCGCCGCCGACCGCGGTGGAGCTGACATTCCAGATGGTGCGCCCCGCGAGCCGCTTCCGGAACTCGTCCGCCGTCCGGGCCAGCCGCGCGTACCGCTGGCTGCCTATCACCGATTCCAGCCGATCGACAGGATGCGGTGCCACCGTCACGGACTGAACCAGGCTCATTGCTGTCACCTCCGTCGGCGCACCCCACCGGCGCACGATCGATGCCCGGGAACGCGCTCGGCAAAACGTCCGGGTGTCACCGACGGTACGCCGGGTACGATGTGGTGCCGATGGAACTGGACGAGGCGATGCGCACACAGCACGCGTGCCGGTACTACCGGAACGATCCGGTCCCGGATGAGGTGCTGTTCCGGGCGGTGGAACTGGCGCGGTTCGCGCCCAACGGCGGCAACCGGTGCGCGGTCCGCTTCGTGTTCGTGCGGGACGCGGCGCTGCGCCGGCAACTGGGTGAGTGGTATCTCCCGCTGTGGGAGGAGGTGGCCGCGGCCGCCCGTGCGGGCGCCGGGGCGATCCCCGGCGCGGGCGGGCAGCCCAAGAGCGTCCAGACCGGGTTCACCGACACGGCGCGGACGATGGCCGACACCGACCAGTTCGCGCGGCGGTTCGGCGAGCACCCGGTGATCGTCGTGGTGTGCGCCGACCTCGCCCAGACTCATCCCACCGACACCGCGCTGGACCGGCTGAGCATCGTCGGCGGCGCCTCGGTCTATCCGATGGCGCAGAACCTGTGCCTGGCGCTGCGCGCCCAGGGCGTGGCCTCCACGTTCACCACGCTGCTGGTCGCCCGCGAGGCTGACGTCAAGAAGCTGCTGGGCATCCCCGAGCACATGGCCACCGCGTGCCACATCGTCGCCGGGTATCCGGCCCGCCCGTTTCCCCGGCGGCTGCACCGGCCCGAGGTCTCCCAGCTCGCGTTCACCGACCGGTACGGCAGCGTGCTCAGCGCGGGGTAGCCGGGGTATCCGCGGTAGCCGCACGGCCCCATGATCCAGTCATCTGGCCGATCGGCAAGGTGGTTATCGTCGCTGCGCCGGAGATCGCGGGCGTTCGGACCAGCGGTAGTGCGGCTGCCAGCCGAGTACGCGCGCCGCGCCGGAGCAGTCAACCAGGGCCCGCCACGGGTCATGCTGGAACGGCGCGCGATCGATGACGGGCACGGCGGGGGCGAGCCGCGCGGCGATGTCCAGGCCCGGCTCGGTGGCGGCGATGTCGGCGGCGCACAGCAGGAGGCGGTGATGCCCGGCCAGGGGCACGGTCAGCGCCCGCTGCACGGCGGTGGCGACGTCACGGACGTCGACGAACGCGCCGTACTCCCAGAACGGCTCCCGTTCTGAGACCGGGTCGTCCCGCCACTGTGCCTCGATCCGCTGGTACATGCCCGGGTCCATGACCAGGGCCGGCCGCAGCGACACGCTGGGGATGCCGGTCCGGGCGGTGAAGCCCGCGCACAGGTCCTCGGCCAGGCACTTGGACAGGCCATAGGGTCGCATGGCCCGGCGCGGGTGCGCGTCGTCGACCGGGAAGTAGTCGGGAAACCGCTCGCCTTCGGCGATGCCGAACACCTGCATGCTGGAGAAGTGAATTACCCGCCGCGCGGCGGCGGCCTCGGCTGCCAGCAGCACGTGCCACGTTTCGAGGACGTTGACCGCCATGATGTCTTCCGGGCTGCCCGCGGTGTCGTGCGCGAGCGCCCCCAGGTGCACGACGGCCGCGCAGCCGCCGGCCGCGTGCCGGACCGCGGCGGCGTCAAGGAGATCATCGCCGTCTGCGCGGTCGAAACCGACGACGTCGTGGCCGAGGTGCCGCAGGTGGCTCACGACCGGGCCGCCAACATGGCCGCGATGCCCCGTGACCAGAATCCGCACGGCTCCATGATCAGCCGCGGGGCTTGCGCAATGCTAATTTCCGGCCGCGGGGCAGCCGGCATAAGGGACGTGGCCCAGGTCAGGGAACCCGGGCATGCTAGTGGAGGCGGCGGGCTGCGCCTGGACGTTGTACTCGACGACGAACTGGACGGGAAGCGGCCCGGGGCACTTGATCAGAACGTCGAAGGTGACACTGAGCCAGGTGGTGGCACCGGGCCCGAGGACAGCCGGGTCCTGTCCAGCCGTGAGCGCGCCGCACGGCGCCCATTGCTCGGAGACCGGCTTGAGGCCGCCCAGCGGGAGCACGGGATGGATCAGGCCGAGCGTGACGGGAGCAGCAGCGGCTCCCAGCCGGGTCCAGCGCTGTATAGCGAGATCGTGCCAACGATGACCGAATGCGCACAGGACTAGGCCGTAAGTCACCTGTGCTCAGTCTCCGGACCGCCCCGAGCGGCACCACCAGCGGGCTGTCCGGGCGGGTGCGCATGAAGACCCAGCCGCGCCCGTCGCTGGCCGAGACCTCGACCCCGCGCACCCTGAGCATGACCTGCCTCGGCCGAATGTCGGCGGGTGCCGCTACGGTCGGGTTATGGCTGACTTCATCGGGGACGAGCTGCCCGGTTCGCGGTTCGAGCGCGTCGACCTGACCGGCTCGGACTTCTGGGCCACCGACCTGTCGGGCAGCCGGTTCCGCGGGGTCGACCTCAGCGGGTCCGTGATGCGCGGCGTCGAACTCGGCAATGTCGACATATACGGCGAGATCATGAACGTGACGATCAACGGCGTCGACATCGGGCCGTTGATCGAAGCCGAGCTGAACAGGCGATACCCCGACCGGGCCAAGATGCGCCCGGCGGACCCCGCGGGGTTCCGCGAGGCCTGGGACATCCTGGAGCGGCTCTGGCACCAGACGGTGGACCGTGCCCGCCGCCTGCCGCCCGCGCTGCTGCACGAGTCGGTCGACGGCGAATGGTCGTTCACCGAGACGCTGCGCCACCTGGTGTTCGCCACCGACGCGTGGGTCAGGCGGGCGATCCTCGCCGACCCGTCGCCGTGGGATCCGCTGGACCTGCCGTGGGACGAGATGCAAGACACTCCGGGAGTGCCGCGCGACCGGTCGGCGCGGCCGTCGCTCGACACGGTCCTGGAGTTGCGCCGCGACCGGATGTCCACCGTGCGCCACGTCATCGAGGGCCTGACGGGCGCCTCGCTGGCCGCCCATACCGAACCGGTCGAGGGACCAGGATGGCCAAGACCGCGCAGCTACCCGGTAAAAAGATGCCTGCTTGTCGTGCTCAACGAGGAGTGGGAGCACCGGCTGTACGCCGAACGCGACCTCGCCGCCCTGGCGGCCCGATCCTCCTAGGAGACGCGCCGAAATCGGGATGCGTGCTCCCCGTCGCTCGCGCCAGAATCAAGGCGTGGGCCCAAGAATGATCTATGCAGCTTGGCCTGGACATAGCCGAAGCCGAGCCGTGGCCCGACGACGATGACGAATAGTCAGCGGGGGACGCCGATGGATGATCCCTACCGGCTCGAGAGGTTCGTGCGGGCGCAGGACGATAACGGGACCTACCAGCGGGCGGTGGCGGAACTGCGCGCGGGCCGCAAGGTGAGCCACTGGATGTGGTTCGTGTTCCCGCAGGTCGCCGGGCTTGGCTTCAGCGCGATGTCGCAGCGGTACGCGATCTCAGGGCTCGCCGAAGCCCGCGCCTACCTCAGCCACCCGGTTCTCGGCCCGCGGGTCGCCGAGTGCGCGGCGATCGTGGCCGGCCTCGACGGCCGGACCGCCGAGGACATCTTCGGCGGCATCGACGCGATGAAGTTCCGGTCCTCGATGACGCTGTTCGAGGCCGCGGCGCCGGCCGGCCCGGGAGGCGAGCACGTGTTCGGCGAGGCGCTTGAGAAGTACTTCGGCGGCGTCCGCGACGAGGCCACGCTCGCGCGGCTGTAACGGCTTAACGGCCGCTCTTCGGCCAGCGCGGCGAGCTTGCGCAGGGACGTGCTCCAGCCCAGCTCGTTATCTTCCGGCGGCACGCCGGGCGGGACGTTCTCGTGCGTGCCCGTGAGGATGGTGCCGCCGTCGCCGGCGTCCGCGAGGCTGTACGTGATCGTCATCTCGCCGCGCATGGCCGGGTCCGCGGTCTCGAATTCCAGCACCTGGACGACCTCGGTGCCTGGAACCAGCCGGTCAAAACGCCCGTGGAACGTGTCGGTCTGCGCGCTGCTCTTCCCGGTGCCCGCCCCCGGCGAGCCACTGTCATAGGTCAGCGAGATCCGGAACCCGCCGCCTTCGCGGGCGTCGAACGCGTGAACGTGGCTGGTCATGGAGTCCGGAACCATCCACCGCTGCACGGCCTCCGGGTCAAGCAGCGCCGCGAAGACGCGGCTGCGGGGAGCGCTGATGTGCTGGGTGAGGCGCATCTTTCCCATCTGGGCAGGCTAACACCGACACGCTCGTGGTCGCCGAGGAATTCCGTGTCGCCGGGCCAGGGCCCGGGGACGGTCCGGGCTAGGGGATCGTCCAGGACCGTTCCGGCGTGATGTGGATGGCCTGCCCGTAGTTCTCGTCGTACCACGGCACCGGGCGGCCCATCGCCTCGATCGCGGGCAGGTACTTGTCGAGCAGGCCGGGGAACCGCGACGGCGGCGGCGCGCCGGGCACGAGCCGGGCGCGCCCGTAGACCACCACGATGTCACCGCCGCCCGGCCCGGAGTCGAAGTGCACCGCCACCTTGTCGTTGGCCGCGATGTGCCGCTGCTTGGCCCCGCCGTTCTCGCCGTACACGGTGATTGCCGCGCCGTCCCAGACGAACCACACGGGCCGCGGCGCCGGCCACCCGGACGGTGTCACGGTGATGAGCCAGGCGACCTGGTCGCCGATCAGGTGCCGCTCGATCTGCTCGGTTAGCGAGAATCCCATGCGCACCATCCTCCCAAACTCCACATGGCCGCTAGCTGCCGCGGTAGGTGGAGTAGGCGAACGGGGACAGCAGCAGCGGCACGTGGTAGTGCCCGTCGGTCACCGTGAACGTGATGATCACCTCGGGGTAGAACGACGCCACCCCGCGCGCCGCGAAGTACCCGCCCGTCCCGAACACCACCCGGTACACCCCCGGCCTCGTCCGCGCCTCGAACCGGTGCCGGCCGTCGGAGGCGGTCACTCCGGTTTCGATGGCCTGCCAGCCGCCGGGCTCGGAGCACGCCAGCGACACCGGGACGCCGGCCGCGGGCGCGCCGAGCGTCGCGTCGAGCACGTGCGTGGACACGGTCACGGGCCCAGCGCCTTCCGCACCCGGAGCAGGGTAATTCTGGCCAGCTCCGCAGTCGCCACCGCCCGTTCTGACGAAGGATCGTTGTCCAGCCTTTCCTCGAGCGCGGCCCGCATCTGCTCCCCGCTGAGCCCGGTGGCGCAGATCAGGAAGACATGGCCGAACCGCTCCTCGTAGCGGGCGTTGCCGGCGGCGAGCGCCGCGCGGGACTCCTCGGCGACACCGGACTGCTCGGCCGCCGACTGGCCGGCGGCCCGGTCGCCGATCCGCGGGTGCGCGGACATGGCCTCGAGCGCGTCGTCCCACGTCAGCGGCGCTAGTGCCGCACGGGTCGCGGCCTCGGCCGCGGCCAGCGACGGGTATGGCCGCCCGGCCGCCATCGCGGCGGCGAATCGCCGGGACGCGCAGCATGACAGCATCATCGCTATTGCCTCGGCGGGTGGCGAGGCGTTGAACGACGCCAGGGTCACGCCAACAGCCAAGCACGCCGCCCGCCGCGAAGCGACGTAACGCGCGGCTATTCATTTTGTAGCTTCCGATAAACACGCGGGCGTTACGGTGGCGCGGTTGCTTACTGGAGGTGGGCGTGCAGGCAGGAGAAGTACTAGAGATGCCAGCGCGGCGGCGGGCGCTGCCGTCGGCCGCGGCGGCGGGCGGGCTCGACGCGGTGTTCCGCGACGTCGCCGCGGAGACGGGGCTGCGCTGCTGGCTGGTCACCGGGACGGGCCGGGTGATCGCCGGGGCCGGGGAGCTGTCGCGGCCGGCCGCGCTGCGGCTGGCCGCCCGGTTCCAGACGGCCCAGGTCGAGGCGGCACAGTTCGATGGGACCGTGCCCGGGACGCCCAGCGCCGGTCCCGGCGAGCCGGTCACCCTGTTCCCGGTGGGAGAAAGCGGCGGCCAGCCGCGGGTCACCAACTGGTTCCTCGCGTGCGCTGGCGACCAGCGGGACTGGACACGTGAGGAACTGCTGACCGTCACGGACCTCGCGGCGGGCGCGGCGCACGAGCGGGCGCGGCTGGCGCCCTGGCGCAGCGGGGAGCGCGGGCTCGCGGAAGCGGTCATCGGGCGGCTCACCGCCGCGGGCGGCGCGGGGGCCGAGGCCGAGGCGCTGCTCCGCGCCGCCGGCCTGGAGGCCGGCTACCTGGCGGTCGCGCTGCGCGCCGAGCGGGGCGCGGGTCCCGGCGGCGTGGCGCTCGACCGGGACCTCGCGGAGGAACTGCTGATCCCGTACGCCGGGCACGCGGCGGTCGCGCCCGCGGAGCAGCCGGGTCAGCCGGTGCGGGAGATCCACGCCGTGCTGCCCGGCGCCGATGCCGCCGGCCTCGCGGCCTGGCTGCGGGACTACGGACCGGTGCTGGGGGCCGCCGGCATCACGCTGACGGCCGGGATCAGCGGGCCCGTTCCGGCCGCGGCCGGGCTGCCCGGGGCGCTGCGCGAGGCGTCGGGCACCCGCCGCGCCGCGGCCCGGCGCCCGCCGGGGCCGGCCGATGGCGGCGTCCGCGCGGTGACCAGCGCCGAGGTGGACTCCCACGAACTGCTGCTCGCCAGCGTCCCGGCGCCGGTGCTCCGCTCCTTCAGGGACCGGCTGCTCGGCCCGCTCGCCGACTACGACGCCCGGCACAACGCCGAGCTGCTGACCACCCTGAGGTCGTTCCTGGCCTGCGACGGGTCGTGGAGCGCGTGCGCGTCCCGGCTGTACGTGCACGTCAACACCGTCAGGTACCGGATCAGCCGGATCGAGGCGCTGACCGGCCGGGACCTTTCCGCGCTGCCGGACCGGGTCGACTTCTTCCTCGCGCTTCGCGGCACGTGACCGATGCCCGGGCGGCTGGCCCGGCTACCCTGTCCCACGTGGTGATCGATATTCGCCCGGGTTCCGCGGCGGACGTGCCCGCGATCGCACAGGTCCGCCGCGAGAGCTGGTTCGCCGCGTACACGGGCATCATCGACCGCCGGCTCATCGACCGCGCGACGGCGACCGGGGGCAGCGCGGTGGATCCGCCGGTCTACCGTCGCACGCTGGTCGCTGTCGGCGGCGACGATCCGGTCGTCGTCGGGTTCGCGTCCTTTGGTCCCGAACGTAGCGTGATTTCCGCCTCCCCGCCCCCTGCTCCGGCGGGTGGCTACTCTGCCGCCGCGGGTGCGCTGCCCGCCTTGGTCGACGATCTCACCCCGGCGGGACGCGCGGGCGATACGGGGGAGCTGTACGCGCTCTACGTCACCCCCGCCTGGTGGTCGACCGGGACCGGCCGCGAGCTGATGGGCTCGGTGCTCGGGGCCCTGCGCGCCGCCGGGTACCCGAAGGCCGTCCTGTGGGTGCTCGCGGACAACGCGCGCGCCCGGCGGTTCTACGACCGGGCCGGCTTCGCCCCGGACGGGGCCACCAATGTCCTCGGCGGCCTCGGCGGCGTCCTGGAGCTCCGCTATGCCCGCGAGCTCTGAGCGCCCCGGCGCTGAGCGCCCTGGCGCCGAGCGACCCGCCGCCCCGGAGCGGACCGCCTCGGAACAGGAGTGGCTCCGCGTCAACGCGTACCTGCAGCGGCACCGGCACGGCCTGGCGATCCGCGCCGCCGCCGGGTACCCGGCGGACGACCGGGTGGCGGGCACCCCGCTGCTGGCGCCCCCCGCGTGGCGGCCGCGGTCCCCGGTTCCGCTCGGCGACATCCGCCTGGAGTTCCGCGAGGAAGCGCCGGCTCCCCGCCTGACCGGCCCCGCGGATGTCGCGCCGCACCTGCTGCCGCTGCGCGCCGACGGCACCCGCTACCGCCGCTACTCGGACGTGATCGCGGCACTCGCCAGCCCCGCCATCTTCGAGAACCGCAGCACGTACCAGCTGATCGACGCCGACCTCGCCGGCCCGGGCCCGCACCTGACCTTCACCCGCGGCCGCTTCTTCGACGCCGTGGACGTCGGCGGCCCTGCCGGGCACGAGTTCGCCGCCGCCGAGCTCGCCCGCGACGAGGACGGCGGCGAGGACCGCCGCCCGCGGCTCCGCGAGGCTGTCGGCGACCCGTGCGACCTGGCGGCCCGCCCGGCGGCCATGGCCGCCGGGGCGCTGACGCTGCGTCACGACCGCGTGACGGGTACCGCGTCGTTCCCGCTGCACTGGCGGGACCCGGCGCGGGTCGGCCACGCCGGCGGGATGTACCAGGTGATCCCCGTCGGCATCTTCCAGCCGTCCGGCGAGGCCCCGTGGAACGAGGCGAACGACTTCGACCTGTGGCGCGGCCTGCTGCGCGAGTTCGCCGAGGAGCTCCTCGGCGCCGACGAGGACCATGGCAGCGAGCGCGCCCCGATCGACTACGGCCGCTGGCCGCTGGCCGCGGCGATGACCGGTGCCCTCGCCGACGGCCGGATCCGCGCCTACTGCCTCGGCCTCGGCGCCGACCCGCTCACGTTCGCCCTCGACCTGCTCACCGTGGTGGTCATCGACGCGCCGCTGTACGACGAGCTGTTCGGCGAGCCGGCCGAGCGCAACGCCGAAGGCACCGTGCTGAAACCCCGCCCGTTCGACGAGCCGACAGTCGCCGAGCTGACCGCGCGGCAGCCGGTGCAGGCCGCCGGCGCGGCTCTGCTGCGGCTGGCCATCACCCACCGCGCCGCCCTGCTCGGCACCTAGGCGCCCGCTGAATTTGCCATCCTCAGTAGGTGGCCTGAGACGCTCACGTGAGGAGCGGATGACATGGGAACTCCCCGGGCGGGGCGAAAGAAGATCCCGCGTGATGCTGTGAACGACTACACACGTGACGCGGCTGAGGCGCGCCGGGCTTTCCTGCGCGCGCAGACAGGCGTGCGGTTGGAACACGTCTCCCGCTACTCGTTCGATCCTGCGATTCTCCCTGGCAACATCGAGCACTTCATAGGTGTCGCGCAGGTGCCGATCGGCATCGCCGGGCCGCTGCTCGTTGACGGGGAGTACGCGCAGGGTGAGTTCTACGTTCCCCTGGCGACGACCGAGGGCACCCTGGTCGCGAGCTATAACCGGGGAATGAAGACGCTGTATGAGGCAGGCGGCGTGAAGACCACGATCATGGATGATGCCATGCAGCGCGCACCCGCCTTCGTCTTTGAAAGCGCGCGGGAGGCGCGGGCTTTCGGGGCCTGGCTGACCGAGCACTTCGCGGAGATCAAGCAGGCGGCTGAGAGCACCACCCGGACCGGGCGGTTGCGTGGCATCGAGCAATACTCCGCCAGCCGGATCCTGTTCACACGGTTTGACTACACGACCGGCGACGCGGCGGGCCAGAACCTCACCGGCAAAGCGACCGCCGCGGCGTGCGCGTGGATCACCTCCAACTACGCGGGCATCACCAACTTTTACCTGGAGTCCAACTTCGCGACGGACAAGAAGAGCTCGCAGGTGAACATCTTGCGCACCCGCGGCAAACGCGTCGTCGCCGAGGTGACGATTCCAGCCGCTCTGATCGAAGAGCACATGCACACAAGCAGCGGCAAGCTGTTCCGGGCGCGGCAGGTCGCGAGCCTTGGCGGCTTCATGTCCGGGGCCAACAACAACGGGCTGCAGTCGGCCAACGGAATCGCCGCCCTGTTCATTGCTACCGGCCAGGACGCAGCCAATGTCGCGGAGTCCTCCGCGGCCCTGGGCTTCAGCGAACTGCTTCCCAACGGTGATTATTACGCCTCGATCACGCTGCCGTCGCTGATCGTTGCCACCTACGGCGGCGGGACAGGGCTCGCGACCCAGCGGGAATGCCTGGAACTGCTCGGCTGCTACGGGGCCGGGAAGGTGTACAAGCTGGCGGAGATCGTCGCAGCCACCGTGCTGTGCGGCGAGCTCTCACTCGGATGGGCGATCCTCGCCGAAGACTGGGTCACAGCGCACGACCTCCTTGGCCGCAACCGGCCCTGATGGCTAGGAGGCGTCGTCGTACAGGGATGCGATCTCAGCCGCGTAGCGCGCCATGACAATGCTCCGGCGCACCTTCAGCGTGGGCGTCAGCTGCCCGCCCGCCTCGGTGAGGTCCTGGTCGAGGATGACGAACTTCTTAATCGCCTCGGCATGTGACACCGCCTTGTTGGCCTCGTCGACGGCGGTCTGGATCTCCGCCCGCAGGCCGGGGTCGTCCCGGAGCTCGGCGATGGTCGCTTTTCCCGGCTTGCCGTTGTCCGCCTTCCACTGGGCTAGCGTCTCCGGGTCGGCGGCTACCAGCGCCGCGATGTAGGGCCTCGCGTCCCCCACGACGAGGCACTGGCTGACCAGCCAGTGGGCACGCAGCCGGTCTTCGAGCGGAGCGGGCGCGACATTCTTGCCAGCTGCGGTGACGATGAGGTCTTTCTTGCGCCCGGTGATCGTCAGGAAGCCCTCATCGTCGAGCGATCCGATGTCGCCGGTGTGCAGCCAGCCGCCGGTGTCGATCATCGCCCTCGTGGCGGTCTGGTCATTCCAGTAGCCGCCGAAGACCATGTGTCCCTTGACCAGGACCTCACCATCCGGCGCGATGCGGATCGTGCAGCCGGGGATGGGCTGGCCCACGGTGCCGATCTTCTGGGCATCGGGCGTGTTGGTGTTGGTCGCCGGGCTGGTCTCGGTCAGGCCGTAACCCTCGAGGACGTTGATGCCGCAGCCGCGGAAGAAGTGCCCGAGCCGCGTGCCGAGCGGCGCGGCCCCGCTCCACGCGTACTGCACATTGCCGCCGAGCGCCGCGCGCAGCTTGCCGTAAACGAGCCAGCCGAACACCGCGTGCTTCAGGCGGAGCGCGAGGGGGGGACCGTCGGCGTCCAGTGCCTGGCTGTAGGCGATGGCGGTGGCCTCCGCCCTGGCGAAGATCGCGCCGTGGCCCTCGGCGGCGGCCTGGTGCCTGGCGCTGTTGTAGACCTTTTCCCACACCCGGGGCACGGACAGGACCCCCGTGGGGCGGTATGCCCGCAGCCCGGCGGCGGCGTCGGCCATGTCGGCCAGCCCGAGCACGGCGCGCGAGTAGATCGCGCCGTACTGGATGAGCTGGGCGTAACTGTGCGCGAGCGGCAGGAACAGCAGCGTCGAGTGGTGTTCGCTGAATACTCGCTTGAAGCCGTCATTGTTCATGCAGTTGCGGGCGTTGGCGACAACGTTCCCGTGGCTCAGCATGCAACCCTTCGGGCGGCCGGTCGTGCCCGAGGTGTAAACGATCTCGGCGAGGTCGCTGGCCCCGCGGGTCCGGCGCCGTTCCTCGACCTGCTGCGGCGCCACCTGCCCCCCGGCCGCCTTGAGGGCGGCGATCCCGCCGGACCGGCTGCCGTCGATCTGCCATACGTGGGTGAGCGCGGGCAGGCCGGGCCGCGCGGTGGCGACCTTCTCGGCGTGATCGTCGGTCTCGACCACGACGGCGACCGCGCCCGAGTCGCCGAGGATCCACTCGACCTGCTCGAGCGAGGAGGTCGGGTAGATCGGCACGACGACGCCGCCGGCGGCCAGGATCGCGTAGTCGAGCAGTGTCCACTCGAACCTGGTGCGCGACATCAGCGCCACGCGATCACCAGGCCGGACGCCAACGGCGATGAAGCCGGCGGCGATGTCGCGAACCTGCCCGGCGAACTCGCGCCACGTCACCGGCGTCCAGGTGCCGTTCACCTCGCGCTTCAGACCGACCGCGTCGGGCCGCTGCTCCTCATGCGTGAAGATGTCATCGGTGATGTTGTCATCGGGCTTCACGACGTATGCCACGGGCACGGAAAATTCCTGCATCAGTCCTCCTGATGAGCGATGCCCTGACGCAGCCCCTCCCAGTTCAGACGGTAGGCGTGACGGAACTCACCGGCCATGGCGGAACGTCCCGAGCCGAGTTATCGACTCGGTTAACTGCCCTCATCACGGAGGTCCCGTTGCCGTCCGGCGCCAATAGCCGATGGTGGCCACCGCCAGCAAGATCCCCCACACCAGGAACCACAGGTCCCAGACCCCGACGTGCCAGCGCAACGCCGTCCGGTCAACGCTTCCCGCCGGGTGGATGACACCGTGGACTGCCCATTTCCAAGCCCAGTCCTGGCCATGCTCCAGTATCGATGACCGGACGCTGGTGGTAGCCAATCTCGCGCGGCAGGGCTACCAGCCGCGCTCGCGCCACTCCGCTAGGTGCGGCCGTTCCGCCCCGAGCGTGGTGTCCTTGCCGTGCCCGGGATACACCCAGGTGCTGTCGGGCAGCCGGCCGAAGACCTTCTCCACCACGCCGTTGTACAGCGACGTGAAGCGCGCCGGGTCCTTCTGCGTGTTGCCGACCCCGCCCGGGAACAGGCAGTCCCCGGTGAACAGGTGCGGCTCGGGCCCGTCCGGCTGGTAGACGAGCGCGATGCTGCCCGGCGTGTGCCCCACCAGGTGAATCACCGACAGGGTGGTATCACCGAAGCTGACCGTGCCGCCGTCCTCGACGAGCTCGTCGGTCGGCACCGGGATGCCCGGCGCGTCCGCCGGGTGCGCCACGGTGGGAGCACCGGTCGCGGCCTTCACCTCCGCGAGCGCCTGCCAGTGGTCGGGATGCTGGTGCGTGGTCACGATCCGCTGCACGGGCGTGTCCCCGATGATCTCGAGCAGCCGCTTCGGCTCGGCCGCCGCGTCGATAAGCAGCCCCTGCCCGGTCCAGTCGCGGAGCAGGTAGGCATTGTTCTCGTAGGGTCCCACGGCGACCTTGGTCACCGTCACGCCGTCGATCTCCCGCGTGTCCGGCGGCCCGCCGACACGAACGTCTCCGGTGTAAGTCACGAGGACGAATCTATCCCTTCACATCTCTGGCTATCCCGTCACCTCCTCTCGCCGCCGGATGGCCGGCCCGAGCGCCAGCTGCCCCGCCACCGCCACCGCGCACGCCGCGGCGCAGCACAGCCACAGCACCGGCTTCCCGAGTTCGAGCAGTCTCGTCCCGGCGAGCGGCGCGATGAGGTACCCGAGCGCGTACGTCGTCCCGAACACCCCGCTGTACCTCCCGCGCAGCCGCTCCGGCGCGAGCGCCGCAACCACCACGGACGCCACGTTCGTGAGGAGGATCTCGCCGACCGTCCAGACGGCGACGCACCCGGCGTACTCCCAGACGCTCGAGGCGAGCGACGTGAGGCCGAACCCCAGGCCGAGGAACGAGACGCCGCACGCGAGCACCCTGGCGTGGTCGCGGCGGCCCAGCCAGGCCCCCGTGGCTGGCTGGGCCACGACGATGACGAGGCCGTTGACGGCCATCGCGATCCCGAATCCCTGGGCGGGCAGCCCGGCGCGGGACATGGCGAGCGGCAGCGTGGTGTACGCCTGCATGTAAACGCACGCTTCGAGCAGCCCGATCACCGCGAACGCCATGAACAGCGGGTCGGCGAACACGGCGAGGAAGCTTTCCCGGCCGGCCCGCCCGCGGCCGGCGGAGCTCATCCGGCCGGCCGCGGGCAGCGTCTCCGGCACGCCCCGCCACACCAGCAGGCCGAACATCGCGCACGTCGCCGCGTCCACCCAGAACAGCGTGGTGAAGCCCGCCCGGGCGAGCGTGCCCCCCGCCACCATCGCGACGGAGAACCCGAGGTTCA
>Ga0187812_1000215_pt1 | contig 21188 bp, 18 predicted proteins | sample NC_S_2_FD_130582 | JGI IMG/M metagenome (GOLD analysis project Ga0187812, IMG submission 130582) | Wetland sediment microbial communities from Neuse River Estuary, North Carolina, USA - ASW-S_2 | ecosystem: Environmental > Aquatic > Freshwater > Wetlands > Sediment | place: USA: North Carolina...
AACCCGTCCAGTTCCAGGAACTGTTTCGGCGTTCCCGCGCCCATGCGCGTTCCGAGTCCGGCAGCCGGCACAATGGCGGCGATTCGCATCGTCAGGGGCATAAGAGTCTAGCGCAACACCAGTCCGAGAGAAAGAAAGCAGCGGGGAATCTGCGGCCCGGCGGCGGTGTGCGGTGCCAATCTATCCTCAGGGGCGTACCCACGCTGCTTACGCCGGATTTCAGCAAATCCGCAGTGATTGAAGGATAGGAAAATTTCGCCGCAGACGCGCTCAGGTTCGGCCCGATTCAGGAAACACCGGCCGCGGGGCGTGTTCGTTCGCGGCGCCTTCCGGCGCGCGTCCCTCCGCCCCGCCCGGCGCCGTGCGCGCAGCCGCGGGCGCCTCGGCAGCGTTCGGTGAGGATGAGGCCGCCGAAGGGGACGGAGCCGTTTGGCCCGTTCGATCCTCGAGCTTTCCGAAAATCATTTTCCCGGCAGTGGTCTGGTGCACGGAAGTGACCGAGATATCCACGGCACGGTTGATCATGCGCCGGGCCCCGTCCACCACCACCATCGTGCCGTCGTCCAGGTACGCCACGCCCTGTCCCAACTCCTTCCCCTCGCGCAGGATGAACACGCGCATGGCCTCGCCGGGCAACACCACCGGCTTCAGGGCGTTCGCGAGCTGATTGATGTTGAGCACGTCGATCCCCTGCAGCGTCGCCACTTTGTTCAGGTTGTAATCGTTGGTCAGGATCTTCGCGCCGTACCGCTTGGCCAGCTCAATCAATTTCATGTCCACGTCGGGAGTCTGCGGGAAGTCGTCCTCGGCAATCTCCACCCGCAGCGCCTCGCTCTTCTGCATGCGTTGCAGGATTTCCAGGCCGCGCCGCCCGCGCTGCCGCTTGAGGGGGTCCGCCGAATCGGCCACCATCTGGAGCTCGCGCAGCACGAATTGGGGGATCAACAGCGTGCCCTCCAAGAACTGTGCCGCGCAGATGTCCGCGATCCGCCCGTCAATGATCACGCTCGTATCCAGCACTTTCGGCTGCTGGCTGCCGCTGGGCTCGCCGCTGAAGACGCCGCCAAAGGCGTCCAGGTTCAGCATCTCGCCCTTCGCTGCCCCAATCGCCAGCCCTATGTAGGTGAGCATGAACAGCGCAGTCAAAGTGGTGAAGGAACGCGGCACCAATTCCATGGTCGTGTGCCCCAGCACAATGCTGACCAGCAATGCGCCGAGCAAACCCGCGAGCGCCCCCACTGCACCGCCGATGAGGCGCCGCAGGCTGGCTCGCTCCAGTTGCATCTGCAGCAGCACCACGACGAGCGCCAGCCCCGCTCCCAGAAGGGCCGAGGCTTCCACCGAAAGTTCCATGGGCTGAAAGTGGATGCTGGCCAGGACGAAGGCCAGCACGAGCGCGCCGCGGAGCAGCCAGGCGCCCTGCCGGTTCCCCGAGGCGTTTTTCGCCGCCTCTTTCCGGTCATGCTTCTTCAGTGACGGAACACTTACCGATCCCGCCGCCGGTGCGGCGAGTGCTGGACGGCCCATTCGATTTCCCCTGGATCCGCGAGTGATGCAAGCCCGATCCCAGGCCCCGCACAACGGAGCCGCTTACTCGCCCGTGCCGATTTCCCTCAGTCCGACCCTCGGGATCCGAGTGAGAAGCTCCGCAGAATGAAGAATAACGCCTTCAATACCCCTGTGACAATGCCTCCAGCGGCAGGCACTCCGGGTTCCGAGTCTCGCCGGCCCTCTTCGACTATTCCGTGTAGTGGCGCGGCACGCGCTTTCCCACCGAGCACAGCAGATCGGAGGTGACTGTCCCCAGCTCCCGCGCGACGCAAAACGGGCTGATGCGGCGCTCGCCATCCGCCCCGAAAATCGTCACCACTTCTCCCACTCCCGCGGCCGGCACGTCCGTCACGTCCACCATGCTCAAGTCCATTGAGACCGTGCCCACCAGCGGCGCCTCGATCCCGCGCACGAGCACGTGCCCCTTCCCCGACAGGCGCCGCACCACGCCGTCCGCGTATCCCGCCGGGATCACGGCAATCCGCGAAGGCCGTGAGGTGGTGAACCTGGCGTTGTAACCGATGGCCGTTCCCGCGGGGACCTCGCGCACCGCGATGATCCGCGCGCGCAGGGCGAGCGCCGGGCGCAGCTCCAATCCGCGTTGCGCCGTTTGGAGCCGTTCCCTCGGATCATAGTTCTGATGATAGCCATACAGCATGGCACCCGGCCGCACCATGTGACCCCAGGAGGAGGGCCGCGAGGCAATCGCCGCGCTGTTCGCCATATGCAGCGGCCCGGGATCCACGCCCGCGCGCCGCAACCGGCCGAGGGCCTCCGCGAAGATCTGCTCCTGAATCTCGGTCTGGTGCGTGGAGAAATCCTCCGAGGAGGCAAAATGCGTGTAGGTGGCCGCAAGCTTCACGTGCTCGCACTCGGCATACCGACGTGCGAATTCTTCCGCGTCTCCCGGTGAAATTCCCAGCCGGTTCATGCCCGTGTCGATCTTCAGATGAAAGGGCTGGCGGAAGCGCGGCTTCCGTGCGCGCCGCGCGTGGTCCGCCGCCGCCGCTTCCAGCGCCGCCAGGTCCTCCAAGCGATGCACCGCGGGCGTGAGCTCGTATTCGAAGAGGTACTTCGACTCGCCGTTCCACCAGCCCGTGAGGCTGAGGATCGGCCGGCGGATTCCCGCCTCGCGCAGCTCCGCGCCCTCGGAAACGCAGGCGACCGCAAACGAGTCCGCGCCAGCGCGTTCCAGCGCGCGGGCCACCTCCGGCGCACCGTGGCCATAGGCGTCCGCTTTCACGACAGCGAGCACCTTGCGCCCGCGCCCTATCCACTTCTGGATGGCACGGAGATTCGCGGCGATCGCGCTCAGCGATACCTCGGCCCACACGGGCCTGCCGTTGCGTGGCGCTGTTCTCTTTCCCTTCATTCTTTCGTCTTCCTCGGTCCGGTCCGCTTGCGGCGGGCTCGCTGGGAGTGCCGTGCCGCCGGGTTGGGGTCGGCGGTGCGAAACGTCTCGCCTAACTTAGTAGATGCCGGTTTCGTTCGGAGTGTAGCTCCGCGCGTCGCCGGGCGCTCGCTCGCCGGCGCACGCTGTGCCCTGGCGGTGAATAGGGCAGTGGCAAGGGGCGAGTGACGAGTTAGGGGATCGGAAACTGCAATTCGTCTGGTTTTGATGATCAATATCCCCCCCCTCCCCCTTTTTTCGTAACTATTCATTCTAAAGGGACTTTAAGTCCTTTGTTTTGCATGTGCGGATTCCAAATGAGATAGAGATGCGATTTTTGCATCTGCGCATTCTAAAGAGGTTGGGGAAATCGCGCCCTGCGAGTCTCGGATTGGTCTGGAGCGCTCCATCGATATTTATCCACAAATAATATAATTTAATATACAGAGAATGTCAAGAAAAAAGTGGTGACAAAAAATGTCAAAGTCGAGGGTTTATAGTTAAAAGTTGAACGTCAAAGGTTCCAGAGGAGAGAGAGCGGAACAAAGATCGGATGGGGATTTCTCACAGAGGGCACAGAGAAACGGAGTCCACCGAGAAGAACTCTGATGCAAACCGCACCCTTTGAAAGGCAAAGGGGTGCGGCACCCACTCCCTAGCCGCGCCACCTGCCCCCCACGCTTCGCGGAGCGAAGGATGGGCCACCCTTCTTTGAGACGCGGCTTTCGCGCCACCCAGCGAAAGCTGTAGCAGGCCATTGCGGCTGGCGAGTGGCAAGGCCTCCCGCGGGTATAATGCTGCGCGCTTTCGATTCATCATGGAATTTTCCACCAGGACCAAGGTTGTCTCCGCCTATCTGCTTTGCACGCTCATTTGGGGCACCACCTGGTTCTCCATTCGGGTCACGATCGCCCCAGGCGGCTTTCCCACCTACGAGGCCGCCGCGCTGCGTTTCTCCATCGCTGTGGTGGTCATCGTACTGCTCGCGCCAGGCGGGATTTTCGGCCTTCGGCAAAGGCTCGGCGCCCAGCTTGGATGGCTCTCTGTGGCCGGTCTCGTCAATGCGCTCAGTTACGGCCTGCTCTACAAGGGTGAAGAGAGCGTTACCGGCAGCGTAGCCGCGGTGCTTTACGGCTCGCTGCCATTGGTGGCCGCCTTTGGCGCCGCAGCCACGCGCAGCGAAAAAACCTCCCGGGGACAGGTGTTTGGCGCTCTTATCGCGCTGGCAGGTATCACCATGCTCTTTTGGGATCGCCTCCATGTCTCGCGCCAGCAGGCCGCCGGAATGGCTCTGGTCCTCGCAGCCGTCGGCGCCAATGCCTCGTACCTCGTGATCTTCAGGCGGAAAGTTCGCGGCGCGCACTCCATGGCGGCCACAGGCGTCTTCCTGGCCGCGACGGGCGCGGGCCTGTGGTGCTTCTCTCTGCTGCGCGGATGGCAGCCGCTTCCCTGGCCCTTGCCCGCAAAGCCGGCGTTAGCCCTTCTCTATCTGGGCGTGGCCGGAACGGTGGTCACGTTTGCGTGTTACTTGTACTTGCTCAGGCACGTGAGCGTGGTCACGGCCAGCACCATCATCATCGCCGAGTCCGTGATTGCCCTCGCCATAGACCGTGCCTGGGAGCGCGAATTCAGCCTGGGAGCGCTAGCCTACGTGGGTGCAGCCATGACGCTGGCAGGATTCTTGGTCAGCATTTTGGTCAAGCCGGAGGAGTGGCACACGTAGTCGTGGGACAGACATTGGGGGAAAGTGGATCGTGACTGGTGAATCGTGACTGGTGACTGGTGGGGGATCGGATGGGGATTTCTCACAGAGGGCACAGAGTAAAGGAGTCCACGGAGAGGAATTCTCATAACAACCGCACCTTTTGAAAGGCGAAGGGGTGGGGCACCCGATCTTTCGCACCCAATCTTTCGCTGCGCCACCCGGCCGTGACTGGTGTAATATCTGGCGCCCGCTTGCTCGGTCGTTTAATAAGCTAAGCATCGAGTTTTCTCGCGTAAATTCTATGTGAGTCCGAGGTCAGGTATTCATGAGCAATATTCGAAATCTAATGCAAAGAGGAGTCTCAATATCTCGCCCTACCAAAATCATCATTGTTTGGGCGAACCAGTCCTGCCGAACCGACTGTGATTTTGATCCGCAATTGGCAAAGGAGTACAAATGAACTATTCAAGTCTCGGGCTGGCGGCGCTTGGTGGCACGGTCGCGTCTTTTGCCTTTGGTTTCTTAGTGTTTTGGCTGGTGCCAGGTCTTATCAATGAAAGCCACAAATACCCGGCCGTATTCCGACCTAAGGAAGAAATGATGAAGGTTATGCCAATCGGATTGGGCGCAACTTTCCTATCGATCCTGGTTGTCGCCATAATTTTCGCAATGAACCATCAGGGCGGATCGGGCACTACGGAAGGTGCGCGCTTCGGCGTTCTCATTGGCGTTTTCGTGGTTTGCGCTTTTGTGCTGCACAACTACGTGAACCTGAACATCGGGCTGAAACTCGCTCTGGGACAGGCTGTGGCTTACTTCGTCCAGTGGACGATCATCGGAATAGTCATCGGTCTTATTTACAAACCCCTCGCCACACCATAATCGTGAATATATCTGTTGTTGTTTTGCGTCTGAAGCCTTGATTGTGGTTTTTAGCCATTGAGAAAGAGATAGGCTTTATTGGCTAATTCGTTCCAGTGAAAGAGCCTCACCCGCTCCCGGCGAAACGTAGCGGCGCCCGCTCCCTAGAAGCGCCTCCCGCCCGATAGCGCGCAGCGTGGTCACGCGTCAATCTGTTCGATTGACACTCGCCCGTTCCCCCATGCTGCGTGACGACCGACGTGAACCCATTCAGCGAGGGCAAGCCACGGCAGGAACTCCTGAAAGTCACCCTCAAACGTAGCTTCTCCGATCACACCCGAAAGCTCGTGGCGCTGGCCCGTCCGGGACGAAGTACGGGCCAGTTCGACCCACTCGTAATGCGCTTCCGCGGTCGCGATCCTCTCAGCCCGCTCCCCAAGCCCTCGGAAGTCGGCCATCAGAGGTCCAGAACCGAAAAATGTGGCCAAGCTGCTCACGCGGTCACGAACTCGCTTGAATATGTGGTGAAATTCGGGTTCCCTGATGACCTTTCCATCGACTTTCAGAGAAGTTGGAGTAAGAAGCCGCAACCGTAGCCGTCGGCTCGCTGGCAAGAAAATCTCTCTTAGCTTCAGCATCGGCTGAAATGCTCCCGGTTCGAGAGGGCGCACTAGACCGTCGCGACCATCGTAGACGATTCGTGCCTGTGAATCGGCCGCCCCGATACCCCCCACGCTTTGAAGCACGCAACGCGCCCGATTCAGTCCCCATCCCTCCGCCGCCAAGTCCCGAAACGCAATTATGAAAAAGGAAAGGAACTCAATGCCGCGCCCCACGAGCACGAGTTCAAATTCAAATTCCTCGTCGGGCTTGTAGCACGTCTTCCGCTCAGGCGGGGGGCGAAAGATAAAGGGACGGGGTATGTCCTGGTTCTTTGACAGCGTGTCCGCGCCAGGCGGAGGGACGGGCTCGAATACGGAGCGGTAGGGACAGGCCATACCGCGAGGGCAGAGCCGCGGTTCACGGCACTCCGGCAAGCAGGCGGTGTGCCTGAATGCGGTCCCGAATGCGCCGCGCAGGACGTTGCCCTTGTTCCGGGCCGGGACATAGAGCGTTTCACGAGGGGTGAGTACAAACCGAAATGCGGCCAGCGGCAAGCTGGCCATGGGCGCCACGGAGCCTAAACCCAAAACCTCCGCACTCATTCCTTCGGTCCCCTCTTCTTTGGGGACACTCCCGCAATCGAGAAGCTGTCCCGCGAGGCGGACGGGGGAGCTTTCAGTCCCCTCTTCCTTGGGGATACTCCCGCAATCAAGCCATGACCACCGAACGGGAACTGGCGCTTTCAGTCCCCTCTTCTTTGGGGATACTCCCGCAATTCGGCACAGCTAAGGCAGCACAGGGGGACGCACAGCTTTCAGTCCCCTCTTCTTTGGGGATACTCCCGCAATCCCGCCCCTTGCCGAGATCATCGCCCAGGTGCCGCACTTTCAGTCCCCTCTTCTTTGGGGATACTCCCGCAATCGTGCTAGAGGACGTGAGGCGGGAGGCGAGGCTGGACCTTCAGTCCCCTCTTCTTTGGGGATACTCCCGCAATTTAGCCGCCCCCGCCCAGCGGGAGAAGGAGTGAGAGACTTTCAGTCCCCTCTTCTTTGGGGATACTCCCGCAATCCCTCTCTAAGGCCCGATTCTCCCACACTCTATGCTTACCAAGTATGGACAAATCTTCGCAAACCTCATTTGCGTTCTTAACCGGGGGAGGATTGCGAAACCGCGTCGCTTCCGGGGATGCCGGCCGACTCGAAGGGAGAGCCGCCAACTAAAGCGAGCCAGGGGCCTGGAAACTCGGTCAAATCGCTGTCCTTAACGCTTAGGACCTCCATGCAAGCCGGCCATAGCTGTTCGAAAGCCTTCCTGCCGACCGCGCCGAAACCATGGGCCAGAATAGAGTGATTCCTGGCAATCAACGGGGAGCCATGTGGGTCGTGGAGGTTCGCGCGGCGAAACCGAACTGCCAGCGCATCGTTGGACTCGGCAAGTAGTTCATAGACATCTTGAAGCCCCAGCCTGATCCGCCCCTCGTCCACCCTGGCCGCCCATCGCTGGGATAGCTCGCCGGGGAGGCGGTCCGCGGGGAACGATGATGTCTCCGCTTCCCCGTGAATCTCCCTTAGCCGAATTTGGGCGGCCGCCTCAAGCACGCGGTAGAGCCGGGCCACGCCGTCATCAAAGCGCCCTCGTTCGGCGCACCGCCGCGCATTTGACAGCAAATCCCGAACAATTGGAACCCCGCGCGGGGCTGCAAGGACTTCTGTGAGCCTAACCTGCAGGCCCGCTAAGCGTAGGCGAAGTTCCCCCTCGCGCCCTGGGAATAGCGCGGCTAGATCGTTGAAGTTCTTGAAAACTTTTTGGTCGAGTGCATGAACCGCCTTAGCGTGATCGAATACATCCCATAGCGCAAGAAACTCGCAGAGTGCCTGGAGGGTAGCCAGAGCCCGTTTTGTTCCCGCAGCAGCGCTCCCATTATTCGCCATGGTCACGATACGGTGACCCAACGCGTCCTGCGCCCCCGCGTAATCGTGCCTTCCCAGAAGTACGAGGGCATCTTCAAGGGCCTGATACCCTAATGCTGTCCATGGGTTGACGCGCAGGAGTAGGCGCTCGGAGCCCGTTTTCACAACCCCCACGCCCCCTTTGTTCCGCTGGGTCCCGGCAACGTAGGAAAACATACAGGGCCAGCGCTGCGCTATCAGCGCGAGGGCGGCGGACATACACTTTGTGCCTCCTGTCAGATCGGCAACGACCTCGTATCCCGGACCACGGCTCTGCCAGTCGTAAATCTCGCGGTCGAGCTGTGCGATCACGCGCACGCATTCTCCGAAATCCTCAGCATCAGCAACCTCCGCAATTTTTACCGCTCCCGGCGCCAAGCCGATCCCGGCTGCCTCAAGTGCCGATAGCAGTGAGTCCAGGGTTGCTCGCGTCTGCGCCGACACGATGAAAAGGGATCGCTCGGGTCGATTCTGCTGGATCGAAAAAAAGATCGGGTCCTCGCTGCCACCGACAGTGTAAAGAACGAGGCGGCGAACCATTTTGTCCTCGCTCATGCGTCCGCCTTCTCGGCGTGCCAACGCAGCGGAACTGCAAAAGCCAGCGCGTATTGGGCGGCGGATGGAAACTCAGGGAACAGGTCAAAGAGAACGCGGCCGTAGTGCCCGCGGGGCGGGCCCACAGATCGGAACACTGAGCCGGGGCGGAGCATGGTCGCTCGGCCTTTGAACGCATTCGCGACGGGCGCCTCGGCGGCGAACTTGGGATACTTGGTGACCAGGCGCCAGAGTCCGTCCGTGGGATCTTTCGCCGCGGGGATGAAATGGGAAAGTGCAACAAAGGCGTTCGCTCTTTCGAAATCGTCTAGCCAGCCGCACGGCCCCGGCTCTGCTATCACCTCGAAGGCTCCTTGCCCGGAACTTCGTTTTTTCCCAAACCCCGACGCACCGAGACATCGAAACAAGGAGCAGAGTCGGCTCGGGTCTTCCGCAGTGCGAAAATACAGAATAAGATTTCCATCTCCCCCCTGGCCGTCCTTGGTTCTTACCCGCCATTCAGGAATCTCAAAGAGCTGTCCACCCTCGGCTGTCGTGCCGCTTTTCCGGCTAATGGACGCGTGCAGACGCCGCGTGGGCACAATTGGGTCGTTCGGTTCAGCCTGCGGAGGAAGCACCCCTTCTCCGCGCAATAGGGCGCGGAAGGCAGCTTCGGGTATCCACTCGGGCGGTTTGCGGCCCAGATTTGAGTGCGGCACCTGCAAGAGGTCCGCCGAGAGGGGACGTGGCAGCCAGCCCTCCGGAAAGGCATCGGAGATGACAAACGGTGGATCACCTGACCGAAAACGGCCCAAGAGTTGAATGAGTTGGACCTCCCCCGCCAACCAGCGGACCTGCCAGCAGAGCGCCGCGAAAATCGTGTCTGCGTGCCATGGGGTGCTCCATGGTCCAAGCGGACGCATTCGAATTGCAAAGGCCTTCATACCGTGACTGTGTTTGTGTCGAGAGTTTCTTCCTTAAGGTCGTCAAATCTAACTTTTCCGTAACCCCGGCTTCCGCTGGCGCCAATCGAACTCCCCTCCTGGACCAATCCCATCGCCTGCCGCACTAGCTTTACCAGCCGCTCCGCGTCGTCGCCCTCGTAGATGTGAATCAGGATCTCGCCGTCGAAGACTGTACCCGGCAGGAAGCGCTCTCCTGTGCGCGGATTCAGCGCCTGTCCTCCCCTGCGGTCAATGGTGTTCTCGGTTTTCTCCTCACGCGTCGGTCGCCCCGCCTTCACCGCCTCCTGAAACGCAGTCCGAGACTGCTGCGAGAGCGGACAGTCGCGCACCACAATCCGGGAGGGTGCTGACTCTGCGCCAAGCCTAAGGTGCGCACCAAAGATCACGCAGACACCGCAATCACGGCGCCCGCAGCCGCAAGGCTTCCCGTCAGGACATCTATCCATCGCCTTTTCGAGAGACGACCGGAGCTTTCCCTTGAGGGAAGATCCTGGAATGTAGAATTCCTGCGTCCCCGGACTGCGAAGGGCGGCAAGGTTTGCGTCCACAGCCCCACCGATCTCAAGCTCACCACCGCCGCCACCCACGCGACCGCCCTCCACGAAGTTCAGCTTGAACCTCAGCCGTTTGATCTGCGTCCACTTCATAATTCCTCCCTCCGTTAGCTCTTCCTCAGCGTTCCAGCGCAATAGGCCACCACGGCCTGGAAGTGTTCGATAAACCCATCCAGGAACGAAGCTCGGTCCTTAGATTTATCTACGTTTCTACGAATGAACTCTTCGAACTCCCTCGGAATTATCCCCTTCGCAGCCCTTTCGCCAGCGATCGGTACCATCTTTACGAGATCCGTGTAAACCTCGGCCCAGGGCCGGTCGCTTCGCGCAGAGGCCTCACGGCGCTTCGCGTGAGAGTAGAAAGCGCGCAATTGATTTTTTGTCAGCTCCGGACGCGCGCTTCGAAATGCCCCGGCAATTGCTTCAGCCAAATCGGTTAGGTACTCCGGGCGCAAAACCTTCTCAGAAGAAAAGTACTCCGGGTATCTCTCCGGCACTGGCAGTCCACGCGCCGGTCGTCCTCCCGCGCCCCCCGGTCTGGGCCCCCTATCGGCCGAGGCGCTCTTTCGATTGCACTCCGCACACCTTCGGTGACGAGGCTCCCGAGGCACAAAGGGCTTGCCGCATTCTTCGCATTTCTTCTCGGGCCCCTGTGAGCCGAGCCCGACCTGCTTAAATGCGTCGCGCATCTCAGTCCTCACTTTCCTTGCTGCGCTTCGAAGCCAGCAGGGAATAACGCGCAACAAAATCAGCCCACGGCCACAGCGAGTCCTCGCGAAACACAGACAGCGCCCAGCTCCGAACCTCGCCTTTGAGGTTTCGTTCTGCCTGATACCGCAGGAGCGGCCGATGCCGCACTAGGTCTGCGGGCCTTCTCGCACTGCGCCACTGGCGGTGCAGGAGAAGCACCTGCTGGAGGAAAGAAGACGGAACTAGCCGCTCTTCCAGCCAATTGCTCGCTCTCTTTCCTTCGTTCAGCAATTTAGCAAACGTCTCCCAATCCGAGATTACGTCAAGCGCCCGAATCTGATCGCGCCCAGTCTGCCGGGCCCAAGCCCTGTCCACCTTAGCCTTCTCCAGATCCCGACCAGCTTCATTTGCCGCTGACAACACATGCTCCAAAGGCTTTGTGAGGTGAATGCCCGCTGAAAACGTCAGCCCGTCACCCGCGACGATTCTCAGGGAGCGCCGAAGCTCGAGAACATATTCCAGCACTTCGGCCCACGGACCGATGACGAACAAGTCGTCGCCCCCACCATAAACCGCGTAGATATGCGGGAACCGCTCCCGCAACAGCTCGCCCGCATAGCTTCCGAAGAATAAGTGCAGCAGCCGGCTGAGCCCCCAAACCCGCTTAGGATCGCCCCCCAATCGGTCGAATCTCTCCCCGACATGGTCGGCGTCTATGCGCGCATACCCAAGGAACTTCCTATTGCCCGGCGAGAAATCCGCAATCTCGTCGAAGTCGAGCACATCGCCACTGGAGGAAAGGGGCACTTGGCGAAGGACGGGCCACCGTGTGGCATCAGACGCAGCGCCAGCCAGGGACAGCCACTCTCCCGCGGAGCTATCCCTACGCTCGCAGAGCTCCAGACTGAGCCCTAGCGCGGAGATCTGCCCACTTGGATCGGAAGAGATTCGTCCGAAGCTGCTGTGGGCAAGGGCTTGCCCGAGTGAAATGTCTTCATTACACCGCGCGCACACATCGCCGCCCTCAATAAGCGGTCGCGTAGCGGCGCAGCCCGCGCAACGGGCCTGGCCCGGGAGCGCTCTGCGAAAGAATTTTTCCTCCCGCCACCTCCCCGACTCGCGAAGGACGAAGCCCAAGGGCTGGTTACGCCGCTCCACAAGCGCCGCCCGCAGCCCGGCGGATGGAACTCTGCCTCCGGAAAAGCCCACGGCTGCTAAGTGAAAAGCGAGATCTCCCTCCGCCTCCTCCCAGGCCCAGCCATCGACACTTGTCTGCAAACGGTCACAGAGCTCGCGCCACCCCTCAAATTCCTTCGCCCGAATCAGGAATCGTCCTCCCGCGGAGTAAAGCATCCTGGGCTCACACGCCGTGGGTAGGTTCCACAGACAATAACGCGCGATCAGCTCAGTATATGCTGTGACTCGAAGCGACCGGCTGCGCAGCCTTTTCGCGGCGCCTCGCGTTCCAGGGACTGGCCGGAGGACATAGTCCTGAATCCCTGAGAAATCTCCGAGGAGGGCGAAGCCGGTTTCGGGCCAACCAGGATAGTCCTTCTCCGCAGGGGACTTCTTACCTTCCCAAATTCGCCGATACTCCGCCAGATCGGTCAATGTTTGTGGCACTCAGACTTGTCATTTCTTATACGGCAAATGTGTTGCGATTGCTAGTCCTCCCGGCCACCTACATCTCCTCATCCATGGCCACGTTGGAGGCTTGCTCGAAGCGGGTGTAGGTGTGGAGGAAGACGAACTTGAGGAGGCCGGTAGGTCCGTTGCGCTGCTTGGCGATGATGAGCTCGGTCTTGTTGCGCTCTTCGTCGGGGGCGTCGGGCTTGAAGAAGCCGGGGCGATTGATAAACAAAACAAGATCTGCATCTTGTTCTATCGCCCCCGACTCGCGGAGGTCAGCGAGCTGGGGGCGGCGGTCGTCGCGCTCCGGGGCGCGGGTCAACTGGCTCATGACCAGGACGGGCACGCCCAGCTCTTTGGCCATGGCCTTCAACCCGCGGGTGATGCTGGAGACTTCCTCGTTGCGGTTACTGAACCGGCCGCGCGCGGTCATCAACTGGAGGTAGTCCACGATGACCAGGTCGAGACCCTTGTCGTTTTTCAGGCGGCGGGCCTTGGCGCCCATCTCCACGACCGTGGCGGAGGCGGAATCATCAATCCAGACGGAGGTGCGGGCCAGCTCGTTGAGGCTTTCGCCCATCTTTTCGCGATCTTCCATGTTCAGATGGCCGGTGCGGAATTTATGCGCGTCGATGCGGGCGTGGGAGGAGAGCAGGCGCATGAGCAGCGCTTCCTTGGACATTTCCAGGCTGAACAGGGCCACCTTGCCGCCGTGGCCCGCGACGTTTTCCGCGATATTCAACGCCAGCGACGTTTTCCCCATGGAGGGGCGCGCCGCGAGGATGATCAGGTCGGAGGGCTGCATGCCGGAGGTCATTTCGTCGAGCGAGGGATAGCCGGTGGCCAGCCCGGTGACGGTGCGCCCTTCGCTGACCAGACGCTCGAGGCGCTCGTAGTTCCGCTGCACCAGCTCCTTGACGGTGACGAAGCCCTGGCGGACGCGGTCCTCGGCCAGGCGGAAGATTTCCGACTCGGCGGAGTCCAGCATCTCGTCCGCGCCGACTTCCGCCTCGAGGGCGCGCTGCTCGATGGCGTGCGCCGTCTGCACCAGGTGGCGCATCATCGACTTTTCTTTGACGATGCGCGCGTAGTGGGGAACGTTGGAGATGCGCGGCACGCCGTCCACGAGCGACGAGAGGTAGGCCACGCCGCCGGCGGATTCGAGCTCGCCCTTGCGGCGCAGCTCGTCGGAGAGCGTGAGCAGGTCAATCGCTTTCTGCGCCCCGGCCAGCTCGATCATGCCGTCGAAGATGCGGCGGTGATGGTCGCTGAAAAAATCCTCGGTGCGGAGGGTCTCGAGCGCGGCGTGCAGGCTCTGGTTATCGAGCAGGACGGCGCCGAGGATGCCGCGTTCAGCTTCCAGGCTGGAAGGCAGCGGGCGTTCGATTGCGACTTCAGGTGCCATGGTGTTGCTGAGGTCCTCCGCTACCGCTCTTTATTCGCCTTATCTTCGCCTAATACGAGAATGAATGCAAGTGTCCGGGACACAGACCGAGGTCTGGGTCGACGGATACAGGCACAGACTAAAAGTCTGTGCTACACGGACACAGACTAAAGTCTGTGCTACACGGACACAGACTAAAGTCTGTGCCACATTTTGATTGCCCCCAAAGGCACGCATGAACTGGGACGGATTCTGCGGTTGCGGAAGGCGCGAGTCAAACTCGGCGCCGTGCAAAACTTTTAATGCTTGTGGATTCCGAAAAGAATTTTCTTGCACGGAAAAGAAAAGGCGCGGCAAAGTTCGCCGCGCGCGGTCGTGAGCCGGAATGTCCTGATGGAGTGGAGGAATGGCTCGTCTGTTCTTGTTGGCTTTGATGGGAGGCTGGTGAGCGTTCGCACAGACAGGATTGTCTGTGCTACTTGGGAAACGGAGCCGCTACGCCGCGCCCACACCACTTGCCATTACACATGGGAGCCTATTCCTGCCGACGGACGACGACTTTGATGGAGGCGGTGACTTCGCGGTGCAGCTTGGCGGGCACCCGATATTCGCCCAGGGTCTTGATGGGCTGCTCGAGCTGGAGCTTGCGCTTATCCACGGTATAGCCCTGGGCGGCGAGGGATTCGGAAATGTCCGCGGCGGTCACGGAGCCGAACATCTGGTCGTTGTCGCCAGCCTTGCGCGCCAATTCCACGACGACGCTGCCCAGCAGTTCGGCCTGCTTCTCGGCGCCCTCGCGCTCGGTGGCCTCGCGCTTGGCGAGCGCGCGCTTGACCTGCTCCACCTGCTTCAGGTTGCCTTTGCTCACGGGCATGGCGAGCTTGCGCGGCAGCAGATAATTGCGCGCGTAGCCCTCCGCCACTTCCACGATCTGGCCCCGGTGCCCCAGTTTTTCCACGTCTTCCTGCAAAATGAGTTGCATGGTTTGTCGTCTCCACAAATGCGGGCGCAGCAAGCAGCGCCCCTACGAGTCGAATCTCGTGCGTTGCCAAAACCCACGCTCAGAAAGACACTGACCGTGGCTACCCAACCCTACCGCGCGCCGCCAAACGGCATGAGCGCGATGTTCCGCGCGCGCTTGATGGCCTCCGCCAGCCAGCGCTGGTGCCGGGAGCACGTGCCGGTGATGCGCCGCGGCATGATCTTGCCGCGCTCCTGGATGAAGGTCATGAGCTGCTCGGGCTTCTTGTAGTCGATATAGTCCACGCGGTCGACGCAGAAGCGGCAGACTTTCTTCTTGCGGTAGAAGCCGCGGCGGCCGCGCTTGCCGCCTTCCCTGGCTCCGCCTGCGCCTGCACCGCCCTCGCGCGGGCCGCGGCCTTCGCCTCCGCGGCCTTCCCCGCCACGTCCCTCGCGGGGCGGCCTGCCGCCTTCGGGCGGCCGGGATTCCGCCGGACGGGGCGCAGGCGCTGGCGCAGCTTCCGCGGCGCGCGGCTGGTCTTGCGGTCGTGGCTCGGGCGACCGCGGCTGCTCGGGATGGGTTTCCTTTTGCGTCTCGTCGGCCAATGGATCCTCCTGGTGCTACTGTTGCGCCTGCGCTGCCGCAGCGGCGGGCTGTTCGCCGCCGCCATGGCCGTGGGTGCGGCCGCCGGCGCGAGGCCGGCGCGAGGCTTTCTTTTCGCGCCGCTGGGCCAGCCGCTTTTGCCGCTTCATGTCTTCGTCGAGGCGCACGGTCATGTACTTGATCACGATGTCGCTGACCTTGAGCCGGCGCTCGAGCTCATGCACCATGTCGCCCTGGGTGGCACGGAGCACGAGGAGGACGTAATATCCCTCGCGGTGGCGATGCACGCGGTAGGCCATTTTGCGCGCGCCCCACTTCTCTTTTTTCTCCACTTTTCCCGCGCGCTCTTCCACCGTGTGTTCCAGGGTGGCCAGCAGCTTATCGATTTCCTCTTCCGGCGTGGCCGGCCGGCAAATGAAAATCATGTCGTAGAGTCTCTCGTCCATTCGCATTCTCCGTTCTGCGTTTACTCGGTCAGAGCCTCAGGTCAGTCCCGCTGCGCGGGACTGGACCTGAGCTACAAGCTCACCCTGCCGCCGCAGCACCTTCTTCCGGCGCCCGCCGGTTGAACTGATTCATGGCCCGGCGCACGCCCTCGGTGACGGCGCATTCCACGGCGTTGGCGGCCCGCTCGACCAACTCCGCCGCCGCTTCCAATTCCGCTTTGCGCATGCGGTGGAGCACGTAGGCGGAAAGGTCGCCCACCGGATGGTCCGGCTGGATTCCCAGCCGCACGCGCACAAATTCATCCGTGCCCAGCGCGCCGATGACGGACTTGAGCCCGTTATGCCCGCCGGCGCTGCCGCGTTCGCGTATGCGCAGGCTGCCCCAGGGCAGGGCGACCTCGTCCACCACGACGAGAATTTGCGCCGGCGCGACTTCGTACCGCTCGGCCAGCTCGCGCACCGCCATGCCGCTCAGGTTCATGTACGTCTGCGGCTTGGCCAGCGCGACTTCCTGCTGCCCGATGCGTCCCTTGCCCACATACGACTTGGCTTCGGGACGCTCGACGCGAATGCCGGCGCGTCCGGCCACGAGATCGATCACCAGGAAACCCAGGTTGTGGGGCGTCCAGGCGTACTCAAATCCGGGATTACCCAGTCCGACGATGAGCCACATGCGCCATTCCGAAGAACCGGCAGGCCGCTACTTCTCCTTCTTCTTCTTTTCCGGTTTTTCCGGCTTCTCCACCTTTTCGGGTTTCTCGGCCTTCTCGGCCGGGGCCGCGCCTTCTTCTCCTTCTTCTTCCTTCTTGCCCTTCTTGATGACCTCGGGTTCGGCAGGCGTGACCGCCGCGGCCGCTTCGGGCGCCACTTCTTCTTCCTTCTTCGGCGCCACCACGTGCGCGATCACGGTGCGCGCCTCGCTGACCAGCTTCATTTTTTCCGGGTCGAGCGGGAGGTCGGAGAACCGCAGCGATTTGCCCAACGCCAGCTCGGTGACGTCCATGCGGAAGTCATCCGGAATGTCCCCCGGAAGGCATTCGATCTCCACCTCGCGGGACACCACCTCGAAGACGCCGCCCTGCTGCTTGACGCCCATGGCCTCGCCAAAAGTACGCACCGGCACGCGGACGCGCATGCGCACGTCTTTGGCGACGCGCAGCAGGTCCACGTGCAGCAGGTTGCCCATCACCGGGTCCGTCAGCCAATCTTTCAGCACGGCGAGCTGCTCGCCTTGCCCCTCGAGCTTGACGTTGAGGAGCGCGTTGTGCCCCGACTCCGTGCGGAACAGAGGCGCGAGTTCATGCGCGTCGAGCGACAGGGGCACGACCTCGCCCTTCCCGCCGTAGAGCACTCCCGGCACCGTTCCAGCGCGCCGCAGGCGCCGCATGGCGTTCTTGCCGCGGTCTTCCCGAATCTTTCCTTGAAGCACGATCTGCTGCATACGTCCTTCCCCGCCGCGCCACGCCTGATTTCCAGCGCGCCGGCTTCTGAATTCGCACTGCTTCTCCCGCTCTTCCTGGCCCCGCTAGATAAACAGCTCGCTGATCGAGCTCTCCTCGTGAATCGACTGGATGCCCCGCGCGAAGAGATGGGCCACGCTCAGCGCCCGGATCTTCTCGCAGGCGCGCGCGGCGGCCGAAAGCGGGATCGTGTTCGTCACGACTACCTGGGTCAGCGACGATTTCGATATCCGTTCCACCGCCGGCCCGGAGAGCACCGCGTGCGTGCAGCACGCGGACACTTCTGTGGCTCCGTGCTCGAGCAGCGCTTCCGTGGTCTTCACCAGCGTCCCCGCGGTATCAATCATGTCGTCAATGATCAGCGCCGGGCGGCCCCGGACGTCTCCGATCACGTTCATCACTTCCGCCACGTTCATTTCCACGCGCCGTTTGTCCATGATGGCCAGGGGCGCGTTGATCTTCTTGCCGAAAAACCGCGCGCGTTCCACGCCGCCCGCGTCCGGGGAAACCACCGTGTACGGCACCTGCCGCTCCTTGGCGAAGTAGTCCACCATCACCGGGGTCGCGTACAAATGATCCACCGGGATGTTGAAGTACCCCTGGATCTGCGGCGCGTGCAGGTCCATGGTCAGCGCCCGGCTGGCCCCCGCCGTTTCCAGCAGGTCCGCCACCAGTTTCGCGGAGATGGGCACCCGCGGCTTGTCTTTGCGGTCCTGCCGCGCGTAGCAGTAGTAGGGCACGACCGCGGTGATGCGCCACGCCGACGCGCGTTTGAACGCGTCGATCATCATCAACAGCTCGACCAGGTGCTCGTCCACCGGGTAGCAGCAGGGTTGCACCACGAACACGTCTGCCCCGCGCACGTTTTCCAATATCTGAAAATAAATCTCGCCGTCGCTGAACCGTCCCAGCGCGCACTGCCCCAGCGGCACATGCAGGTCCCGCGCGATTTCCTCCGCCAGCGGGCGGTTGGCCATCCCTGAAAACAGTTTGAACTTCTCGTCTACCAAGAGTTCCCCCTGAGAACTCTCGAAACCCCAAAGGAGCGCCGGCTGGCATCCGGCCGCGAGCCACGCCCCGCATGCCCGCGCGCGGTGCGCCTACCTGCCGCACATCGCGCGGCGATACTCTTCCCTCGAAACCGTCTCCGTGATGAAAACCTGGTCGTCCGGAAACTGCATCGCGGCACGGCGCGCCTGCGCTGGGGACGGGAAAACTCCGAACACCGCCGAACCGCTGCCCGCCAGCGCGACTCCTGCGGCTCCGTGGCGGAGCAAAGCGTGCTTGATGCGCGCCAGCCGGGGGTGCCGGTGAAACACCGGCTCCTCGAAATCATTCCCGAGGATGTTCCCCTGGCCGCTCCACGAGAGAGCGCAGAAACTCCTAAGTTTACGGGCCGAACCCCGCGTTGTCAACGCCGGCGCGCGAAGCCACCCGTAGGCCTCCCGCGTGCTCACCGCAATCCCCGCAGGCGACACGACCACCACAGTCCGCTTCGCCGCATCCGGCAGGGGATAGATTTCCTCGCCCCGGCCCACACCCGCGGCCCGCCCCCCGCAGAGGAAAAACGGGACGTCCGAACCCAGCTCCGCGGCGATGCGAAACCGCTCTTCGGGCGCCAGTCCCCGCCCCGCCAGCCGCTCGACTCCCGCCAGCGCCACCGCCGCGTCGCTCGACCCGCCGCCCAGCCCGCGTCCCACAGGGATGCGCTTTTCGAGGCGCACAGAGACGCCCCCGCGTAATCCCAGCGACCGCCGCGCCGCCGTCACCGCGCGCCACACCAGGTTCTCCCGCCCCGTGGGCAGCGCGGGGTCGTCGCATTCCAACTCCACCGTGGGCCGCCGCGCGAGCGAAATTTCCAGCACGTCGTGCAGGCCGATGGTTTGGAAGATCGTGCGCAGCTCGTGGTAGCCATCGTCGCGGCGTCCCAGCACGTAGAGGCACGGGTTGACTTTGGCGAAGGCAGGCAAACGGATGGATTTCATCGGCAGTCCAGGCCCGCCGTGGTCACGGCTTTGCGGAGGCAGCGCCGCTCTGCGCCAATTCGCGCTTCAACTGGCTGATCTTTTTGTCCAGCGCACCGGCCTGCTCGGGCTCGTAATCGGCGGGCACCACGTCATGCCAGAAAGCCTGCGCCTTGGTCCACTCCGCCAGCGCCTGTGCCGGGCGCCCCATTTTGTAGTAGACCTCGCCCAGATGCTGCCGCACGGTCGGGTCGTGGGCCGTGCGCGCCACGGCCTTCTCCAGCTCCGCCCGGGCCTGCTCCAATTTTCCCTGCTTGAAATACGCCCAGCCCAGGCTGTCCAGATACGCCCCGTTGTAAGGCTCGTCGGCCAGCGCCCGCTGGATCAGCTCGACGGCTTCCTCCAGCCGCACCCCGCGGTCCGCCAGCATGTAGCCGTAGTAATTCAGCGTGGAACTGTCGTGCGGCTCGGCCGCCAGCACGCGCTTGAACTCTTCTTCCGCTTCCCCGTATTTCTTCTGCCGCTCCGCAATCGCGCCGCGCAGGAACCACACCATCGCGCGGTCCGACTGCCGCCCCGCCGCCTTCTCCGCATCCTGGGCCGCCTGCTCCGCCTCATGGAACTTCCGCCCGCGCTCGTACACCTGGGCCAACGTCAGGAACAGCTCGAAATCCTTCGGCGACTCCCGCAGCATCCCTTGGATGAGCTCCGCGCCGGCCGCCGGATCTCCCTTTTCCGCCAGCAGCACGGCACGCGTCATCACAAACGACCGGTCCTCCGGATACGCGGCAATAGCCTTCTGCGATTCCTCGAGCGCTTTTTCGAGCTGCCGGTCCATCCGGTAGGTGTCAATAATCAGCTCGCGGCCCCGCTTATCCTGTTCCGGCCCCAGTTCGCGCAGCTCTTCAAACGTCTCGAGTGCCGCCGGGTAGTTCTCCACTTCGCGGAACAGCGCCCCGAGCTGCTCGTACAGGATGGCCATGGTGGTTGCGCGCTCCCCACCCTTTGCCGCAGCCACCGCGTCGCTCAGCACGCGGATGGCATCGTCGAATCGCCCCTGCGCACGGTAGGTCAGCGCTTCGTTGTAAATCACCTCCAGGCTGCCCGGCGCGTCCTGCTTCGCCCGCATCAGGCTCTCTTCTGCTTTGTCGAGCTGCCCCATCCGCCGGTAAATCAGCGCCAGCCGCAGGAAGTGCTCCGGGTCATTCGGCTCGAGTTCCGCGAGCCGCTGGTACTGCTCCAACGCCGCGTCGTATTTCTCCTCCAGCAGCAGCGCCTCTCCCAGGCATTTCCGCGCCGCCGGGTCGTCCGCCTGCATACCGACCGCTAGGCGGCACGCGGCCTCGGAGGCGGCATAGTTGTGCGTCTTAGCGTAGGCCTCGCCCAGTAGCGTGGACCACTCCGGCGACGCCGCCTTCTTCGCTTCCGGCTCCAGCAGCGCCACCGCCTCGGGCCCCCGGTCCTGATCCAGCAGCAGCAGTGCCAGTTGCCGCACCGCGCGCTCTTCCTCCGGTTCGTGCTGCAGCACTGCCCGCAGCGTGGCCTCCGCCTGCTTGTCCTGCTGCGCGATGCGGTACAGCCGCGCCAGCCACAACGCGGATTCCGTGTCGTCGGGATCCAGCCGCACCACTTCGCGGTACTGCTGGATGGCCTGCTCCACAATATCTTTCTGCGCTCCCGCCGACTCCATGTCGCCCAGCGAGCGCACATAAATGCGCCCCAGGATGCGGCGCGCGGGAAGGTTCTTGGGGTCCTCCTTGAGCACCCCCTCCGCCTCCGCAATCGCATCCGGAATCCGCCCAGCACGTGCGTAGGCCTCGGCCAGCCGCTCGCCGATTACTGACGAGTGAGGATCCAGTTCGTACGCCCGCTTGTAGGCTGTGATGGCCCTCCCCGCATCCTCCGCGCTCCCGGTAAACTCGTACTGATCCTCGTACAT
>Ga0187812_1000216_pt1 | contig 21180 bp, 12 predicted proteins | sample NC_S_2_FD_130582 | JGI IMG/M metagenome (GOLD analysis project Ga0187812, IMG submission 130582) | Wetland sediment microbial communities from Neuse River Estuary, North Carolina, USA - ASW-S_2 | ecosystem: Environmental > Aquatic > Freshwater > Wetlands > Sediment | place: USA: North Carolina...
CTATATCGATCCCCAGGGAAATCCGTGGATGGTCTATGCGCATGAGTGGACGCAGAAGATCGACGGAACCATTGAAGCGCTGCCGCTCAAGCCCGATCTCTCGGCCGCGGCTGGCGCGCCAGTATTTCTGTTTAAAGGTTCCGATGCTCCATGGCTCGACAGCACCATGCGCCCTGACACGAGACCCAATACGTACGTAACCGATGGCCCTGAACTCTATCGCAGCAAAGACGGCCATTTGCTCATGCTGTGGTCTTCATTCGAGCCGCGCGGATACGTGGAGACCGTTGCGCGATCCAAATCCGGTGAGATCCAGGGCCCCTGGGAGCAGTTGCCGCCGCTGTTTGAACACGACGGCGGCCACGGCATGCTGTTCCGGGCTTTTGACGGCCAGCTCATGCTGGTTCTGCACAGCACAAATCGAAATCCGTACGCCAGGCTTTTTGGGGTCGACGATAAAGGCGATCATCTCGAACTGGCGCGGGAATGCACGGATCTCGATGCAGCGAAGTAGGCGATCAGGCAATGGGTTGTGCGGCGAAGCATTCCGCTGCATCAACGAAGAAGGAAAAAGACAGATTAATGCACTCTCATTCCGATCGTAGTTCTCTCGGCAATCTCACGTTCGAGGCCAGGCGCTTGCGTCAGATGGCGGTAATTGCCGTGATCCTGATACTGCCGATTGCTTCTTGCCTGAGTTTGAGGGCGCAAAGCCCGGCGGCACCGTTGCTCACGCGGCATATCCGCATGAACAGGCTTGCGAGCACGAGCGATGCCGAGATGCTTCAGGCGTTCGATATGTCGGCGCCGGGAATGGACGGCGTGAAGACGGCTGCCGAGCGAGATGACCTGGCGGGAGTAGAGACTGCGTATCTCCAATACCGAAGGGAGCTGAAAAGCCCACGCTGGTATCAGATGCCGTCCGATATGCCGCCCGCCACCGCCAGGGACGACGCGATCGGTGACGAGATTCTTGGCCACCTCATTCGCGATTACGCCTATGGCAATTTTGGCCGCAGGCCGGTGCACATGGGTGCCGACTTCGACTGGACGTACAACCCGGTGCCGCCCACGGATCCGAGCTACTCCGACGAGTGGACGTGGTGCGCCATCAGCCGCATGCAGTTTTGGCGGAAGCTCGCCGACGCTTACTGGAAAACCCATGACGAAAAATATGCCCAGGAATGGGTGAAAGAGCTCTTTGACTTTGCCGCGAAGGAGCCTCTGACAGATGCCGGCCGAGGGGGACAAATCTCCCTCTGGCGCACGCTCGACGCATCGATTCGCGCCAACGAGACTTGGCCTTACGCCTACTACCACATGATCGATAGTCCGGCCTTTACGCCAGATGCGCAGTGGACCTATGTAAAGCTTATCCGCGACCACGCCATGCTGCTGGAGCGCGCTCTTAAGGCGCCGGGGCGCATGGGCAACTGGGTGGCGAGCGAAAGCTACGGGCTCTACACCATCGGGCTCCTATTCCCGGAGATCAAGGAATCAGCCGAGTGGCGCAACCTGGCTATCGACCGCATCATGCAGGAAATGAATACTGTCGTACCGCCCGACGGCTTTGAAGCGGAGCTCACGCCCAATTACGATCTTGTCTCGCTGCACGGTTATCTTGGGCCGCTCAAGCTTGCCCAACTGAACCACGTGGCGGTGCCTGCGGAACTCAAGCCGAAGCTGCTTTCAATGTTTGAAGCGCTGGTTGAGGTGATGGACCAGAACGGCGAAGTTGTGGCCACCAACGATTCGGGCCGGGTAAGGGCGGTCCAGTCGGCTCGCGAAGGCCTCACACTGGGCGACGATCCGCTCCTCGAATGGGCGGTCTCGCACGGCGCGCAGGGCAAAGGCCTTCCCGATTCCACCATGCTGCCGTACGCCGGCTTCTTTACCATGCGCAGCGGCTGGAAGCCCGGCGACCAGTTCTTCTTCTTCCGTGCGGGTCCGGCGGGGATTGGCCATGAACACGAAGACGATCTGCAAATTGTCTACGAGGCGTTCGGGAAAACTCTTCTGCGTGAGGGGCCGCTCAGCAGATACGACCATTCGGATTTCCGGCGCTTTGCCCTCGAAACCGGAGCTTACAGCACCGTCACGATCGATGGTATGAGCCAGCACCGCGGGCCGAACAAATCCCCGATTAACACGCCGGCCCCCGCCACATGGGTCACCTCACCGCTCTTCGACTATGCCGCGGCAACTTATGACGGAGGGTATCAGAAGAGTGTCTACGCGCCTATCGAATACCATCCCGAGAAGTGGATCGGCGCGCTCGACAAGTCAATCACGCACACCCGGCGTATTGTCTATCTCAGGCCTTACTACGTCCTGGTGCTCGATTCGGTTAACGGACCCGGCCGTCACACCGCCGATGCCCGATTCGATATGGATGGTCCTTCGGCGAAGATCGACCAGAAGACTCAAGCGGCTTACAGCCAGAATTCCGGGTCCGCGCAAATCGCGCTCTTTCCGCTCGATCGCAATCACCTCACGGCGAGCATCTTGCAGGGCGCGCGCGGCGCCCCCGATATTGTGTGGAACCTCCCGACAATCCAATACGAGAAGGCGCAGGATCTGCCTGCAATGTTCGCAACCTTGCTCTATCCATATCAGGGTGCGGCTCCTGCCATCCAGGAATCGGGCCTGGCTACTGACGTTCACGACGTCTGGGCGCGTAGCATCGCGACGCCCCTCGAATCGATTGCAGTGATTGCGGCAAAGTCCGGCCGGTCGGCTTCTTTCAATGCACAGTCACCCATCGACGCGAACGCCAGCGCCACCGCGACGCTGTTGATCGAACGGAAGCCCAATAACGCTCCGAATGCCGGCGTGAAGTACGGCGCGTTGCAACTCACCGCATTCCGCAACTCAGCACTGCGTTTCACTGCGGAGCGGCCGGCCGATCTCCTGTTCACGATCGAAGGCGGAAAGCCGATCCTGTTCAACGCCGGTACGAAGGAAGTCCGGGTTAAGTTGACCAGGCCTTTCACCAAGTCGATTGCAATCGCGCCGGGCACAACCGTCGAAATCGCGCGCAGCCATTCACACGGTATTGACGGGGCGAAATTCTTTGCTTTCCCCCCTATTTCGAGCGAAAGCTTGTCTTGGGATGGACAAAGCCACTGCGGCTTTCTCCTTTCTGAGACGAGGGTGAAACATTGAAGAGCAGCGAAAGTTCCGATCGCCGGCGGGGAAATCTCGTGAAGCTTTTGTGTGCGTCCTTGCTTGCGCCGTGTTTGCTCGCTGCCGCGGCCACGGCTCAATCTCCGATCCAGTCTGTTGTGCCCGATCTCGGCTCGCATCCGGTGGCCAAAGCGCAGCTGGAGGTTTCTTCGCCCGACGGGCAGATCGAGACACACTTCGAGATCATGCCGGCGCAATTCATGGGACGCCAGGAAGACGAGCTGGTTTACGAGGTGAGCTACAGGGGCAAAGCTGTCGTCGAACCGTCGCCAATTCGCCTCGAATTGGAGGGCCAGTCCGCGCTCGGTCCCAACATGAAAATCGACAGCGTGTCGCGCAAGTCGGAGGAGGATCGCTACGCGCTGCTGCACGGCAAGACGAGCGAGGTGAACGAACGCTACAACAATATCGTCATCGATCTCTCGGATTTGCAGGGCTCTCCGGGCAACAGCTCGACGCAGGTGTGGCAGGCCAAGCGCCACCTCCGCATTGAAGCGCGGGCCTACAACGACGCGGTGGCATTTCGATACGTCGTCCCCGTACAGCCGGCCATACGCGAGTTCCGCCTCGTACAGGAAGAAACCGAATTCCGCATGGCCAAAGATGCCACCATCTACGCACAGGAACTACCTGACTTTCACAGCCAATACGAAGAGGAGTATCTCAAGCTGCACATCACCTCATTCGTGCAGGGAGATACGGCTCCGGCGCCGCGCTTGATCGGGCTTCCGCTCACGATGGAGCTGCCCGGCGTAGCCTGGGTTTCGATTACCGAGGCGGATATGCGCGGCAACGCCGGCATGTACCTGATCAACCCGTTCAAGTACTCGGTCTACGCGCCGTGGCACGGTCTCATCTCGCAAATTTCACCCAGCACAAAGCATCCGGACGCGGCGATCATCGGAGGCCTTCCCCATCAGTCGCCCTGGCGCGTGCTGTTGATCGGAGGCCGGCCGGGTGCACTCGTGGAATCGAATGCAATTACCAGCCTCAATCCGCCGCCCGCAGGCGATTTCAGATGGGTGAAGCCCGGCAAGTCTTCGTGGGAGTGGTGGAGCGGCCGCATGAACGCCCAAGGCAAGCGCGAGTTCAGCACCGCCAACATGAAATACTACGTCGACTTCGCGGCGGCCTCGGGATTTCCCTACATGCTCGTCGATTCCGACTGGTCGGCGCCTGACGATTTAACGACGATGAACGGATCGGTCGATATTCCCGAACTGGTTCGCTATGCAGCCGCCAAAAACGTGAAAATCTGGATCTGGTGCCATTGGGCGCTGCTCGATGCGCAGCTTGAGCCGGCATTCGCACAATTCGAAAAGTGGGGCGTAGCCGGAGTCAAAACCGACTTTCTGTCGCGCGACGACCAATCGACGATCGAGTTCTATTACCGCTCGGCAGAAGCGGCAGCGCAGCATCATTTGATGATCGACTATCACGGCGCCAGCAAGCCCACCGGAATGGAGCGCACCTGGCCCAATATCATGGGCTACGAAGGCGTGCTGGGCATGGAGCAGTCGCACATGGACGACCGCGACGATCCCGAGCACCACGTCATGATTCCCTTCACGCGCATGGTCGCCGGCCCCATGGATTACACGCCCGGCGGATTTCGTAACGTCACTCGCGACGAATTTGTTCCCCGGGGCGAAAAGCCTGAGGTGATGGGAACCCGTGCGCATCACCTGGCCATGTATGTCGTCTACGAAGCCGCCATCCAGATGGTCTCGGATTCGCCCGATGCGTATGCCGGCCAGCCCGCATTCCAATTCATCAAGGAAGTACCCGCTAGCTGGGACGAGACCAGGGTTCTCGCCGGCGAGCCGGGCCAGGACGTAGTCATTGCCCGTCGCGGCGGCAATGAGTGGTATCTCGGCGCCATGACCAACTGGGAGCCGCGCGATCTCCAAATTTCGTTGTCATTTCTCGGCTCGGGTAGCTACCGTGCGGAGATTTACTCCGATGCGGCGGATGCCGCCACGGAGCCAACTCATGTTGATATCTCCAGGCGCGAAGTAAGCGGCACGACCACACTCAAGGAGCACCTGGCTACCGGCGGTGGGCTAGCCATCCGCTTTACGCCCACAGGCAAATGATCCAGGGAATCGATCTGCACATCGCGGGTGCCGGCATTCTGGAGTTCGCCGGCATCCTTCCCAGCGGCTGCACAAATGCTGAAGGCAAGTGCGGGTTCGACGCTACCGACATGAAGTACAACGCAACTTCGATTGAGGAATGATGAACAAAGTGTCTAAGCAATTTCGTACTATGGTTCTTAGCTTTGGGATTGCCGTCTTGGCCGCGTTCGCTGTGCATATCGAGGCTGCCGCCCAGAGCCCATTGCCCGATACGCCGCAGGTTGAGGCACGGGTAAACGCACTTCTTTCCAAACTGACGCTCGATGAAAAGATCGACCTGCTCAGCGGGGTGAACAAGTTCTACATACGGAGCATGCCCTCCATCGGTCTGCCGGCGTTGCGCATGTCTGATGGCCCCATGGGGGTCCGGGAGTGGGGGCATTCGACGGCTTATCCGGGCGGCAGCGCCTTGGCTGCCACTTGGGACCCGGCGTTTGCCAGGCAGATGGGGGCGTCTATCGGGCGGGATGCGCGCGCGCGGGGTGTTTCGTTCCTCCTGGCGCCCGGAGTGAACATCTACCGCGCGCCCGTGAGCGGGCGCAGCTTTGAGTATCTGGGCGAAGACCCGGTGCTTGCAGCCCAAATCGCGGTAGGGTTCATCGACGGCGTGCAAGAGCAGGGCGTCATCGCGACGGTCAAGCACTTTGCCGCGAACAATGAGGAGTACAACCGCGTGGAGGTGAGTTCCGATCTTGATCAGCGTACCCTGCATGAGCTGTACCTGCCAGCCTTTGAGGCTGCGGTGCGGGAAGCGCATGTGGGCGCCGTAATGGATGGCTATAACCCGGTGAACGGCATCCATCCCACGGAGAATGCTGCACTGAACTGTGCGATTCTGGAGAAGCAGTGGGGGTTCCGCGGCATTGTTATGTCTGACTGGGGCGCCGTGCACCATGCCGTGGCGGCAGCCAATAGCTGTCTCGATTTGGAGATGCCCTCGGGCGAGTATCTGAATCGCAACAATCTGTTGCCCGCAATTCGCGCAGGCAAAGTGTCTGTGGCCATCATCGACGACAAGGTGCGACGCATTCTGCGCGAAGCTGTGGAGTTTGGTCTCTTTGACCGCCCGCAGCCGGCGCCGAATCGGAACCTCGATAACGAGACGGATCGAAAAGTTGCACTGCAGGGCGCGCTGGAAGGTGCGGTTCTGCTGAAGAACCAGGACAATCTGCTTCCGCTCGAGGCTAGCAAAACGAAGGTGCTGGCAGTCATCGGGCCCAACGCTACGCCTGCTGTCTATGCGGGCGGAGGCAGCTCCAATGTGACGCCCTACGCTGCAGTAAGCGTGCTGAGCGGACTGACAGATTACCTGGCCGGCAAAGCGGAAGTCGAATACGACCGCGGCTTGCCCGATCTGACCGCGCTGAGTAAGGCAACGGAATATACCTTCGACGGCAAGCCCGGCGTGCAGTTGCAGCTCTTTGCCAATGCCAATTTTCAGGGCACGCCGTTCCGCACGCTCATGGTGCCCAACATAGATCCGGGCTCGATGGCAGCGATTCTCAAGCAGGACGGCACGCTGCTGGCCGGCATCCAGGCGATGCGCTTCACGGCTAACTATAAGCCGCACAGTGCGGGCGCCTATCTCTTCCTGACCTCCGGCGGCGGTTCACAGGCCTATGCCTCGGGGCAGGACAAGTACACGCTCACTGTGAACGGCAATCGCATCGTATCTCAAGCACCATTTGAACAGCAGGCGCCGTTAGCCACCTATCGCGATTTGCCCGCCGCCGAGCCGCTGGCCATCCAGTTTGATTACGTGCCTATGAGCGACCGCGCCTATCCGCGGCTGGCCATCAGCGCTACGGCCGATCTGGTCTCGCAGCGGGCTCGGGAGATTGCGGCCAAGGCGGACGCCGTTGTAGTTGCCGTTGGTTTCGATCCGTCTACCGAACGCGAGGGCATGGACCGCTCGTTCAATCTGCCCTACGGGCAGGAAGTGCTGATTCGCGCCATTGCGCGCATCAATCCGAAGACCATCGTCGTGCTGAACGGCGGCGCCGGTATCGACATGCACGGTTGGGTCACAACAGTGCCCGCCATTCTGGACCAGTGGTATCCGGGGCAGGAGGGCGGCCGTGCGCTGGCGCAGTTGCTCTTTGGCGAATACGATCCCGAAGGCAAGCTGCCCATGACTTTTGACCGCACCTGGGATGAGAGCCCGGTACGCCACTCCTACTACGCTAAACCGCGAGCGATTGGCAAGGATGCGAAAGAGCCGACATTCACCTACAACATGGCCGGTGCGATGCTCACGGGCAGAATGGACCGCGGCGTGAATTACACGGAAGGGCTGTTGAATGGCTATCGCTATTACGCAGGGTCAAAGGAGAAGCCGCTTTTCCCCTTTGGTTTTGGGTTGTCGTACACGGCCTTTGCATTTGGCCACCTGCATGTTGGAAGCGTTAATAGCAATGGGCTCGATATTTCTGCCGATATAACCAACACCGGCAAGCGAGAGGGGGCGGAGGTGCTGGAACTTTACCTGGGGCTTCCTTCCCGTCACGTGCCGATGCCTGAGCGTGAATTGAAGGGTTTCCAAAAGGTGCGGCTGGCGCCGGGCCAGATAGCGCATGTGACGCTTCACGTAGACCGCAGGGACCTGTCGTATTACAACGTCCCCAGCCAGTCCTGGAAGCTCGATACCGGAGAAGTGCGCGTTTATGTGGGTGACTCGGCCAGCGACACATCCTTGACCGGCAGTTTTAAATTGCAATAGTAGCCTTCAGGAATTCGATTCTAGAGCCAGGGGAGTCTGGATACGTGCTTCATTTCAGAAAGCTTCTTATTCTGCAGAGCCTGCTTGCGGGCATTCTGCTCAGTTATGCAGCGCCATTGCTGGCGGCTGAAGCCGGGTTGGCTACGGCGATGCCGCCGCAGAGCGGCAACCCCGTTGCCGACCCACGCGCTGTTGTCACTATAGGCAATGCGCGTTTCACCGTGCTCACGCCGCAACTCATACGGATGGAGTGGGCCGCCGACGGGCGCTTTGAGGATCATGCCTCTCTCGTGTTTCTCAACCGCCGCCTGCCTGTGCCGAAGTTTACCCGGCAGCGCACAGGAAACACACTCACTATCGACACTGGTGCGCTGCACGTTGTTTTTCGCGACGGCGGCGCAAACAATGGCCGGTTTTCCGCAGCGAACCTGAGCATCGCCTTGACGCTTGATGGCAAGCGGGTCGTCTGGCATCCGGGCATGCTGGATACCGGCAATTTGCAAGGTACGGCCAGGACGCTGGACCGCGCACGCGGCAGCGAACTGATGGCGCCCATGGAGTCCGGCCTGCTTTCGCGCAATGGGTGGACGCTGGTGGATGACTCGCACCGCCCGCTCTTTGACAGCGACAACTTCAGCTTTACGCGCGGAGAAAAGAGCCCATGGCCCTGGGCCATGCTGCGTCCGGCGGGCGACCGGCTGGACTGGTATTTTTTCGGCTACGGCCACGAGTACAAACAAGCCTTGAGTGACTTTGTGAGCGTGGCCGGACGCATTCCGCTGCCTCCGCGCTATGCCTTTGGCGCATGGTGGTCGCGCTACTGGGCCTACAGCGACCAGGAGCTGAATCAGCTAGTGCGTGGATTCCATCAGAACGATGTGCCTCTCGATGTGCTGGTAATCGACATGGACTGGCATCTGAATCACAGCCAGCTCGAAGCCTTGCACGAGGCTGATCCATCCGGTCAAACGCTCGGGTGGACTGGATACACGTGGAACCCGCTGCTGTTTCCAGACCCCGGGGCGTTTCTTGAGCACATGCACCATGACGGGCTGAAGGTCACGCTGAACCTGCATCCTGCTTCGGGAGTCCAGCCGTGGGAGAAGCCGTATCCTGCCATGGCTCGCGCCATGGGGATCGATCCTGCGACGAGAATGTACGTGCCTTTCAACATCGCCAGCAAAAAATTCGCACAGAATTACATGGACATCCTGCATCATCCACTCGAGAAAGAGGGCATCGACTTCTGGTGGCTCGACTGGCAACAGGGTGATAAAACCAGTCTGCCCGGCGTGAATCCCACCTGGTGGCTCAACTACGTTCACTTCACCGACCAGGAGCGCGAGGGCAAGCGTCCCCTGCTTTTCGGCCGTTGGGGCGGATTGGGCAATCACCGTTACCAGATCGGATTCTCTGGAGACACCATTTCGGTGTGGGATTCGTTGGCATTCCAGCCCTGGTTTACTGCAACTGCGGCCAACCTGGGCTATGCCTATTGGAGCCACGACATCGGCGGCCACATGCCGGGCGTGGTCAATCCGGAGCTGTACACGCGATGGGTGCAGTTTGGCGTCTTCAGTCCCATCCTCCGTACCCACACGACGAAGAATCCTGATGCCGAACGCCGCATCTGGACCTATCCCGAGCCTTACTCCAGCATCATGCGCGATGCGTTCCATCTGCGTTATGCGCTGGAGCCCTATCTCTACACCGAGGCGCGCCGCACCTATGACACGGGCGTAGCATTTTTGCACCCGCTTTACTATGAATGGCCCGAGGCCGATGACGCCTACACGCAGAAGAATGAGTACGTCTTTGGCAGCCAGATGATTGTTGCTCCGGTTACGCATCCGGTTGACGCAGGCACGGAGCTTGCCAGCGAGAGCGTCTGGATTCCCCAGGGCAACTGGATCGAGGTGCCTACTGGGAGGCACTTCACCGGGCCTCAGCAGATCACGCGGAGCTTCTCGATCGACGAGATTCCTGTTTATGTCCGAGCCGGCGCCATTGTGCCCATGCAGCCGCCTATGGAGTATACAGCGCAAAAAGCCGTCGATCCGCTGATCTTGAATATCTATCCGCTGGCCAACGGGCAGACCAGTTCGTACACGCTCTATGAAGACAACAGCAAGGGCGTCGAATACAAGCGCGGAGTCTGCACATGGACTACCATCCGTGCCACACAAAGCGGTGACGTTCTGACAGTTGAGATCGAACCGGTAAAAGGCTCGTATCCGGGCATGCTGACCAGGCGCGGCTACGAGCTTCGCTTGCCTGACGACTGGCCGCCCGAGAGCGTCGCTGTCAACGGCGCGTCGCTGGCCTATGCGGGCGTTGACCAGGCCAGGCCCGGTTGGCGCTACGACGGAAACAAATTGTCGACTATCGTGGTTACGCCGCATCTCTCCGTGCATAGCCATGTGCGCATTACCGTGAAGCGGGCAAATGGATCGCTCAAAGCCCGAGGCGATCTTGATGGATTTGCCGGCGCGATGAACACGCTGCGTTCCGCTTACGACACGCTGAACAATCTGCATCCGGTGGTGTGGTCGCCCAACACGCTGATTGAAGCGATGCAGACTGGAGACCGCCTCGGCTATCGGCCGGAGACCATTCATGCGGAGATGGCCACCTTTGCGCAGCGCTACCGGCAAGGGGTCGACGACGTGCGGCAGCTCATCCGCGTGGTGCGGAAGCGATTGCCCGCGCATATCTCGAATGCCACGGCCACCGCGCAGGACGAACTCGCGATAACACAGATACAGCATGAGTTGGAAGTGCTCAAGGACGGCGAGCCGCCCGCGAAATGACCGGCAGTGGAACTCCAGGACCGTATGAAAAAAACTGAGACGTATGAATACAATGCTGTTCCAAAAGATTTGCAAACGATGCGGCGCTCTTTTCAACCGCGGACCTTCAAAACGATTTGTGCTTTCGTCGGCATGTGCCTTTTAGGCGCGGTTTGCTTTGAGACTTCGGCACAAGAGCTTTTCACACATAACACGACGTTGCTGGTCGACTCCGATCGTCGCCCACAGGTCTCTCTCGATGGGGAGTGGCATTTCATTATCGACCCGTATGGGTCCGCACTCTATAGCTGGGATGGGCATGTGCGCGATGACAGCTACGCGCAAAATGCCAAACCCCGTAACGATGGTTTCCCTGTTGAGTATGACTTCTCGAAGTCTCCGTTGCTAAAGGTCCCCGGAGACTGGAATACGCAAAAGGCTTCACTGTTCCGCTACGAGGGGCCGCTCTGGTATCAGAGGGACTTCCAGTACGGGAAGAAGCCTGGCATGCGGGTTTTTATCCACGTTGGCGCTGCAAACTATCGCGCTGTAGTGTGGATGAACGGTCATCGCGTCTGCCGGCACGAGGGAGGTTTCACCCCGTTCGACTGCGAGGTTACGGATTCAATTAAGGATGGCGCGAACTTCGTCGTAATCGCCGTGGACTCGACCCGACTGGCCGATGGCGTGCCCAGCCTGCAAACCGACTGGTACAACTACGGCGGCCTTACGCGTGATGTGTCGCTGATTGAACTGCCGCAGATGTTCGTCGATAACTACGGCTTGCATCTTGACCGCGGCACCGATTCCGAGATCTCCGGTTTTGTTCACGTCGTCGGCGCGCCGGCCGGCTCGGCGGTACAGGTCTCGATTCCCGAAGTAAATGCCACAACGACCGCGTACACCGGCCAGAATGGTACGGCGGTCATTCATCTGCGGATACAGGGGTTGGAGCTTTGGGGGCCAGGTCATCCCAAACTGTATCGCGTGCGGATCGCAGCCTTAAACGATGAACTTACGGACGAGGTCGGGTTTCGCACTGTCGAGGTGAAGGGCGCACAAATCCTGCTGAATGGGAAACCCGTTTTCCTGCGCGGCATCAGCATGCATGCGGAGGCGCCCTACCGCACGGGGCGCGTGTGTACCGATAAGGATGTGCAGACGCTCTTTGGCTGGGTTCGCGATCTTCACGCAAACTTTGTGCGCCTTGCGCACTACCCGCACGACCCGCGCATGACGCGCATGGCCGATCGGCTTGGTGTGCTGGTGTGGTCGGAGACTCCGGACTGGCAGCACATTGAATTCTCCAATCCGCATACCCTGAAGCAGGCGCAGCAGGAGCTCACCGAGATGATCCGGCGCGACCGCAATCGCGCTTCGGTGATCATGTGGTCGGTTGCCAATGAGACACCCGACTCGCTTGCGCGCACATCTTTCCTCGATCAACTGGTGCAGCAGGCGCATAGTGAAGATCCCACGCGGCTCGTTACCGCGGCTCTCTTTATGCCGCCACTGATCGGTGGCAAACGTATTGTGGACGATTCGCTCGGCGCGGCATTGGACGTAATTGGCGTCAACGAATACATCGGCTGGTATCAGGGCCGGCCGCAGGATGCAGACACTGCGAAATGGGTGATGAAGCTCCAAAAGCCGATCGTCGTGAGTGAGTTTGGCGGGGGCGCAAAGGCCGGTTATCGCGGCAGCAGTTCTACACGATGGACGGAAGAAAGTCAGGCCAACATTTACCGGCATCAGCTGGGGATGCTGGCCCACATGCCGCAGTTGCAGGGAGTGAGCCCGTGGATTCTGATGGATTTTCGCTCCCCGAGCCGGAATCTTCCGGGTGTGCAGGATGGCTTCAACCGCAAGGGGTTGATCTCAGACCAGGGAAAGAAAAAGCTGGCCTTCTATGTCCTTCAGCATGCCTACGCATCCGGGATGCTGGACCACGGTAAGCCATAGCGATATTCCTCCGCGGACCCGCCGAGCACGTCCGCGGCGGGACTGCGCAGATTCTGCGCCCGCGGTTATTGCACCGCGGGTCTGCGACTGAGCGTAGCCTTTCCCTGCGCATCGCGTTGGACGATAAAGTCAAAGCGGCGCCCCCGGTAGCTCACATTATGTAGCACAAGGCGCTGCACCTGGGGCGGCAGCACTGCCGGATAGACCTGCTTGAGTCCGTCGTCGGTGATTCGCAGGCCGGTGAATCCATTTAGGAAGTTTTCCAGAAATCCGCCCGAGACGCAGAGAATATACAGCGTGTTATTCCTTGGGGTTTCGCTGCGCACATCAAAGGGGGGCTTCAGAAATCCCTTTATGCTGAAGTTGAGCCAGCGGCCGACCGCATCAGCATCGTCAAGCTCCGCAGCTTCGATCCCCAGCATTACAGGAACCATGTCGTTGGCATCGGGCGTCAGTTCGTGCAGAGCCTTGGTGGCAAAGTCAAAGTCGTTGCGCCGTACCTGCTCGCTCATCTTCAGGTCCAACTGCGGATATGAAAGCCATGAAATGGAACTGCCCATCCACGTCTGCCGGTTGTGCGGTGTGGAGGGATCGAAGTCAAGATGCCGTTGCTCGCTCTCTGAGAAGGGGATGTACATTTTGTCGGCAATTACCGTCCATTGTGGATCCGGTTGCACGCCCAGCACTTCTGCCGCGCTTACGGCGGCTCGCAGCGCCTTCTGGGCAACCGCATTAGTAAATGAATCGTTGTTTACATCGTCGTATGCCTCATCCGGCGAGGTTACGTGGAGAATCTCGTAGCGGTCGTGGGCCGCGTCGAAGTTGCACCGGCTTTTCCAGAAAGCGGCCACGGCGCGCAATACGGGGTATCCCTCCTGCCGCAGAAAGGTCTGGTCACCCGTCATCAGATAGTATTGCCATTGCGCGATAGCCACATCGGCAGACATGTGAATCTCCCGATCTGCAAATGCATGGGCAAAAAAGGGAGTCGTTTCCGTTCCGTTTTCTGGATCGGATTCCCACGCATACATCGCACCCTGGTAGCCATGGCGGCGTGCGTTGGCCTCAGCCGCCGGCAGCACGCGGTAGCGATAATTTACAATCGACCGCGCCCGCTGCGGATCGAGCATCAGAAGCACCGGGAAGTGCCACGAGTCGCAATCCCAGGCAACGTGCCCGCCATAGATCGGGCTCAGTCCCATACCCTGGATCGCCCATTGCGTGTTTGCGGTTGAGTTCTCAAGCAACGCAAAAAGATCGGCGTTCACTACGCGCTGCAGTGGGTCGTCGCCATCCACTTCGATGTTCGATTTCCAAAGCGAGTGCCATGCCGCCTGATGCGCAGACCACAGAGCCGCGTACCCGGCGGCGCGCGCGCTCCTGGCCATCTGCCGCGTGGCGCCGGGATCGCCCCAGCCCATGCGTGTGGCGGCGACGAATTTCACAAAAGTGTAGCTCCGCCCGCGCTGCGCGGTGAAGCTTACCTCAAGCTGTACAAGCTGCGCTGAACGGAATAGTTTTACCGCGTCCGGCTTCAACCCGACGGGCATCGCAACCGCCGCAGCCTCGCAGAATGTCTGCCCGTAGAGACTATGACCCCTGATCCACAGTGTCCTTTGCTGCGCGTCTCCGCCGTAACTCTCGATGGCCACCTGGCCCGGATACCACTGTCCGGCGCGATTGGGAGAAGTGCGCGGATCGGCTACTGGACGTCGCGCATCCGGACCGTCGGTAATATCGGGCCCGGTCAGGTCTGCCACCTCGTGTTTGCGCATAACGGCCGCTATGGCGGCATCTTTCTCCGGCCGCGACATTCTGGCCAGGGGCAGCCGGTAGAGCGGCGCGGGAAACGGGCGCAGCGTGAACCGGAGTGTTACCCGGCCGTCAAATTGCGGCGTCACCGTTAGAGCGATGGCGCCGGCGTGCGCTGATGCCTCGCTGACGAAGGTCCGAACGGCAATCTGCGTGCTGCGGCTGCCATCCTGCCAGGAATAGTGCGTATCCAGTGTGCCGTTGTAGCGGTCGAGTGTCTGGCCGTAGTTGTCAAATCCCTGGGCAGTAACTGGCGTGGAGTTCAGCCAGGATGCACCGTCGCTTACGTCAATCTCAGACCACGAAGGGATCGCTGCCGGCCGTGAAATATCGGAAGGCGTGTGGTCCATCAGGCCGATCATGTAAGCCGGCGTCGCATCGGTGCCGCGTAGCGAGGTGGTGGTGCTGAAGTACCCATTGGCTAGGTAGGCAGGGAAGTAGAGGTTGAAGTCCGCCTCTGTGGCAACCGACCGGAAGCTGAACAGTGCGGGCGCCGCCAACACTTGTGCTGCAACCAATAGAGACGCGGGCAGAAAACGCGCTGTACGGGAAGGTGAAAGGACCGCGCGAAGCGCGGTGCGAATGCGCTTCAGAGGTGAACCGGTCATCTTGTGTGCTCCGTTCTGGAGTGCGTACGGATTATGTCGTTGAACCGCAGAACTGTAGCGGATACAGGCAACACCTGATCTTGCGCATGCTGGCCGGCTGGCGGGACCAATTTGGTGGAGCTCCTGCTGGGCGTCGCCCCCGCCTAAACCGCAGCACGCATCTCAACATAAAATAGCAAGTCCGACCGTATAATGAAATAATAAACTTTAAACAACATAAAAACAATAACTTGCATGTACATCAATTTGCGGCATTTATGCCACATATTGTGGACACGCATTTGAGAGCTGCTGTATCCAGCGTTCGAAACGCATCCAGATATTCACCGGGGTGCCTGAAGACATGGACGCAAATTTATCTGCCCGGATCAGCCGCTTCTCGTTGATTTTTCATCCTATATTGGAACCCTCGCCGCAGCGATGAAAATTTTGCCACACGCCAGGAGCGCTCAGGCCGGCATCAATTGCTGCAGTGGCAAAATTCTGTTCTTCTTTGCCTCTGCAGCAAAATCTTGGATTTGCAGTTGAGGCGTCTATGCGCCGGTCGGAGGTCCGGCTACCGGCCTCGGTGGTCACCTTAAAACCGGCCATACGTGGTCACTTCAAATCCGGCCAACGGGACTAGCCTGAGACGTGATTGTTTTACCTTGCCGCAGGGTGTTTGGGCATGACGCGGTTGGTGGCGCCGGAGCTGGTCCTGATGTTCCAGGCAGCGAGAACGAGATCGAGCTGCGTTTCTCCGGCGAAAGCGGGATGGCCTACCAGATCGCCAAGCGGTGTTTTGTCCCCTGGCAGGATAACGAAGCTTCTCAGCCGCTGGCGATCGTCGTGAAATACGATCGGACGCGACTGGCTCAGGATCAGATCGTGACGGGAACCACGGCCATTCACAACAACTTGGATAAGACCGCAAAGATGGTGATGGTGGACTTGGGAATTCCGCCCGGGTTCGACCTGCACTGCCTGGACCTGCGGGAAATGGTCGAACGAACAGTTGGTAAGACGAGCGGACGCCTCGAGAAATTCAGCATGACCGCAACGCAGGCAATTCTTTACGTCGACTCTATCGCACCGCACGGTTCGCTCGAGGTGAGGTAGCGCGGAGGGTCCCTAGAGAGGATGAAGCAAAACACCAGGTGCTCGTACGTGTCAGAGAGTGGGAACCGGCGTGAGTCGCATCACGTCGGTTCCCACTTGCCGGTCATACGACCGGAGCGCACCAAGATCAAATCGGGATCTTACAATTTCGGTTCAACGAACAACGTGGAAAGTGCGCTTCCAGCGCGTGTCCGGGAAGAAATGCACCAGAACGTGGCCGATCCAAGCGAGCTTGTGACCGACTCCTGTTTGTTCAAGTTGTCCGTCTGTGGCCTTGAACGACCAATAGTTGAACAGCGGACGACCAAGTATGTTGGCGCGCGGCACGAATCCCCAGTAGCGCGAGTCCAGACTGTTGTGCCGGTTGTCACCCATCATGAAATACATGCCGGGTGGAACCACCAGGTCGCCGTCCTGGATATAACTCGGGAAGTTCACGGCCCATGACTCCGTCGACCCAGGCGCCTCGGCTGGGGATACTGCGGGGAAATCGTCGAGAAACTTGTTGAAGTTATCCGCCGTCGTCGGCTGCGCAAATCCCGCAGGCTGTGCGACACCATTAACAATCACAATGCCGTTGCGTAGATGAATATGATCGCCCGGTACGCCCATCAATCTCTTCACCAGGGGAATGTACTTTGGCGTCCCATCGGCGTCTGTCGGATCAATACCAGGCTGATAAACGGGCTTGATGAACACCACTATATCGCCGCGCCTCGGCTCACGATACCTTATCAGCGGCATCCACAAAGCGGGCGGCATTAGCGTGATTTGGTCGACGACTAGGTGATCGCCTACGAGCAACGTGTTCTCCATCGAACCTGATGGAATGACGTAGTTCTGAGCTAAGAAAGTCAGAATGAACAGGCCCACCACCAGAACAGAGCAGATGCTGGCCAGCGCCTCGAAAGGAGTCTCTTCCCGTTTGCTGTTGGCGGAAGCTGCGGGCTTCGTTGAAACAGGAGAAATCTTCGTCGCTGGGCTCATCAAAAGGCTCCTCAGGAAGGCTGGCGAGCCCCAGTGCGTTCGCAGCGGCCACTTCAAAAGGTACTATTTCATGTACGTTCGACTGTCGCCGAGTTTGCGTCTTGACCAGAGTCTATCAAATCCCTGTGCAACGTAGGATTCTCCGGATGATTCGGCGTGCGAGCGGTTAGTCGGCAACTCTTATCCATGCCGCCTGTTCGCCTGTTTACCGGCTTGCCGCGTGAGACACTAAAAGATGACAAACCCCGAACAACCGCCCATCCTCACCGAGCGCTTCACGCGCGCCGTGGACTACGCGCGCCGTCTCCACACCGAAACCCGCAAGGGAACCAAAATCCCCTACATGGCCCACCTCTTCGGAGTCGCGTCGCTCGTCATGGGCGAAGCCGGCGGCCCCATTCCCGTCACCGAAAACATGATCATCGCCGCCATCCTGCACGACACCGTCGAGGACCACGGTGGCAAGCCTTGTCTTGAGGATGTCGAAAAGGTCTTTGGCTCCGATGTCGCGCGCATGGTGGAAGGCCTCTCCGACACCCTCGCCGGGAACCACAACAAAAAAGAAGGCTGGGAGCAGCGCAAATCAAGTTACATCGCTCGCCTGCGCACCGAACCTGAAGACGTCCTGCTCATCTCCGCCGCGGACAAGCTCTACAACGCCAGAGCCATTCGCGACGATTTGAAAACCATCGGCCCCGCGGTTTGGGAGCGATTCAAGCGCGGCCCGAAGGAACAGCTTTGGTACTTCAACTCCTTGCTCCACGTCTTTCAGGCGCGCCTCAAGTCTCACCTGATTGATGAATTGCAACTCGCGGTCGATGAGATCGCGCAACTGGCTGCAACTGGACAAACCGGAAAAACTGCCGCGTCCGGAATGCTCGAATATTGAACCAAAATCGACAAGAACAGATTTGAGGCGAGCCCTCGAGCCCAGCTCCTGCCCTGTGCTACGCTTCCCTTGTGTTTTACCTCGCCCATCGCCCGCTATGTGCGCTCACTCTGCTTTTGGCTGCCACCCTCGCCGCCCAGCAGCCCGCGCCCGCCAATCGCAAGGTCATCAAAGACCCCACCGAATACAACGCCTACATGGCGGCTCTCAACACCCAGGACGCAGCTTCCCGCGCCGCCGCCATGGAGGCCTTCGCCCGGCAGTATCCGCAGAGCGTGGTCTACACCGACGCCCTCGAGCAGGAGATGGCCGCCTGGCAACAGACCGGCGATATGGGCAAGGTGAAGGAGGCGGCGAAGCAGCTCCTCATCGTGGACACCGGCAACGTCCGCGCACTCGCCGTCCTCGTGGCGCTCGACCGCATCAGCGCCAGCCATGGCGATAAACCTTCTCTCGACGAGCTCTGCCTCTACTCCACCGCCGGCATGCGCGAAGTCCCGCAGTGGCAAAAGCCCGAAGGCATGTCCGACGCCGACTTCACCCAGCTCAGCAATCAGATGAACGGCATCTTCCTGGGAGCCGCCGGCTTCTGCGCGCTCCAGCAGAAAAACTATTCGCAGGCCCGCGACTTCTACACCCGCGCCTGCGGCCTCGATTCCACCAGCCTGCAGGATGTCTACCAGCTCGCCGTCGCCGATCTCGAAATGACGCCCCTCGACGCCAGCGGCTTCTGGTACTGCGCCCGCGCCATGCACGTGGCGGAGAAGGCCAACAACACCGCTGCCGTCAATGGAATCGCCCCCTACTGCAAATCGCGCTACACACGCTATCACGGCTCGCTCGACGGCTGGGACGCGTTACTGGCATCGAGCGCCACGCAGGACACGCTGCCCGCCAACTTCGCGGCAACCATCACCCAGGCGCCGACCGCCCCACCCGCGCAGAATTCAAAGTAAGGGCTACCGCACGCGCGCCTCGCCGCCCGCATCGCCCCGCGCAATCGATGGCGGAAACACCCGCACCCGCTCCACGCGGTGATCGGTCGCCGCCACCACCTCGATGCGCAGTCCCGCGCTCTCCAGCATCACCACCTCGCCGGGCAGCGGAATGCGCCCCTCGATCTCGCTCACCAACCCCCCGACGGTCGCCGCCTCGTACTCCTGGTCCAGCTCCACCGGCTCGCCGATCAGGTCGCCAAGCTGGTCGCACGGAAAACTCCCCGGCGCCAGCCATGCGCCCGAGGGCTCGCGCTGCGGCTCCTCCGCGGGAATGTCCGGCTCGTGCTCGTCGCGGATGTCGCCCACGATCTCCTCGAGCAGGTTCTCGATCGTCACCAGCCCGGCCACGCTCCCGTACTCGTCCACCACGATGCACATGTGCTGCTTGTCGCGCTGCATCTCGCGCAGCAGCTCGTAACCGCGCTTGGTCTCCGGCACAAACACCGCCGGCCGCTGGATGCTCGCCACCGTCCGCGTCCGCGCCTCCACGTCGCTGATCTGCAGCAGGTCGTGCGCAAACGCGATCCCCGTAATGTTGTCGAGCGAGCCCGCGTACACCGGCACGCGCGAATAGTTGTGCTCGCGCAGCAGCTCCAGGAAATGCTCCAGCGTGATAGCCGCCGGCACCGCGAAAATCGTGGGCCGCGGCGTCATCAGCTCGCGCACCAGCTTGTCGCCGAACTCCACCGCCGAGCGCACCAGCTCGCGGTCGCTCTTCTCCAGGATGCCTTCTTCCTCGCCCGCCTCGATCAGCGCCTCCACGTCGGCCGCGGGTTCTTCTTCCGAGCCCGCCGGGTGCTCGGCCAGCGCCGCCACCGAGAAGAAGAAGCGGATGAAGACCGTAATCGGCGTCACCACCCACAGCAGGATGCGGATGAGCCACGCGATGCGCACTGCCCACGATCCTTGTGTCCGGTTAAACAGCAGGGAAGGGATGAGTTGGTTGGCAAAGACGACCACCAGCACCAGCCCGAGCACCGCCTCGGCAATCTCTCCACCGGCCGGATGCGGCGGCTCAAGGAACAGCGCCGCGCCAAACAGCACCGCGATCAGCGCCAGCGCAAGCTGCTGCAGCACCACCGCGCACAGCGCCGCATGATCGCGGCTCAGGCCAAGATGCGGCTCGATCCGCTCTTCCCATGCATCCAGATTTTCCTGCACCTCGCGGCTCAGGATTTTGCCAAACTCCGAATAAATGCGCGTGATGTAAGCCGCCAGCGTTTCAACCAGCAGCAGCACCACCAGCGCCGCGATCGAGAGCGCGCTCATCGCTTGCCGCCCCGCGCGCCTGCGCGGCTCTTACCCGCGCGTATCTTCACGTTTCGCCCGTCGTTTGGTTTGTCATCCTGAGCGAGTTCGCGCAGCGAACGAGTCGAAGGATCTGCGGTTGTTTTTCCTCGCGTGCGCGAGACCGGGTGCCCCAGGCTCGGCGCGTCTCTGTTTTTGCGCCTGGCCTGGGATCGGCCGGAACTCCGCCCGCCCGCTCTTTCCGCGCCTCCCGCCCGCTCGATCAGCCCCAGCGGCAACCCCAGCCGCGCCCGCAGCTTCCGCTCCCGCCGCGCCATCTCACCCTCGTCCGTCTCGTGATCGTACCCAGCCAAATGCAGCAGCCCGTGCAGCATTAAGACCTTGATCTCTGTTCCAAGAGAGTGGCCGCACGCAGTGCCCTGTTTCCGCGCCGTCGCCACGCTGATCGCCAGATCGCCCGCCAGCTTCTCCGGCCCCGGCTCCGCCGGAAACGACAGCACATCCGTCGCCTTATTCTTCCCGCGAAACTGCCGATTCAGCCGCCGGATCTGTTCATCCCCCGTCAGCAGCACTGAAACCTGCCCGCGCAGCCGCACCGCCGCCTGCGCCCGCCGCAAAAATGCGCTGAGCGAACGAGTCGAAGGCAGGCGATCTGATTGCGAAGTAGATTCTCGGCCCGAGACGACTTCTCGTTTCGCCGTGGATGTGCGCGGCGCGGGGTCAGGTTCCAAATCTGGGTCGAGGAG
>Ga0187812_1000217_pt1 | contig 20982 bp, 18 predicted proteins | sample NC_S_2_FD_130582 | JGI IMG/M metagenome (GOLD analysis project Ga0187812, IMG submission 130582) | Wetland sediment microbial communities from Neuse River Estuary, North Carolina, USA - ASW-S_2 | ecosystem: Environmental > Aquatic > Freshwater > Wetlands > Sediment | place: USA: North Carolina...
ACGCTGCTGCAATTCCTCGTGATCGCGTCCGGCGTCGTGATACCCGCGATGTACGTGCTCGGTGCGATCTTCACGGCCCTGTGGTTCACCGGCATCTAGCTGGCCCGCAAGGTGGAATCCGTCCAGCGAGCCCGCGAGGCGGACTCCGCCAGCCACGGCGCCCCGGTCGCCTGACCTACTCCGTGCGGCGCGTGGGGCTTGTGGTGTTTCGGCGCGTTCAGTCGGGGCCTAGGGGCGGCCCCGAACAACGCGCCTTGACACCACTGCGCCCCCCGCTTGCCCTCAAGCCCCAGGAACCCCGCCGGCGGTGCCTCACAATCGTCCGCGCCCGCCCCCAGATCATGATCACGAAGATTCCGCAGCTTATAAGTGCACAGAAGTTTCGTGATCATGGAAGATCCGCCGCGGAGCCGTGCTCAGCCTTGGCGAGACACGTCGCTCGCGTCGCCCGGGTCGCCTGTGGGTGGCCGGCGCGGGGGGAGGGCCCGCCCGGCTAGTGGGTAAGCTCTTCCTTGTTCCCCAGCGCGAACAGTCAGCCAACGCGGCCGGCGCACCCAGGGCGCGGCCCGCGCAGGCGAATGCGCGTAAAAACGCGTATAACGAAAGCGAAACAATATGAGGAGCTGTTGTGCCCGAGCGCACCCTTATCTTGGTCAAACCCGACGCGGTCCGGCGTAACCTCATCGGTGACGTAATTTCACGAATTGAGCGCAAGGGCCTCAAGGTGGTCGCGATGGACCTGCGGACTGTCGACCGTGAGGCCGCGCAGGCACACTACGCCGAGCACGCTGAGAAGTCCTTCTTCGCGGACGTCGTGGAGTTCATCACCGGCGGTCCGGTCGTGGCACTGGTGGCCGAGGGGGAGCGGGCGATCGAGGCGTTCCGCGCGCTGGCCGGCGCGACTGACCCGGTGAAGGCGCTGCCTGGGACGATCCGCGGCGACTACGCCCTGGAGGTTGCGCAGAACATGGTGCACGGCTCCGACTCGCCGGAGGCCGCGGAACGGGAAATTAAGATCTTTTTCCCGGAACTCGTTTAGCCACGGCTTCGTCAGAACAGGTAAGAGAGTGCTGGACCGCCTGAGAGACAACGGCGCCATAAGCACGTGCATATGACGCCGCCAAAAGCACGTGCAAGCGGCCCGGCAGCCAAGCAGATATGTAGTAGATAATTCACAGAAACTTCGCTGCGCGTGATCCCGCTGCACGCGCAGGGATTCGGCTTGATCGGAAGGTGCCCGCTCCCGATGAGCAATGTGCTGACGTTCCTTGGCCGTGACATGGCCGTCGACCTTGGTACCGCCAACACCCTGGTGTACGTGCGCGGCCGGGGGATCGTCCTGAACGAACCAAGCGTGGTGGCGCTCAACACCAACAGCGGGCAGATCGTCGCGGTCGGGGTCGAGGCTAAACGGATGATCGGCCGCACCCCCGGCAACATCGTGGCGGTGCGGCCGCTCAAGGACGGCGTGATCGCGGACTTCGACGTGACCGAGCGAATGCTGCGGTACTTCATCCAGAAGGTCCACAAGCGGAGCCGCATGGCCAAGCCGCGCATCGTCGTGGCGGTGCCAAGCGGCATCACCGGCGTCGAGCAGAGCGCGGTGCGGGAGGCCGGCCACCAGGCCGGCGCGCGCCGGGTCTACATCATCGAGGAGCCGATGGCCGCCGCCATCGGCGCCGGCCTCCCGGTCAACGAGCCGACCGGGAATATGGTGGTGGACATCGGCGGCGGCACCACCGAGGTCGCGGTGATCTCGCTTGGCGGCATCGTCACGAGCCAGTCCATCAGGATCGGCGGCGACGAACTCGACCAGGCGATCATCACCTTCGGCAAGAAGGAACACTCGCTCATGCTCGGCGAGCGGACCGCCGAGGAGATCAAGGTGGCGCTCGGCTCGGCGTTCCCGTCCGCCAGCGAGCCGCACGCCGAGATCCGCGGCAGGGACCTGGTCAGCGGCCTGCCCAAGACCATAGTGATCTCGGCGGCGGAAGTCCGCAGGGCCATCGAGGAGCCGCTGAACCTGATCATCGACGCGGTGAAAACCACGCTGGACAAGTGCCCGCCGGAACTGGCCGGCGACGTGATGGACCGCGGCATCGCGCTGACCGGCGGCGGCGCCCTGCTGCGCGGTCTCGACCAGCGGATCCGCGAGGAGACCGGCATGCCGGTGCACGTCGCGGACAGCCCGCTCGATTCGGTGGTGCTCGGCACGGGCAAGTGCGTGGAGGACTTCGACACCCTGAGCCATGTCCTCGCACCAGAGAGGCGTTAGCCTGAGAACGCAGAACCAGGGGGCGTGAGAAGCGCAAGGGGACGGGAGTCTGCGCGGTGCATGAAGTGAGGTGGACGCGCCCGGTTCTGATCGTGCTGCTGATCGCGGCGATCGCGCTGATCACGCTCGACTTCAGGGACGCGGGCAACTCATCGGCGCACGGGATCGGCGCGGACGTGTTCGGCCCCGTCGAGCGCACCGCCGGCGCCGTCGCCAGCCCCTTCGAAAGCCTCTTCAGGGCCGCGAGCGGCAACCAGGGCGCGGAGATATCCAGCCTGCAGAAGCAGAACGACCAGCTGAGAGCCGAACTCGCGCAGTCCCAGGTCTCCGCCGGGGAACAGGCCCAGCTCACTCAGCTGCTGCACCTGACGAACACCGGGCACTACCAGGTCGTCGCCGCGACCGTCATCGCGGCCGGCGGCGCCTACTCCGACACGGTGACGATCAACGTCGGCCGCCGCGACGGCATCGCGACGGACGAGACCGTGCTCAACGGCGACGGTCTCGTCGGCACCGTCACCGCCGTCACGTCCAGCACCGCGACAGTGCAACTGCTGACCGACGCCGGGTCCACGGTCGGCGTCAAGCTGGACGGCACGGGTGACATCGGCGCGCTGAGCGGCACCGGCTCGACGATGGCGGCGTCGCGGGAACTGCGGCTCACGCTGTTCTCCTCGACCGCAACGCTGAGCCCGGGGCAGACGCTGGTGACGTTCGGCTCGGTCGGCGGCCGCCCGTACGTCGCCGGGGTGCCCGTCGGAGAGGTGACCGCGGTCACCAGCCAGCCCGGGGCGCTGACGCAGACCGCCCTGGTCAAGCCGTTCACCGACGTCAGCGGTCTCGGCGTCATCGGCGTGGTGGTCAGCAGATGACCGCGGTCCGCACGATCGCGCAGGCGCTGGCGGTCCCGCTGGCCCTCCTCCTGGCGGTGATCGCCCAGCTCGCCGTGGTGAACAGGGTGCCGCTGCCCGGCGGCACCGCCCCGGACCTGGTGCTCCTCGTGGTGACCGCCGTCGCCGTCCGCGCCGGCCCGATGGCCGGCCTGCTGGCCGGCTTCGCCGGCGGCCTCGCCCTCGACGTCGCCCCGCCGGCCTCGCACCTGGCGGGTGAGTACGCGCTGGTGTTCTGCCTGGTCGGGTACGCCTGCGGCCGGGCCAGGAACGCGATCATCCACGCGACCGGCGAGCAGACGATGGTGGCATCGCTGACCGTGATGGCGCTCGGAACGGCGGCGGGCGAGGCGGGCAAGGCGGCGCTCGGCCGGCTGGTCAGCGATCCGGACATCACCGGCCAGGCGATCAAGCACGTGCTGCCCGGTGCGATCGTCTACGACCTGCTCCTCTGCCCGTTCGTGTTCTGGCTCGTCTCGCTGGTGCTCCGCCGCCCCGCGCCGGAACGCGCGCCGCGCCCCGAGCAGACCCGCATCGCCAGCGCGTTCCGCGTCGCGTCGGCTGGGGCGGCTGGGGCCGTCCCGCGGCTGCGGCTGGCCGGCAGCACCCCGTCCCCGGTCCGCGCCCCGCTCAGCCGGGAGCCGAAGCTGCGACTCGCCTCCGCCCACCCTTCCCCGCTATCCGGAACGTACGCCGCTTTCTCCCCAGCGCACGCTCCCGTCCCCGGCGGCCGCCCGGTGAAGGTGAACTTCGGCCACGCCGGCCCGGGAACTCCCCGGCAGCGGCAGCCCGCGTCGCCGGGCAAGGGCTGGCTGCGCGCGGACCCGCCCGCCGGCGAGGCGGCACTGAAGCGCACGTCGCCGGGCAAGGGCTGGCTGCGCGCGCAGCACCGTGCCGTGCCGCCGCCACGGCGCACGTCCCCGGGCAAGGGCTGGATCCGCGCACAGCGCCCCGCCGCGGCGGCGGTCCCGCGCACGTCGCCCGGCAAGGGCTGGATCCGTCCCGCGAAGCCGTCGGCGGCGGCGCTGCGGCGCACCTCGCCCGGCAAGGGCTGGATCCGCGCGGGCCATCCGGCACCCGCGCTGCCGCGGCGTACGTCGCCGGGCAAAGGGTGGATCCGTGCCCGGCGGCCGACTGCGGCCGCGGTCCCGCGCCCCGCGCTCGGCAAGAATTGGATACGCGCCCGCAAGCCGATGTTCGCGCTGCGCCGCACGCCGAATGGCAACGGCTGGCTGAACGCGCAGCGACCTGGCGTGGTCATGGTCCCGAGGCGCACCTCGCCGGGCAAGGGCTGGATCCGCCCCGCCAAGCCCGCGCCGGCGCCCCGGCTGGCGTCGCCCGGCAAGGGCTGGCTGCGCCCCGCCAAGCCGGTGCCGCGGCCGCGGCGTAAGTCCCCAGGCAAGGGGTGGCTGCGGCCGGCCAAGCCCGCCCCGCGCAACTGGTACGGCAGGTCCCCGAGCACCCGGTGGGTGCGCCACAGCCACAGCCCCTGGCGCGGCCGCCGGCGGCGGCTGCTCTCGCTCGTGGGAGGCCGGCGGTGATCCCGGCGTCGCGGCGGCGGCTCCTCGTGCTCTACCTGGTCGCGGCGGCCATGATCGTCACGCTCGGCGGCCGGCTCTGGTACCTGCAGGTGATGGACACGACCCAGTACAAGCAGCTGGCCGCGGCGAACCAGACCAGGCAGGTCGTGGTGCCCGCGGTGCGCGGCTCGATCGTCGACGACCAGGGCAGGCCGCTGGTGACCAACACCACGTCCATGGTGGTCTCGGTGGACATGATGCAGCTGTCGCAGACCACCAGCGACGACGGTCGAAGCGTGCTGAACCGGCTCGCGTCGCTGCTCGGCATGCCGGACAAGGTGCTCTCGGAGAAGACCCGGCTGTGCACCAAGGGCGTCTCCCAGCCCTGCTGGCCCGGCTCGCCCTACCAGCCGATCCCGGTGGACCAGCAGGTCAGCGTGCAAACCGCCCTGCAGATCATGGAACAGCCCGGGCAGTTCCCCGGCGTCACCGCCCAGGTCCAGCCGGTCGTGGACTACCCGATGCCGGACGGCGCCGACCCGGCGCAGGTGCTCGGCTACCTGCAGCCGATCACCCAGCAGGAGATGGCCAGGGAGCACCTGCCTGAGACCGGGTACGCCGAGGACGACCTGGTCGGCCAGTCCGGGCTCGAGGCGCAGTACAACACGGCGCTGACCGGCACGCCGGGCACGAAGACCGTCTCGGTCAACGCCGCGGGCGACGTCACGGGCACGATAAGCGAGACGCCGCCGCAGAACGGCGACACGCTCGTGACCAGCCTGAACGCCAACGTCCAGACGGTGGCGCAAAACACGCTCGACAACGCCATCAGCAACGCCAGGTCGCAGGGCAACGACGTGAACCAGGGCGCGGCGATCGTGGAGACGACCACCGGCCGGATCGTGGCGATGGCCAGCTACCCCAGCTACAACCCGTCGGTGTGGACGAGCGGGATCTCGCAGAGCGAGGTCAATTACCTGTTCGGTATCGGTTCTGACTCGAACTCCGGCGAGCCCGCGGTGAACTGGGCGACCCAGGGCCAGTACGCGCCGGGCTCGACGTTCAAGGTCACCTCGACGGCCGCGGCGGTCGCCGACGGCTACAGCCTCAACGGGCAGTACGACTGCCCCGCCTCGGTGACCATCGGCGGCCACAACTTCATCAACGACGGGGCGCCGAGCCAGGGCCCGATGACGTTCGAAGAGGCGCTGATCCAGTCCTGCGACACGGTGTACTACAACATCGGCTACGGCATGTACCAGACCGACGACCCGAAGGCCAACAGCGTGCTCAGCGCGACGGCTCCCACCCAGAAGATGCAGCAGATGGAGCTTGACTGGGGATTCGGCACCGACACCGGCATCGACCTGCCGGAAGAGGCGACGGGCACGATCCCGACCCGGCAGTGGCTCTACTACATGTGGGAGGACAACGCGCACAAGGGCGAGAACTGGTGCAAGTACGGGAAGGCGAACGGCTCCTACGTGCAGCAGATCGAGTACCAGGACTGCCAGGACGGGTGGGTGTGGGAGCCCGGCCAGGCGGCGATCGCCGCGATCGGCCAGGGCTACGTGACCGTGACCCCGCTCCAGCTGGCCAACGCGTACGTGGCGCTGGCCAACGGCGGCACGCTGTACAGCCCGCGGATCGGCGAGGCGCTGGTCTCGCCGTCCGGGAAGGTCGTCCAGACGATCAACCCCACGGTGATCCGCCACCTGCCGGTCTCCTCCAACACCCTCGCCTACATCAGGAACGCGCTGGCCGGCGTGGTCACCCAGGGCACGGCGGCGGGCGCGTTCGGCGGGTTCCCGCTGAACCAGGTCTGCGTGGCGGGCAAGACCGGCACCGCGCAGATCATGGGCAAGGTCGCCACGTCGGTGTTCGCCTCCTTCGCGCCGTGCCAGAACCCCCAGTACGTGGTCGTCGTCATGCTGCCCAACTCCGGGTACGGCGCCGACGCGGCGGCCCCGGCCGTGCGGCAGATCTGGGACGGCATCTTCGGCCTGGAGAAGCACAAGGCGGCGGTGCCCGGCGGCAAGGTGCCCGCGAGTATCCCGGCGGTGGGCCGATGAGCGTCGGCATCCCGTCCCGGCCCTGGGCCGGCCCCCGCTGGGGCACGTTCGCGCCGAAGCGGCGCTCGGCGCTGGCCCGCGCGTTCGCCAAGGGCGGCCTGGCCCGGTCCTGGGACTGGCTGCTGATTCTCGTCACCCTCGGCCTGGCCGGGATTGGCACGGTGCTGGTCTGGGCGGCGACCGAGCCAGCCTTGCGGGCCGCGGGCATTAACCCGCACTACTACCTCGAGAAGCAGGCGCTGTGGGCGGGCCTCGGGGTCATCCTCATGTTCATCACCGCCAGCATCGACTACCGCTGGTTCCGCAGGTGGACGCCGGTGATCTACGGCGCGTCGCTGCTGTTGCTGCTCGCGGTGCTCACCCCGGCGGGGCAAAGCGTCAACGGGGCGAAGGCCTGGATCGCGCTGCCCGGCGGGTTCCAGATCGAGCCGTCGGAGTTCGCCAAGCTCGGCTTGGTCCTCGCCGTGGCCTGGGTGCTGTCCCGGCGCCGCATCGAGCCGTCCGAGCCCAAGAAGGCGGGCCGGCCGGGCATGAAGGACGTGGGCCTCGCCGTCCTCGCGGCCGCGCCGCTGATCGCGCTGGTCGAGCGCGAGCCCGCCCTTGGCGTGATGCTCGTCCTCGTCGTCACGCTGGCCGCCATGATCGTGCTGTCCGGCATCCGGCTGTACTGGGTGGGCGGTCTGGTGGCCGCCGCCGCGGCGGCCGTCTACGCCGTCGCGCACCTGCACCTGCTCAAGGGCTACCAGCTGACGCGGCTCACCGCGTTCCTGCACCCGCAAAGCGACCTGGCCGGCGCGGGCTACAACGGGCTGCAGGCGAAGATCGCCATCGGCTCCGGCGGGCTGTTCGGCCAGGGGCTGTTCCACGGCACGTTCACCGGCGGGAACTTCGTCCCGTCGGTGCCGACCGACTTCATCTTCACCGTGGCGGGGGAGGAGCTCGGCTTCGTCGGCTGCGCGGTCATCGTCTTCCTGCTCGGCGTCGTCGTCTTCCGCGCGATCCGCGCCGCGGCGGTGGCGGACGACACGTTCGGCATGCTGGTGGCCTCGGGAGTGGCGGTCTGGTTCGGCTTCCAGTCGTTCGTCAACGTCGGCATGACGATCGGCATCATGCCGATCACCGGCCTGCCGCTCCCGTTCGTCTCCTACGGCGGCTCGGCGATCTTCGCCGACATGATCGCGATAGGGCTGCTCCAGTCCGTCCGCCGGCACCACTCCATGTTCGAGTGAGCGGCTCGCGGTCATCAACGGTACGTTCCGGAGCGTGGGTATCCTTCGAAGCATGTCTGCCGAATCCATCTACCCGCGACTGGAACCGCTGCTGCCGCAAGTGCGCAAGCCGGTGCAGTATGTCGGTGGCGAGGTGAATTCGACCGTCAAGGACTGGGCCGAGACCGATGTCCGGTGGGCGCTGCTGTATCCGGACGCATACGAGGTCGGGCTGCCGAACCAGGGCATCGCGATCCTGTACGAGGTGCTGAACGAGCAGCCCGGCGTGCTCGCCGAGCGCACCTACAGCGTGTGGCCTGACCTCGAGCGGCTCATGCGCGACCACGGCATCCCGCAGTTCACCGTCGACGCGCACCGCCCGGTCGGCGCCTTCGACGTGCTCGGGGTGAGCTTCTCCACCGAGCTCGGCTGCACCAACCTGCTGACCGCGCTCGACCTGGCTCAGATTCCGCTGTTTTCCGCCGACCGGACCGATGCGCACCCCATCGTGATCGCCGGCGGGCACGCCGCGTTCAATCCCGAGCCGATCGCCGACTTCCTTGACGCGGTGGTGCTTGGCGACGGCGAGGAAGCAGTGCTCGCGATCACCCGCCTCGTCAGGGACTGGAAGAGCGCCGGGCGTCCCGGCGGGCGGGACGGGCTGCTGACGTCGCTCGCCGCCACCGGCTCGGTTTATGTACCGCGGTTCTACGACGTGAGCTACCTGCCCGACGGGCGGATCTCGCGTGTCGTCCCGAACCGGCCCGGCGTTCCCGGCTCCGTGCGCAAGCACACGCTGCTCGACCTGGACGCGTGGCCGTACCCGAAGGCGCCGGTCGTCCCGGTCGCGGAGACCGTGCACGAGCGGTACAGCGTGGAGATCTTCCGCGGGTGCACCCGCGGCTGCCGGTTCTGTCAGGCCGGCATGATCACCCGGCCGGTGCGCGAGCGGTCGATCACCACGGTCGGCTCGATGGTCGCCCGCGGGGTGCGGGCGACCGGCTTCGCCGAAGTGGGGCTGCTGTCGCTGTCCAGCGCCGACCACAGCGAGATCAACGAGATCGCCGTCGACCTCGCCGACTGCTACGAGGGATCGAACGTCGGCCTGTCGCTGCCCTCCACCCGGGTGGACGCGTTCAACGTGACCCTCGCCGACGAGCTGTCGCGGAACGGCAAACGGTCCGGGCTGACGTTCGCGCCCGAGGGCGGCTCGGAGCGGATGCGCGCGGTCATCAACAAGATGGTGACGGAAGAGGACCTGATCCGGACCGTGACGACCGCGTACTCGTCGGGGTGGCGGCAGGTCAAGCTGTACTTCATGTGCGGGCTGCCGACCGAGACCGATGACGACGTGCTGGCGATCGCCGGCCTGGCCCGGCGCGTGATCGCCGCTGGCCGGGAGGCGACCGGGCGGCGCGACATCCGGTGCACGGTCTCGATCGGCGGGTTCGTGCCGAAGCCGCACACCCCGTTCCAGTGGGCGGCCCAGTGCCCGCCTGAGGTCGTGGACAGCAGGCTGCGCGCGCTCGGGGCGGCGCTGCGCGCCGACCGCGCCTACGGCAAGTCGATCGGCTACCGCTACCACGATGGTTCGCCGTCGCTGGTCGAGGGGCTGCTGTCGCGGGGCGACCGGCGGGTCGGCCGGGTCATCCTGGCCGCGTGGCGGGCAGGGGCTCGTTTCGATGGGTGGAGCGAGTATTTCTCGTTCGCGCGCTGGACGGACGCCGCGGCGAGCGCGCTGGCCGGCGAGCCCGTTGACCTGGACTGGTACACCACGCGCGAACGTGACTACGGCGAGGTACTGCCGTGGGACCACCTGGATTCGGGCCTCGACAGGGACTGGCTCTGGGCGGACTGGCGGTCCGCGGTCGCCCCCGAGGGCGCGGGCGAGGTGGAAGATTGCCGGTGGACTCCGTGTTATGAGTGTGGGGTGTGCCCGGCAATGGGTACAGAAATCCAGACGGGCCCGACAGGCGACCGGCTTGACGGCCGGCCCCTGTTGCCCGTGCTGGCGAGTGGGAGATCAGGGTGAGCAAGCCCGCACCGCGCGGCGATGCGCCGCCACCTGCGGTCCAGCACGTGCTCGTCCGGTATGCTAAGCGTGGAAAGATGCGTTTTGCCAGCCACCTGGATGTGGCGCGTGCCTTTGAGCGGGGCGTACGACGGGCAACGTTGCCCGTGGCGTACTCGGCCGGGTTCACGCCGCACCCGAAGATCTCCTACGCCGGGGGTGCCCCGACCGGAGTCGCGAGCGAGGCGGAGTACCTGAGCCTCGCGCTGACCAGCCGGACCGAGGCAGCCGCCGTGCGGGAGAGGCTGAACGCGGCACTGCCTGATGGGATAGACGTGATCGCTGTCACTGAGGATGCCGGGGGGTTGCCGGCCAGCCGGCTGACGGCGTCCGAGTGGCAGGTGATCCTTCCAGGCCTGACGCCGGAGGACGTAGCGCCGGCGGTGCGGAAGTTTCTCGCCCTTGAGCACGCTCCGGTGGAGCGTATGACCAGCAAGGGCTTGCGGCGTATGGACGCCAGGTCTGCCGTGATCACGCTTGACGTGGACGGCACAGGTCACGATGCGAGCGTTGCGTTGCGGATGGTCGTCCGGCACACGGTCCCTGCCGTCCGGCCAGATGACGTGCTCGCCGCGCTTCGCGAGGTTTCCGACGCGGTCCCGGCCGCGCCGCCGCTTATGACGCGGCTGGCCCAGGGGTCGCTCGGCGAATCCGGGGTGGTCGAACCATGACCACCGCGGAGATCAGGAATGCACACATGTCTGGGCATCCCGCGCGTGCTCGATTCCCGCGCGGCCCAGGCGAACGAACACTAGGAGCTTCCGTGCGGCACGCCGCGGCATCGCGCGCGCCCGGAGGCCTGACTGGAGATTGCCCGAATGCTCGAGAACGAGCCAAGCAGCCACGAAACAGACAATAACGATGCCAATGGCCGCGCCGCGTCCAGCGGTGCAGAACCCGCGTCCGTCCCGTCCGCGCCGGTAGCGCCGGCGGGGCTGGCCGGCCCGTTGGTTCCGGCGGCGGTCTTCCATGCGCCGCAGGTCCTCTTCCAGCCGCCTGCTCCGGCCCAGCCGGCCCAGCCGGCCCAGTCGGCTCCGGCGACCGGGCGGCGGGACACGGGCAGCCGTGACGCCGACGGTTCCGGTCCGGGGTCAGGCGAGGGCGCGGACGCCGAGTCCGCCGGGGGCTCCGATAGCGGCCGGAGCGGGCGCGGCTCGCGCAGTTCCCGGGGCGGGCGAGGCTCGCGCGGTTCCCGGGCCGGCCGCGACAGCGCCGCGGACGACGACCTGTTCAGCGTGCAGGCCGATGACAACGCTGACGTCACCGAACCGGCTTCCGGTGCCGAGGCCGGCGGCGACGCGGGCGCCGACGCGGGCGCCGACGACCGCGAGGAAGGCGCGGGCGGCCGCACCCGCCGCCGTCGCCGCAGCGGGCGCGGCCGGGGTCGCGCGGACGGCGCCGCGGACGCGGAGGCCGGCGCCGGCGCCGATGGTGACGGGGCGGCCAGGGCGGGTGACGAGGCCGAGTCCGGCGACGGCGCGGACGACGAGACGGCCGGGACCGCGGCCGAGGGTGCCGGCGAGCTGGCTTCCGGCCGCCGCCGTCGCCGCAAGCGGCGCCGGGGCACCGGCGACACGGACGTGACCTCGCCCGACGACCCGCCGGACACCGTGGTGCACGTGCGCGAGCCGCACAGCGCGGCGGACGACGTTCGCGCGATCAAGGGTTCGACCCGTCTTGAGGCGAAGAAGCAGCGCAGGCGGGAGGGCCGCGAATCGGGGCGCCGGCGCCCGCCGGTGATCACCGAGTCGGAGTTCCTCGCCCGCCGCGAGTCCGTGGAGCGGACGATGATCGTGCGGCAGCGCGGCGACCGGACCCAGATCGCCGTGCTCGAAGACGGGGTGCTCGTCGAGCACTACGTGAACCGCACGACGCACGCCTCCTACGTCGGCAACGTCTACCTGGGCAAGGTGCAGAACGTGCTGCCGTCGATGGAGGCGGCCTTCGTGGACATCGGCAAGGGCCGCAACGCCGTGCTGTACGCCGGCGAGGTCAACTTCGACGCGTCTGGGCTGGAAGGCCAGCCCAAGCGCATCGAGTCCGCCCTGAAGCCGGGCCAGTCGGTGATCGTGCAGGTCACCAAGGACCCGGTGGGGCACAAGGGCGCCCGGCTGACGTCGCAGGTCTCGCTGCCCGGCCGGTACCTCGTCTACGTGCCCGGCGCGTCGATGACCGGCATCAGCCGCAAGCTTCCCGACACCGAGCGGAACCGGCTCAAGTCGATCCTCAAGAAGGTGACCCCGGAGAACGCCGGCGTGATCGTGCGGACCGCCGCGGAGGGCGCCGCCGAGGCGGAACTCGACCGCGACGTGACGCGGCTGGCTGCCCAGTGGGAGAGCATCGACAAGAAGGCCAAGACGGCCACCGCGCCGGCGCTGCTTTACGGCGAGCCGGACCTCACGATCCGGGTGGTCAGGGACGTCTTCAACGAGGACTTCAGCAAGCTGATCGTGTCCGGCGACGACGGCTGGGACGTGATCGACGAGTATGTGCGGTACGTCGCGCCGCACCTGGCCGACCGGCTCACCCGCTGGGAGGACGCGTCGGAGTCCGAGGACGTTTTCGCCGCGTACCGGATCGACGAGCAGCTCGCCAAGGCCCTGGAGCGCAAGGTGTGGCTGCCGAGCGGAGGCTCGCTGGTCATCGACCGGACCGAAGCGATGACGGTCATCGACGTGAACACCGGCAAGTTCACCGGGCAGGGCGGGAACCTGGAAGAGACGGTCACCCGCAACAACCTGGAGGCGGCCGAGGAGATCGTCCGCCAGCTCCGGCTCCGCGACGTCGGCGGCATCGTCGTCATCGACTTCATCGACATGGTGCTCGAGGCCAACAGGGAGCTTGTGCTCCGCCGGCTGCTCGAGTGCCTGGCCAGGGACCGGACTAAGCACCAGGTGGCCGAGGTGACCTCGCTCGGCCTAGTGCAGATGACCCGCAAGCGGGTCGGCGCCGGCCTGCTCGAGGCGTTCTCCCAGCCGTGCGAGTGCTGCAACGGCCGCGGGGTGATCATCACGCTCGAGCAGCCTGAGCCTGGCCACCGCTCCACCGCCGGCCACCCGCGCCGGCCGGTGCCCGGCCCCGGCAACGGCAACGGCCGCGACAGCGGCCGAGAGCAGAGCAGGGAGAGCCGGGAGAACGGCCGGGAGAACGGTAACGGCCGCGCCGGCCGGGACCGCCCCGGGCGCGAAGAGGCGCCAAGGAGCGCCGGCGGCGGCGAGCCAGCCGAGTCCGCGGCGACCGGTCAGGACGGTGGGCGGCGCGGCCGGCGTGACGGCCGCACCAACGGCGGCACGGCCTCCGCTTCCCTGGTGGATGTCGCCGACGCGGCCCCCGTGGCGGCGCCGGTGCCCGTCCAGGACGCCGTTCCTGCCTTCGTGACCCCGTCCGCGGCCGGCGCGGCGGAAGCCGAGCCCCCGGCCCGCCGCACCCGCACCAGGGCAGGCTCCGCGATGGCCAGGCTAGCCGTCCCCGCGGAGCCATCCCCCGCCGAGGCGCCCCCGGCCGAGTCCGCCGTGGCCGAGGCCACCCGCCCCGACGCGGCCCTGGCCGAGGCTGTCCCCACCGAGGCTGCCCCCGTCGAGCCGGCTCCCGTCGAGCCGGCTTCCGTGGACGCGGTAACCGTTGAGGTGACCCCCGCAGAGCCCGCCCACGCCGAGCCGGCGCTGGCCGAGCCGTCTCCAGTCGAGGCGGTCGAGCCGGTGACCGCCGACCCTGGGACGGTCGACCCGAACCTGTCAGCCGGGACCGGCGTGTCCGACGAACGGCAGGCGGTCCCTGAATCGGAAACGCCCGCCGCGACGGACGCGCCGGACGAGGGAGACGGGTCAGCTCCGGAGGAATAACTGTCTACCCCAGCGCGGCCCGGGCACGAGCGTTGACGTAGACGCGGCCGATGGACGGGAACATCCGCCAGTTCCGGCGGGCGTACTCCGCCTCATAGTCGGGGAACAGCCGGCGGACCACCGCGGGCGCGTCGTCGCGCAGCCCTGCCAGGTCGGCGGGCGTGAACGGCGTCGTCGAGCTGATGATGTACTTCCCGAACCCGATCTCCGCGGCCCGCCGCATCGCCAGCACGTGCGCGTCCACCACGTCCGCGACATCGACCCGCCGGTACTCGTACCCGCCGGCGCGCAGCACCCGGACGAGGGCCTCGCCCAGATGACCCGCGCTTCCCGTCACGGGCACTCGCGCAGCCGCCACGGCAGTAAGCGTACAGTGCCCGTGCCCGCGTCCTGGTACGTCAGCGACGTCGTGTGACTTGTGGTTCGGCGTTCCGGCCGTAGTTCCCAACTTTCCATCACTTTCGGTCCCTAGAACCAGGACAAACCGGACGTGACAAGGGCCAAAAGTGATGGAAAGACGAAAAGTATCGCGCCGGCCGTGGTGGCCCGGCCGCCCCGCGGGAACTGGTACCATGAACAACAACGACCCGGTGGCGGCCAGGCAAGCCTTCGATGGCAAGCAGGCGGCAGGTCACCTGTGGTCGTTTCATGCACGTAGGATGGCATGTCAGGTTCATGGCGAGCCCGCTACCGGCGAGATGGCCAGCGACGGCGCGGCACGCACAAGGGAGAGGCAGTTCTCGGGTGTACGCGATTGTGCGCTGCGGTGGCAGGCAGGAGAAGGTCGCCCTCGATGACGTGCTCGCCGTCGACAAGCTTGCGGACGAGGAAGCCGGGTCGAGCGTCACACTCCCCGCGCTGCTCGTGGTGGACGGCGACACGGTCATCAGCGATCCCGCCGAGCTCACCGGATACCAGGTGACGGCCGAGGTCGTTGGGCCGGCCGCGGGGCCGAAGATCAACATGATCCACTACCGGAACAAGACGGGTTACAAGCGCCGTCAGGGCCACCGGCAGAAGTACACGCAGGTCCGGATCACGGGCATCGAGAAGGCGTAAGGAACGGCATCATGGCACACAAGAAGGGCGCGTCGTCCAGCCGCAACGGCCGTGACTCGAACGCGCAGCGGCTTGGCGTCAAGCGGTTCGGCGGCCAGCCGGTGAACGCCGGGGAGATCATCGTCCGGCAGCGCGGCACGCACTTCCACCCTGGCACAGGGGTCGGCCGCGGCGACGACGACACGCTGTTCGCGCTGGTGACAGGTGCGGTGGAGTTCGGCCGCTACCGCGGTCGCCGCGCGGTGAGCGTCGTTCCCGGCCTGGGCCCGTCCAAGACGGCCTAGCCGGCGACAGCAACGTGCATGGCGGGCCGGACAACCGGCCCGCCTTTCGCATGTTAACGAGGGGATCGATCATGGCGGAGTTCGCTGACCACGCCGTGCTGCGGGTGCACGCGGGACACGGCGGGAACGGCTGCGCCTCGATCCACCGAGAGAAGTTCAAGCCCCTCGGCGGCCCGGACGGCGGCAACGGCGGCCGCGGCGGCGACGTGATCCTCGAGGTGGATGCGAGCACCGCGACCCTGCTCGACTTCCACCGCCGCCCGGTGCGCAAAGCGGGAAACGGCAAGCAGGGCTCCGGTTCGAACCGCAATGGCGCTGATGGTGAGGATCTTCTCATCAAAGTTCCGAACGGGACCGTGGTTCTCACCGCCGACGGCCAGTTGGTCGCCGACCTGGTGGGCACCGGGACGCGGTTCACCGCTGCGGCGGGCGGCCGCGGCGGCCTGGGCAACGCGGCGCTGGCGTCGCCGCGCCGCAAAGCGCCGGGCTTCGCGCTGAAGGGGGAGCCGGGGCAGGAGCGCGAGCTCACCCTTGAGCTCAAGACGGTGGCCGACATCGGCCTGATCGGCTTCCCCAACGCGGGCAAGTCGTCGCTGATCGCCGCGATGTCCGCCGCCCGGCCGAAGATCGCCGACTACCCCTTCACCACCCTGATCCCGAACCTCGGCGTGGCGGAGGCCGGTGACGTCCAGTTCACCGTCGCGGACGTGCCCGGCCTGATCCCCGGTGCGAGCGAGGGCAAGGGCCTCGGCCACGACTTTCTCCGGCACGTCGAGCGGTGCGCCGCCCTGGTGCACGTGCTGGACTGCGCGACCACCGAGCCGGGCCGCGACCCGATCACCGACCTCGACACGATCGAGGCCGAGCTCGCCGCCTACGAGCAGGTCGCCGGCGCCGGCCTGGCCGGGACCAGCCTCGCCGGCCGGCCCCGGCTGGTCGCGCTGAACAAGGTGGACGTCCCGGAGGCGCGTGAGCTGGCCGACCTCGTCAAGCCCGAGCTGGAGGCGCGGGGGCTGGCCGTCTTCGAGGTCTCGGCGGCGACCACGGAGGGCCTGCGCGAGCTGAAGTTCGCGATGGCGCAGCTCGTGGCACAGGCCCGCGCGGCACAGCCCGAGCCGGAGCCGACCCGGGTGGTGATCCGCCCGGCCGCGGTCAGCGAACCGGGTTTCGAGGTGATCCGCGCGCCGGACGGCGCCTACCTGATCCGCGGCGAGAAGCCGGAGCGCTGGGTCCGGCAGACGGATTTCAGCAACGATGAGGCGGTCGGCTACCTGGCGGACCGGCTGGCCAGGCTCGGTGTCGAGCAGGCCCTCGCGGACGCCGGCGCCGAACCTGGCGACACCGTGCTGATCGGCGATCTCGACGACGCGGTCGTCTTCGACTGGGACCCGACGCTGCCCGCCGGCGGCGGCCACGCCCCCGGCCCGCGCGGCACCGACTGGCGGCTCCACGGGTGACGGACGCCGCCCGGTCACAGCCCTCGGCACCGGCGGTCACGCGGCCGGATATCGCCGCGGCTCACCGCACCGTCGTAAAGGTCGGCTCGTCGTCGCTGACGATCGCGAGCGGCGCGATCGACGAGGCGCGCATTGCCGCGCTGACCGGTGCCCTCGCCGCCCGGGTGCGGGCCGGCTGCCAAGTGCTCCTGGTCTCGTCCGGCGCGATCGCCGCGGGCATGGCGCCGCTCGGCCTGCGCAGGCGGCCGCGCGACCTGGCGACCCAGCAGGCGGCCGCGAGCGTCGGGCAGGGCCTGCTGATCGCCCGCTATACCGCGGCCTTCGCGGCGCACGGCCTCGGTACCGGGCAGGTGCTGCTGACCGCCGACGACCTGATGCGCCGCGGCCACTACCGGAACGCGCAGCGCACCCTGGACCGGCTGCTCGAACTCGGCATGGTGCCGGTGATTAACGAGAACGACACCGTGGCGACCGACGAGATCCGGTTCGGCGATAACGACCGGCTCGCGGCGCTCGTCGCGCACGTCACGCGGGCGAGCGCGCTGATCCTGCTGTCGGACGTGGACGGCCTGTACGACGGCGACCCGCGCCGGGGCGGCGCCCGCCGGATCGAGGTGGTGGCCAGCCCGCAGGACCTGGCGCACGTCCGGGTTGGCAAGACTGGCCAGGCCGGTGTCGGCACCGGCGGGATGTCCACCAAGGTCGAGTCGGCGCAGATCGCGTCGGCGGCCGGCATCCCCACCGTGGTCACGTCGGCCGCCCAGGCGGCCGCGGCGCTCGCGGGCGAACCGGTCGGCACCTACTTCGCGCCCACCGGCCACCGGCCGAGAACCAGGCTGCTGTGGCTGGCCCACGCCGCCGTCGCGCGCGGCAGCCTGAAGCTGGACAGGGGGGCGGTCGACGCGGTGGTGAACCGCCGCGCCTCGCTGCTCCCGGCCGGCATCACCGGCGTGGACGGCGACTTCGACGCCGGCGACCCGGTAGACCTGACCGACGAGCACGGCACGGTGGTGGCCCGCGGACTGGTCAACTACGACGCGAAGGAGATCCCTGGCCTCATGGGCCGCTCCACCCGCTGGCTGTCGAGCAAGCTGGGCCAGGAATACGAACGCGAGGTCATCCACCGCGACGACCTCGTGATCTTGTAGCCCTGGCCTGCTCGTTTTTCCTAACGACCGGCGCGTGCCCGCTAATCGCCGATCATGTCGGCACCAGCGGCCCACCTTGTGATCTAATGATCCGATCCTAAACCGAATGAGGTCATGATGATCCGGACGGGTGTTTCCATGGCACTGGTTGCGTTTGGGCTCGCCAGCCTGTCCGGCTGCGGCTCGGGGCACCCGGCCGCCACCCCGCCCAAGCCGGGCGCGAGCACAGTCGCCACGATCAGCGCCCCGCCAGCCGCCGTCGGCATCAACGCGCTCACCCAGTTGTTCGGGACCCCGTTGCCCGCCAACCCGGCGGCGGCGCGGGTGATGGCGTCCTTCCGCGAGGCCATGGTTCTCTGGGATGAATCCATGGGGAACCTCTTCCTGGCACCTCCGGTGACCGACTATGTCGTAGGGGACGCGCGCAAGCACCTCAATACGGTCCTGGCCGCGGAAGAGAAAGCCAACTTCCTCCCCGCCGGAACCGATCGCCTCTGGAACACTAAGGTCACCGCGATCACCACCGACAGCGCGACGCTTACCACTTGCGATGACGGGACCAAGTACGTGGAGGAGAACCCGAACACCGGGGAGACCTTGCCCGCCGCGCCGCCCGACCAGCAGTACCTTTTCGAAATATGGAACCTGGTTCCGCTGGATGGGCACTGGGCCATCACCTCGTTCACGCTGGTGCTCAGTCCCGATCCCCGCGCGGCAGCCTGTAACCCCACCGCCGCGCGCAAGCGCTCCTAATTCGACTTATGCGTGGTAACGCTCAGGGGTCGATGCCGAGCGCGCGGCTAGGTCGTCGATCCAGTCCGGCGGTATCCTGTGGTCCGCCAGCGGGATGCCGAGTTCGCTGCGCCACAGCACGTCATAGAGCGCGGTACGCACGTGCCAGGCCAACCACGCGAACTTCACGATGAACCGCTCGTCCACAATCGAGCTGGCCTTGTGATACTGCGGGTCCGTGCCGGCCGGCTCGGGAACGGTGACGGGATGCCGGCTCAGTTCGGGTGCTACCGCGTGCAGCGCCTCCGTGAGCGCCGCGGCGGAGCACTCAGCCAGCCACTTCATGCCGCCGAACCCGCCATTGCGCGTCCGGCTTGTCAGTACACGCAGGGAATGCCGTACGGGGCGTCCGGCCTCACCGTCACCGTGCTGCCCGTGCCGTTATCCGCCGATGACGTGGGACTTGTGGACGGGGAAGAAGCCGCGGAACCGGACGACATCGCCGAGGACGCGGAGCCGATGCCGGCCGGCACCGACGTGGCGTCCGCGCCGAGCAGGACCTTAACGTGACCGGCCGCCACCGAAGAGCTCGCCGTCGCGGTCACGCCGCTGAAGTACCCGGCTATCTTCGCCGCGCTCGCCTGCGCTCCCGTGCCGTACAGCACTTGGGTGGACTGCTGAGCCGGGATGTCGCCGACCGTGCCCGCCTTGAAGCCGGCCGACGTCAGCGCCTGGGAGAGCTGACCAGCCAGTCCCGTCGTGTTACCGCCGTTGTAGACGTCCACCGTGGTCTGGGCCGGCGCCAGCCCCGCCGGCGTCGCCGCCTGCTGCTTCGGGGCCGGCGGCGGCGGGTAGAAGGCGTTCTGCACGGCCTGCTTGATGGCCGCCGGATCGATGAGGTTCACGTCCTGGCCATCGATGTGGCCGTCGGTCGTGATGTACGGCGCCGTCTGGAAGGTCAGGTTCTTCCCGGTCAGGCTCTTCATCTCGCTGGCGAACGTGAGTATCTGCCAGCCCGAGTCGGTTATCACGTATTTCTTCGCCACGTCGAGCAGGCTGGTGAGCTGGCCGAAGTCGGTGAGCACGCCTTCGTGCCCGAGCTTCCAGATCACGTAGTCGATGACGGCCTGCTGCCGGTGGGTGCGGTCGATGTCGCCGTTCGGCAGGTTATCCCGTTCCCGCACGAACGCCAGCGCCTGCGGGGGGGACAGGAACAGGTATCCCGCGTGCGGCTGGTTGAAGCCGGAGTTGGCGTCGTGCAGGTTCTGGCCGCCGTTCCACGGCTTCACGCACACTTCGACGCCGCCGAAGGCCTGCGCCAGTTCGTAGAACCCGGCCAGGTTGACCTCCGCGAAGTGGTCGATGTGCACCCCGGTGAGCTGCGAGACCGTGGCGATCGTGGCCGCCTGGCCAGCCTCGTTGGCGAGCAGGTAGCGCTGGTCGTGGCTCATGCTCGAGTTGGCGGTCTGGTTCAGGCTCTGCGCCCAGGCGAAGCCGTAGGCCTGGTCGATCTTCCCCTGCGACTGACCGTCGTAGGTCTGGGGGAAGGTGACCCAGTCGTCGCGCGGGATCGAGAAGCCGACCGCCTTCTGCCCGCCCGCGAAGATGTGGATGAGGATCAGGGTGTTGGTTGCCTGCCCGCCAACGCCGTTCTCGACGCCCTGCACACTGCCCGCGTGCATGGCGGCGAGGAGATCGGCCGGCAGGATGTTGCCGTTGTAGTCGGTGCGGCTCTCCAGGCCCATCAGCAGGATGTTCATGGCGCCGGTCTGCGGGCCGCCGCTGAGGACGTTGGAGCCGCCGATGCTGCCGACCTGCCCCTTCACGTAATAAGCGAAGCCGCTTCCGACCAGGACTAGCGCAGCGAACATGCAACCTAGCGCGTAGCCGGCTTTCCCGGCGATTGCTATGCCGCCGTGCGACTTGAGCACCAGCTTCCCTCCGGCAGGAACATCGCTCTACCTGAAGGTTACTTGCTCAAGCAGGCACGAAGTCTCAGCGCTGCCCGACTGTTCCGTTTGTGTCCCCTCGCCGAGGGGGCGGGGCCGTCCGTCCGGATGTCCGTAGGATGCCGTCCAGATGCCCTCAATGTGATCGTTGTCGATGCCGCTTTCCGCGGTGCGGACATCCAGCGCTCATCGCAATTGCGTCGGCGCGACTACCTGGACCGAGCTGTCGCTGGCGGGTTCCCTGAAACGGTGCGGCGCGCTCCCCGGCGTCGGGCGGCGTTCTTCGACTCCTACATTTCCACGCTCATCGAGCGGGACGTGCTGGAGATCGCCAGCATCGAAAGGCGCGGGGACCTGCTGAAACTCCTTGCGTTGCTAGGCGGACGCGCCGGGAGCATCCTGGTTCCAGCCGCACTCGCAGGCGCCTCCGGTATCCCGAGGACGACCCTGGTGCGCTATCTGGAACTGCTATCCA